>OGYI01000023.1_pt1 | contig 172371 bp, 126 predicted proteins | sample 1576521 | NCBI WGS metagenome assembly OGYI01 (sample SAMEA3541484, study PRJEB24748) | human gut metagenome | biome: human gut; feature: human-associated habitat; material: faeces | place: China | collected 2012
AAAAAAACTGTAAAAAAGCAGGTATTCCAATTAAATGATGATTGTACACTCTCCTTTCGAGAGTGTTTTTTTATTGCAAAATTAGAAAGGAGAATGTAAATGGCGGAGATAGATAATGATTTTCAAATTGAACTGTTTGGTGGATTAGACATTTCAAAATCGAAATCAAAAATCAATGCAGATATTGAAACTTTAAAGAAGCAAATCAAAGAGCTTGAAATATCAGCAAAAATAGATGCAAATGTTTCAAAAAACATAGAAAAACAATTAAACAACCTAAGTATAAAATTAAGTGATGTTAAGGTAGAACCAAAAGCATTGACTAAAATGGTCGGCGAAATCAACAATGCACTTAGGGGTATACAAATCCCAAATATTAATATTGGAAATGGCTCTAATAATATTGCCAATCAAGCAAGACAAGCTGGTCAACAAGTTGGGCAACAATTTCAAACTGGCGTTTCTCAAGGATTGGACAGTTCAGCTAAGGTTTTATATGATTTTAGAAGGTCACTAGATAACGTGAGACGCAATTTGACGAGTCAGTTGGGTATAGAAAATTATATGAGTCCTGCTGAAATCGAGGATCTTGTTAGGAGAATACAAAATCTCGGAGTTCAAATTCAGTCAATAAATCATTCTGTAGACACAGGTGGGAAGAAAAATGTTCTCTCAATTGATGTATCTGGTATCGATAAATATGGGCAAGTAATTAAATTAACAGAGAAACGTGACCTTGCTAATGGTGAATTAATAAAAAGTATAAATGACGTTTCTACTGCTCAACAAAAAGCTGGAGTAAGCACGGACACTTTTATTGAAAAACAACAAAAAGCGGTTAATCAAGCAACGACTACTTTAAACTCTATTAAGTCCGCTTACGAAGATAAAAATGTATCTAAGCCAATAAAAACTCAAGCAAGTATTAATCAACTTACGGAACAATATAATAAAGTTAAAAATGCAATTGGCGGGTTAGATAATGCCAGCAAATCTAATTTTACTAAGAAGCAAAATGAAGTTAAGACGGAAATTGCAGCATTGCGAGATTTGGTAACACAACTTCGTAATGCTGATAATGTATCAATTAAATTAAAGGGTATAGATTTACAGTCTGGAATTGATATTGCGAAAAACGATTTAGAGAAATTTAAGACAGAAGCAAAAGATTTTCCAACAATCGCAGAAACAATAAACAAGTTAAATGCGTCATTCAATAAAATTGGGGATGCAGCAGGGTTAAATAAATTTACTGACGAACTTAGAGTTGCTCGCTCTGAGTTAAGCAAAATTAAAAGTGAAACCGCATCTGGGAACAGACAAGAGAAAGTAAGAACAAATGTCTCAGGATTAAAGTCCAAGATTGCCGAATTGGAAAGACTTAATCCAGGAATTAAAGATTTTAGCGCTCAAATAGCAGATGTAAATGTAAGTGTAACCACTCTGTTGAATGATTTATCTAAAATAAACACCCAAAGCGATTTTTCGGTTATAAACACCAAGTTTAAAGCATTTAGAGACGCTGCAAAAGCCGCTGGTTATGCTGTTAGTGATGTTGTTACAAATAGTAAGACGATTGACAATATCAAAAGTGCAACCGATGGTACGGGTAAGATTAGTTATGCTAATCAGATTCAAGAAATTGAAAAGAAGTTTAGAGACCTTGGGTTTACCGAAAGTGAAGTTGCTAATCAAACTAGGGATTTACGAGTCAAACACCAAGATTTACTTGATGTAATTGATAGCAATAATTTCTCATCGGATACAGAACATAATCAAGCAATTATAGAGGCAGATAAACAAAGAGCGGCAGAATTAAATAAAGTCAGTAATGCCTATAAATCAATTAAAACAGATGCAACGCAATTTTATAATTTGGACAAACAAAATAAGTTGTCTAATGATATTCAAAATTGGTTGTCTAAGAACACGGCGGCTTCAAAATCTGCCAGAGCTTCTTTAGAGGCTTATTTTAAAGAACTGTCGGAAGGCAGGGTTACGGCTGAACGATTGAAGTATATCGAAACTGAATTAAAAAAGATCGATACACAACAGCGTGGTATGGGCAAGCTTGGTTTAGCTTTTAAAGACCAGTGGACACAAGCAGTTGATTCGTTTAAAACATGGTTGTCTGCAAGTTCCGCTGTTATGTTGGCAGTTTCTAAAACAAAAGAAGCTATCACAGAACTTAAAGAGATAGATACTATCTTGACTGAAATCAGCAAAACAAATGATAAATTATCTAAGTCTGATTTAAAGAATATTGGAAACGACGCATTTGAAACAGCTTCAAAATACGGTAAAAAAGCAACTGATTACTTGTCGGGAGTCCAAGAAGCATCTCGTGCAGGTTATCAAAATGCCGAAGAAATAGCCGAATTGTCTACGGCTGCGCAAGGTGCTGGTGATATGAATGCCGACCTTGCAAATTCATATATTATTGCAACAGACAAGGCTTATGATATGAAAGGTAGTGTTCAAGAGTTAAAAAAGACTTTGGACGGTGCAAACGAAATCACTAACCATAATGCCGTAAATATGACTGAACTTGCAGAAGGTATGAAAGTTGTAGGTTCGCAAGCCGCATCTTCGCAAATCAGTATAGATGAAACAACGGCAGCATTAGGTACACTTATTGCAGTAACTCAACAAGGTGGTTCTCAAATGGGTAACGCATTTAAAGGTATCTTGATGAATCTTAGACAAGTTACTGGCGAAGTGGACGGAGAAGAAATTGATCAAGAGTCCTTGACAAAATACGAAAAAGCTTGTGAAGCACTTGGCGTCTCTTTAAGCGAAGTCAAAGACGGTGCGGTTTCATTAAAAGAGCCAATGCAAATTCTTAAAGAATTGTCGGCTGAATATACAAAACTTGATAAAGATGATGCCAAGAGAGCAAATTTGTTAAGTGCTATTGGTGGAAAGTACAGAGCTAACGCTTTGAATGCAATTCTTGAGAATTGGTCAACATATGAGAATATGTTACAGCAATATGCCGATGGTGACGGCTCAATGGCTGAAGAGGCAGGCTTTTGCCTCGTTATATAGAAATATGTAACAAAAACACATTTAATTGCAGGTAGTGCGTAAAGCCTTGCACCACAATAACAGAGAAATCATGTTATGACGGGACGAAAGTAGAAACAACGCAAGGATGACATATGGTCAAAAGCCTAAGTGTCAAGTTTGCCAATTTTGTATAAATTGGTAATCGCTGTTCATGCAACGAAGTGCCCTAACGTATTCCGTAGACCATATGGTACTTGAGTCGAGGGTAAACGCTCACAGACTATTCCCATGTAGGGACTTAGAAATACTGTATAAATATAGTTATAAAATAAAGGTGGAAATCCTGAATATCTAAGTCAATAGAAGTAGGACGTAAATCGCAAATTGACGTTGGTTAAATACCTTTAAACGAAAAGGTGTGACTGCTACTCAAATTTATTAATGAGTGTGGTTAAGAAATAGTCGAATCTCTTATCGAAAGATAAGGAAGTTGTTGATTTTTAAAGGATGATAAAATGAAAAAATTTGATAAAGAATATAGTACACAATATACAAAAGAGATGAAATACTTACGGTCAAAAGGTATTAATTACTCTTTCGTAAAAAATATTCAAGGAGTAACAACATATAAGTATAAAAAGACACCTGGGTTATTTTTAACTTTGGTGTCTTTTTATATGGAGGATAAGTAAAACGATTAATAATAGGTGATAAAATGAGTATAAAAATAACTATTGATGATGTAAGATCAAGATTTGATAAATTTAACTGTGAACTTGTTACTAGTATTTATTTAGGTTGGAATGGTGAATATGAATTTATATGTAACAAACATAGAGATAAGGGAGTCCAAAAGGTAAAACTTAGGAATTTAAATAGAGGTTTATGTTGCCATTATTGTTCTATGGAGCACAATGCAGAGAAAAGAAAAGTCCCTGATGATGAACTAAAAAAGATAACTGAAAATGCAGGGTTTGAATTTGTTAATTCAGAATTGATAGATGGAACTAGATATATTGGATACAGGTGTAAAAAACATTTAGATAAAGGGAAACAACTTACGTCTGTTTATACTATGAGAAACAGTAAAGGGAAATGCCCTTATTGTTTACATCGAAAAAGGACGACCGATGATTTCAAAAATGAATTATTTACTATAAATCCAAACATTGAAATTCTCGGTGAATTTACTAAAGTTGAAGACCACATCAAATGTCGTTGCAAAGTATGCGGGAATACTTGGAATGGTATATTTAGAAATTTATTAAATGGAGCATCTTGTCCTCAATGTGCCAGAGAAAATTATATTCCACCAAATAAGCATACGCAAAAGTGGTTTGATGATAAGATGAAAATGCTTCATCCCAATATCCAAGCTTTAACACCTTTTGTTTCTATGAAATCACAAATTTTGTGTAAGTGCAAAATTGACGAAAATGAATGGGCTACTAGTCCTGATTCTCTTTTAAACGGTCAATGTGGCTGCCCTATTTGTGCAAACAAATTAATGGGTTTACACCGTAGAAAATCAAATGATGAATTTATAGAACAACTAAAAAAGATAAATCCAAATATTATCCCCTTGGAAGATTATAAAACTGATCATGAGAAAATATTATGTAAATGTTCAATTCATAATTATAAGTGGTATGTTGCCCCTAACAAAATATTACGCAAATATACTGGATGTCCAAAATGTGCATCTTATCACAACGAAAATATTATTTCGAATATTTTAGATAAATGGGGATATGAATATGTTATGCAAAAACGCTTTCCCGACTGTAAGGACACTAATACTTTGCCGTTTGATTTTTATATTCCCAAGTATAATATTGTTATAGAATATGATGGCGAACATCATTATATGCCTATATTCCCGTCAAAATATACTCATGGACAAAATATAAATAGACTAACATATATACAAAAACATGATAAAATTAAAAATGACTATTGTAAAAGTAAAAATATGTATTTAATAAGAATTCCTTATTGGGAAAGGGATAATATTGAATATATATTATTTGATGAATTGGTAAAAGCAAATGCTATTGAAAAGGTAAGTTAAAAAAAATAATCAACAACTAATCGGATGTTGCGAATCTGATTGAATATTAATGAAATAAAACAGCCAATAGCTTAGAAGGTAGCCTTAATAAACTTTCAAATACTTGGACAGATACTGTACAAAATGTACTTGATTCAGATACACTTAATTCAGGAGTTAAAGTTTTAAATACAGTTTTAGACCTTATAAATAAAATAACAGATAAACTTGGATTGTTTGGTACTGCTGGTTTAACAATCGGTACAATCTTAGGAGTAAAAAATGTCGGTAGAGCGAATCATATTAGTGAGCTCTCATTGTTTTGAATATGCCGACAGCATATATAATTCTATCGGATACGATAGTTTAGAATATGCTAAATCGTGAAATACACGATGATAAACGCCCGATAACGTCTGAAGGACTTGTATGTCATAAACATGCAACTGGGAAGCACGTCAACCTCACGCTACTCTCCTATTTTGGTAACAAATTAGGCTATAGTGATAATGTGTGAATTCGTGTGGTCAGGTCGGAAGTCTCCTTTATATAAGGAGAAACCGCCACAGTAGTAACATGGGCGAGATTTGGTATATGAAACGCTGCCAATGAGAATAGGTACTCGGCACTATCATAGAAACGTAGCTATGAAATTATGAGTTAGTAACTTATCTACTACTTCTACGTTGTGGAGTTCTTTTGCATTAGGACTATGATAAGAAATGCAAACTTTTCATCTGACAAGATGAATATAATAATAAAAAATAGTATTGACAATATAACTAAATGTGATATAATATTTATAGAAATAAAAAATGTGGAAACCAAAGACGGTTGCCACAACTGATAATGTTTACACTTATTTGAGATTATTTAATCTCAATTATAGTGAGCCAATCTGTTGCAGCAGACGGCTCACTTTTTCTTTATAATCGCTATTATGTCTTTTATAATTTGATAAATCAAACTTAAAATACCACAAATAGCAGCTATATTTACTAAAGTAATATGTATCAGCCTCCTTTCAAGAAAATTTCTCGACAAGAGCTTATACATAGCCTCCATTCCGCTCAGGCGAGATGAAAGGCAACCGTCATAAACCGTCATACCGTCTACAAAGATGGAGAAAACTCAACTGTATGACGGCATGATTTCCACAACATTATTATATCAAATTCAACATTAACTGTCAATATATTCTTGTTTGAGCGTATTTTCGGATACGTTCTTTTTGTATGTAACAAAATTACAATAACAATTTTACAACTTATTTACAATTAATTATGATGTATTGCTATATAATGCCATATGTTATATAATTGTGGAGAAAAATTATTATGAAAAAGAGGATGAATACAATGTACGAATTAACAGAACAAAAGAAGAATGATATATCTGTCTACGGTGTTAAATATGGGGATTTACAGATAGATGATATATCTACCGACAAGGGTAGGGTTAAAAAATTTGTTGATGATATAAATAAGTATCAACTCTCCCCTATTCACCTGGGTGATGTTGTTGTGGATTTTGTGGAGAGTGTGTAAATTTGACTATTCAAAGATAATGTGATATAATGGAGGAAAATGTAATTGGAGAGACTAAAGATGAAATTATTACAATATCGTCAAGAAAATGAAGTTCAATCTGAAGTAGAAGCTCTCGCCGCAGTTATTTCTCCTATTTTAAAAGGAATTTTGCTCTCTTTGAATCGAGAAATAGTTACTGATGAGGGCGGATATGATAAAATATCATTGTGGAAATTAGCTCGTTTATACCGTAGCGGTGATGGAGATTGTGGTATTTGTTTCGAATATGCAGTACATGACGCAATCATAAATAATAATCCCGACGTATTAGATAGAATAGATGCTGCATTGACTAAACATTGTAAAATTAAGAATGGAGATCCGTCTTCTATTTTATTTGGTGCGGAGAAATCAGGAGCATTACAGCTTATAGATAGTGTTGAAGAACATTTAACTGATGATTCACAATTATTAACTGGACATAAAGGACAACCAATAAAATTAAAGAGACACATCCAAGGAGTAATTAATGCTTTTAGGAAGCCATCTATGAGAGAAAAGTTACCAAATAGCATCAATGGTCTTTGGAAAGCTGATTTATTTGTTGGTAAATCCGAGCCAGATAAATGGGTAGGAACAACAGTAAAAATTAATCCTCGTCATTTGGAGGCAGCAAGAGGATTAAGACTTGCAATTGTGCCGGCAAGACAAGGTAAGTCCGATAAGATTTATGTTAATGACATGAAAAATCTTGTTATATGTCCTGTTCCTTATGATGAATCATTCATGGAGATTTTTTATCAAGGTTGGTTAATTGTAAAATATTTTTTAAATTGCGATGCCGATATTCCTCCAGAGAATTTATTGCCACATGGTGTAGATAGATATATGTGTAAGTTCTTGAATGAGAGAAAGAAATATACTGTGATGGAAGTAATCAAGGCTTTAGATATAATTAGACAGCCACATTTGTTGACAAGTGATGAAAAAGAAGTTGAGATTTCTCTTTCCCATCAAGATAACATACAATTAAATAGTATATTAGCTCCTATATCAATAAAATGATTTTGGGTAAAAGCTAAATAAATATGATATACTTTCATTGTAGATAAGAACGGTGTAACTGTCGCTTATTTACGTTTCTTATGTATAGAACGGTGTAACTGTCGCTATATGTAAGTCATGAAATGGAGGTAGAGATGATTGGTGTAACCATGATTCTCACAATAACAAACGGCAAAGGTCACGGTTAATACCGTGGCTTTTGTTATTTTGTGTTTGAAAATATTCTTTGAAATTGGCATATTTTGTTGAAATATATATACTTTCTTGATATAATACAATAAAGTAAAATTATCAAGGATGGTTGGGCTAATATGAAGAAAAAGAGTGTTATGAGGATATTGTTGTTGTATTTAATGTTTTATGTGATTTTAAGTGCAATATTTGTTGTCATTTATAGTATTAATGCCGATGATGACATACCATTAAAAGAATTGATTATGTTTTCATTTGCAAAAAGCGTAAATTGCTCATTAGATTCCCCTATTGCAATTTCTAATAATATAATTATGATAATTCAAAGTATAATCAGTCAACTAGGTGTTGCAGTTTTAACGGCATATTTACTATGTAGCATATTTAATGTTGACGGAGATAAAGTGCAGTTATTGGACACTATGCTTATTAGAGATCGTGGCATGAACGGCATATCTCCATGTGTAACGGTTCTTAATAAAAATAAAGATTGCATATATAATATTAAATGTACTATGCGTATTTTGAAATTTGATAAATCCATTACTAAACATCAAGGACATCCATTGTATAGAACAAAGTTATTAAATGAAATAGAATTAAATGCTATAGAAATTGAAAATTATTATCGTTTCTCATTTTCAATAGATAGTCTTCCAACAGAAATATGGACAGATATTGTAGATTTTCAAAATAATAGCAAGGATAATATAGCTGTTAATTATCCTTGGAAAATATCAGTAGTAATTACCGGCGTTTTAAATAATTATGGTGGAAACTTTTTAATAAAAAGAAATTACACAATTAATGATATTTCAATAGCTAAAGGCACTGAAGCAATTAATTCCATTAAGTATGTAAATGGACAATTTGTAAAAACAAAATGTAATTGGAACAATGCTGAAATTATACAAGAATACGAGTATTCAGAAAAGCTTAGAATAATTCAAGAAATTAAGAATTACATAAGTAAAAGTCACAAATAATTAAGTTCTCCGGCAATTAATGGCTTATTTTTGTAGAATGACATTTGTTAAAGATAATAATGATACAAAAGACTTACCTCTTAATGAGATAAGTCTTTTTTGATGTATAAAATTTACAACCACAATTATTACACTATATAATTTAAATTTGTAGGAGTAATTTTGTTTTAAATATTTTATATATAAACATTTTTGATATGTACTTGTATTTATTGCCGAAATTTGCTATAATATATAAAAATAGCAAAGGTGGTTTCTTAATGCGTATATATAATTGGTTAAATAAAAACAAAGACAGTGAAAACATACTAATACAACTATTGAGATTAATATATACAGTAGAAATATCTACTCCTGTTCATGTTATACTGTCTTCTATTATAGGAATTTTTATTCCCCTTTTAATTTCAAAGCATCTTGCATTGTCTATTATCTTACTTATTATATTTGTTCTCGGAAATATTCTTCATTTTGTTTCTGAAGGCTTTCATACAAAAAATTTTGAGGAACGAAAATTCGCAAAAAATATACTCGCCGATCAAAGTTCATTGATTAATTCTATGGGTATAATTATAAACACAGACCCCCATTGGAAAAATATAATTTTCAAAGAAATGTGTGATGCTGTATGTTCAAAAATTCATGAAGAATTTAAAGAAGTATATAAATGTGATGTTAGAGTTTCTGTAGAATATGTGTTTGAAAAAATACTGATAATAGTATTGATACATATCGAAAAATGGCAGGTCGTTATAGCAACGAACGTGTAAAACCGAAAAAAGCAACAACTTTATCAAGCAGAGAAAAATATTTTTCTTATAAAATATTCCACAATAATTTGGGTGGTTTACATGTTTTGAATGAAGAAGATTTTTCCAATCCTGATATATGGTATGCAACTGAACATAATATAAAAATCTATCATTATTTAGGAATAGCTAATTCTTTCAATGATAAAGATGTTGTTTTCATTTTGCAAATAGATTGTTTGCAGAACTTTAATTTTGGCAACAATAATTCTGACAAAGATATAAAAAGTTTTGTTGATGCATATATAAAACCATATGCAAATATTATTAGTGTTGCATATTTATTAGGAAGAAATAAAAACGGAAAGGTTGGAGAAGTTTGATGAAAAAACCCAAACATAGAAGAAATAAAAAGAAAAGTATTATAAATTCTATATATCCCACAGAAAAACCATACAAAAACACAAAAGAACTATTAGATTTAGCAGAAAGGACTAATCATGTAGAAATAGTTACACCTGAGCAAAGAAATTTTTATATAAAAAAGAATAAAAAAGACTCAGATTAAGAGTCTTTTTTTGATGTTTAAAAATCGCTACCACATCCATTGCAATGCCATTGGTACTTTCTCTTATTTCCGAATATACCAAACAAGGCAGTATTGATTACTTTTGATGTGGTCGAAATTTTACTTGTGTTTGTGCTATGGCAATATGGACACGTTACGGTTGTCCAGTTATAGTGCCTTTAATAAGTTCTTTCGCCGATTCTACTGCCACATCATGAGCAACACTTTCTACAAATTCTAAGGTATGATTCCCTACTTTATTTATAATAGATTTTGTTTTATTCCATATGGTCGGTTCTTTAACAGAATCTATAAATTTGTGACCGTCGATTGTAACATCGTCAATTGAGCATCTTTTAAGTATTGCTCCATTTTCAGGAAAGCAACTAAATATTGAAATGTAATGACATTCCTTTAATTTTATTACTGAATACATTATATCTATTTGGTCGTATTTTTTTAATTCGTCTGCATTATATAATGTTTCTAAATTTACTTTATCAATTTTCCAATCGTTGCCTACTTTCTTGATTTTAATGTTATTGACACAGTACAAAAGAACGTCCTTTATGCACTCTAAATTCATTTGCATATTATTATACCTCCATAATTACCACCAGAAAGGAATGATTTATTTTGGATTTTAAATATCCCAATTCTAAAAAGTTATATTTAGTTGTTGAGATTTCGCAATTACTATCTAAATATAATTGCACGTTTTCTGAAGCAGAGAGTATTTTATCTCTATCGTTAAGTGAAATACGGCAACAACGTGAAAATCTTGAATATGATACAACATTGGATTATATCAATGGCAATAAAACAAAAATTGTTGATAACGAAGAAATTAAGCCATCACAACATATTGAGCCATATTGTTGATCCCCTACCACATATACTTACAATTATTACACTTATAACTCTTTCTTATCTTAGTGCTAAATAAACCAAATAATGCACCTGAGATTACTTTCTCGCCGGCGGAGCATAATTATTGTCTACCTAAGTAACTTAAACATTATATCCTTTCCTTTTTGTTGAAGACCTAACCCACACAAATTAAATATATTAAATAACAATTGACTAAAATCAATATATGTATCAATATTATAATTAGGGTTATTATAATATCTATTTGCAAACTCTAAAATAGGACGGATATATTCTTCGCCCAATTCACTTTGTAATAAAGACTCAATTATCTCTTTTTCAATAGGGCTATTTTCATCACTAAATGCCATAATTGAAATCATATCGTAGATAAAGTCCTGAAATGAATCGAAAAGTTTAAAGAATGCCTTTCCCATTGTATGTAGGTGGTTATTAATCATAAAGATTTTATAATTTTTGATACGAATCATTATATTTTTAAACATTTCTTTGGGAACATATGCGTGATTTTCAGGAACAAGTTGACACTTTTGATATTTATAAGAATTTCTTTGTGCAACGTATTCATCTAACATTGCAAATCCTAATCCAAGTTTATAGTCATTAATAGTAAGTGGATTTTCAATTGCTTTGGATATTGCATTATAATCTACATGTTGTGATAATTCTTCAAAATGTTTTATATGGTATAATTCATGAGCAATAATATTAATCTGATCAGTTTCAGACATGTTTTGTAATATATGACCTAAATACAATTTTGATATTGGTACACTATTGTAAATTGCACGTTCTGTATGCCCAGCACGTTTATCTTCTATATTAAGAAAGTCAATACCACAGAGTGATGTAACCTTTATATCAGACTTAATCTTATTTATTATATTTAAAAGTTGTGGGTTTATATCAAGTTCATTTGTTAAATTCATTTTATTACCTCTGCTTTTAGAAAGGAGTTGTTGTTATGTTTAATTTATCTCCAGACGAATTAAACTTTGTATTATCATATTTTAAGAAACGCAATCATAAAATAGATTTTTTTGCACCTTCATTTAGAAGACTTTATTATATTAACTTTGGTAAAGAAGGTGGCGATATCATGCTTTGCTTTATGGATTGTGAATTAAAATATCCATTCGATGAACAAAAAGCATATAATTTGTTCAAACAGATATTGATAGAGAACCGGTGATACTACATTAATTTAATGACCATGTATCATACAACTCCCACATTTAGGACAGTAATATCCGTTGGACTGTTTTATTGTTTCGTTTATAAGGTCATCAAAATTCTTCTCTATACGATTCCTTGGGATTAAAATGTCATCTGCACTTGATTTACTTCTATGTAAATAAAAATTTGAATACCTCTTTTTTAAACTAATTGTGAAGTTCTTCTTATCAATGACTTGTGAAAATTCGTCCCAATAACGTAGTACGGCTATTTCACTATCTTTGAGGTTTTTCATTGCACATAACAAATAAATAAACGCAGGAATTTTTTCTTTGTGACATTCTTTGAGAAATTCTTTGTCTTTATCTGAAAAATTATATACCCAACTACGAGAACCAACTTCTTTTTCAAATGCATGTTTGAAGAATATTATGCATTCTTGTTTTACGGTGTTTGTTTGAATGCGATATTTATTTCTCGACTCCTCACTCGGTTGAAGTAAAACTAATGATGTATCTGGATTGTATTCTATAATAGCAGATAAAATTGCTCCATAATAAAAATGTTGTTGTTTTAAACTTGGCATATAGATTTTCCTTTGTATCGAGTATTTGATTTATCTTTCGTTCGCATTTTCTACTTGCCCGGTTTCCACTTATAGCCGCATTTTTGACATACATTTCGTGGACTGCCTGAACCTATAAATCCCGTGAGTAGACTATATCCCCTATTCGTTGTTGCAACTGAATATGAACCGCATTTAGGGCAACGGACGGTATTTGGGTGTTGTTGCGAACCATACTTGCTATCAAGACGTTCTCTGGCTAAGCGTTCGGCACGTTCTTGTTCAAATTGTGTAGGATCGTAGGTGTTATTAGGTTTTATGCCTGAAGCTTTTTGTTCTTCGTAGGCTATTTCGTATAATGCTTGCAGTTCTTCATCATCAATAGTTTGAAGCTCAGCTTTATGAATACAATTAGGACAATATTTTTCATTGTCGTTCATGACAATATAATCACATCTTGGGCAAACTTTCATTTATCTCCACTTCTTTCCTTGTTTATTGATATAATAATTATACACCAAATTGGAAAATCCGTCAATCTTTAATAATTAATTTTTGTGTCTCCACAACACAAAATAATAAATAGTGTGATATTCAAACCTATAAATGACGGTCTTTCAAATTGGTTAAGTTCTATATTGTCAATAAACAAAGGGTTAAGTGATACAGCTAAATTTAGCAAATTATCTTTATCAAGTTTTGATACTCTTGCTGAAAAAATTGATACATACAACTCAACCATTGTTGGAAAGGAAAAAGCCAAGGAAAATTGGAGAAAAAAAAATACTGATTATACATTTACTGCCTACACACAACAACTTCCGACCAATGAAAGAGCAACAAGAGAGGGTTATGACCAATTTATAAGCCAATATTCAACGGGTCTAACAGGCGTAGCAAATACAATGGCTCAATATAATAAATTAGCTGAAAAAGGAATTGCAACTCAAAATGAATACGCCAAAGCTATTGCAACAACCAATCCAAAGCTCGGAAGTTATTTAACTAATCTGAATGGTGCAAAAGCTGGCATGAGTGGCTACGCAATGCAACTTGCAGGAGCAACACTTAAAACAGTCGGATTGCAAGCTGCAACTATGGCGTTAGATGCCGCTTTAAGTATGGGAATCAGTTTAGCTATTGGCGGTTTGATTTCTGGCATTGATTACTTGGTTCATCGTAATGAAAAATTGATAGAATCAGCTAATGAAGTTACAAATACTTATAGAGACCAAGCAAAAACATTAAGTGAAGGAATAATTTCATTGCAAGAACAAAAGAACGATTTTGACTCTTTGGCAAAAGGTGTTGATGAATATGGAAACAATGTCTCATTAACAACTGACCAATATAAGCAATATCAATCAATTGTTTCAGAGATATTAGGGTACTCCCCTGAACTTATTGCGGGATATGATGAAGAAGGTAACGCAATAGCCAAAAAGAATGGTTTGATAGAAGAATCTATCAGATTGATGAAAGAAGAACGTAAACAAAAATTAAATGAAATTACAACCGCATCAAATACTAAGACTATATATAAAGGTGTAAAATCAGAATATAATAATAGTCAAGGTGATTTAACTAATGAATCGTTTGATGTCCCAGTCCAAAGTGAGTTACATTCCCCTCTCAACAACTACGGAAAGGGGCCAGATAGTTTTTCTAATATATATACAATTCAGCATTTTAATTCAATTATAAAAGATATAACTGGCGAAGATTTTCTTGATGGCGAAAAACTAACTGATTATTTAAAACGAAATGAAGAAATCATAAAAAAGAATTATGACGAAATAAGTCGTCAAATGAAACAAGACGTCTATACTGCAAATGGAACAATATTTGGACTAAGCAAAGATGACACACAGACTTTCGTCAATTGGCTACAAGAAGTTTATAACTCTATTGATGAGGTAGAGAAACAGTCTCATGGAATGGATGAACAGTTTAATTTGTTTGCGCAAAAATCTGACGCATATGAAAAATTAACTAATGAGCAAAAAAATTTTATCACAAATTATATAAAAGAAACTGGTAAAATTACTGATGCCGAGGGAAAACTGTTAAGTGATGATGAACTACTTAAAAAGGCAAACAATTATAAAGCATTTGTAGATGAATTAGATAAAAGGGCTGATGTTAAAGAGGCTATTACAAGTTTTTATACTGCTCCCAAAGATGATGAATCTATCCCAGATTACATAACAAACATAAAAGAAGCATTTAGCATAATTCAAGATTTTGCAAAAGAAAACGGAATTGAAATCCCTTTAGATTTTACAAAGAATTATGACGATTTACAAAATCAATATGTTAATGTTATTCAATCATTAAATGAAAAATTTAATAATTCCCCAACGATAGAAGATGCAATTGCTAATTTGAACGATGAGTATCAAAAAATTAGTGATTGGGGTTTAGACGATTATGCAGACGATATAAAAAATGGTACAATCCAGTCGAAGTTTGCCAATATTGATATGGACAAACGAACCATTATTACATGGTCTGATGAATTGAAAGAAACCTACAAAGACGAATTGGCTTCTTGGGAGTACGATCCCGAAATTGGGAGCATTGATACAGTCTTTGGAGGAAATGACCGTTTTGGAGAAGATCTAAATGGTACGGGTTGGGAAATTGCATTTACTCCTATTCTTCCAGACGGTACATTTTTAAGTAGAGATACAGTAAATGATTATATTAATTCTATTTTAGCGGATGCCTATTCTGACGATGGGACGGTCACTGAAGAAGAGTTAAGTGCCATTGATGCTGAAGGACGTCAAATTGGAGATACTTTTGTTCAAGGAATTTTTGGTGCAATAGACGATAACACAAATGAAGATGATAATTGGGCTAATGTTGTTGGTCGCCTTATGCACTTTTCTGGCAAATATGGAGCGGTTAATCTTGCAAATGAGGAGATTGAAAGAGCAAAAAATAGCGATCCTGATTTTGATTGGGAAGCTTGGTTTAAAGAAAATTCAATCAACACCAAAGAAGAACTTGATGCTTGGCAAAAGGTTACCGCTGGTATTAATGATGCTACTAAAGCAAGAAAAGCATACTTGGATTATATGAATCAACAAAAACTTGATACAAAATCCTTAAAAGAACTCAATGACTCACTCGACAAAATCCAATCAGCATATCAAGTAGCATCGACAGCCATTGAAGAATACAATGAGAACGGATATATCTCGGTAGATACATTCCAAAGCTTAATGGAATTAGAGCCTGAATACTTAAATCTGTTGATGGACGAAAACGGTACACTTGCACTTACTTCTGAAAACTTATATAAGCTTACAGAAGCAAGAATAAATGACCTTGCTGCAAAACAAGCGTCAACATTAGTAGACAGTGTAACAAATTTAGGTAGTGAAGCCGAGCAACTTCAGTATTTAACTCAATCTACAAAGGAAGCAACCGAAAGTACATGGGGGTTGGTATATGCAAAGATAGCAGAGGCTCAAGCAGCAGGCACGATCAGTGATGATGTTGCCGGACGTTTGAAGTCACGAGTAGACGCATATCAAACTTGGGCTAAAAACACAATAGACGGAATTAACAAAGGCAGTTTAGGCAAATCTTCAAACAGCTCTAAGTCTGAAAAGGATAAAGCAAAAGCATTAAAGGACTATGAAGATAAAGTCAAAGATATCAATGAAAAGCTTGCAGAGCTCGACAAAGAAGAACATTTAGCAAACTTAAAATACAGTATTGAAACGATTACACAAGACCTTAATAAGTTTGAACAATCGCTTGATAGATTATCTTCAAAGCTTGACTTGACATTTGAAAAAGATTACAGTGCAAAGTTAAGTATTATCGGGCAACAATTCTTAGGGGCTTCACGTTACGGTGGTGAAATGCGTGTTGAACTTGAGAGGTTATTGGCTATTGAGCCACAAACGGCAGATGAAGCAGAAGAACTTGCTTCAAGACTTGAAAGCTTATCTGACAGTTTCTTTGAGAATGAAAAGAATATCATTGAGTATAGAAATTCATTGTTTGAAACAGCAACAGATTATTTGGGCGAATCTGCAAGTGCTACTGTTGAACAAGTAAACAATGCTAAGAGTATTTTGGATAATACCTTTAATGTTATTAAGAATGGTTCATTGTCGGGTGATGGTTTCTGGTCGGCTACTCTCCTACCGTCTATCTCAAAAGACAAGGTTACTAAGCAGAGAGCAGAAAACAATAAGCTTATCAAGGAAGAAAAACGCTATCAAAACGCTATTGCTAAAATCCGTAAGAAAGCAACAGATATGTCTTATGCGGAAGAAAAAGAGGAACGTGAAAAGCAACGTCAAGAATATCAAGAAGAACTTCAAGAAGCTTATGAGGACTATCAAGATAAGATTAATGATGTTATAGGTAAAAATATTGAGGTTTCAGACAGTGTTAAGAATATTGGCGATGAGTATATGAATACTGCCGATAAGGCGGAAAATGCTGCTCAGAGAATGTCAGACGCAGTCGATAATATTAATTGGCAACAACGGTCATATGCGAATAAGTCATATAATTATGAAGAAGATGGGGTTGACATCGGTGCTCCGACAAGTGCACAATATCAATATGCCTATGGTGATTCAAAATCAACGGTAGTCATAACGAAAAAAGCACAAGGTGGTACAACATCACAAGGACTTACAATCACAGGTGACGGTACGGGAGCGTATGCAGGACAAGAAGCGTATATAGGACAAGATGGCAAACTTCATCTATTCAATAATGAAGCACAACTATCTGAATTACCTCCGAATACTCGCATTGTCAATGCAAAAGACTTGCAGAATATCATTAAATATACTGGTATGAAGTATTTCTATCAGCCTATTGAAAATATTCAATCTGCAACGGTTGATAAGTTTGCACAAGGTAATACAAATGTTTCATTCTCACCTATTCCATATAACACATTATCTACTCAAGCATTGTATTCAGATGTTAACGTACAAGCAATGGTTGAAGAGACTATTGCGGAAATCAACAATGAGTTTAATTCTTTAAAAGGCAATATAAAATTTAGTGCCGTACAAACTGCATTCAAGAACAGTCTGACTGATAAGAAGATGTACAAAGACTTATCAAACACTATTGTTAATATGACATCGCAGTCGCTTGACAAAGCTGATAAGAGTACACTTGCAGATTCGGTTGTTGGACTTATTTTGCAAAATTCAGCTTGGAATGATTTACCGAATGAATTGCAGAATAAATTGTCTGAATTGAATGTAAATGCAGATAATTGGACTGATTGGATAAAAGACTCAAATAATTCACTTCAAGCATTTAACCTAATGCAAGATGGTGGAATGAGTAGTTGGGATTTGCTTGATAGCAATGTAACTTCTCTGCTTCAACAAGCAGGTATTAATGGTAAAGACGCTTGGGATCAATTTGTACAAGATGACCCACTACAAGCATTGACTTTGTTATCATCTTCTTGGAATAGTATGAATGATACTATTGAGCAATATATGACAGATGCTCAAACCATTGCCGTTAATGGTGCAAAGGCTATACAATCATTACAGATAATCGCACCGTCTATATCAGAGCAATCTTGGAACGCATTGCAAGTATTGATTGCTAATAAGATACAAGAAATCATATCATTAATGAATGAAGTGTTTGGTGAAAATACAGTTGATATGAACTTTGCTATCAATGTTAATAATGGTGCTTTGTCTGGTAATTCTCAAACCAATCCTCAAGGTGACAATGAAATAATCAATACTGCAAAATCATTTCTTGGTACACCGTATCAATGGGGTGGTACTTCTCCATCTGGTTTTGATTGTAGTGGATTTGTACAATATGTATTAGCTGAAAACGGTAAATCAGTGCCGAGAACATCACAAGAACAGTTTGCAGGCGGACAAGCTGTTGATAAAAGTAATCTTCAAGCTGGTGACTTAGTGTTCTATAATTGGAGTGGCGGAACAGAAGCAACCCATGTAGGAATATATGAAGGCAATGGTAAGATGATACATGCTCCACATTCGGGAGATGTTGTTAAAGAAGTTGACTTTAATTCTTACGGTCAAAATGTTTATCTTGGTGCAAGACGTTATTATAAAGGTACTGAGGGTGCATTGCCTGGGCTTGCTAAACTCGGTGATGAAGCAGAAGTAAGAGGATTAAACTATCCTACACCTGAAATTCTTATCAGACAAAAGACAGGTAAAGCATATCTTACTGGTTTAGATGGCACACAGATTGTTAATCTTGACAGAGGTGATACTGTTATCCCTTATGCCGATACAAAGCGAATTTTAAACGGCAATGTACGTCATGCTTATGCTAATGGTACACCAAATGCAAAAGACGCTATATCAAGGATTTTAGGCATAAACAATGTCAGGAATAGAGTGAATAACGGCTCTACAAGAAGTAATAATTCGGGTATAACAAATAATACAGTTCAACAATCTTGGGATACAAATGATTTCGGACAAGGTGTAGGTAAGTCACATTCATATACCGCTTTTGACGAAAATGGATATTTGGGTTCATCGCTTGGATATTGGGATACAAGTTCCAGTGCTTGGAAACTATTTAAGAAGTTGTTGGATAGCGGTGATTTATCAACCGATGAGAATGGCATCTATACATATAAAGGTGCTCGTCTTGTAGCAATGACATCTACTTTTGGTAAGCCTGGAGATGTTATGAGATACACTCAAGATGACGGTAGTGTATTTTACGGTATCATAATGGACGAGAAGTCGCAAGCATATACTTGGTACGATAATAACCCTGCCAACAAGTGGGGTCATAACAACGGACAAGATATGGTTGAATTTGAAGTTAAGAAATCAGCTATTGCTCCTGCTTATAAAGCTAACGGTGGTACTCCTCCATATGGTAATCTAAATCATGCGATTACTTTGATTGAAAATTTGGGTTCATTGGAAGGCTTTGATTTTTCTGATATGCCTTCTGTCGGCGGAACTTCTGTATTAACTCAAAAAATGCAAGAGTTTATGTCTAAGCTTCAACAAGTTTATGGTACATTTAAGACCAACACTCATACATCGGCTACTAAGGTCGGCAATGTAAAGTCTTTAGGCGACAAAAAGCAAAGTAGTTATAGTTTTGATGTGCCGTTTACTCAAAGAGAAAAAGGTGGTATTGTTTCTGCCGGCACAATCGCACAAGTGAATGAACATAATAAGCCAGAAGCAACTATTGACGAAAAAGGTAATCTTGTTCCGTTAGGTGACGGTACTTCGCAAGTGTTTGTTTCTGATAAGCCATTCCCTGTTATTAATGCCGATGATTATGCTCAGATTAAGAAGTATGGCGGTGATAAAAAGCCCGTACAGTTCTTAAAGAATGGTAATACATCAGTCAGTGTCAATGCCGATAATACAGACGAAGAAAAGGAACAAACTGCCGAAGAACGTAAAGCAGAAGAAAATACATCAAAGATAAATCAAACGCTCAAGAGTATTGAGAGCAAATTAGACAGTGGTGTATTGTCTGATGATATTAAAAAGCTTGACTTACCAACACTTGAAGCCATTGATAAGCTGACTGACAGTTGGGGCGATGATGATACAATCACTTCTGATATTCTTATGCAGTTTAAGGATTATGCGAAAGACTTCGCCGATTATGAGAAATGGGCGGAAGATGATTTATCTAATATATTGAATTCTTATAGTGAAGATTTCTATGAAAAATACTATGCTGAAAAGGATAAGTATGATTCTTGGCAATCTGACTTTAAAGAACGTTTTAAGAAATGGGTAGAACATCCGACTGACGGCAACTATATGAGTGACTACTTTAAGTTTGCTGATGAAGCTTCAAAGAAAGCAACTGAATCTCTTATCACTCAACAAACACTTGTTGCTGATAATATGAATGATGCTCTTGATGAACTAAAGGATAAATCGGAAGTTCTAAAAAAGCTTATTCAAGACGCACCTACGGCTGAATTAGCTCAAAAAGCAAGAGATGAACTTAAAGACATCAATGAGAATATAGACGAGATTGAGTCAAATTATGCCGATACTATGGAGCAAATTACTGAACGTAAGCTTCAAGACATCGCCAACAGAGATTCTAAATATACTCGTGAAACCGGTATGTTGCAGTATGATAGAAATATTCTTCAAGACCAATACAATAGGTCAACCGATGATGAAGAAAAAGCCAAACTTGCAAAAGAAATTACCGAGAGTATGAAAAAGGAACGTGACATTGAACAAGAACGTGTAGACGCTGCCCATAAGGCTAATCAAGAAATATACGAAAATGCTACGGGACAACGAAAAACAGTCTTAGAAAATGTTAAGATGAGTGAGCTATATAATGCGGACGGTAGCTTTAATGATGCGGCATATAATGAAACTGTTGAGTTATTGGAGGGTATTGGTGGAAGTGACTTAGTTCAGGTCTTTAAGCAACTTGCTTCTGAGATGCAGAAAAATTCTCAAGTATATCTTGAAGGTACTGAAAACATTCGTAACTTAAATAATGAAATTCAAGACCAAGAGCAAGAAGAAGCAAATCAAAAGATTGAGTTAGAAACCAGTCGTTATGAAAAGCTTAATAAAATCTTAGACGTTCGTTTGAATAAAGAGAAAGCTATTACTTCTGCATTGCAAGAACAGTATTCATTCCAACAATCATTGAGAGATGCTGCTTTGGATTATCAAAGTGAACTTATTGCAAATAAAAATCTTTCTCAGTGGTTAGATGATGATACAAGAGAATTGTTGTTTAACGAAAATGATTATTCTAAAATGATGAGTGAGATTGATTCTCTAAATGCTGAAGTTGCTCGTAAGTACAAAAAGTATAGAGCCGATATTGCTAAATTAAAACCGGAAGAATATTATAAAGAACAACAGATTACGAACGAATATAATCGACAAGTAGAAGAATTAAAAGAACAATTAGAAGTCGCCAAACAAAATCTTGACCTTACAAAGAAAAATGCAGAATTGCAAAATACTTTGAAAGAACGTGATACTCGTATTCTTGTCGGCGACAGATGGGTTAATGTTGCTGACCCTGAAAAGCTATATAATGCCCAATTAGAGTCAACTAAAGCCCAATTGTCGTTGGATAATCTTGTTCAGTCTAATGTTGAAAATGAGAATGTGCGTGATATAGAACGTCAGAGTGATTTAACTCAAAAGATGATTTCTGCAAATGAAAATTACATAAGTGAGTTGAATAATCTTAATGATGATGAAAAGTTACGTCATGCAGAAACTTTAGATTCATTAGATGCTCTTATTGCTTCTAATATTATGTTGAGTGATAATCACATCAAATGGATGAACGATTATTCTACTTCTGGCGATTCGTTTTATGGGCAAGTTTATGGACTGACCGACACTGAACTTGGCGAAGGTTGGGATTATAATAATGACCATTACGGAAATATCGACAGATGGAAAGAGCTGTATGAATCAGGTGCTATTTCTGAAGATTATTACAAGAGGTTTGCAAATATAAATGAAAATCAACATAATTTAAAGGATAAGTCAGACCCTAATAGTGTTCAATACTCAGATATGTTTGAATATGGTGGTAAAGAATATGACTATCATATGGGTGCAAACGGTGATGCAAAAGTCCAAATGAAACAGACTGAGCAGATTACTGATTATGCTGCTGAGTTAGAAAAATATTATGAATTAGCAAAGAAACAGAATGGTTATTTGTCAGCTGAAGACCGTGCAAAAGCTCAAAGACTTGAACTTGCAAGAAATCTAAAGATTTATAGCAGTGGTTTAGATTACGAACAAACAAGTGATTTTGGGGCACAGATGTTTACAAATGATTTCTCACAAGATTACAGTGATATTGAAAACTTCTGTAAAGAGAATGGTGGATTGACTGAACAAGAAGCTATATTCTTTGACAGTTGGCATGCATCTCATGAAGAATATATTGCTTTGGCTGATATGTTGTTATCTACCGGTCAAGACAATACAAAACTTCTTTCCGCATTGAATGAACAGTTGGGCATTAAATTGTCTGAAATGATAACAAATAAGATTGAAGAGTATAATGCTAATTTGCCGTCTGTTGGTTCTATTGCTACTGCCCATTATGCAACTGGAACAAAGTCGGCTAAAGGTGGTCTTGCGATTACTGATGAGGATGGTTACGAGGCTAAGTTAAGAAAGTTGTCTGCCGGTCGTTATTCTATGCTTAATGCTGGCGATATGGTCTTTGATAAGGAAGCGACTGATGTATTGTGGGAATTTGCAAAGAATCCTCAAAACTTTATTGACCAAGTTTCTATCTTTAAGCAATCTCCTCAACAAATGCCTGCAACTAACAATTCAACGTCGACGACTGAAAGCATTACGTTTACGGGCGATATAAATGTGACTGACCCTGTTCCAGACGCAAATGCTTTTGTAGATTCTTTGACAGACAAAGTTAAATCACAATATCCAATTATAAAGAACACGAAAATATAAGTTATAAGTTAGATGGTTGCTCCCTTTTTGGGAGTGACTGTCTAATGCTGTTTTTTTATTGGTTGAATCAAGGAATTTCGTGGATTGGTATTGATTTTTTGAAAAAAATCGGTTATAATAGTAATAGAAATTTTATGCGATTATATAATCGAAATGAATAAAAGTATAGTGATTATAACTTGCGTTGAAATGCATATAATATTATTAAATAAATGTTTTTGAAAGATATAGTTCAAATTATTTATAAAAGGAGGAATTGTCATGGGAGTATATGCTATAAAGAGTGAAAAGCCAATAGTTACAACCAAACCACTAGTAAGAAATACGGTCAATCAAGATTATATGAATTGGGTAAATTATATGAACACTCATGATTTTACCTTCAAGATAGACGGAGATAATAATTTAAAAGTTAAGGCAACAAAGAATAAATAGTTTATGAATCAAATAGAAAAATATACAAATGAATTACGTCCATTATCCTTCAAGTTTTCTTCTGGCAATATCGCCATTGATAATTTTCTGTCAAGTGATGATGCTCTTGATAGGACAATAGGAATTACTTATGTATTATTGGATGAAGAAAGAACTCGAATTATTGGTTATTTTAATATCTCCGTTAGTCGTATTGATGAGAAAAGATTGCAGAATGGAGAAGCAACTTATCACCCATTAGGTGGTGCAGCAAAAATTAATTATTTAGCTGTAGATTCAGAATTTCAACATCAGCTTTTATATCAAACAAATAACGGAGATAAAAAATATATCGGAGATTATTTATTGGGTCAATGCGAACAAAAAATATGGGATATACATAATGACATAGGAATAGCTTTCATATATCTTTCATCCACAAAAGAAGGTTATCATATGTATCGCGATCGTAATTTTTATGAAGATTTAGAAGATGATATGAATGTTGCAAAAAATGACAAAGACTTAACTTGCAAGGATTTATATAAATATATTGATGACTTATATTCTTATAACTAAAAACAATACAAACCACTAATAAACAGTTGCGTTATATTACGTAGCTGTTTTTTTATTGCAAAAATTTAAGGAGGTGAAACATTTGCTTAGAAAACCAGCATTGCAATATCCACACGCAGAGGTTGTAAATCCAAATGAAGAAGTTGATTTTCAATGTGAATTACAATCAAGCGGAAAGATTGCAAAAGCACGATTAATGATAGATGACAACAACTATGAATATTACTTTGATAATTTTGATATACAAAATTTGCAAGAAAATAATTATAGTTCGTTGGTTACATACCCTATTAAGAATAACATTCCAACATATAAGATATACAAATCGGACAGCAATAGAACAAGTGATAAAACCACGTTTTCATTCGCCGCCGGTGAAATGTATACTTGGAAGATGAGAATATATGAGGACAGTACCAAGTCTAATTATGTGCCGTCTTCTTGGATTGGTAAAGGTACGGTAATGTCATCAACACAAGCAGATGCAGTTGGAATAGACGAAAATGAAATAAAAAACTCTCGTTTTATAAAAATCAATCCACATACGCAAATGTATTTCAAAGATTGTACTGGTGATACTAGTCATTCTGAATTATGGTCTCATTATGATGAAAGTGCCAAATATTATATTAAAGTAGGGAACAAAATTACAGAGATAAAAAAATATTATTATTTTTTACCAGTGTGGAAAACAGAAAATTCTTATACTAACAAACAAACAAAAATAAATGACAGCGATTTAGATTCATATGGCGATCCGAAATTTGGTTATGCACTTATAGACGAAAAATTTAATGTTTCTGTCGGTGATACTTATACCATATATTGTAACTATATAGATACAGACCAATATTATTTCGACACAAACACACCTCCTGAGATTAATTTATATGAAAACTTTACAAGTGTAAATGGTGAAAATGTGGCAAGAAGGATAGATTTATCGGATAATACATTACTTGCTCCCCTATCCTTATCATATAGCAATTTGCATATCACTGGTGAGTATTTACAATCCGAAGGAATAAGTGTTAGTCATTATAGTTTTCTTTTAGAAAGACGTGAATCGGATACAAAATATTCAACTGTTTCTTATTCAAACAATATATATTCAACAATTATAAATTGGCAGTATGATAGATTTATAAGTGGTAATGAGTATAGATTGACATTATCTTTAACAGATAGTGTTGGTGCGACATATGAAAAGATAATTTATCTTTCAACGGAATATAATTCTGTTTCCTACCCTACCAATTTAAAAATTGAGCCATACAGAAAACATAATTCATTGATTGTAGATTTTAGTGAATTACATTCAATTACCGAAAATGAAAAAATTAAGAACGGACATCAGTTTATTGCTTATAACGAAAGCACTGATAAAATTGATACTACTTTGGAGATTCCTAATAATTCGTGCCATGTTGATAAAGGTAATTCTCTCACTTATGATTCAATTGACGGCGAAAAAGAGTTATCATTCGGTGCGAATACTGTATATACAACCTTTAGAGTTGACACTGATTATACCGGCAGAATATTTGAAGTGACAGATGATAATGGAATAATGACAACGTTAGACTGGGACGGTATTTATTTTAGAATATATGTTGGCACTGAAGATAATAATGGTGTGAGATTAGAACCATACTCTCCTTATGAAAATTGGAATAATAAAACCACTGAAGAAAAGGAACAAGCAATTAATGAAGCATTGATGAAAGAAGAAACGGATTATTCTATTCCTTACTTATATATGGACGGACAAATTAATTATGGAGACAGTTTGTATTATCATACTGAAACTCCTATAAGTGAACAAACATGGCTTGTAATCGTAGATACGGAAGGAAAACGTGCATATTTTAAAAATATGTCTGATAAAAACAGTGAATTTGTAGAAAGAAAGTGGGGTACTTATTAATGGCAAAAGTAAAATTATTCGGCGGTGTAACGTACTGTGCTTTTGGCGTTGATGAAGGCTCACACTCACAAGAAATGATACAAACACCACCTACGCAAACATACGGTAATTATAATTGGAATACTGACACGAGAATGTTGTCAAACTTCAATGATAGTTTGTCGGGTAGTAATTTCGATGGCTCATATGAAAACATAGACCATTTTGAAGTATATAAAACACTTGGAGAATCAAATAGATTGCACAAGGTTTGTCAAACAGAAAATTCTGCTCAACGTGTAATAGAAGATTTTACGGTTGGCGACTTATGTGATTACAAGTATAACATTTTTGCTGTTTGTAAGAATACGATGACAGTTAACGATACGGAAGTTAATGTTGAAACCATCTCTCCTTTTGTGTCTGATAAGATTCAATTACATAGAGGTGTTATATCTGTTATAGGACTTGTTCCAACGGATAAAGAAAATACTTATACCATAGACGAAGATAACATATGGCAATTAGATATTAATGTTACTAATGACGGTTATACATTAAATACTGACAAGACGTTCTATCAAACACAAAACGCATATGGCAAAGCCACCGGTGGTAATCGTAAACAAAGAACTATGTCTATTACGGGGTTGCTTGGCAAGATAGATTGTAGTAATGACAGTGAATATGTAGACACCTATGATGACATTATAAATTGGGAAAACTTCGTATCAAGTAATAGTCTTAAAATGCTCATAGATTTAAGAGGATTAATAACAATCGGCGATACTGACGTTAATCCTACATTCCAATATGATACAAATGATAACCATGACGTGTCAGTAACCTTTACATTTAATCAGTTAAATGATATTGATACGGTTGATGTGTTGGGTATGACATTGCCGATTAATCCATTGTATTATGAATATTTAGCGGATAGCGAAGGAGCTTTGTTGAAAGATACAGTTGAAGTTGATTCGAATAATAAATATCACGAATACCTTGCTTCTCCCCTTTTGGACGGTGGTTTAATATGAACATATATAAGAACGGATATGTAGTTGACAGTATCCATAATATTAATATTGCAAATATAACAAAACAGGTATATCTAAATTCGTTCAGCAAACTTGGGTTTGAGAGAATGCTCAAAGTGTTCAAAGCTGATATAGTTATACCTGTTTTTAGATTGTATTTGTTGGATGAAGATGAAAACATATCAATGGACGCAAGCGATGATTTAATGTCGGCAAGTTTAAGTATTACATATCAGACTGGTCAAAGACGTACAATGAATATTACTCTTGCAAATATAGATAATAAGTGGAAGCCTAAACCGATTAAGGGATTAATATGGACTGGAAGCAAATTCAGATTTGATTCTGGTATTGTTATTGGTGACACAATATATTGGAAACAACAAGGAGTATTTGTTTTTAAAGACCCTACATTATCAAGAGAAAATTCAAGTCAAACAATCTCATTATCATTATGTGATAAGTTTGGTTTATTTGATGGCAGTGTTTATGGAACGACAAGTTTAAAGACAATCATTCCTGTTGGTGTTCCAATGAAGAATGCTTTTACTTCTCTATTGGCAAGTGACAGAGGAAATGGTAAACCATTTGACCTAAAACCAATTATCTTCAATAGTGAATATACGGACGTTAATACATATTACACTATAAAGCAAGATGCCGGTACAAAAGTCAGTGAGATATTTACAAGTATGGGCGAAACAATTTCTTCCGATGTTTACTACAATGAATTTGGCAATATGGTTGTTAGTTCTAATGTCAATGAGTTTATATCATCTAACTTCCCTGTTGTATATCGTTTTGAGGAAAACGACAAAGATATTGTGTCGGCAAATGTTGTTTATAATACATCACAAGTCAGAAATAAAGTTGTTGTTAAAGGTGCTATTGCTAATGGTTATCAATTCAGTGCTATCGCCGAGAACAAGAATTTAAAATCAGACTATTGTATTCAATACAATGGCGAAATACCAGAAGTTATAAGTGATAGTAAGCTATATGCTGATTCATTGTGTATGTCACGAGCAATGTACGAATTGATTAATTTTAGCCGTGGCACAAAAACATTAAATTTATCATGTACATATAATCCTATATTCGATGTTAACCAGTCAGTGATGGTTAATTATCCAAGCTTGGGTATTAACAACGAAAACTATGTCATTGACTCTATTTCTATGAGTATGGATAGTGGTGCAACGACATCTTTGACAATGACAAATATTAACGAGGTAATTTTTTAAATGAAAAATGAAGAAGAAAAAATAGATTTTAATGATGAAACAGTTATTGCATATGTAAATATGATACGTCAAATTATTCAAAGTGAAGTTTCAACATATTTAAAAAATCAGAATATTGAAACATTTGAGGATTTAAAAGTACAAAGTGTTTCTGACGATGGATTGCACGCAACATTGAAAGATACAACTACAAAAGAAGTATATGAAAATATACCTAACTATACAAATATAAAAATCAAACCAAATGATTTTGTCAGGATGTATATAAGTAATCAAGGATTAAAGAAATATATTGGACAAACATTTGGTTCAAGAAGTGAATATTTATGTCAAACAGAAAAGGACGGTGATAAATAATGGCTGATTTACATATAGACACAAGCAATGTTACGCTGATGGGTGAATTTAAAAGTGCAATTGAAGATTATGTTCAAAAATATATTCAAGGATATGTAGATAAAGTTATGGTGGGCAGACATAGTACATTGAAAAATTCAAGCTGGGATTTTAGTGGAGATAAAAATGACACAATACGAAATATATCTATTCCATTTGACAAATCGAAAGAACATTGTGGAGTTATAAATATTAAACTAAGTGACCAAACAACTAATGACCCAAAATCTCAAATCTTCTTTTGGTATGATGGGAATAAACTCAATTCTTTGTTTAACCCACTTATTCATACTAATTCATATGGCAGCCAAAAAGTTCAACAGGTTGATTTAATGGGAGATACCATTTGCATTAAGGTATCTAATTCTGGAAACCCATATGCTCTATCTTATGACTCTGCTTCATTCAGTGTAGATTATCATATTTGGTAGAAAGGAGTGATTAAATGGCACATATTGATTTAAAAAAAGATGCACATATTTTTATTCAAGCAGGTGTGACTATTCAAAACTTATTGAACTTGGTTCAATCATTTGAAACAAATGAACTTGAAGAGTTAAGAGACCTTATTAACGTAATCAAAGATATTGACACAAATGATGATAATGCAGATTTTAAGCAACAACTGATTAATGCTATTAACAATGCAGTAATGGAAAATGAAGTTGTAGATACTTTAGATAAAGATAGTACCTATCCTCCACAAGCTACAACTGTAAGAAAAGCACTGAATGGGATAACGGATAAAATTGCTCAAATTGTTAAAAATGTTCAAGATGAAACACAAGAAAGACAAAATAATGATTCATCACTGAACACCTTAATTTCGACCGAAACAAGCGAACGAAAATCTGATGTTCAATCTATTAATGAAACACTTTCTTCTAAAGCAGATAAAACAACCTTGTATGGTACAGGGATAAGCACACACACAATAACCCATAGTCTTGAAAAAGCAGATTTAATTATAAGTATTAATACATCATATGGCAATGGGTATGTGACAATAGATGGTGAAACTGTAAAAAATAAAATTCTTATGGATGGTTTAACTATTCAATCAGAATCAATTTCTGCAACATTTTCGGCGGAAAAAGGTGAAGAAGGAGAAAAATATATAAATCTTCTTTATTCAACCGAAACAGGCAAGCTTGATTTGGAAGTTACAGAACAGCCTGAACCAGGAAATTTTGCAAAGATGGATGTAACATATATGAAAGCAACAATTTCTGAAATGTATGCAAGAAGAATGTATTTTGATGGATTGAATACTTTGACATCATTGGCTACAAAAAATAAAAATTCATTTTTAGAAGCAATCAATGAATTAGTAGCCTCTGATACTTCAATTAACAATTCTATAGGCACAATAAAAAAACAATTAGAAAATACAACAATAACCGGTATATGGCACTATGGTACACTATTAACCCATACAACAAATGTAAATGATGTTGCCAATAATGACATTCCTGCAAATGTAGGGGACTTTTATCTTAACTCAAATACATTTTCAGTGTATTTTTGTGTAGGAGATGATAATGGCAATCATAATTGGTTATATATCGGCAATTTGACAGGCAGTTTTGATTATTCAAATTATGCAAGTATTAATTCTCCACATTTTGAAGGAATACCAACAGCACCTACTCCGTCTGTATCAAATAATTCACGACAAGTTGCAACCACAGAATATGTGAGAAGTGCTATTGATAAATATGCAAGTGGTGATAATCTTGAAATGATTGATTTGGCGGAAGGACTTAGGGATGATGTATATGGTAAACAAGTTGTGTGGACAGTTGGCGGTAATATTATGAATTTAACATTGCCAGCCCCAAAATTAACAAATCCTACAACTTCAGAAGAAGTCAAGATTACTTTTGACAAAGGTATTATTCCTTTTGATAATACTGTAAAAAAGGGGTATCTTCCTTACAATACGACAAGTGTTTCTTTTATTCCTATTACAAGAAACAAGACATATATTAATTGCGAATTTAATTTTGATACGCAACATTTAGAATTTACAACATCTAATTCAATAATTTCTCAAGACACTATAGATGCTGTTGAAACAAGAGTGTGGAAGTTTAGTTTATGTTATTATACAGTAAACGTTGTTTATAATGATTCTTCTGAAGAACCGGCAAGTCAATATGTAATTAGTAATTATGATTGTGATTGGTGTATTAATTCTGAAAAAATAGCATTACCATATCAAACATTGGATATGCTAAAAACCGTTGACAAAAATTGTATTATTAATTCTATAAATGAAGTTGTCGATAATGCTTCAAAGAATCAAAGCGAAGTAGGAACTCTTATTTATGCACTACACCCTGACATAACAACATATTCCACTTTGGCAGCTAAAGATTGGTATTTCGGAAAACTAATAAAAAGTGATGTGGACGAAGTATTTATACTGAATAACGATAGACAAGATGACATAGATTATCCTGATGGTGTCACATTAAGTGGCAAATTACCTTATAATGATGAGGTTGGGTATATGTTATCGCAAGATATACCAGCTTTAAAGAAAGCATTTTGTAAAGTGACAAAAAAATGTGTTGCATCTATTGATGGTTCAGATGGAGAAATAGAAGTGTTATTAACATTCTAAGAGGAGGGATTTATTATGACAAACATTAACTGGAAAGTAAGAATTAAAAATCCGATGTTTTGGGTACAAATTGTAGTTGCTATTTTTGTCCCTGTACTTGGGTATATGGGAATTACGGCGCAAGACCTAACTACATGGCAAGCAGTAGGCAATGTAATATTGACAGCTTTTTCTAATCCATATGTATTGCTGTTGATGGCAACGAGTGTTTATAATGCTATTATTGACCCAACTACAACAGGCATTACAGATAGCAAAACGGCACTTACATATACCACGCCTAACAGTGATAAATAAAAGAACATTCATTCTATACGAATGTTCTTTTTTTGTGCAAAAATTAAAGAAAGGAAGATTGCTATGAATATAATTGAAGTTGCTTATAAATGGCACGGTGGCTTTACAAAGCGTTCACGCACAGATTTTATAGCGTTACATCACGCAGAAGCAGTTAAATGTACTCCACAAGATATACACAGTTGGCACGTCTCAAATGGTTGGACAGGCATCGGTTATCATTTCTTTGTGCGTAAAGACGGCACAATTTATCGTGGTCGTCCGCTTGATGTGGTTGGTGCTCACGTTCAAGGTATGAACAGTTGTTCTATTGGCATTTGTGCTGAAGGTGATTATCATACAAAAGAAAAGACAATGCCTCAAGCACAAAAGAAATCTATTATCGAGTTATGTCAATATCTTAAAAAGAATTATTATCCAAATGCAAAGATAGTTGGACATAGAGAAATCGGCGACAGTAATTGTCCTGGTCGATATTATCCACTTAATGAAATTAAATTTGCTGTTGCCGGAGGAATTACTGTTCAAGCAGAAAATCCTCAAAAGATTGCCTTGGATAAGTTGGTAACGAAGGGTATTATTACAGATGCATCTCAATGGGTACTTACTGATTTCTTAACAAATGCAAAGGCGGTTAGAGTTCTCGATTTGCTTTCAGGCGGTACTTGGACAAGCGAGAAAACAAATTCAAGTATTCATTGGGCGCAACCAAATGTCATCTCTTTAGCATCTAAAGACGGCGGTTCTTCTGACGGAACAAAAGTCATTGAAGATATTGACGGGATGGTTAATAAACTAAATGTCTGGATTTCTAAGGCTACACTATTGGCTTTGGTTGATAAGCTTACAGGCGGTACAAAAGAAAAATACAAGAATAGAAAAACAGACCATTGGGGCAGAAATTTTCTTGATAGCCTTTGTGATAAAGGCATAATTACAGACGTTAAGTATTGGGACTCCGATTTCGAATCTACAGTAGAAAACGGAGTTTTTTTAGTGCTTTGTTGTAATGCGTTTGGTCTTTGAGGGAGGGTTTAATGTACACGATTACTCTATTAAACGATAGAAGATTATATGGAGCTCACAAAGAAGCAATTATGCAGTATGACAATATGGTTGGTAAAATTCAATTTTTAATTCCACAAACATATGACGGAAATGATATGAGAAATTTTACGACTGTATCATTGGAATATATCTCCCCTATTTCTCATTTGTATAAGCAAGAATTTTTAACTTTGTCTGAGGAATTGGTAGAATATGCTGATGAACAATATTTAGAATATTTGCTTCCTATTGGCTCAAAAATGACTGCTGAAAATGGGGATATTGAATTACAACTATCGTTTTACCAAGTTTATATGGACGAAGATGGTGTAGTTCAAGACCCTGTTCTGAAAACACAATCTTGTAGGGTAAAAATTATTCCTACAAAGAACTGGGCTCAATTTATACCGTCAGAATCTATGGCGGCACTTGACCAACGTATTGCTCAGTTGATTGCTTTGGAAGAAGAAATTACCGAATTACAAGGACAGATTATTGAACATCATGACAATTTTATAAATGATGATGTTATTTCTGATAAGACAACATATTCGTCAAAGAAGATTGAAGAATTTATAGATAAGAATGAACTTGATGAAACCGTTGAAAATATAACAAATACTGAAAAACAAACAATCTCTGATGAAGAGATAGAAAATCTATTTAAATAATTTAGGATAAATCGCATTATGCCGGCTAACAATGCGTTTTATTATATACATAACTTATACACTTTCATTAAATTCAAGGAGGAAATTAGAATGGCAAACGAAACACAAAAGTTTTTAAGTTACGCAGGTCTTGGTACATATGACAGTAAAATCAAAGCTTATATTGTAGATAAGGCTGACACTGCCAAGACATCTGCTATCGCAGCAGACGCGGTTGTAGTTACTACAGATGTAACAACAGAAGGATATGCAAAGTCTTATACCTTCACTCAGAATGGTGCAACTATTGCTACGGTTGATATTCCAAAGGATATGGTCGTATCAAGTGGTAAAGTGGTTGTTAACCCTGAAGGGCAGGATGAAGGCACATACCTTGAATTGACACTATCTAATGCAACAAGTGACAAAGTTTATATTAATGTTGGTAAGCTTGTAGACATTTACACTGCAAAAGCCAATGCAACTCAGGTTCAGATTGCTATTGATTCTGCAACAAGAGAAGTTAGTGCCACAATTGTTGCTGGTGGTGTAGGTTCAACAGAACTTGCTGACGGTGCAGTTATTACTGCTAAGATTGGTGATGCTCAAGTTACAAAAGCAAAATTAGGCACTGATGTACAAGCTTCTATTGATAAAGCCGATTCTGCAATTCAGTCGGTTGCTACCGGTAAAACAGACGGTACAGTCGCTGTCGATGGCACAGATGTTTTAGTTGCAGGTTTAAAGTCTGCCGCATATGCTGAAACAACGGCTTTTGATGCGGCTGGTGTTGCAGATACAAAAGTAAAAGAACTTGCTGATGGTGCAGTAAAAACAAATACAAGTGATATTTCAACACTAAAAACAAAAGTGGCTGATCTTGAATCTGTTGCTATTGAAGCAATCTCAACAGATGAAATAAATGCTCTATTTACAAAAGTGACTGAATAATTTATTCTCTGATTAATTCAAAGTAATACATATTTCTAAGGGAAGGGTGACGACTCTTCCCTTTTTGTATTGCTTGATACTATATGTTTTTGCAAAAATATATAACTCGTTTTGGAGGAAAGAAAATGGAAGAAAAGAAATTTTTAGATTTAAATGGTTTAAAAATAGTTGTAAATAACATCGAGAACGAGATAGATGGAAATAAAGGCGACATATCTTTTACCGATGATATTACTTATGAACCGTTAGAAGAAACGGAGGCAAGTTCGTAATGGCTATGTCTCTTAAAGAAAGCTTGGAAAGCTTAAAAAATCAAACATCCGCATACACCCCGTCAGTTATGATGGTTAATCCTAATACAGAACCTAAAATAACGGCAGATATGGACAAACGTTTAATTGATGTTCCGCCTGAATTACAGACAATAGGTGTGGCAACTGAAAATAATGCAGAAACAGTTTATATTAGTATTCCATCGACCACTTTTGATGGAACAGATTTAACCGATAAGACTGCTTATATTTATTTTGTAAACGCAGGCAAAGAAGTGAATATTTACAAAGTCACTGATGTTACTGTTGAAGATAATTCGATTAAGCTTGGCTGGACTATTACAAATGATGTCACTCGTTACGCAGGAACAGTGTCGTTTTCAATTGCATTTGAGTTAGATAATTCATACAAATTGACAACTACTCCTGCCACTTTAACGGTTCTTAAAGGATTGGACATTGACCAAACAATTTCAAAGCAAGACACCGCTATTGTATCTGCTCTATATGACAAGGTTAATGCTCTTAATACAAAGGTAGACAATGCCGTAAATTCAATGGATAATTCAGTTGCAACAATCAACACATTGCAGAGTGCTATACAATCGTTGCAGTCGGAATTAAACTACATAAAAGAACACGTTGTTTACGTGATAGATGATATTGAAAATTAGAAAGGAGGAACTTAATGGCTAAAGCAAAATATTTTACACAAAATAAGGAAAAAATATATCCTATATCACACACCAAAGCAGTATATGATGGCAATGGTAAAGTCTTAGAGGATAGATTAACTGAAGATGAAACTGCAATTTCAAGCCTACAAACGGACGTAAAAGGCAAAGCCGACAAGACTGATGTAGACAATAAGCTAAACTCAAATAGTGCCATTTCTGACACTACTGTGGCTTTCACAGAGGCTTCAGTAAGGGAAAATATTGTTTCAAATGAAAAGAGTTCTACTCTATTTGGTAAAGTTCAAAAATGGTTCTCTGATTTAAAAAAAGTTGCTTTTACGGGTAGTTATAACGATTTGATTGATACTCCGTCAAATGCTACTACTACCATTAATGGTTTAATGTCGTCAAGCGATAAAATAAAATTAAACGGAATATCAAGTAATGCAAATAACTATATTCACCCCACTACATCTGGCAATAAACACATACCAAGTGGAGGCTCATCAGGTCAAATATTGAAATGGTCGGCAGATGGCACTGCTATATGGGGAACTGAAAAAACATATAGTAATGCTACTACTTCAAGTTCAGGGTTGATGAGTGCAAGCGACAAAACAGACCTCGATGCTTGTGTAGAAACTTTAAGTGCCGATGCGTCTATGTTTCTTAGTTCCATTAAATCTCCAGCTCCTGCTGAATTTGAATTTGTTGAAACTTTATCATTAAGTAATTTAACTTTAACAGGTGATGTAGTATTTTCCGATACGGGTTTATTTAATGGATATGCTTCATTAACTGAAATCACATCAGGACTTAATGATATTTTTCAAAAGAATATTGATAACGGATTTGATTTTGTTTACTATATGGTACATAATACAAGCAGTAAACGATTTGAATTTTCCGCTACTGACCCATTGTATATATCCAGTAGTCAGGGTGGCAAATGGTATTACGACGGCAATGAGATAGCCACTAAGTCTGATATCCCAAGTACGTCTGATTTCCTTAAAACATCTGGCGGTACTTTATCTGGTAATACAACTTTGACTTCAGGATATGGTTTCTTGTCAAGTTATAGTAGTAACCTTAAATTACTAAGAGTGAATTCAAGTTCAAATTACTTCGGCGAACAAGGTGGAGCTACTGCAATGTATAACTATTTTGGTTATAGAAATAGTGCCAATACAACTACAATAACTAATCATTTTGGTAGTAGTTATAATTCATCTTATAAGACAAATCTTAGCAACTATTACGGAAGATATGCTGCCACAAACTATTTCGGTTCAAGTGCTACAACAAATTATTTCGGCGATAGTTCAACTACATCATATTACAGGGGTAATACTATATACCTTGGTAGCTCAATATCTTATCCTGTGTATATGCAAGGCAGCACTTCATATAGAGTTGTAGGAACAACTACTGGATACAACACTAAAATCCATGTGGCAAGTTCACAACCAAGTAATATGGCGGTAGGAGATATATGGTTTAAAATACCATCTTAATGGGAGGTGAAGAATAATGGCAACGGGTTTATGGACAGATTATAAAGCATCATCTTTTGCTGGTGGCAGTGGAACTTCATCTTCTCCATATCAAATTTCAAATGCTGCCCAATTAGCTTATATGGCTTATTTAGTAAATAGCAATACAACTTATAGAAATAAATATTATCAGCTAACTGCTGACATAGATTTATCTGCTCATTATTGGTATCCTATTGGTAAAGAAAACTATTCTTTTAATGGTATGTTTGATGGACAGTATCATACTATTTCAAACATGACAATAGATAACACGGTAACAGGTATGGGTGTAAAATACTTGGGTCTTTTTGGTTATATAGGTAAATACAATTTAACTGTCACTATAAAAAATTTATTTATGAATAACGCTATGATAACAGATAGCTCTGCTACTTATACGTCTTTTTTGGTAGGACACAATGGAGATAAATTATATTTAAATAATATTTCTATTGATAATTCAGAACTTGTTTATGCAAGCAGTACAACTGTTTCTACTACGGGAACTTATTTTGGAGGGCTTGTGGGATATTCTAATAATTTGTTATCAATAGATAATGCCAATATATATAAAACAAACATTCGTAGTAATAAGGAAATGACTGGCGGTTGTATTGGTTATTGTAACAACACTGGTTCTCTTACAATAACCAATGTGAACAGTATTATTGACGAACTGATGACTTCTAACGCCGTGGCTAAATTAGGTGGGCTTGTAGGAGAAGTTGAAATTAAAACTGGTTCGTATATTACTATTCAATACATATCTGTGTATATAGAAGATAGTGCTGGGTCAGGGTCGTATTATGGAGGATTAATCGGATATGTTGTTCAATATTCGTCTTATTACACAACATATCTTAAAATTTTAGACTCCATAACAGACGTTACTTTAATTCTATTAAAGGGGACGTTTAAGACGTATGTTGGTGGTTGGAAATATAGTCCTGTAGAAAGTACCATTAAGTCAAGAATGAGTAATCTTTGGTATAACAGTAACTCAACAAATAATAACGGTGCATATAGTGGATTATTTACTTCGACTGATAGTACAGATGTTGTTACAGCGGTAGATTTTTCAGCAAGTAATTCGGCGACAGTAAATTCAGACTGGAGCTCAACTCTACGAATTTATAACGCTGCATACCATCTTGCTTGTCGTAAGTTCTCGGTAGAAACGTTGCAGTCTGATTCAGTTACTTATCGGAATATTATTTTGCTTAATGATATGTATACACGAAAACATTCTCTAGTTCCTATTAAAATGTTGTTGATTATGGATATGGGTGGCGACAATCCATATGAAGAAAATTTAACAACAGGAAAATATTTCTTGGTAACTGGAACTTCTTTTACATTGCCAAAAGCAGATAAATATTCGTATCTTGAACAAAAATTAAATTTACGTAGTTTAACTGACTCAGACAAATATTTATCTAAATCTCTAGAATCAGAAGCTACTTCTGTATATTATTCACCAAGTGATACGATTAACAATATTACTACGGATATTTATTTGTGGACAGATAGTATAGATACAACAAAGATACTTACCTACAAAAAAGACAACAGCACAATCGTCAATATTGAGGATATTTATGATAAAACAACATCATCAACAATGAAAGTGATAACCGACTATAAGTACAGAAAAGATAGTTCAACAATGGTATAAAGGGGTGATTAATTTGTTAATTATTAATGATAAAATTCAAATTCAAGAAGGTGAAGAAATTTATGAAAGAGATTTTTTCACAAGAGGAGCTAAGAGAAAATGTATTCAAATAGAAATTCCAAAACAAGATGGAGTAACATATGAAACACTTGTAAGTGCATTTACGGATGGTATTTCTATTGTTAGACGATTGACGGAAACAAGAATTGTTCCTCATCTTGTATCAGAGGCTACTGAAACAGAAGACGCAGTTTATGAAGATATTGCTGAAGAATATAATAAAGATTATTCTTTGACAAATTTTGTAGTAGCTGGTGATATTATTGATAAGAGAGATGGTTCATTTGTTGTTTATATGGGAGTTAAAACAGAGACTGAAATACTCGAGGAACAAAACGCTGAGCTTATGTTAACGCTTGTCGGAGGTGAAGAATAATGTATTACAATATGATACGAAAATATTATCTTGAAGGTTATGGTTATCCAAAGAAGTATTACACTGATGTTGATTTAGATAAGTTTGTAGTAAAAGGTATGATAACTCAACAACAGTCTGATGAGTTAAAAGCAGAAAAAGGAAGTGATAAATAATGGCTGAGACTGTTAAAAAGACAGTGGAGTTCCAAATAGAGGATATGAATGCTGTGATAAATTGTTTGAATGATATTAGTATTCGTGGGATAGATTGTATTAAATTTGCAAATGTTCTACATATTTTACAAAGCAAAGGTACTATTAAGTAAGACACCAAGGAGGGCTAATGGAAGTAATATCAGAATTACAAAATATAGATTTGACTTCGTGGATTATTGTTGGTTTTATGATAATGGCAATCATTGTAACATTCTATGAGATCATATGTAAAGTATGTGCCATTTTCAATAAGCCAATAGGAGCAATGAAACAACGAAAGGCTGACCATGCATTGTTAGTTGAGACGGTTCAGGATTTAAAGCAATTACACGAAAAGCACGAAGAAGATACTAAGCAGTCAATTAAGCACGATAAGATTATCAAGGAAGAACTTTCCACTCTCACCAATACTGTCAATAGTATTGCTACCAATCTTGAAGATATGGAGCGAAAAAATAATGAAACCAAAGTTAAGGAATTAAAGGATACTCTTATCAATTATTATAATAAGTATCGTGTGGTTGGTGAATGGTCAAATCTTGAGAAAGAAGCTTTTTGGGAATTGTTTGAAGACTACGAAGCCAGAGGAGGCAACGGGTTTATACATTCAATTGTTGAGCCTGTTATGCGAGAATTAAAGGTAGTTGATTAAAAACCAATAATCGAATATAGCACAAACAACACTTGAGGTTGTTTTGAACGTGGAAGCAAGATGTCGGTTCGCTTTCGGTGTCTTGTGGAGTTCTATGGAGGGTTGTGTGATAACCACATAGCGAATAGGCATAGGCTGAAAGAAAACACATTACAATTTTAGGGTAGAGGAATTAAGTTTCCCCTACCCTATTTTTTACGCCTTTCAAGAATAATTTATAGAAATATAGATTTATTTTCCTTTTACTTTTTAGATTATAATAACACCAATTTTGATACCAATTTGATACCAATTAATTGATAAAAGTTGATACATTTTGATACTTTTAAGCCTTTTAGAATTATTTTCCAATCTTTGAGCCCTTAAAAAATGGCTTAAAATAAGGGTTTCTGAGGATTTTAAATTATTTTTGATATTATATCACTTTTTTTCTCAGTTGTCCACAAGAAGCTGATATATCTGAGCCGAGTTCACGTCTTACTGTCGCATTTATGCCAAGATGTGTCAATTTTTCTTGGAACGCTCTTATATCGTCATTACTTCCTTTTTCAAAATTTCTTTCTTCAACTTTATTTACAGGTATAAGATTTATATGCCCGTGCAGGTCACGGACAAGATTTGCCAGTTCCTCTGCATTTGCCATACTGTCATTTACACCGTGAATAAGAGAATATTCAAAACTGATACGTCTGTTTGTCGTCTTTACATATTCTCTGCAAGCCGTCAATAATTCTTCAATGTCGTATTTATGATTTACAGGCATTATACTGTCACGAATTTCATTGTTAGGTGCGTGCAGAGATATTGTCAGCGTTATAGGAAGTTTTTCCTTTGCCAACGCGTATATCCCCGGCACAACGCCGCAGGTTGACAGTGAAATGTGTCTGTATCCTATGTTAAGTCCTTTTTCATGGTTTACATTGTGCAAAAACTTTATGACGTTATCGAAATTGTCAAGCGGCTCGCCTATACCCATCATAACAATATTGCTTATACGCTCGCCGACGTCTTTTTGTGCAAAAATAACTTGATTAAGTATTTCACCCGGCGTTAAACTTCTGTAAAGTCCGCCTATCGTTGATGCACAAAAACGACAACCCATTCTGCAGCCGACTTGACTTGATATACAAATCGTAAGTCCGTGATGATAACGCATAACAACGCTTTCTATACAATTTCCGTCCGGAAGTTCAAAGAGATATTTTACAGTACCGTCTATTTTCGATACATATTTTTCTCTGATTTTAAGCGTTGAAACATACGTTTCTTTTTCAAGTTTTTCCCTTGTTGCCTTTGACAGGTTCGTCATTTCATCATAGCTTTCCACGCCTTTATGAAGCCACGAAAAAATCTGCTCGGCTCTGAATTTCTTCTCGCCGACGGATGTAAGATATTCAATTAATTCATCATATTCAAAATCTTTTAAATCAATCATTTACTTAATCCTTTTCATCTTACAGATATAAAATCCGTCTGTGTTATCTATATGCGGATAAAATGTCTTTTCAAATACTTTTTCAAAATTTTCGTTATCCGCCGTAAAGCTGTCTGTAACAGCCTCATTTTCTTCTTTTTCAATCGTACACGTTGAATAAACAATCTCACCGTTTATTTTAAGATATTTTGACGCATTGTCAAGTATCTGTCTTTGAATTTTCGGTAAATCGTTATCCTCTGCCCTGTTCCACTTTATTTCGGGCTTTCGTCCGATTATTCCCAAACCCGAACACGGAACATCACAAAGTATTTTATCTGCCGTATTTATCATACTTTCGTCTATTTTACAGCCGTCCGAAAGTTTAGGTTCGATTATCGTTATTCCGAGCCTTTCGGCATTCTTTTTTATAAGCTCTATTTTATGTTCGTGTACGTCAAAGGCATATATTTTGCCTTTGTTGTTCATCAATTCCGCAATATGCGTTGTCTTTCCGCCCGGTGCGGCACACATATCAATCACTGTGTCACCCTCACACGGTGCAAGCACTTTTGCTGTCTGCATTGCTGCTGAATCCTGTATTGTGTAATATCCGTCATTATATAAGCTGTCCGCCGAAATGTCAAATCCGTCCGACACTATATAACCGTCATAAACTTCGGCATTTATTCCGTTGTCGTTAAACTTCTTGCAAAGTTCATCTGCCGTTATCTTTAATCTGTTCGGTCGAATATTAAGTCTTTTTTCCATGCCGAAACTTTCAATCAATTTTTCGGTAAAATCATATCCGAATTCATCAATCCACTTTTCACAAAGCCACATCGGGAACGAATATTTGACAGACAAATATTCTGTTTTATCGGACGGATATTCGATTTCTGTTTTCGACACATTTCTCAAAAGTCCGTTTACAAATCCTGCCGATGCACCGTGACCGTATCTTCTTGCAAGCTTTACGCTTTCATTCACTGCGGCACTTGTCGGCACTTTATCCATAAACATTATCTGATATATTCCCATTCTCAAAACTATAAGAATATACTTCGATATTTTTTTCAATTTTATCTTTGAAAACTTTCCTATAACATAATCAAGAGTCAATTTTCTGTCTGTGACGCCGTAAACAAGATTGGAAATAAACGCCTTATCCTGTTTTGGCATATCCGTTTTCAAAGCTTTTTTCAATGCCATATTTGAATATGCTCCGTTAAATTCAACGTCGTATATTACTTTCATTGCAATTTCTCTTGCGTTACTCATTAATCTCTCCTACGATTTGCCAATAAAACAAGTCTTAAAAATTGAAGTGCCGTTGACGCAACCGCCGCAACATATGTCATAGCCGCCGCCGTAAGTGTTTTCCTTGCACCTGTAAGCTCATCACCCTCAAGTAAGTACATACTTTCAAGAGTTTTCATTGCACGTCTTGACGCATTGATTTCAGTCGGCAATGTTACAAGCTGAAATACAAGCACCGCACCGAAAAGTATCGCACCGACCATTGCCAGTCTGCCAAGTCCGAGTATAAGTCCGATTATGAAAATCGGCATTGAAAGCGTGTTGCAGACATTTACTATCGGCACAATTCCGTTACGAATTTTTATCGGAACGTATCCTACTTGATGCTGAACCGCGTGACCGCATTCATGTGCCGCAACACCTATTGCGGCTACCGATGTAGAATTATATGTTGAATCCGACAGTCTTATGACGTTTTCATTCGGGCTGTAGTGGTCTGTAAGGTCGCCCGAAACGTGTTCAATTCTTATATTCTGAAGTCCGTTTGCATCAAGAATTTGTCTTGCCGCACTTGCCGCGGTAATTCCTCTTGAACTTCTTACATCATTGTATTTACTGAAAGTCGATTTAACTCCCATTGACGCAAACAATGTAAGTAAAAATGCAATTATTACAAGTACATACGTTGGGTCAAAATAATAGCTGAACATAATTACTCCTTTCCGAGTACAACTCCTAATTCAATTTCATGTCCTCTTGCATAATCTTCAACATTCATTTTTTTACTGTTTGGGAACTGTGCCGTTACAATGTACAATGTTCCCTCACCGCAAGAAATTTTAAGTCCTTTTCCCTTTTCAAGTGCAAGTATTTCTCCCGCCTCTTTATCCGAATTTTCATCACAAACTCTTGCGGAAACAATTTTTAAAATTCCGTCTTTATATTTTGTGCAAGCAAGCGGCCACGAATTCATACCACATATCAGTTTTGAAATTTCACGAGCCGATTTGCTCCAATCTATAACTCCCGTTTTTCTTGAAATCATAGGCGCATATGTATGCTCCTTATCATTTTGCGGAGTAGGTGTTATACTGCCTTTTTCAAGTCCGTCTATTGTTTTTAAAAGCAAGTCGCCGCCTATTACGGCTAAACGGTCGAAAAGTTTCTCTGCCGTTTCATATTCGCCGATTTCGGTTTCGGCTTTCAAAAGCATATCACCCGTGTCAAGTCCACTGTCCATTTTCATCGTTGTAACGCCGGTAACCTTTTCGCCGTTTATAATCGCCCACTGAATAGGTCCCGCACCTCTGTACTTCGGCAAAAGTGACGCGTGTACATTAACACAGCCGTATTTCGGATAATCTATTATATAATCAGGCAAAATTTTGCCGTATGCGACAACGACAATAAGCTCCGGTTTCAGTTTGTCAAGAACAGGCTGAAGTTCACCGTTTCTCAGTTTTTCGGGCTGATATATATTTTCTATACCTGCCTCAAGTGCCGCCGCCTTAACATCAGTCGGTACAAGTTTATGTCCTCTGCCTTTCGGTCTGTCCGGCTGAGATACAACACCCACAACATCAAGACCTGCGTCTGTCATAGCTTTAAGGCTTGCCGCCGCAAAATCGGGTGTACCCATAAATAAAATTCTCATTCAACCATCTCCGTTAGTCAATAAATCTAATTACTCTGTCCAAGAACAATTTACCGTCAAGGTGTTCAATTTCGTGACAAAAAGCTCTTGCCAAGAGTTCCTTACCTGTGATTTTAAACCACTTGCCGTTCCTGTCCTGTGCTTTTACGGTTACGACATTCGGTCTTGTAACCTCGCCGAACACTCCGGGTACGCTAAGACAGCCTTCGCTGCCGGTCTGTTCTCCGCTTTCTTCTACTATTTCAGGGTTTATAAGTTCAATTTTACCGTCACCGACATCTATGACAACCGCACGTTTCAGTATTCCCACTTGCGGAGCTGCAAGTCCGACACCGTCACGGCTTTGCATTGTTTCATACATATCGTCAAGAAGTATATGAAGTTTTTCGTCAAACTTCACTACAGCTTTGCATTTCTTATAAAGGATTTCATCGCCTTTTTCCCTTATTTCTCTGATTGCCATTATGTTTCCCCTCTCTAATTTATCATACCGGGTGATTTGTCTATTATTATCGCCACATCCGAAAATTCCTTGTTTTTTCTGCATGTCATTTCAGCTTGTGAAAGTATCTCACCCAAGTTATCGTCATCTTCGCATTTAAAAATAATCTGCCATCTGTATTTGTTTTTTATTTTTGAAATATATGACGGCACGGGTCCTAAAACCTGTATTTTCTGTGATATATTCTGTGTTTTTTCGGCAGTGTTTAAAAAATATTTTGCCGTTTTCGCAACAATATTTTCAACATTGCCTTGAAAATGCACACTCACTATTTTACAAAACGGCGGATACCACATAAGCTTTCGTTTTGCAATTTCCTTATCGTAAAAAGTTCTGTAATTGTGACTTTTTACAAGGCTGACCGCCTCATGTTCGGGCGTATACGTCTGAATAACGGCTCTGCCCTCTTTACTTCCTCTGCCGGCACGTCCCGAAACCTGTTCAAGCATTGCAAAAGTTCTCTCACCGCTTCGGTAATCGTTAATATTGAGCATTGTATCTGCCGTTATAACTCCGACAAGCGTTACATTTTCAAAATCAAGTCCTTTTGCCACCATTTGCGTACCGATAAGAATATCGATTTTATCTTTTTCAAACTTCTGTAAAATCTTCTCGTGCGACTGCTTTTTACCCGTTGTATCCATATCCATTCTGACAGTTGTCGCATTTGGGAACAGACGGTTTAATTCGTCCTCCACCTTTTGCGTACCGCCGCCGAAATAACGTATATAATTACTTCCGCATTTCGGACAAATCTTATAATTCGGTCGTTCATATCCGCAGTAGTGGCACTTTAATTTATCCTCAAATTTATGATATGTAAGCGATATGTTGCAATTCGGACAATGCGGTACATATCCGCAACTGCGACACGAAACAAATGTAGAAAATCCACGCCTGTTAAGAAACAAAATTGTCTGTTCACCGCGTTTTAAATTTTCTTCGATTTCGTTATACAATTTACCCGAAAGCATACTTTTATTGCCCTTTTCCAACTCGCTGCGCATATCAATAACCGATATTTCGGGCATTTTATTTTTATTGTATCTTGTATTCATTTCAAGCAACTTATATTCGCCTGTCTGTGCTTTGTAATAGCTTTCAACAGACGGCGTTGCCGACGCCAAGACAACCGCCGCACCAAACTGACTTGCTCTGAATATTGCCGTTTCGCGTGCGTGGTATCTCGGTGACATATCCGACTTATAAGTATCGGAATGTTCCTCGTCCATTATTATAACTCCGATATTTTTAAGCGGTGTAAAAATCGCACTTCTTGCACCGATTACAATATCAGCCTCACCGTCACGAATTTTCTTCCATTGGTCATATCTTTCACCGGCGGACAAACCGCTGTGAAAAATAGCAACTCTGCCGCCGAATCGCGACATAAATCTTGAAACCATCTGCGGTGTAAGCGATATTTCGGGTACAAGCATAATCGCACTTTTACCCATATTTATCACATTTTCAATCGTCTGCATAAAAACTTCGGTTTTACCGCTGCCTGTCACACCGTGCAGAAGATATATCCCTCCGTCACCCGATTTTACGGAATTTGTGATTTCATCTATCGCGTATTCCTGTTCCGGTGTCGGAACCATCTTTTCTGTTTTCTCAAAAACTCTGTTCCAATACGGATCACGTTCAACCGTCATATCAAACACATTGACAAGATTTTTCTTTTCAAGTGCTTTTACGGTACTGTGTGAGCCGTTTGTGAATTTCTGCAAATCGGCAAGAGAAACATACTCGTTTTCGCTTAGCACTTCAAGCATTTTTGCTTGAACAGGTGCTTTTCTGCGTAAAATTTCGGCACTTTCAAGTGCTGTTTCTCTGTCACATATAAGCTTTACACATTTAATTTTTTTATCCTTAATATCAACCGATTGTCTGTATTCTTTTTTTAAAGTACCCTCTTTAATCATTGCACGGACTTGATTTTGTATATCAACTCCGCACATTTCTTTAAGCCCTTTAAATTCCATACTGCCGCCGTTATCGGTAAGTATTTCCGTAATACGTCGGCGTATCTCCGACTTTTCCTCACTTTTATTTTCAAGAATAATCCATTCTTTCGTTTTAAGTGCCGTACCTGAAGGAACAATCGTATGAATTATATCAAGGTATGACGCAAGATATTTTTTATGCATCCACTCGATAAGTTCAAGCATATCTTCGTCAAAGCCTATCGAATCATTTGCCGTTCTTATTATGGATTTAAGACGTTTACTGTCACTTGTATCCGCAGTGCCGACACAAAAACCCTCAATTTCTCTGTTACCGGAAGAAAACGGAACAAGCACTCTGCTGCCTATTTTAATTTTGCCTTCAAGTTCTTTCGGGACAAGATAATCAAAAGGTTTGTCAACTTGCTTTGACTTATTATCCACAATAATTTTTGCTATCATTATTATTCGTTATCTTCTGTATCGTCTTCTACGACTTCAACTTCTTCCGGCTGTACATCATCATTACTGTTTAGAGAAAGAATAGCAGCAGCCTTTTCGTCCTCCCAAGCCTTTGCACGCTTGATTGCTTCTGAACGAACATAGCCCACTTTTCCCTCTACGATTTCCTCTGCCGCAACTGATACAGGTTTTTCATCGCCATATGCGTCCATATCGTGCATACGTTCTTCACCAATCATTCTCGCACGTTTTGCCGCCATTGTAACAAGTGTATAACGGCTGTCCACACACTTTGAAAGTTCCGAAATTCCAGGTTTAATCATCATAATAATATTCCTCCAGTAATCAATAATTTTCAGCTAATAATTTATCAACAAGGTTACGCTTTTGAACCTTATCACGCATTGTTTCTTCGACTTCACGAACACACTCGCCAAGTTCGTCGTTTACGAATATACAGTCATACTTCGTCGACTGAGATAATTCCCATTTTGCCGCCTCAAGTCGTTCTTCTATTTGTTCTGCCGTTTCACGGCCTCTGTCCTCAAGTCGCTGTTTTAAAACTTTCATTGACGGCGGTGCTATAAACATAAGTACTGCCTCTTCAAAAAGTTTCTTAACTTTAAGTGCGCCTTGCGGCTCGATTTCAAGCAAAACGTTTTTACCGCCCTCAAGCATATCTTCAACAGTCTTTTTCGGAGTACCGTAATAATTGCCGCTGTACATAGCATATTCAAGCATTTCTCCGTTGTCTATCATCTTCTTAAAGTTTTCCACCGTTGTATAATTATATGTCACGCCGTCGGTTTCACCTTTGCGTTTTTCTCTCGTTGTTGACGATACGGACAAAAATACGTCGTTATTTTCATTTGCAAGAAGTTCATTACAAATCGTTCCTTTGCCCGTTCCCGACGGTCCGGACATTACAAAAAGTACACCTCTACTCATCGCCTTTAACGCTCTCCTCTCCTGTATCACCGCTAAGTCTGCCCGACACCGTTTCCGTCTGCAAAGCCGACAGAACAATATGGTCGGAATCAGTTACTATAACGGCTCTTGTTCTTCTGCCGTATGTTGCGTTTATAAGATTACCCTTATCCTCCGCCTCACGAATTATACGTTTAATCGGTGCGGACTCTGGACTTACAACTGCCACAACACGTTCGGCATTAACCATATTTCCAAAGCCTATATTTATAAGTTTCATTATATCACCTGTTATTCAATATTTTGAATTTGCTCTCTTAATTTTTCAATTTCACCCTTTAGTGTTACAACGGTTTTGGCGATTTCAATATCACTTGCCTTTGAACCGATTGTATTTACTTCACGGTTAATTTCCTGAATTAAGAAATCAAGCTTTCTGCCTGCCGGCGAACCGCTGTTTATTATAGTGTCAAATTCTTCAAAGTGACTGCCAAGTCTTACCGTTTCCTCATTTACTGCCACTTTATCGGCATAAATTGCAACTTCGGTAAGTATTCTTGCTTCGTCTATTTCTTTACCGTCAAGAACTTCTTTAATCTTTTCGTAAAGCTTGTCACTGTATTCCTTAACAGTCTGCGGTGAACGCTCGTCTACTTCCTTGACAAGTGTACGCATATAGTCAATTCTCTCGCACAAGTCCTTTTGTATTCTCTCGCCCTCACGCTCACGCATTGCGATAAAGTCGCTAAGTGCGCCGTCAAGAACGGTTTTAACCGTATTCCACAGAGCCTCCTCATCTTCTTCAACTCTTTCGGTTGAGAAAATGTCCGGATTTGACGCAACGTTTGATACCGTTATATCGTCCTTTAATCCAAATTCATCTCTAAGTTGGTATAAAACATCTATGTAATTTTTTGCGATTTCCTTATTTAATGTAATCTGCTTGTCGGCAGTTTCATAGTTTTCTACATTAAGGTATATATCAACCTTACCGCGAGTTATACTTGACGATACATACTTTCTGATTTTATCTTCCAAAAAGCCAAGATGTCTTTGCACTTTTATATTGTAATCCGAATATCTGTGATTTACCGATTTTATCTCCACAAGTATCTTTTTTCCTTCTGTTACGGCCTCTCGTCTGCCGTATCCGGTCATACTTTTCAGCATAGCACGTTCTCCCGTCTAACATATTATATAGGCATATTAACCCATTATTTTTTTATTATACCACAAGTTCTTGTATTTGAACAGTCTTATTTTAAATTTTTTTGAAAAATTCATTACAAAAATAACAGAAATGTATCCGTCAAGTTTGTTATTTCGACAAAAAAACAGACGAACTGTAAATTCAGCTCGTCTGTTTACCGACTTAATTATTTTTTGTTTTTATCGCACTTACAAATAAATCAGTTATATCAGCCGCACCTGTCGGAATTTCAGGTGTCACTATTGTATCGTCCTTTTCCGCATTTGACGATACTGTCATCTTAAGTGACATATCATCAGCATATCCGACTTCTATATTTGCGTCACTTGTTGATTTTGTTGCATCCGTTTCGCTGTTTGCGGAAACGTTGAACTTAAAATCATTTTTTAATTGATTATAGTCACTGTCCGATATATTGCTTATATTTTTCAAAATGTTAAGCATATCTTCTGATTTAATATTCATTTTTAGGCTGTAACCGCCGTTTTCAGTTTCTGTAACCGTTATATATTTATCCATCTGTTCATACATATCAAACATTGAAGCCAATGAAATAATAGTATCAATATCAGTATCGCCCTCTGTCTGATAAGCACTCTTTAATGTGTCCATAGCCTTCGCAGTATTTCCGCTGACAGCACTATCCACTATATTTATTGTGGCAGTCGGCACACCGAGAGAAGTCAAGGCTTTGTTTAAATCAATACTGTACCATACATCACTCTTTACGATAAGTGCCAATGCCTTGATTTTTGCATTGTCCGAGCTTTGAGCAAGTTTTTCTATAACATCTGTTTTAAAGTAAACCTTATCATCCGCTACTACTGCGTTAAGTGTTGCGTCATTTACACTGCTTTCATTCAATGAGCCGTTAAACTTCACATCCGCACCCGCAACATTATCTTTATTTTTGCCGTCAATACTTCCGCTTGCCGCAACACTGTATTTACTGTTGCCGTTATTCAAATCAAAACTCACATCAAATGCAGTATATTCCTTATTATATTTCGGTGTTTCCTTATTTAAAAGTTTTGACATATTCGGTGCCGAGTTTTCAAATTCGTTAAAATAATCGTCAGCATCAAGGATTACAACTGTTTCCGTATCTCCGTCCCAGCCTACTTGCATACCGAATGCGTTACTCATAAAACGAATAGGAACAAGAGTTCTGTCATCAACAATAATCATAGGCGTATCCACTTGAACAGTTGATTCACTGCCGTTATTGTCTACATATATTGTATCGTCCATAAGTGTAAACTTAATTGTTGTGTCACCCTTTTTAGCCGTTACAAGTCTGCTTGAATCATCATAATCAACGATTGCTCCCATATTTTCAAGTGCCGCTCTGAACGGTATCATAACTCTGCCGTCAGTATTTACAGGCTTAACGTCATCATATTTTACAACCTTATCATTATATACAATATGTATTTCCGATTTATCACCATACACGCTCGAAACTTCTTTTACTCTTTCCGCCGCACTTACCGAAAAACACGGTACAACCATTGACGCCGCAACTGCCGCCGCAATAATTTTCTTCATATTATTTTTCCTCACTTTCGTATAAAGCATTGCTTTGATGTTATTATACCACAGCAAAATCGTTTTAGCAATATTTTTATTGTTTTTTTATATAAATATGGTATAATAAAAAATAATACATTTATACAGGAGGACATTATGGCATTTGACGCAGTAGCGGTTCGTTGTCTTGTCAAGGACCTTAAAGACAAGCTTATAAACAGCCGTATAGATAAAATACATCAGCCCGAAAAAGACGAAATTACAATAAATCTAAGAACAATGACGGATAATTTTAAACTTGTGCTTTCCGCAAGTCCTGCACATCCGCGTGTTCATTTCACAAACGTTTCAAAAAAAAATCCTATCAGTGCGCCTATGTTCTGTATGCTTTTGAGAAAGCATATCGGCAGCGGTAAAATTACGGATATTGAACAGATTGGCTTTGAACGTATTATAAAATTTTCGATAGAAAGTTATGACGAACTCGGCGACCTTACGACAAAATATCTTATAGTCGAAATTATGGGCAGACATTCAAATATTATTCTTACCAATCAAGATATGCGTATTCTTGACTGTATCAAACACATTGATTTTACGGTAAGTTCGGTACGTCAGCTGCTTCCCGGACTTGACTATGTTTCACCGCCTGTCCAGGATAAAACCGACCTTACGGAAATAAGCGAAACAGCAAACATAGATTTTTCATCACCGATACAGACCGCCGATAAAGCCATTCTTTCCGCAATAGCAGGTATCAGTCCGCTTACATCAAGAGAAATTGTATATCGTGCGTTCGGTCGCACAGACGTGAAGTGTTCCGAACTTACGGATAACGGCAGAAATAAACTTTTATATGAAACGGTTAAACTTGCAAAAGACGTTCAGCAAAACAATTTCAGTCCTTGTATGATTATAAATTCCGCCTCGGGCAAATTAATGGAATTCAGTGCCACGCCTATAACGCAGTACGAATCACTTGCGGAAATTAAAGAATTTGACGACATAAGCGTACTTCTTGACACATTTTACAGAACTCGCGATATGCACGAGAGAATGCGTCAAAAGAGTGCCGACCTTGTGAAACTTCTTAACAATAATATAGAACGTGTTTCAAAAAAGCTCGGCATTTTAAATAAAACGCTTGCCGATTCGGAGAATAAAGATAAATATAAAATATACGGTGACTTGCTTATGGCAAATCTTTATAATATGAAAAACGGTCAGTCGAGCGTTGAAGTTATAGATTACTACAAAGAGGATTCGCCTACCGTAAAAATTCCGCTTTCGCCGCAGCTTTCACCGTCACAGAATGCACAGAAGTATTACAAGCGGTATAACAAGGCGAAAAATGCCGAAATTGAGGCAGCAAAACAAATTGAAAACGCCAAAAATGACCTTGAATATCTCGAAAGCACACTTGCCGCTATCGAAACATCTGATACGGAATCAGACTTAAACGCAATTCGTGCAGAACTGATTGCCGAAGGCTATTTAAACAGAAAGTTCAATCCGAAAAAGCAAAAACAAAATGCGTCAAAACCTATGCACTTTGTAAGTTCCGACGGTTTTGATATTTATGTGGGCAAGAATAATACTCAAAACGATTACCTTACATTAAAATTTGCAAATTCGTCCGATTTGTGGTTTCACACTAAAAATATTCACGGTTCGCATACAATTATAAAACTCGGACTTGATAAAGATGTTCCGAAAACGACAATCGTGGAAGCTGCCGAACTTGCGGCATACTATTCAAAAGGTCGTGATTCGTCACAAGTTCCCGTTGACTTTACGCAGATTAAAAATGTCAAAAAACCAAACGGTGCAAAACCCGGTATGGTGATATACGATTATTACAACACAATATATGTTACACCGAAAGAATTAAAGAACGAGTAGTCAATGACTACTCGTTCTCTTTTATAAACTTTTGTATTTCTTCCATAAATTCTTTACCGTATTTACGTTTTTTCATTTCGCCGACACCGGAAATATTCAAAAATTCGCTATCCGTAACAGGACGTTTACGGCACATTTCACGAAGTGTAGAATCTTGAAATATAACATACGCAGGAACACTTGCCATAACGGCACGTCTGTTACGAAGTTTTTTTAGTCTTTCAAACAGTCTGTCTTCTTCAGATGTCAAAACGGTATCCTTCTTATGAATATAAGAAACTTCCTTAATCAATTTCATCGAAAGTTCTTTACCGTTTAATATTTCCTTTGTTTTTGGTGTGGGTTGTACTGTCCTGTAATTCATTTCGTCAACTTCAAGATAGCCCTCTTGAATTAAATAATCAATGATATATCTTATCCTTTTAAGCGACATATCGCTCATAATTCCGTATGTAGAAATAGTATCAAGGTCAAGTCTTTTTATTTTGTCGAGCTTACTTCCGTAAAGCACCTCCGCCAAAAGCGTCTTACCGCAACTTCTCCCCTTTTTTCGTATTCTGTATACACATGACACTATTTTTTGTGCGTCTACAGTTATATCCGTTGTTTCAAAATTAGTATTACAATTTCCGCAGTTGTCACAGTTAAGCGGCGGATTTTCGCCGAAATATTCAAGAATAAATGCTCTGAGGCACTCACTTGTAGTGCAATAAAACGTCATCATTTTCAAGCGTTCAAAATCTTTCTCCATAATTTTGATACGCATTTGGTCAGATATTTCCGAGTTTTCATCTGGATTTTCGATAAAATATCTTGCAGTATTGACATCACGCGCACTGTAAAGCATAATACAGTCTGCATCACCGCCGTCACGTCCTGCTCTGCCCGCCTCTTGATAATAGCTTTCAATATTTTTCGGCATATTGTAATGTACAACAAGGTAAACATTTGATTTATCTATACCCATACCGAATGCGTTAGTCGCAACCATTATTTCATATCTGTCGTATATAAAATCGTCTTGATTTTTCTGCCTTTCGTCATCGTCAAGTCCTGCGTGATACCTTGTCGCATCATATCCATTGTCATTAAGTCTTTCACACACTTCCTCAACCGTTTTTCTTGTCGAGCAATACACTATCGCACTTTGATTTTTATGACTGTCCAAAATATCACAAAGTGCCGTAAATTTATCTTTCGGTCTTTGCACTTCAAAATACAGATTTTCTCTGTTAAAGCCCGTAACCTTAACATACGGATTGTTTAGTTTCAAAATACGAATTATATCTTCTCTCACATCGTCGGTCGCTGTTGCGGTAAAAGCAGCTATAATCGGTCTGTATGAAAGTTTTTTTATAAATTCTTCTATTTTCAAATATCCCGGTCTGAAATCATGTCCCCACTGCGATACACAATGTGCTTCATCTATGGTTATCATAGAGATTTTCACTGTTTGCGCTACCCTTATAAATCCCGCAAGTTCAAGTCTTTCAGGTGCAACATATATTATTTTATACATACCCTTGTATATGTTGCTTACAACTTTATTTTGCTGTGCCAAAGTCAGCGAACTGTTTATGTATGCGGCGGCAACACCCGACTGAACAAGTGAATTTACTTGGTCAATCATAAGTGATATAAGCGGCGAAATTACAATCGTTATACCGTCCATCATAAGTGCGGGTACTTGATAACACATTGATTTTCCAGCACCTGTCGGCATTATTCCGAGAATATCGTTTCCTTCCAATATATTATCTATAATCTCGGACTGTCCGTCACGAAACTTCTTGTGTCCGAAATATTTTTTAAGAACTTTTTCCTTTTTCATCAATATACTTCTTTCGTTTACATATGTTACTACTATTTTATCGAAAAAGATAATACATTGCAAGAGATATTTTTAAATAAAAAAATAGCAGACAAAACCATAATGATTTTGTCTGCCTTTTGTCATCTTTCTATGCTTTACTCCCATATTGCCGAATACGCGCGTTCACCGTGTTCACTGTCGTCAAGACCGACATTTTCACTGTTTTCATCAACACGAAGTTTTGTAAACAATCTTACAATACCCACACAAATCAATGTTCCGACAACCGCAACGGCTATTGTTACCAATATACTAAGCACCTGTGCCACGAACAAGTGATAATCACCGAAAACAAGACCGTCCCATTTAGCTACCGGATTAATCGAAGTTTGTGCAAACAAGCCTGTTGCGATACCGCCCCATATACCGCCGATACCGTGACAGCCGAATGCGTCAAGTGCGTCATCATATCCGAATTTTGGTTTTAATACAGATAATGCAAAGTAACATATCGGGCTGACAAGTGCACCGATAATAAACGACGCCCATATCGGTACGAAACCTGCACCCGGTGTAATTGCCACCAAACCGATAACACCGCCTGTACAAGCTCCGACTACTGTCGGCTTTCCGCCTTTGATTATATCTATAATCATCCACGAAAGCATTGCACAAGCCGCAGAAGTGTTAGTTGTTGTAAATGCGTGAAGTGCAAGACCGTCTGCCGCAAGTGCACTTCCTGCATTAAATCCGAACCAACCAAACCACAAAAGTGACGCGCCGAGTACAACAAACGGAATATTATGCGGTACGACACTTCTTTTCTCAATGCCTTTTCTCTTACCGATTAATATTGCAAGCACAAGACCCGAAACACCGGAGCTTATATGTACAACGTTACCGCCGGCAAAGTCGATTGAGCCGATTTGAGCAAGAAATCCGCCGCCCCAAACCATATGAGCCATCGGATAATAAACCACAAACTGCCACAAGAATACAAATAAGAATATTGCTTTAAATTTCATTCTTCCCGCAACCGCACCTGTAATAAGCGACGGTGTTATAATGGCAAACATCATCTGAAACAACGCAAAACCCATATTAGGGATATTGTCACTGTAAGGACCTGCCTCCGCTCCGACACCGTTAAACGCAAACCACTTTAAGTTTCCTATAACTCCGCCCAAGTCACCGCTGAATGAAAGCGAATATCCGCAAAGTACCCACAATACCGATGAAAGTCCCATAAATGCTACTGACATCATCATTGTATTGAGCACATTTTTTCTTTGTGCAAGACCGCCATAGAAAAATGCCAATCCCGGTGTCATCAAAAACACATACGTTGCCGCAATTATCATAAATCCTATATCGCCACTGTTTAACATATTTTTATACCCCCTATAATAAAGCCTCTCTGTCCTCTTCGCCTGTTCTTACTTTTATAACTCTCGATACAGGTGAAATAAAAATCTTACCGTCACCGATTTCACCTGTTCTCAAAACCGAAATTGCCGTATTAACAACATCATCAACAGGCACTGTACATACAACCATTTCAATTTTTATCTTCGGAAGTAAGTCAACGCTGTACTCAACACCTCTGTAACGGTGCTTTTGTCCCTTTTGCACACCGTAACCCAATACATTGGATACGGTCATTCCGTTAATTCCGATTTCGTTTAAAGCCGTCTTTAAATCCTCAAGTTTGCTCTGTCTTGTGATAATTTCGATTTTTGTCATTTCTGCCATGACTATATACTCCCCTTTCTCTTAAACATAAAAAGCGCGTCTGACAAATTGACCGCAATCAATCCATCAAACACGCCTTTGTGTTTAATTTAACTAATTATTTTTTATTCCGATTGAACCGTAAAAACAAAAAAGACGCATTTGTAAGAATATTCTCTTACAAACACGTCCTTGTGTTCAATCACCGTAACATTATTATACAACACTAACTTTTTGTTGTCAACAGTTTTTTTGAAATTTTTCTAAAAAGAGAAAGCGAGCTAATAAATTAGCTCGCTGAGGGGGTATATATATTAATCTTTGAAAAAGAGATTAACCTTATTAAATTACATTGATCTTTTCTCGTTATACGATACAACAAAGTCAGGGTATGCTGATGCAAGACCATGTTCTGTTGAGTCAAGACCTTCAATTTCTTCTTGTGGCTTAGCACGAAGCAATCCTGCCTTCTTCAATACAACAAACAGAATTGAACCAACGATTGCTGCCCAAGCGATTAGTGAAACAGCACCCAAAGCTTGAACACCCAAAGCCTTTAGACCGCCGCCATAGAACAGACCAAGTAATTCTGCACCGGCACTTGTATCTGAAGCAAACAAACCGACTGCGATTGTACCCCAAAGACCGCATATACCGTGAACACTGATTGCACCGACAGGGTCGTCAACCTTTAGCTTTGTATCGATAAACGGAATTGCAAGACACATCAAAATTGCACCGACAACACCGATAATAATTGACGCAAACGGAGTTACAAGGTCACAAGGAGCTGTGATTGCAACAAGACCGCCAAGAACACCGTTTAGAGTCATTGAAACATCAGGCTTACCGTAACGAATCCATGTAAAGAACATTGTTGTGATTGCAGCTGCACAAGCGGCAAGGTTAGTTGTGATAAATACCTTAGCGGCTACTTGTACGCCACCGTCTGAAAGACCGCCTGTTGATGCAGGGTTAAATCCGAACCAACCTACCCAAAGGATAAGTACGCCAAGTGCACCGATAAGAATGTTGTGACCCGGAATAACGTTTACTTTTCCGTCCTTTGTGTACTTGCCGATTCTTGGACCAAGAATTGCAGCACCTACAAATGATAATGTACCGCCAAGCATATGTACGATTGCACTACCTGCAAAGTCATGGAAACCTAACTCTGACAACCAGCCGCCGCCCCATACCCAGTGACCTGCGATTGGGTAAATAAACAATGAAATAGCCGCACTGTAGATACAATATGCTTTGAAGTTTGTTCTTTCAGCCATTGCACCCGAAACGATTGTTGCAGATGTTGCACAGAATACTGTTTGGAAGAACAATGCCGTATAATCCATATTCTCTGCACCTGCCATACCGTTCATAAACATATCTCCGAACGGAATACCGATAAACCCGTTACCTTCGCCGTACATAAGTCCGTAACCGATAAACCAATAAATAATTGAACCGAACATAAAGTCAACTATGTTCTTCATAATAATGTTACCTGTGTTTTTACTTCTTGTAAAGCCTGCTTCAACCATTGTGAAACCTGTTTGCATAAAGAACACCAATACACCGCCAAAGAATAACCAAAAACAGTCTACTGCTGTTGTTAATAGTTCTGTACTCATAATCAATCAATCCTCCTATTTAATGAAACTTTCTATAATAAAGCCTCTCTGTCTTCTTCACCGGTTCTTACCTTAATAACTCGTGATACCGGAGAAATGAAAATCTTACCGTCACCGATTTCGCCTGTTCTTAAAACCGAAATCGCTGTATTTACAACATCTTCAACCGGTACTGTACATACAACCATTTCAATCTTAATTTTCGGAAGTAAATCAACGTTATACTCAACACCTCTGTACTGATGTTTCTGACCTTTCTGTACACCATATCCAAGAACATTGGTAACTGTCATACCGTTGATTCCGATTTCATTCAAAGCCGCCTTTAAATCTTCAAGCTTGCTTTGTCTGGTGATAATTTCGACTTTTGTCATTTCTGCCATGACTAAACTCCCCTTTCTTTTAAACAAAAAAGCGTGTCTATCGAAGTTTTCTGATACTTTCGATAAACACGCCTTTGTGCTTAATTATAATGTATAATATTAAGTTTTCCTAATTGAACTGAAAAAGCGCATTCGTAAGACCTTTTTTCAATCTTACGAACACGCCCTTGTGTTCAATCTCTTTAACTTTAATTACATTATACGCCTATGGATTTAAAATGTCAATAGCTTTTTTTAATTTTGACTAACATTACAAAATAAAAGTTACTTTGCACTTATTTATTTAGAAAATATAAACAAACCTTGACACCAACCAACAAAATCCGTACTATATGTTGACAAACCACTCATTGCGTGGTACAATAATAAAAATGACATAAAGGAGATATAAAACAGTATGTACTGCGTAGGCAATTACAACTCAATAAAAGCAGACAAAGGGTATTCTGTTTCCCCTTTATTTCTATTTTCATTTTTAAAAACTAATTGACAATGTTATTTATTCATTGTCTTTTTTTTTGGGCTATATAGCCTAATTCACTAACATGGAAGGAGAACAATTATGAAAGCACAGCTTATTTTGGAAAACGGTATGCGTTTTTCGGGAACGCTTTTCGGCGCTGAGAAAAACATCGTCGGAGAAGTCGTTTTCACAACCGGTATGACAGGCTATCAGGAAACTCTTACTGACCCGTCTTTTGCAGGTCAGATTGTCACTATGACTTTCCCTCTTATCGGTAACTACGGAATTAATCTTGAGGATATGGAGGCAAAGCACACTAATCTTAAAGCTTTTGTAGTAAGAGAAAAGTGTGATTTTCCGTCTAACTTCAGAAATGAAATGAACCTTGATGATTTTCTTCGTCAACAGGGTGTTGTAGGTATTGAGGGTATCGATACAAGAGCACTTACAAGAGTTATCCGTGAAGCAGGTACAATGAAGGGTGTCATTATGCAGGGCGAGCCGAGTGATGAAGAAGTCAATGTACTTATGAACTCTCTTGACAACAGTCACGTTATTATGGACACAACTGCCGAACAGGTATATACATTAAATGAAACAGGCAGACCGCACGTTGCTTTCATAGATATGGGTGCAAAACAAGGTATTATCCGCGATTTATTGAAGAGAGGCTGTAAAATTACAGTATTCCCTGCCAACATTCCCGCTTCGGTTATCGAAGAAGCAAATCCGGACCTTGTATTCCTTTCAAACGGTCCCGGCGATCCGCTTGACGCTCCGGGTACAGTTGATACTGTTAAGCAATTAATAGGTAAATATCCAATCTGCGGTATCTGTATGGGACATCAGATTATAGGTCTTGCACTTGGCTGCGAAACTAAGAAATTAAAGTTCGGTCACCACGGCGGAAACCACCCTGTAAAAGACCTTACAACAGGTAATGTTTTCATTACAAGCCAAAATCACAACTATATAGTTGCAGATTTGCCGGACACTGTTGAAGAAACATTTATAAACGTAAATGACGGTACTTGCGAGGGTATCAGACATAAAACTCTACCAATCCAAAGCGTTCAGTTCCACCCTGAAGCATCACCGGGACCGCTTGATACAGGTTGGTTATTTGACAGATTTTTAAAGGGGGTAAACTAATATGCCTTTAGATAAAAGTATAAAGAAAGTTCTTGTTATAGGCTCAGGTCCTATCGTAATCGGACAGGCTGCCGAATTTGACTATTCGGGTACACAGGCTTGTCAAGCAATTAAAGACGAGGGTATTGACGTTGTACTTGTAAACTCAAACCCGGCTACAATTATGACTGACAGAGGTATGGCTACAAACACTTATATTGAGCCGCTTACCGCAGAATATGTAGAAAAGATTATTCAAAAAGAACGTCCGGACTCAATTATCGCCGGTATGGGCGGTCAGACAGGTCTTAACCTTGCTTGTGAGCTTTACGACAAGGGCGTTTTTGAAAAGTATAATATGAATGTTATCGGTACTTCAATTCCGTCTATCAAAGAGGGTGAGGACCGTGACAGCTTTAAGCGTCTTATGGAACGCACAAATCAGCCGATTGCTCCGTCTGAAATCGTTACAGATGTTGAATCGGGTCTTGCATTTGCAAAGAAAATCGGCTACCCTGTCATCGTTCGTCCCGCTTACACACTTGGCGGTACAGGCGGCGGTATTGCTGAAGATCCCGAACAGCTTGAAACAATCCTTTCACAAGGTTTGCACCTTTCAAGAGTAGGTCAGGTTCTTCTTGAAAAGTCAATCAAGGGTTGGAAAGAAATCGAATTTGAAGTTATGCGTGACGGTGCCGGTAACTGTATCACGGTATGTTCAATGGAAAACATCGACCCGGTTGGCGTTCACACAGGTGACTCAATCGTTGTCGCTCCTGCACTTACTTTGGCTGATAAAGAATATCAAATGTTGCGTAAAGCAGCTATCGATATTATCAATTCAATAGAAATTAAAGGTGGTTGTAACGTACAGTTTGCACTTGATCCGGAAAGCTTTAACTATGCGGTTATCGAAATTAACCCTCGTGTGAGCCGTTCATCCGCACTTGCATCAAAGGCAACAGGCTACCCTATCGCTAAGATTGCCGCTAAGATTGCACTTGGTTACAACCTTGACGAAATTAAGAATGCCGTTACAGGTAAAACATACGCTTGCTTTGAACCTGCTATCGACTACGTTGTAACAAAAATTCCAAAATGGCCGTTTGATAAATTCTTCGGTGCAAAGCGTAATCTTGGTACAAAGATGATGGCTACAGGTGAAATTATGGCTATCGGCAATACTCTTGAATCATCACTTCTAAAGGGTATTCGTTCACTTGAAATAAAGCAATACACACTTGAAAGAAAATCTTCAAAGAAACGTACCACCGTTGAATTAAAACAACGCGTTATCGTTCCTGATGATGAAAGACTTTTCGACCTTGCAGAGCTTATCCGCAGAAATTACAATATGGAAAAGCTTGCCGAAATCACAGGTATGGACCCATTCTTCTTGCAGAAAATTAAAAATATCGTAGACGCAGAAGAAGAATTAAAGAAATATAAATTAGCCGATTTGACTTATGACATTCTAAAGAAATATAAGAAAATGGGCTTTAGTGATAAGGGCATTTCAGAACTTATCGGTTGTGACGCAGACGAGGTATATAATCTTAGAAAATCTTTGGGTATTATCCCTGTTTACAAAATGGTTGATACTTGTGCGGGTGAATTTGAGGCTGTTTCTCCGTATTATTACTCAACATATGACGAAACTACAGAGTCATTCCCTTCTGATAAGAAAAAAGTTATCGTTATCGGTTCGGGTCCTATCAGAATCGGTCAAGGTATCGAATTTGACTATTGCAGTGTTCATTCTGTTCTTTCTCTTGAAAAAGCAGGTATCGAAACAATTATTATAAACAACAACCCTGAAACAGTAAGTACAGACTTTGATACATCAGACAAACTATACTTCGAGCCGCTTACAGAAGAAGATGTTTACAACATTATCGAACTTGAAAAGCCTGACGGTGTTATTCTTCAATTCGGCGGTCAGACTGCTATCAAACTTGCAAACTTCCTTGACAGTATGCACGTTCCTGTACTTGGTACACAGCCTAAATACATTGACGAGGCTGAGGACAGAGAAAAATTTGACGAAATGCTTGAAAAACTTAATATCAAGCGTCCAAAGGGTAAGGCTGTTTGGAGTGTTAAGGAAGGTATTGAAGAAGCTAATAAGCTTGAATATCCGTTACTTGTACGTCCGTCATACGTTCTTGGCGGTCAAGGTATGGAAATTACAAGAAATGAAATCGACCTTGTAAGATACCTTACAGACGCATTTATTAAAGATACAAAAAATCCTGTTCTTATCGACCGCTATCTTGGCGGACGTGAACTTGAAGTTGACGCAATTTGTGACGGTACAGACGTTCTTATTCCGGGTATCATGGAACACCTTGAAAGAGCCGGTGTACACAGCGGTGACTCAATTTCAATTTATCCACCGCAGAATGTACCTCAACATATTATTGATAAAATCGTTGACGTAACATACAGAATTGCACTTGAACTAAAGGTTATCGGTATGATTAACATTCAGTTTATCGAATTCAGAGATGAACTTTATATTATCGAAGTAAACCCACGTTCAAGCCGTACAGTACCTTATATAACAAAGGTTACAAACGTACCTGTTATTGATATTGCAACAAACATTATGCTTGGCAAAACGCTTAAAGAAATGGGTTATTCAACAGGTATCGCGCCGCAGACAAATACAGTCGCTATAAAAGTTCCTGTATTCTCAACCGAAAAATTACCGCAGGTTGAAGTAAGTCTTGGTCCTGAAATGCGTTCGACAGGTGAAGTTTTAGGCGTAGGTCAAAACTTCCATGAGGCTATGTACAAAGGATTTACTGCCGCCGGTACAACAATTCCAAAGGCAGGTTCAACAATTCTTGTTACGGTTCGTGAAATGGATAAAGAAAACTTCTTGCCTATCGCAAAGAAATTCCACGAACTTGGCTGCAAGTTTATTGCCACTGCCGGCACTGCAAAATTGCTTGAAGATAACGATATTCCGGTACAGGTTGCAAAGAAGATTTCAGAGGGTGTTCCGAATATCCTTGATGTTATCAGAAGCGGTATGATTGACCTTATCATCGACATTCCTAAGAAGGGTAATGATATTCATTCAGACGGATTTAAAATCAGACGTACAGCTATTGAGTGCGACGTTTCGATTATGACAAGTCTTGACACTGTTAAAGCACTTGTTGATGTTATGGAACATCGCTATACACCTGATACTGTTGAAGTTATTTCACTTTCGGATATTAAATAACATACAAAAAGCGGAGATTTTTAAAATCTCCGCTTTTTTAATGCTCTGTATTATTGAAGTATCGCCAAATCGTTTGCTTCACACATATTGCTTATTCCGTAAAGTATAAGCACCTCGTCATAGCTGTTCTGCTCCGTCAATGCAGATACATTATTAAGATAATATCTCAAATCAACCATATCAATCTGCGAACAATTTTCAGCCATAAACGGCACGAAACAATGTGCATAGCTGTCTTTTATCACAAGCACTTTCTTACCGTCCTCATTATCGTTATTCACAATCCTTTCAAAATTATGATTTCCGTCAAGGAACACAGGATATTTATCAAGTTCTTCGAGATGTTCTTTAAAAAACATACTGTCATAAACCTCATCTTCAAAGCCGTCATTAATTGTCACCGTAACATTAATCGGATATTCCCACGTTTCTATACTGTCAGATTTTTCGTACCACAATGCACTTTTTGAATAAGTCGTGCCGAAAAATCCGTCTGTACTTTCAATATCATAATCACTGCGAACTTCAATATTTTCACTTTCCGCCCACTTTTTATATGCCAAATACGCACCGTAACTTGTCCAATGGTGGTCGGTTTTATAATAAATCTGCTTGTCCTTGTTTTCGGTCAGAGTATCGCGTATATCAATAAATTCTGCGTTCTCTGCCCTGTTTTTTATATCGTCGATTATTTCGCCGTCATTATATTCGGTATGAACTTTCGGAAGTTCTTCCGACATTATATATCCCGTTGATGGTACAACAATAATTTTTGTTTCGATACCCGTATTTTTCACGAAATTATTTATCGCCGTTATATTTGCATTTAATTTCTCTTCATCACACTTTACAGGTGTGTTAATAATATACCCGTCTTTTCCTTTATATACCCCATTTGAGCCGTTACGTCCCGAATAAAGCATATAATATGAATCGGTTGACGCAAAAAAATTTCTTGCGGGAAAGTGGTCTGAAATATATGTTTCAAAATCCTTTTCCCATTTTCCGTTAAACAATTTTTGTACACTGAATTCAGGGAATTTTGCAAGTGTTCGTTTTTCGTTCACCGAAACCTCTTGTTTCGGCAAAAATGCGGTAAGTGCCGCCATTGTACCTATAAATCCGCAAAACAATACTGTAAGCAATATATCTCTTTTTTTAGCCATTATATCACCCCTTAGAAACGGAAATACAGGAACGGATTATAGCTTTGATTTACCAGTGACGCCGTACAAAGCACAATCACAACCGCACAAAATGCAATTTCCAACACGCCCATATACTTTTTATCCTTTAATTTCAAATACGTGTTCTTCCATATCGGAAGTGACGCCATTGCCGTCACAATCAAAATCGGCAAATACATAAGTATTGTACTGAGCGTATCACCGCCGATAATACCGTTTTTCAACGTAAACATACTTGTCAAATACGTCGCAAATTGTCCGAAATCTTCAAAATAGAAAATTGTCCAACCGAGAAGTATTAAAAACAATGCGTATATGTGTTTTAGCAAAGACGGCAATTTTTCAAGATATTTGCCATACACATATTTTTCAAGCACAAGGATAACAAAATAATAAATTCCCCATGCAATAAAATTAAAATTCGCACCATGCCATAATCCTGTCAATGCCCAAACCGCAAACAAATTAAAAATCACACGCGGTAATTTGCACCTGTTGCCGCCGAGCGGAATATAAACATAGTCGCGAAACCATGAACTAAGCGAAATATGCCATCTGCGCCAAAACTCAGTTATCGTCTTTGAAACATACGGATAATTAAAGTTTTTCATAAATTCAAAACCGAACATTTTACCCAGCCCGCAAGCCATATCGGAATATCCCGAAAAGTCAAAATATATCTGAAACGCATATGAAATTATGCCAATCCACGCACCGACTATGCCGTTTGACGATGTTCCTCTGATTGTATCCCAAAGTACCCCCATTTGATTTGCGATAAGAACTTTCTTCGCCAACCCAACTGCAAACAACTTTATACCGTCGGCAAACTGCGATATGTTTTCACGTCTTTCATCAAGCATTTTCGCAATGTCTGTATATCTTACAATCGGCCCTGCTATTAGCTGTGGAAAAAATGAAACATACGTTCCGAAAGACACAAGGCTTTTTTGTGCTTTAGTGTCCCCTCTGTAAACATCAATCGTATACGATAACGTCTGAAATGTATAGAATGAAATTCCTATCGGCAACGGTAAATTGATTTTCGGCATAAAGCTAAACGGCGGAATTGCTCTCAATATATCAGTCACAAATCCCGTATATTTAAACACCGCCAAAAGTCCTAAACTAATTACAAGCGACAAAACCAAAAACGTTTTTTTACGTTTTTGGTTATCGCGGTATTTTTCTATCAGCAGTCCGAATATATAATTCGACACGACAGAAACAATCATTATTAAAATAAAAACAGGCTCTCCCCAACCGTAAAATACAAGATTGGCCAAGAGTAAAAATGCATTTCTGAATTTTCTCGGCACAATATAGTATACCGCCAAAACTATCGGCAGAAACACAAACAAAAATAATAAACTTGAAAAGTACACTACCTACACCCTTTCAAATTATTTTGTATATTGGTCAATTATGCTCTGTACGCTTGATGAGTCCTCGCTTACGCATACGATAACGTAATCACCGACAGTTTCAACAACGCAGTCGTCAAGCTTTGACACTTCATTCGGTGCATAGCTTGTGTATGTTGTTTTTTGTGTTTCAATATGTTGTTCGGCTTTTTCTTTCACAGATTCCGTATCTGATGTTTTAAATATTGTAATTTCATCAACAACCGCCGGTGTACCTGTATATGACACACATTCTTCAACTTCGCCGTCTGAAATCATATATCTCTTTTCAGCAATATCCGATGAAACCTCCGTAAGCTGTTCCGCAAATTTACCATCACTCGACAATGCTGACGCAAGCTCATTTATATCAACAGCCTTACCTCCGCAGCCTGCAAGCGATACGCACATCATAACTGCCGCCAAACCCAAAACTAATTTTTTCATCTCAATATATCCTCTCTTTTAATTATTGTATATTATTTTGTATATAAACCAAGCACTTTTTATAATAATCTTCTCCGAAATGAATACCGTCACTCGCCACTCCGTCAGGCAAATTGCCGTCCTCGCCTACAACGGCACTGTATACGTCCGCATAGACAACACCTTTGCTCTCGGCAAGTTTCTTTATCAATTCATTGTATTTAACTATCTGCTCGTTATTTGTATTATCCACGTTATTGTCCGATACCTCTTTGGTTACCGGGGTTATCGCAAGCAAATATATTTTTGCCGTACTCTGATATGACTTTGCTTTGTCAATAAGTGCACCGTACTGCTCTACAAATGTATCCGAATTAGCCCAACCAAGTTCGTTTTCACCGAATATCATAAATATTTTATTGTACTGCTTGCCGTTGTTAAGTTCTTCAATAACAGGCACTGTACCCGTTGACGTGGATTTCGTCATTGCGTCATTGACATTCAAACCGATTCTCGCAAAATAATCCGCACCTTCTACAAGGCTGTAATTCATCATTCCGTCTACGAACGAATTACCGATGAACGCCGAATTTTGATAATAATTTTGGTCAATATCCGATGAATTTGATTTTTGTGCCGGTGCAGTTGTCGGCGTCTGCGTTGACATAGCCGCAAGCTCCTCCTGTCTTTTCTGCTCCGCCCTTTGCGATACGGACGACACGCACCCTTTAATTGCGAATATAACAAGAGCTGCGATTATAATTGCAACTGCAAATACAAATACTCTGCGAATTAAAAATTTACGTCTGCGTTGTTCACGCAAACGCTTTCTTCTGATCATTTCAAGACGTTCTTTCTGATTCAAAATTCTCTCCCCTTAATTTATACATCAATAAAGTGGCACTATAAAATAGTACCACTGTTTTATTCTTTAGTCAATAGCTTGTGTCAAATTCAGTCGAATTTATGTTTCAAAATATGAAGCACAATTCTTACATAAATCGCTCTGTAATTTTTCTTTTTCATACACTTAAAAATCGGATGGTTGATTTCTATACCGTCACAAGATATATCGTCCATAAAAATATCCGTTATTTCTTTTAACCTCGCATACCTTGCCTTGCGTTTTAATTTCAGGTTCGGATTAAACAAAAAGCAGAAACTTCCGAATGTTTTATGAAAATAATCGTCATAAATTCTCTGCAAAACATCTTTGTTATTTCTGTTCCAGCTTAAAACAATGTCCTTAACGTACATTGTAGACTGTCTTGACGTATCAAAAATATCAAAGCGATACTTATCCCAAAATCTTTTATATGAGTTTACATAGTATCTGCAAAGCACATCGCCTGTCATATAAAAACTGTCTATACAGTTTACATACCTTGCAACAAAAACATCGTCCTCACTTTTTCTGAGCTTAGGAAACTCAATACCGTTTTTTCTGATTATATCGGTCTTGTATAGCTTAAACCAAGCCGCCCCTTGAATACCGCGTTCGCCGTACATAAACATATGCTCATAATAATCTTTTCGTGCATCTCCGCCTGTACGTTTAAGTCCGTCAGCCTTTTTGACAGTGCGGAAAACCTTTTCACCGTCAAACATAGAAAAACTGCATACAACAAGGTCGGTATTTTCATTTTCCATATACCGGACAAATTTTTCTATCGCATTTTTTTCAAGATAATCGTCTATATCAAAGAAATATATATAATCACCCGTTGCTTTTCTCAGTGCAAGATTTCTTGCCGCACCGGGTCCTTCGTTGTTTTTGCCGAATACCGCAATACGTCTGTCCTTGTCCGCCTCGGCAAGGCATTTCATATAACTTCCGTCTTTTGAACCGTCGTCAATTATTATAATTTCAAGATTTTCATATGTCTGTTCCGTTATACACTTAATTCCGCTTTCAACCCAATCTTCCATATTGTATACGGGAATTATGATACTTACTTTTTTCATACTCAACCTCTGTCACAAATTTCTTTTATAGCTTCAAAATTACGTTGTGAATTATTTTCATCTCTAAGCGTAAAGAATTTATCAATTCTTTTTCTGTACTTATCATCAAGCACGCAACCGTTTTCAAGTATTCTGTCAAGTTCGTCTATAACGTCATTTTTATCATACAAAATTTCACCGAAACCGTCGCGTTCATAGTCAAAATAGCCTTCTTCATAATGTTGTTGTCTAAATGACTCTTTGTCAAACTGATAGAAAATCATAGGTTTTTCCATATATCCGTAATCAAAAAACACGCTTGAAAAATCGGTTATAAGAACGTCCGATTTAATAAGTAAATTTTGCACCGTACTGTCATTGAACGTAACAATCTTAACTCGCTCGCCGTCTTTAAATGTATCAATAAATCTCTGAAACTCAATATGAGGATAGAAAAGCAATTCATAATTGTATTTTTCAAGAACATTTTTCAAATTTTTACTTGCAAGAAAATTTGAATACACCCTGTAATATTCACTTTTTACAAATTCTTTTTTGTCAGTCCCTTGAAGATTGTATCGCCAAGTCGGCATAAGCAAAACTTTTTTGGTCGGCTGTTCATTTTTATACAGTGCGTCATAACGGCACAAACCGAGCATTTGCACAACGTTATCCTTATATCCGTACAAGCTCTTGACATACTCGTATTCAGGCTTTGCCGAACACACAAACAAATCCAAATTCACATTATTGTTATACAAATATGTGAGGTTATCCTTGATGATACCGTGTTGTAAAAATATCTTTTTACCCTTTATAATCCCCTTTTTATCAGCCTTAACAAAAAAATCTATATACGGTGTGTAACCCATAATATGTGTACTGATTTTTACTTTTGACAGCACAAGCGAAATGTAATGTTCAAAACTGTTATGATTTATAATTCTGCCGAGTTTTTCCACACGTTCTCTGTCAGCGGAATCTTTCGTTATTGCGTAAGCAATATTGATTTCGGGATGATTTGCGGTAATGTACTTGAACAAATAATACGCATTATCCCTTGCGTCAATTCCACGCTCCGCTATAAGCCATAAATCCTTATACTTTTCTTTATTTTTCGCAAAAGGTGCGACAATTACCGCCGCACCGTATTTTACGAAACAGGAAATATAATCCTTTGACTTCTTTATAAATGTATGCAAATTCATATATATCCCTCCAATATGCAAAGATTACTTTATTTCTCCGTGTTTTTCATACTGCGTGATTTGCGACACCTTATTGTTGTCGTCAACAAATACAACTGTCGGTCTGTGTTCTTTTGCCTCGTCCGCCGTCATATTGCAGTATGCCATAATAATAACTTTATCACCCTTTTGAACACATCTTGCCGCCGCACCGTTAAGGCATATAACGCCCGAATTTTCTTCTCCGGCTATTGTATACGTTTCAAAGCGCTGACCGTTGTTTACGTCAACTATCTGCACCTTTTCATATTCAAGTATGCCCGACGCTTTCAAAAGTGCCGTATCAATCGTTATACTTCCGACATAATCAAGTTCTGCCTGTGTAACGGTTGCACGATGTATTTTACCTTTAAGCATTGTTAATTCCATTGCTTATTTTCTCCTTACTCCATTATAAAATTATCTATTAAACGTGTTTTTCCAATATATACCGCCATTGCACAAAGGAGCGGCTTTTGTACTTTTTCAAGTGTTTCAAGCTGATTGAAGTCAACCATTTCCACATAGTCAATCTTTGCAAGAGGTTCTTTTTCAATCTCAGCTTTGATTGCCGAAATAATTGTCTTTACGTCTGTTTCGCCGTCTTCAATCATCTTCTTGCCGATTTCAAGCGAACGTGAAAGGCATAGTGCCGCCTTGCGTTCGTCTGTGTTTAGATATGTGTTTCTTGAACTCTTTGCCAAACCGTCATTTTCACGAATTATAGGACAACCGACTATTTCAATATCAAAGTTCAAGTCCTTAACCATCTTCTTTATTACGCACAACTGTTGCGCGTCCTTTTGACCGAAATACGCTCTGTCAGGCTGAACGATATTGAACAGCTTACTTACAACAGTACACACACCGGAAAAATGAATAGGTCTTGTTTTACCGCAAAGTACCTTTGTAATCTTGTTCATATCAACAAATGTAAGTGCATTGTCATACATTTCATCAGCTTCAGGATTAAATATAATTGACGCACCCGCACTTTCGCAAAGTTTCGCGTCCGCATTAATATCTCTCGGATAACTTTCAAAATCCTCGTTAGGACCGAACTGTGTAGGATTTACAAAATCACTTACAACAACTCTGTCATTTTCCTTTACCGCACGCTCTATAAGGCTTTTATGTCCTTCGTGAAGATAACCCATTGTTGGAACAAGACCAACCGTAAGTCCTTCCTTTTTCCATGCTTTAACTGTTTTTCTTACTTCATCTATTGTTTTTACTATCTGCATTTTATTCTTCCTCCGTTATTTGTTTCATAACTTCTTCGCTCATTTTAAACGAATTTTCCTCTTTTGGGAATGTACCGTTTTTCACTTCGCTGCAATATTCCTTAAAGCATTTTTTCATACTCTCGCCCAATTCACCATATTTCTTTACAAACTTCGGTGTAAAATCGGAATACATTCCAAGCATATCCTGATATACAAGCACCTGACCGTCACAGCCGTTGCCCGCACCGATTCCTATTGTAGGAATTGAAAGAATTTCAGTTATATATGTTGCAAGAGGTGTCGGTACACATTCCAAAACAACCGCAAATGCGCCGGCTCTTTCAACCGCTTTTGCGTCATCTATAATTCGTTTTGCGTCATCTATATTTTTGCCTTGAACCTTAAAGCCACCGAACGCGTTGACTGATTGAGGCGTCATTCCGATATGACCGACAACAGGAATTGACGCATCTACGATTTTTCTTATATGTTCCTCAAACTTAACTCCGCCCTCAAGTTTAACCGCATCGGCATGACCTTCTTTTATGAGTCTGCCTGCGTTCACAACTGCGTCATACACAGATGTTTGATACGACATAAATGGCATATCTGTTACGACAAGTGCATTTTTTGCACCTCTTGCAACGATTTTACTGTGATGTATCATATCTTCCATTGTCACAGACAATGTACTGTCATATCCCATAATAACCATACCAAGCGAATCGCCTACAAGTATTGAATCAACGCCTGCCTCGTCCTCAAGTTTTGCCGTTGTGTAATCATAAGCTGTAAGCATTGTAATTTTTTCACCGTCAGTTTTCTTATTTTTAAAGGTTACTGTTGTGTTTTTCATTCTATTCCTCCGTTTTTCATATCAAATATAACATTTGTCAGTTCTTTGTATAACTCTCTTGTTCTTCCATCAAGCACTTCAATATGTTTTTCAACAGTCGCCATATCCCCTCTTGCCGCAGGTCCTGTGATTGCTTTTTCACAACCGACTTTAAGTATATTGTCCATATTGCACTTCATCAGTGTTGACAGTGCACTCTCGCTTTCCGACTTTGAAAAACCGCACTCCTGTAAAAGCTCCGTTGCCTTATAGCAAACCGATACGACAAAATTTGACGCAAAACACGCCGCCGCATGGTATTTGGCTTTATTTTCCGGTGTAATAATCTTAAATCTGTTACCGCATAATGAAAGAATTTCTGAAACAGTATCAACTGCTTTTCCGCCGCCTTCGACAGTAAAAAAAGCGTTTGATATTGCATTTAATGACGTATGCTTGCTGTTAAATGCCAGCATCGGATGAACACTGCAAACATTTTCACTGTCTGCACCTTTAAAAATTTCACTTGACACAGAGCCGCTGCAATGACATATAATTTTCTCTTTTAAATTCATATCCTTGATTTTGTTCCAAACCGTTTGGATATTATCATCATTTGTAGTTATAAAAATTATGTCACTATTATTTATAAGCTTTTCACGGCTGTAAAGCTCAAAATCTTCTGTATTGTTACTTCGTGACGAGAAACCGATTACATTTACGCCCTTGCTTCTGAAATAGTAAGCCAGACTCATACCGCATTTTCCCGCTCCGATAAATCCTATTGCGTTTATATTATCACCTCCGATAATATCACCGCAACGCACTAAATGTCAGGTGCAATTTTCTTCCGAAATACCGCCCATCAGTTTTATTTTATCATATTTTGTTTTGTATTACAATATTATTTCACTAATTAATATTATATTTTTTCAACAAAAAAATGACTTAGAACAAAGTTCTAAGTCATTTGGTGCCGATGATTTGGTGCCATTTTGACATACACACTTTTGTAGCACTACACTATATCTATTTTAAATTAGGTATATTCAAGTAAACGACTACATCTTTTTCATTTACTAATATTTTATTTACTATAAGATACATCAGTTCCTTTAATTGCGGAATTGACTTCTCCTTTAACATTTTTCTGAGTTTTAGCAACAATAAATCTATTTCTTCTTCAGATAAATTTTTGCGTTCCTCTTTTGATAATTTCTTAATTCTTAATTGAATCTCTTCTTTTTGTTGCTCTAATAACGTAAGTTTTTCTATTAGTGTTGAAGAATTGATTAATGTAATTACACCCGAAATTCTCAAAAGTTCTTTATCTATTTTCCTTACTTCTTTATTTAGAGCATTAATCTTTGGTTGATTAGAATTTGCTATACTGTTCCAACAAAATTGATAAATCGACTGCTTTTTTTTATAAGTGAGTTGTCCTATATACTCATCTACTTTATTTAATACAAATGTTTCTATCCAATCACGTTTAATACTATGATTATTACACCTTTGTTCTTTACTTCGATGGTTTATATTACAAATATATCTTACATATTTTACTCCACGATTATTAAATCTTCTTGAACCTACAAACTTACCACCGCAAATACCGCATTGAATTTTCCCTGATAAAAGATATAATTCTTTGGTGTTGTTTATATAAGCATTACGTCTACTATTTAATTTTTCTTGAACTCTCTTAAATTCTTCATGAGTTACAATCTGTGGTATAGCATTTTCTACTTTTATAATTTCCTCTGCACTTTTATGCTGATGACGGCTACGCTTACCAGTAACTTCATCTCTACTTTGCGTTTTATTGAAAACAAAAGTCCCTGTATATTTTTCATTCCTCAATATCTCATATAAGCTATTCTGAGTAAACAATGCATTTTTCTTTGTCCTAAAGCCTTGTTCATTTAATGCATATATTATTGTTTTATATGAATTTCCATCAAGAAATAAAGAAAATATAAGTTTTACTGCCTGTGCTTCAAACTCATTTATCTTGTAATTTTTATTTTCATCTAAGTCATAGCCCAACGGTGGAGTTCCTCCGCAATGTTTGGCTTTCAAAGCATTCTCTGTTAAGCCTTTCATTGTTTCACGAGCTAAATTCTTTGAATAAAACTCTGCCATTGATTCAATGATACCTTCTAACATACAGCTTTCAGGAGTATCATCAAATTGTTCGGTAGTGCTAATCAGATATTTTTTGTTTTTTCTCAATTCCACACGATATGCTGCACTATCCATTCTATTTCTGGCAAACCTATCTAATTTATGTACTAAGACAAGTTGCCAATCTTTTTGCTTTTTGGAATCAGCTATCATTTGTTGAAATTGTTGTCTATCATCTCTTTTTGCACTTTGTGCCTCATCGGCATAAACTTTATCAATAATAATATTATGCTCTTGAGCCCATTTTCTTATCAATCTTATTTGTGCGTCAATAGACTCACTTCTCTGATTATCCGAAGAATATCGAGTATATATAACCGCATGAAGAACTACAACTTTCAATCTTTGTTTAATTTTTTCTAAATAGTTTTCTATCATAACACACACTCCTTTTTGAGTGTACATCTGATATATTCTATCGTCCCTACTATTGTTATACTACGCAGTATATCTCAAAACTATTGTTTTTGTCAAGAGTATAAATTAAAATTTTTATAAATCTTGTATTTCAATTAATATTTTTGCTAAAAGTTTAATGATTTCTTCTTCGTATTGTTCTATTTCTTCGATGTTTTCATTTTCTTTTATCACTATTGTTCTTTCTGCTTTCATCTTAATTTTCCTCCTTTGAATTTTTGAAAAAGTGAGAATAGTCCGATAGACCATTCTCACTAATTCTTAATATTAGTATGTTGATGTAGTATAAGCGTCCTCATACATATCACCATTTATAATAAAAGTTTTTTCAACGGTTGTACACCATTCAGTACCGTCTACACCGCCACCATAAATATCAAAAGCAATTTTATGCCTTTTAGGCTCTTCTTTTGTTCCGCTTAACCATAAGTCCGTATATAGTTTACTTTCGTTTACAATGTTATTATAAGGGGCAGAGAATGTAGCAGATGTACTATTACTTGATACTTTATTCATATCAACCATACTACCTTGAATAAAATCACCGTCAAAGGTTTTTGATGTCCAACCAAGACGAGCAGTGGCTTTAGTCGGTGGTTTTGGTTTGTCCGATGGTGTTCGTGTTCCTAAGCGTTGAGAACAGGAATAGCTTTTCTGTGCATTGGTTTGCTCATAACTTATACTCGTTTTGATTTCTGCGTCAAGTCCATAACCGCTTTTTATTGGGTCAGGCGATAATTTAATACTGTCTACTTTTAATTTTGCCTTATATGTGTATGTGTGATAACAAGTGTGACTTTTTCCGTCAGTAGTTGAAACGGTGTGCTTTGTCTGTTCTTGCCAAACAATAGTATTTGTATCACTATCACAAATAGACGGGTCAAAAGGCACTGTTTCTATTTCATCATCAGGTACTTCATCATTACTCGGAGGACGATTTTCATTATCAGGATTAGGTGTTTCAGTCGGAGTTTCAATAGGTGTATCAGGTCTGACGTATATTTCAAGTGTTTTATTTGGTGTATTTGGCGATAAATCTATGTTGGTGTATGCTGATGTATCTTCGATTATATTTTCGCTATTTGAGCCGTTTATGACTCTATATCGCTCATATATGTATTCTGTTTCCGAATTATCAATGATTGCTTTACCCGAATTATCAGCCAATACATATGTTTTGGTTATACTGTCAGACTCTCCAAAAGGTATTGATTCAGTATCTTCAAAAATCAATTCACCTGTGGTACTGTTTATAAATCTTTTTGTTACTGTTCCGTGCAAGTCCAATCCAAGCGACACCTTAAACGGAAACTTAAAATTATATCCGACTGCTCCGCCGTAACTGTAATACCACAAATCACCTTTTTGCTTATATTGTTGTCCTATACGAATAAGGTTACTGTCGAGAGTATCACTTTCAACTGTGCCTGCCCACGTTCCCTCTTGATTAATTTCTCCAGCCTCAAAGTTTGGATAAACCATATTGTTTGGTATTTTTCCTTTTTCTAATATATCACCGTAACCAAAACTTTGACCGTAAATATATTTCGGGTCGTTACCCTCAACCACTTCCAAAGCTCCGTAATGCTCGTTAGAGCCGCCTTCATATCCCCACATAGAGAATATAACGGAGCTATATGGATAACGTGCTTTAGGTAGTGGTTTATGTGGCATATATGGAAGATACGGCTCGTCACTCGGATTATCTTTTTTATCTGTCAAATAAAATTTAGGACTGAATTTTATTTCAATTCGGCAAGTGTCACCGTCACGATATACACGATAACCTATATCGCCATTAAATAGTTTACTTGCCTTTTTATCATTGTCATCACCCTCCACATCAGCATCAATGTCAAACTTGAATTTCAAATCAGGTAAATCTTCATCTATATGGTCGTATATGTATTGACGTATATTTTCATCGGGAATATTTACAACATCAACACTTGCCACTACATATCGTTTATCTATATCACCCAACCATATTTTTGTAACATCACCATCTGATAATTCGTCACCATATATACTTTTCCAGATTGCGTTATTCTCGGGATTTTCGGCATTTACATATCGCCAAAATGGAATGTTTCCGCCCACTATTACAGAATTAACGTCAGTTGTTTCCATATCTCTGTTCCAAGACCAATCTACCTTTGTATATCCGTCAAGTTCATCTGCATTTACAATATAACTTGAGGCTATAGCAGAAAATATAACAGTCAAAATCATTGTTAAAAATATTATTGATTTTCTTTTCATGTTCATTTTTCCTTTCTCTGTACTAAAAAAAGTGCATATTTAACTGCACTTGATTTTACTTTTATATTAATTTTTGCAAATATTATTGCATTTTTCGCAATTATTTGATAACATATTTACGGGTTACCATAAACGGTAGGCGGTTAAGTCCTCATTTGGAGGGCATTTCCCTCCGGAAAGGAGGGTGATAGTCTATGTCTTACATAACATTACAAGATTTACTTCAGTTCTGTTTAGTAATTATAGCTCTTATCAGCTTGATATTTCAGTCAAGAAAATAGCCGCCCTGTCTCACAAACAAGCGGCTAAATTCTTTTAGTTTTCTTATTTCAAGGACACCGTCTACTGGTAACCCTTTTTATATTTTTATTATATCATATATGTATAATTTGTCAATACTGAATTTACAACATCATCACCAATTAAGCTCAATATCATTCTCCTCAAACTGATAATCTTTAGTATAATCTTTGTAACCTTGACCTTGTACCCATTCAAAATTAGTATGCATATTATTGAATGATACTTCAGGCTTATCTAATCTTTCTAACGAAAGCGGTTTATGACAGGTCACTTCAACATATGAAGTAAATGAATCTGATTCTTTTGGTTTTACTTCTATTCCTATGTTGTAAAGCAAATTAATACCAGAGTACGAATATTTACCGGGTTCTGTAATCGATATTTTTTTTCTGTTTGATAAATCATAATCTTTATCATTATCCCAATAAACAATTCCGACTACCCATCTTTGACTTTCAGGAAGATAATCAGGAACTGTAAGCGTTATTGTATCGCCGTCATATTTGATTGACTGTAATACCAAATCTTCAAACATCATAGCTTTGGAGCGATTTAATTCATATTTTGAAATACTACCGCCGTTTGCCATTGCTCTATCATAACTTGCTTGTGAAATAACTTCGTGGTCTGAAATACTTACTTGATATTGCTCCGGAACGTCTGTTCTCAACGGCTCTGTCCAAGTAACTTTTCTTCCGAAATAGTCATATAGCGTTTCATCGGAATTAACTCTCTCTTTTTTATCAATTAATCTTACAAGTACCGATGACGCTTCTGCTCTCGTAAGCAAGCCGTCATCTCTGAAAGTGCCGTCATCATAACCGCTTAAAATACCTTTTGCATAAGCTTGAAGAACATACGGCTTATATTCTTCTTTTATTCTGTTATAATCTTTAAGTTTTGTAATGTAGGTTGAAGTATCGGCTACTGAATCTTCCTTGAGATATTCAACCGCACGAGTAATAACCTTAGCCATTTCACCACGATTACAAGGAATTCCTACAAGTTTGAACATTGTATCTTGTTCTGTTATTAAGCCCAGTTCAAATGCCTTGTCAAGATACGGAACAGCCCAAGAGCTCCACTTACTGTTCCAAGTATTTTTAACTGTCGGTGCATTACTTTCGTTAAGCTCTCCGCATATTAAACAAACAACTGTTTTTATAAATTCTTCTTGTGTAATTTGATTATCAGGTCTGAACGTACCATCTTCATATCCTGAAAACGCATTAAGTTCAGAAATCTTATTTACATAGCTTGCATACCAAGCCGATTGGTTTACATCAGAGTAATCTGCCGCTAATGCAGAACTACAAGATATAAGCGTTACTGCAGATAGAAATGTTGCTAAAATTCTCTTTTTCATAATAAAATCCTCCTTTGTTCTATATCTTTTATTAACTATATTATACCATATTTGTGTTATTTTGTCAAGTTATTTTTTGAGTTTTTATCTTGTTTTTCGACTGATTTTGCTTTCTTTTTCTGACATATTCAATCATCTGTTCTTATGTTGTTTGAACTTAGTTTAAACGGAATATCAAAGCTTTTGGGAAGAATACTTCTAACAGTAACGGGTTGCATTCTTATTCTGCCGGTAATCGAATATTTAGCCGGTGATTTTTGTATATCTGTTTCATCAATGATTATCTGATATTGAAAACTTCCGTCATCGGCATATTTCTCATATTCATCATTCAATTTCATATCTTCGGTCAGATATGTTTTGAATTCTCTCTGTGCTTTCTGCGTATCCATAACAGAGTTATGCTGCACCCAATCCATATCTTGAACAGCCATAGTAACCGATATATTTAAAGCTCGAGATATATCGGTTTCTACACTTTCCTTAATCGTGAATATGTGATAATACTCCATTGTTATAAACAAGGCTATTCCAAAAATGAATATTGCAGTTATAAAACCAATGCCCGAAAAAGCTGGTTTTTTTAAGCTAAATGCGTTTTTCAAAACTCAATCCACCTCGATTATTCTTATTCCTTATTGCCTCTCTTAACTTGTATAGTTCTTTCCAAGCCTTTGTAATAGCCTCTTTTGTTTCTTCAAGATTTACACACTCAAGCTTACCCATATTGCAAAGTATAGCAATTTGATTAACATTTACACCGATGTGTCTAAGTTCAGATGTAAATTCTTTGATTTCTTTGCTCGGCAATATATAAACGTGTGAATTTCGTATTGCACGTCTTACAAATTCACTTTTTGTAATCTTTAATAGTGCCGCCTTTTCCTCTATTATCTCGAGGTCCTCCTGTGCTACTCTCATTTTCAAAAATGCCGGATATTTTCCCACTTTAAATCAACTCCTCTTTTATTCAATCATATCTGTTTTTTGGGTTTGGGCTATGCCCAATTTTCACACAATTTTATATTGTGTTTTTTGCCTTTGTACATACAAAGGCGTATCTTGCCATACCATTTTTAACTCAAAATTGAGTTAAAAAGCGGTCTGTAAAATAGCAGAAAATAAATAGATAAATTCACCGCTATTTTTGATTATTTAGTAAATTTATTATATTATTTTTAATATCATCAACAGACTTATCGGGATAAAAAGTCTTTATTTCTTGCCATACGTCCATACTTGCCTCAACATCTGAAGCAATTACATCTTGAGAAACAGTCGGCGGATAATATTTTGACAGAAATTTAGGCTTTATCGTAAATGACTTTAGCTTTTGTGTCACTGACTTTCCATATCTCCCCTCAAAAACTTCAACTGCGTTAATTCTGTCAAGTTTATTGGCTTTTGAGAGTTCTCTAAGCTGATGGGCTTTATGTTCGTCAAGATGATAGCTGTATTCATTTATGATTTTAGCAATAAGCTCTTGCTCAAAGGAAGATAAGTAAGACATTTCAACTCCGGCACGCACCGAAATTTGCTTATTGTCAATAAACTTTTTTAATTGTGGTATCAGTATATCAATGCGGATAAGTCTTGCAATAGTGTTCTTTGATACACCGTATTTATCTCCAACTATTTCGACCGTTTTTAACTTGTTCCCCACTGGGGTACAAGTTTCTAAATCCGCACCATTACTGAACATTTCAAGATTTTGTTCTATGTTTTTTATCAAATCCGAACGCTTACCTTGTCGCTTGTTTACGGCTACATCAAGTGCGTATATATGAGCCTGTTGAGATATTGACATTTCAGAAATGCTACGTTGATTAGTATTACTATCAAGCATTATCATCAATGCGTCATCATCAGTTAAATCGGTTAATACAATGCAAGGCACCGTTTCAAGCCCTATTGCTTTAGCGGCGTTATTACGGTTATGACCTGCTAAAATTTGATATGTATTATCATCAAGCATTCTAATGAGCAATGGTGTAATCATTCCGCAAGCTTTAATACTGTCTGCTAAATCTTCAAATCTTTCACCGCTATAAAGCTCAAAAGGGTGATTTGGAAACGGTTTTAGTAAATCAACAGGCAAATGGACAATCTTGTTATTATCAAAACTGATTGTTGGTATAGCCGCTTGTTTTTCTTTTTCCATTTTTTCAAATTGTTCAATCATTTTTGCATAATCTTTTTTTATTTGCATTGCTTTTAACCTCCTGACTCGTATATATCACTGTTTATCATATTTTGTAATACTATTCCTGAGGTAAGCGGAATATTGTATAATGTGCTTATCCAATATGCTTTTGGATTTTTAATTCTCTGAATTTTACGAGAATATGCAAGCAAGCATATTTCAAGTTTTTGTGCCGTTATTTGCCGAAATTTATTTACAACCGCATTATACTCAATAAAGTCACCCTCAATTTTGTATTTTGGACGATATACAGTCATAACTTCAGCCATAATATTTACCACCTCATCAACAATATCACATTCAGCGTGATTAATGAGATAGTCATAATCAATTTGTGTTTTAATTTCATCTACTGTTTTTGTATATCTATCAATCCATTCTTCTTCAGTTTTGGTATCGCTATTCTGTATATTATAATTATCTTGATTGATAGGATAGATATAATTAATATCAGTATTATTAATATTATTATAATTACATTTCGATTTTCGAAACTCTAGACTTTCGATTTCCGAAAGTCCTGACTTTCGATTTTCGAAAGTCTTGTTTTTCGATTCCCGAAAGTCTTGACTTTCGATTTCCGAAAGTCTTGTTTTTCGATTTTCGAAAGTCTTGACTTTCGATTCTTGAAAGTCTTGACTTTCAATTTCCGAAAGTTTTGTTGAACGTGCAGTATCTTCAAGCTCATAAAACTTTTTAAGATATATTATTGCAGGTTTGCCTTGTCCTTGTTTTACTCTTTCAATAAGTCCGATACCTTTTTCACTATCAAGTTCTGTAAGCATTTTTGTGGCTTTTTCTGTTCCGCAGCACATCTGCTCCATAACATCATTCGTAGTAAAGAAAATATATGCTCTGTTGTCATCATCAAGCCAACCGTTACGAATTGATAAACTCATTCGGTCAAGCATAAGACCGTAAAGTAGCTTAGCACTGTCGGATATTTTTTTGAAGTGAGGCGACGTTATAAGAATTTTTGGTATTCTGTAAAAAGTAAATTGTTCTGCCTCATTGCCATAAAAATAATCAAATTGCATATTCAACCCTCCTTTAAAAAATTTGTATTTTCCGGAAATTAAGTAAGACGTGGGGCGTCACATTATATCTTGAGATATACTCCGTCTTCATTGTGACCGAGCGGCGAATTACCGAAGTATCATTATTACCGATTTTCGAGTTGTGGCAAAGAGTTTCCCGCATTCTTTTTCTTCTTGTACATTATTCGCCAATGCGTGTACAGCAGACGGCTCGTCGAAAATCTTGTTTACTTAATTACCTTTTCTTCAGTTTTATATGATGTGTTCGATTATTCAAAAGGACACATTAGAAACGTCTGAAAGACATTTCTAATCTATCATTTTGATATAAAATTTTGTAACAAAAAAGGGAGCAATAGTATCAGATGCACGCTTACATCGTTTACTATTACTCCCTAATTTTAAAAAGTAAAAAAGGATGATCTACAAAAGTAAATCACCCTTTGATGGTGCCGATGACCGGGGTCGAACCGGTACGGGAATTTCTTCCCACGGGATTTTAAGTCCCGGGCGTCTGCCAGTTCCGCCACATCGGCATACTTGTCAACAACATATGGAATTATACCATACTTTTTGACATTAGTCAAGACTTTTGTACGAAAAAAGATTAAAAAAGCAAGTCTGTTTTTATAACAGACTTGCTTGATTTGTCATTTTATTTAGCCTCTGTTGTAGGTTCCGGCGTATCCTTTGGCTGAATAACCATTTTATCAATCTTATCTTGGTTTACCTCTACCTTGATACCCAATTCTTCAGCTTTCTTTTCAAGAGCCTCTTCTTGTTTCTTTGAAGTGACTGCCGACTGAACTGCTGATTTATTGTTTTCCAAATACTCACCGAACTTTGAATCCGATTCGTCTATCGGTAATCTTTTTATGATGTGATAACCGTAATCTGATTTACACATTGTAATTTCGCCCGGCTCGATTGACTTTGTCGCATCTTCAAATTCAGAAACCATTTCACCGTCTGTAAAGAAGTATCCGTCTTGATTTGATTCCATGCCCGGGTCTTCATTGTATTCCTTTATAAGTGCATCGAAATCTTCACCGTTCTTTGCTCTTTCAAGAATTTCGTTTGCTTTCTTTTCAGCCTCTGCAAGCTTGTCTTCATCAAGATCTGCACCTGTCGTCATATCCTTTGTTGAAATAAGAATATGCTTTGCTCTTAAATAATTATCTACGAAATACTGCTTAACTTCATCATCTGTCGGTTCTGCAACGTCAAGCTGATCCATTATCTTCTGTGAATATGTTGATGCCGAAATAATTGTTTCCATTATATCATCATCAACACCGTACTTTTTAAGCAACTTATCGCCGGCTTTTTTACCGCCCTGTTGAGCCTTAAAATTTGAAATAGTGCTTTTAACTTGTTTAGCCTCATCGTCGGTTAGAGTTATATCCATTGCCTTTGCAACTTCTTTTAGAAGATATTCTTGCTTTAGATTATCAACTGCGGCGTCTACGTCCTCTGTACCCATTCCGTAATTTGCGAAGAAATTAACCGCACCTTCCGTAATATTAGTATCGCCTATTTTCATAACAGTTTGACCGTTTCCCGAACAACCTGCAAGCAGCATTGCACCAATCAATGATACACTTGCTATTTTTCCAAATCTGCCAAAATTCATAATTATATTCCATAGCCTTTCTGCCCACAATTATTATATTCTAACGCTTATCAGCGGGCAGATAAGTCGTTATATTCGTTATATGTTTAACACATACAACACATATTAGTATATTCCTTATTGACGTTTATGTCAATAGATTTAAAAAATTGTTTACAAAAAGACCATAATTTTTTACCAAAAAAGACCATAATTTACTTATGATCTTTTCATGTATCATTCAATTTTATGAAAGCATTAATACAACTTCAAGCACAATCACAATCGCACTTAAAATGCTAAGCACTGTTACACCGAGAACGCATTTCTTTTTAAGTTTTACAAAACTCGATTCAAGTTCTGAAATTGTATTTTTTGTATTAAGTTGTGTATTCTTCAAATCGAACACACTGTCATTAAGTTTTGAAATCGAATTAAATGCTTGTTTAACTTCCGAAACACTTTTCGCTATTTCATCAACCGAATTTTTGATCTCGGAATAATTATCCTTATGTTCTTTCATTCTTTCGTTATCTTGAACATCAATAATATTCAACTTTTCCGAAATATCTTTAATCTTCGATTTCAAGCCGTCAATATCCTCTGACACATTTTGAATTTTGCTTTCAACATCATCAAATCTGTCTGACATTTCAGATACAGAAACAACGCTTTCGCGAATGTTATCAAGCTTATTGTCAATCTTTTCAACCGAATTTTTAACGGTATTCTTAACTTTTTCCTTTATACCGCTTTCGTCAACGGCATTTTTAATATCTTCCTTAATATCCTCTGCCGTTTTTACAACCTTTTCAAAAGAATTATCTTTCTTTTTTTCTTCTTTTTCGTTTTCAGCCTCAGTTGTATTTTCGGCTTCTTTTTTAGCTTTAAATTCATCAACCTTGCTTACAACCGTGTCTTTAAACTTTCTTGCGCCGTTTTCAATGTCACCGGCTTTTTTCTTGAATTTATCGATAACACTTTGAATATTAATCGTTTCGTTCAAATTAATTCTTTGAGTGTTTTCAACAGGCTCTGCGTCGGCATCATTATCTGTTTTTACATCGACATTTTTCAAAAATTCTTCATATTCCTCGTCAGTGCCTGTGTAAAAAGCGTCCTGACCGTCATATGATTCTATGTTCATTCCCTTTTTATCCATCTTGTCACCCTTATTTCCGTGAAATTTCTTAGCTATATCTCTGCCCTTTTCATAGGCATAATCAAAAAACTTATCAAATCTACCGGACATATAATTAATCCTCTTCTGTTTCAGGTTTTTTAGCGTTTATTATAACAACTTCATCATCGTCATAACTGTCTGTATCGTCTGAATTTACGTTGTAAATTCTTTCACCGCACTTTGAGCAGTACACATCATCAGAATGATTATACGCACCGCATTTCGGACACTTTACGTTTTCTTTAAGCTGATAAAGCTGTTCTTTAAGCTCGTTAACTTCCTCCGTCATAGCGTCGATTTTACCGAACTTTTCTTCCATATCGTCAATCACTTCGCCTGTTGATTTATAATTTTCATATACAGACTTACCGATTTCGGTATAGATGTCCTTAATTTTGCTTTTCGTTTCGCTTATTGAAAACTTTAATTTTGTTTGGTTTACTATGTTGTTTGTTTTCTCAATGACTGTTTTTGTCACCTGCACCGCGCTGTCCTTAGCTTTGTTTGCGTGTTCCTTTATTTTATCAAATACTTCTTCCATTTTAAAATCGCTCCTTCCTAATTTATTATATGCCGATTAAATTAATTATTTATATTATAACATAAAATAAGTGCTTTTATATGACATTTTCATTATTTTTTCGTTTCACAACAAATTCTGACATTACGTTATTTTGAGTAAAAAGGAAAAGGGGCTACCTTTCGGTAACCCCCCGTTGATTGATTATGGAATACAGAACTTTATATTCCGCAATCAATTATATACCTATTTCCAATAAATTTCAACAATTAGTTTACACCTTTATAAGCGTCTCTCATAATCTGTTCAATTTCCTTAACAAGCGGCAACTTCGGATTTGCAGTTGTACACTGATCCTCAAAAGCTTTGTTTGCAATGTCAGGAACATTTCTCATATAAGTTTCTTCATCAATTCCGCATTCAGAGAATGACAACGGCTCATTAACTTCTTTCATAAGGTCTATAACCGCATTTATAAGGCTCTGTACGCCCTCCTCTGTTGTTTTTGCAGGAAGTCCCAAGAATGCTGCGATTTCAGCATACTTTTCATCTGCAATGAACTTCTTATACTTAGGGAATGACACAAACTTTGAAGGTGTCGACGCATTATACTTAATTACGTGCGGCAACAATACTGCATTTGCTCTGCCGTGAGGGACGTGATACTCACCGCCGATTTTATGAGCGATTGAGTGATTTAGTCCCAAGAATGCGTTTGTAAATGCCATACCTGCCATACAACTTGCATTGTGCATCTTTTCTCTTGCCTCTGCGTCCTCAGCACCGTTCTTGTATGCTCTCGGAAGATACTTGAATACAAGCTGAATAGCTTTCATTGCAAGACCGTCTGTGTAATCCGACGCCATTACAGATACATACGCCTCAAGTGCGTGTGTAAGCACGTCAAGACCTGTGTCGGCAGTTGCTGATTTCGGAAGTGACATTACAAACTGCGGGTCGATAATCGCAATATTCGGTGTTAGTTCGTAGTCTGCAAGAGGATACTTCATATTATTCTTCTTATCCGAAATAACCGCAAAACTTGTTACTTCACTACCTGTACCGGAAGTTGTCGGAATAGCTACAAGTTGTGCCTTATTACCCATCTTAGGGAACTTAAACGCACGTTTTCTTATATCAAGGAAACGAAGTCTCAGTGAATTAAAGTCTACATCAGGGTGTTCATAGAACAGCCACATACCCTTTGCGGCGTCCATTGCACTGCCTCCGCCAAGTGCGATAATTACGTCAGGCTTAAATTCGTCCATCATCTGTGCACCGCGTTTAACTGTTTCAATTGACGGATCAGGCTCTACATCTGAGAAAATTTCACAATGAACGTGCTCCGTTCTCTTTCTTAGGTAATACAAAATCTTATCCACATAACCAAGAGAAACCATACCCGGGTCTGTTACGATAAATGCACGAGTGATATTCGGCATTTTTTCAAGGTACTGAATTGAATTATGCTCAAAATAAATCTTATCCGGAACTTTAAACCACTGCATATTTACTCTCCTCTTAGCCACTCTCTTCTGATTTATAAGGTTCACCGTTGTAACGTTACCGCTGACACTGTTACCGCCGTAGCTACCGCAACCAAGTGTAAGTGACGGCATATTTGTATTATAAATGTCACCGATTGCACCGTGTGATGACGGTGAATTTACGATAAGACGGCTTGCTTTCATTGTTGCAGCATACTTTTGAATTACATCTTCATCATTTGCGTGAATAACAGCCGAGTGTCCCATACCGTGGAACATAACCATTTCTTCTGCTCTGTCGATTCCTTCTTCTGTTGAATCAACGATAAAGTATGCAAGTACCGGACTCAACTTTTCTCTTGAAAGCGGATATTCAGGACCTACGCCGTCAAGTTTTGCAAGAAGAATTTTCGTACCCTCAGGAACTTTCACTCCCGCTTGCTCCGCAATCCATGTTGCAGGCTTACCCACAATTACAGGGTTTACAGCACCCTTTTCACTGTCGATGCAGTAATCGCTAAGCTTTTTAATTTCGTCAGGCTTTGCAAAGTAGCAGCCGTATTTCTTCATAAGTTTTTCAAATTTCGGTGCGATTGCCTTATCTACGATTGCGGCTTGTTCAGACGCACAAATCATACCGTTGTCGAATGTTTTTGAAAGGATAAGGTCGTTAACCGCTTGTTCAAGGTCAGCACTCTTATGAATGTAGCAAGGTACGTTACCCGGACCGACGCCAAGTGCAGGCTTACCTGTTGAGTATGCCGCCTTAACCATTCCGCTGCCGCCTGTTGCAAGAACTGTTGCAACACCCGGATGATTCATAAGTGCGTTTGTTGCCTCGATTGATGGGTATTCAATCCACTGTATACAGTTTTCAGGCGCACCTGCCGCAACCGCCGCATCAAGAACTATCTTGGCAGCCGCAGCACTGCATTTTTGAGCGCCCGGGTGGAAACCGAAAATAATAGGGTTTCTTGACTTAACGGAAATCAAAGCCTTAAACATTGTTGTCGATGTAGGGTTTGTAACAGGTGTAACACCGCATACAACGCCTACAGGCTCTGCTATAATTTCGTAATCTTCAAGGTCGTTTTCAGCAATAACACCGACTGTTTTTTCATTCTTGATTGAATGATAAACATATTCTGTTGCAAACATATTCTTTGTTATTTTGTCCTCATACACGCCTCTGCCTGTTTCCTCAACAGCCATCTTTGCAAGCTCCATATGCTTGTCAAGACCTGCAAGAGTCATTGCCTTTACGATTGCGTCAATCTGTTCTTGATTAAGTGCCATAAATTCGTTCAAAGCTTTTTGTGCTTTTGCAACGTAGCCGTCAATCATTTCATTTACGTTAATCTCTGCCATAATAATTCCATAGCCTTTCTGCCTACGGGTTGTTAGTTTTTCTTTACATCTTATTGTAGGCTGATAAGATGTTTTTACAGAAGACTCTGTTTTGACATAGTATGAAATCTTCCGAATTTTTATTATTGACTTTGTTTATTTAGATTGATAAATTTTTATCGTTATTTATTTATCAATCTTTACAACACTATTATACGAGATTGTTAAACTTTTGTCAATAGTTTTTTTGATATTTTTATTCTTTGTAAGTTTTTCATATATAATTCATTACTTTCTTGTTTAAAACAAACAAAAAAAGTATTGCATTTTCAGCAATACTTTTTATATACAGTCTTTTATATACTTTCCAATCTGTTTATCGACTCGGTATCTCCTACAAGCACGACAATATCGGTATCTTTAAATTTGTATTCGGGTTCAGGTGAAATATTCACCTTACCGCCGTTATTACTCTTTATCGCAACAATATTTACGTTATATTTTTTACGAACAGACAATTCCATAATGCTCTTGCCTATCCATGTGTTCGGTACAACAGCGTCCACAATACTGTATTCGTCCGACAATTCGATTATATCAAGCAATCTGTCCGAAACAAGTTCTATTGCGGCTTTAATGCCTGCCTCCTGTTCGGGAATTATAACATTATCCGCACCGACTTTTTTCAGTACGGTTTTGTGCATATTATCCTTTGCTTTACACACAACCTGCTTAACTCCCATATCTTTTAGTGCAAGAGTTGTAAGTACGCTGTCCGTTATATCGTCACCGCCGATACACACGATTGCACAATCCGAGTTTTTCACTCCAAGTTGTTTTAACAAGCTTTCGTCTTTTGCGTCGGTACAAGCCGCTCTTGTTACCAAATTTGCAATAGCGTTTATTTTATCCATATTTTTGTCTATCGCAAGCACTTCATAACCCATATTAAAAAGTTGCGTTGCAATAGATGTTCCGAATCTGCCCAATCCTATTACTGTAAAAGTTTTCATAACAAATCCTTAGCCTTTCTGCTATCCGACAATGAAATTACATTCCGGATACCTTATATCATTAGTTTTTCTGATGCGAGTCATAAACACAACGCTTATTGTCATAATGCCCACTCTGCCGAAGAACATATACACTATAAGCAAAATCTTTGTAAATGTGGACGCGCTCCCCGATACACCGACCGAAAGACCGACCGTACTGTATGCCGACGCAACTTCGTATATCGAATTTATCAAGTCTTGATTATCAATATAACTTATAAGCACCGAACCGCCCACAACAAGCACAAGCCACAATACAAGTAATGCCATTGCATGAAGAATAGTCGTGTGTGCAATTCTTCTGCCGTGAATAACAACATCAGATTTGCCACGCAATACGGAAATCAAAGTCATTATTACAAGTACAACCGTTCCGAGCTTTACGCCGCCAGCAGTAGAGCCTGAAGCGCCGCCTATCATCATAAGCACCGTTCCCCAAGCCTTTGACAAGTCGGTTAAATTATTCTGTATAAGTGCGTCAAATCCGGCCGTTCTTGTTGTGACCGACTGAAAGAATGACGCCAATATTTTCTGACCGACACTTTCAGCGCCGATTGTATTTATGTTGCCGTATTCAAGAATGAAATACACAAACGCACCCGCAACAATAAAAAATATCTGTGCAAAAATTATTACTTTTGAATACACGTTAAGTCGTTTCCACGATTTTTTTGCGATAATATCCTCCCACACAATAAAACCCAATCCGCCTATGGCAACAAGTACCGCAAGCGTACAAAGTACAAGCGGATCGTGTCTGTATGAAAGCATACTGTTTCCGTCACCGATTATATCAAATCCCGCATTGCAAAATGCCGATACGGAATGAAATATACTAAACCACATTCCTTTAAAAAATCCGTATTTCGGTACAAAACGTATTGAAAGCACTATCGCGCCCAACAATTCTATAATTCCAGTTATATACAAAACGTGCTTTGCAAGTTTGACTATTCCCTCAAGGCTTTCCGTACCCATTGCCTGTGCTATAAGCATTCTGTTTCTAAGTCCGATTTGTCGGTTTGAAACTATAAACACAATACAAAGTATCGTCATAAATCCCAAACCGCCGAGCTGAATTAAAAACAGTATCACCGCTTGTCCGAACAAGCTGAAATACGCACCGACATTTATAATCGTAAGTCCTGTTACGCAAGTTGCGGACGTTGTTGTGAACAGTGCCGACAAAAACGGCGTCACAACTCTTTCTTTTGACGAAATCGGCAACATTAAAAGTAATGCTCCGACAAGGATAATCAACGCAAATCCAAACGAAATACGTCTTGCCGTATTTATTCTTTTGTGAAATAAAATTTTTCTGATAATATTCATATTTATTTGCTTTCTCCAAAAAATACTCAAAAATCACATCTTCCGATGTGATTTTCGGAGCTGTCGTCAGGCTCTTTAAGTTCGTTTCCACGCATACGGCGAAAACAATATAAGTATCGGATAAAATTCAAGTCTGCCTACAAGCATACCTATTGACATCACTATTTTTGACAATGCCGAGAAATCGGCAAAACTGCCTGTCGGGCCTACCAATCCCAATCCCGGACCAATGTTGTTCATAGTCGCAATTACGGCAGTAACCGTTGTTGTGAAGTCCTTATTATCAAAGCTGATAAGAAGAATTGACACAGCCGCAAACAACATATATACAACGAAATATCCCAACACACCGTTTACGATATTCTTTTCAACCGTTTTGCCGTCAACCTTAACCGAAAATACACTTCGCGGACTTACCGCTTTTTTTATTGAGTGAGTGGCTGTTTTCATAAGTATAATAAATCTTGTAACTTTCATACCGCCGCTTGTTGAGCCTGCACACGCGCCGACTACCATCAATAATACAAGTATAATCTGCGAAAGCATAGGCCAACGCACAAAGTCGGCAGTTGAATATCCCGTTGTTGTCATAATTGATGACACTTGGAAGAATGAATATCTGAACGCTCTGCCAAATCCGTGATACATAGGCATAATATTAAGCGCAATAATTACCGTTGCACCTATCATCATTCCTATATACCACTTAACTTCGTCATTACTCTTTATCTGTGAGAATTTTCTTGCAATCATCAAGAAATACACGTTAAAATTCAATCCGAACAACATCATAAATATACCGATAACATAATCGATATATGCACTGTTATAATACGCAACGGAACTATTCTTTATTCCGAAACCGCCTGTACCGGCTGTGCCGAATGTATGGAGCAAGCTGTCAAATACAGGCATACCGCCGAACAGCAAAAGCACAAATTCAATGACCGTAAGTGCTATATATATTCCGTAAAGTATTCTAAGCGAAAACTGCCATCTGCTTGCAAGTTTGCCTACAACAGGTCCCGGCATTTCCGCTCTCATCATATGAGTTGTTCTTGTATCCTTTGACGAAAAAATCGCCATTGCGAACGCAAGTACACCCATACCGCCGAGCCAATGAGTAAAACTTCGCCAAAAAAGCAAGCTCTTGTCAAGTGCCTCGACATTTGTAAGTATAGATGAACCGGTTGTTGTAAAACCTGACACCGTTTCAAAAAAACTGTCCACAAAACTTGGTATCTGACCGCTGATATAAAACGGCAGACAACCGATTATTGATATTACAATCCAGCCTATCGCAACGATAAACATTCCGTCACGTCCGTAAAGGCTTTTATTTTTCGGTGCTTTTGCAGATACACAAAGTCCGATTAATACGGATATTACTATCGGTATTACATACGCCAAAGCTATTGACTCACCGTAAAACAAAGACAATCCCAAAGGTGCAAGCATTGTTGCCGCAACGGCTACAAGTATTCGTCCTACGGAATATGCTATCATCCTATAATTCATATCTTTTCCTTTCGTAACCGCTATGCAAGTATATCGCCGAGTGTGGTAATATGATGTGTTGTCACAATCACAACAGTATCACCGACTTCAAGTTTACTTTCACCGTCCGGCAGTATAATCTTGTTATTTCTGAGAATTGCCGCAATCAAAACATTACGTTTCATCTTAATCTGTGAAAGTGATTTTGAAGTAAGCTCGGATTCTCTTGTAACTCTGAATTCCATAGCTTCGGCTTTATTGTTTACTATTCGGTAAAGAGTTCTCATTTCCGTATCCTTTGCCGATTTCATTGCTCTTGCGTAACCGATTATAATATTTGCGGTTATGTTTTTAGGCGTAACGATACTGTACACGCCTGTGTTTTCCATAAGCTCCGCAAATGAAAGACGGTTTACCTTTGTTACAATCTTATCGACAAATCTTGACTGCGAATACATTGATATAATCATATTTTCTTCGTCAATACCCGTCAGTGCAACAAGCGAATCAACTCTGTCAATGCCCTCTTGTGCAAGAACATGCTTATCTGTTCCGTCGGCACACACAATATCCGCTTTCGGCAAATGCTCGGTCAATTCCTTACATCTGTTCATATTGTGTTCTATAATTTTAACCCTTATGCCGCTTTCAAGAAGCTGTTTCGCAAGATAAAACGATATTCTTCCGCCGCCGATTATAATTGCGGTTTTAACCTTTGTGTTTATAACACCTATCTCATGCATAAATTTCGCAACATCTCTGTGAGATGCAGTTATGTGAAGTTTATCTCCGCTTTCGATAACAAAATCACCGTTCGGAATATACACCTCATTACCGCGTTGCACCGCACATATAAGAAGTTTTATCTTAAACTTTTTGTATATCTCAAAAATAGCTTTTCCGCAAAGTGCGTTATCCGAACTGATGTTAAATTCAATAAGTTCAATTCTGCCTTTTGCGAAAGTTTCTGTTTTGATTGCGGCAGGAAAACGAAGTATTCTCGATATTTCGCAAGCAGTTGCGTATTCGGGATTTACTATAAGATTTATTCCGAGAGCGTTACGCATAAAATCAAGCTGTTTAAAATATTCTCTGTTTCTCACTCTTGCAACACATCTGTCCGCACCGAGTTTTTTAGCCATAACGGTGCAAAGTGCGTTAAATTCGTCATTTTCCGTAACGGCAATAAATATGTCCGCCTTGTTAGCCTCCGCCTCGCGCAATGCTTCAAGGTCAGTACCGCTCCCGCATACGCACCTTACATCATAATCATCTTGAATTCGGTCGCAGATTTTACTTTTAATATCAATAAGAACTACATCGTCGCCCTCATAATTAAAATCCTCTACAAGCTTTCTTCCGACCTTACCGCCGCCTACTACGATTACATTCATTTTTCTTCTCTTTTCTCCCGCGTCATAAGCAATAATACCGCTTCTCTTGCATTTCTGCCATTGTACAAAATATTATAAGCTTCTTCAACAATAGGCATTTCAACATTATATTTGTGTGCCATTTCATATGCCGCCGTTGCGGTGTTTACACCCTCAACAACCATATGAACGCTTTCCAAAGTTTCCTTTAAACTCTTGCCTTGACCCAAAAGTATTCCGGCACGTCTGTTTCTCGAATGCATACTTGTGCAAGTAACAATCAAATCACCTACACCGCTAAGTCCCATAAATGTCTTTTCATTTGCACCCATAGCCTTGCCGAGTCTTGCAATTTCAGCAAGACCTCTTGTCATAAGTGCCGCTTTTGTATTGTCGCCGTAACCAAGTCCGTCACTTATTCCCGCACAAAGTGCGATAACGTTTTTAAGTGCTCCGCCAAGTTCAACACCGATTATATCGGTTGAAGTGTACACTCTGAACATATCGCCCATAAACACGTCTTGAATAAATTTAGCCGTATCAATATGCTCCGACGCAACAACATTTGTTGTAGGAAGTCCTCTTGAAACCTCCTCTGCGTGTGACGGACCGCTCATAACAGATATATCCGCCTGCGGAATTTCTTCTTTATACACCTGTGAAAGACGTAGAAGTGTACCTTCTTCAAGTCCCTTTGATATATTTACTATTTTCTGTCCCTCTTTAACGTGCGGCGAAAGCTGTTTCGCCGTTGTTCTCGTTGCCGGTGACGGTGCGGCTGTTATAATAAGCTCCGCTCCGTCTGTACATTTAGCCATATCGTGACTGCAATAAATTGTATCCGGAAATTTCACTCCCGGCAAAAATTCTTTGTTTTCTCTGTCTTTTTTCAGTCTGTCCGTTTCTTCCTGTATCCACGACCATAAATATACATTATGTCCTCTTGAAGATAAAAGTATCGCTATGGCAGTTCCCCAACCGCCTGAGCCAATTACTGCAATTTTCATTTTACTTCTCCTTTTTTTGCTCCAAGTTTGTTTTCCGTACCGCTAAGTAATCTCTTTATATTTGCATGATGTCTTGCTATTAAAAGTCCGCCGATAATAACAACGCACACAAGCTGAATTGCATCAACGTTCTTTGTAACAATCATTTTAACGATTTCTATAACTATGTACATTGCACCGCCCAAGATTGAACCGAGCGATACATACCTTGTTACTGCCATAACCGCTATTGCAACAACAGCCACAATAAGTCCGACTTTCCAGTCAAGCATTAACACAACGCCCAGCGAAGTCGCAACACCTTTGCCGCCTTTAAATCCGAAGTAAAGCGGAAAATTATGACCGAGAATTACGCATACACCTGCGATATAACTTATAACAGGATATATTTCATCTGTACCCGCAATATTTTTTACAAGTCTTGATAAAAGTATCACGACTATGCCTTTTAACACGTCAAGCAACAGCGTTATAACCCCCATTTTCTTGCCGTATGTTCTTAGCATATTCGTTGCACCCGCATTTCCCGAACCGCTTTCACGGATATCCTTACCGCTCAGCATTTTTGAAAGCAGTATAGAAAAATTAACCGAACCAATTAAATATGATACTATTGCCGTCAGGGCAATTATTAAATATGTCATAACTATCTCCCATTACATTTTCTTTTCATTTTTCTCTCTTACGATAAACTTTATAGGTGTTCCCTCAAAACCAAATGCCTCACGCACTTGATTTTCGATAAATCTCAAATATGAATAGTGGAACAAATCCTTTGAATTTGCGAACAAAATAAATGTCGGCGGTGCTGTTGCAGCCTGTGTACCGTAGTAAACCTTTAAACGTCTGCCCTTGTCTGACGGTGGCTGTTGCTTTGCCATTGCTTCGTTTAAGACATCGTTAAGCATACCGGTTGTAATTCTTCTCTTGTGCTGCTCATTTACTTTCTTGATAAGTTCCAAAAGCTTGTCAACTCTCTGACCTGTCTTTGCACTGATGAATATAATTTCCGCATAAGACATAAACGCAAATTCTTCACGCACACGCATTGTAAAGTTTTTCATAGTCTTTGTGTCTTTAGAAACAATATCCCACTTATTAACCGCAAAAATACAAGCCTTACCCTGCTCGTGAGCATAGCCGGCAACCTTTGTGTCCTGTTCTGTAATACCCTCGTTTGCGTCAATCATAATAACGCACACGTCACTTCTGTCAACCGCCGCAAGCGAACGTACAACACTGTAACGCTCTACGTTTTCGTCAATCTTACCGCGTTTTCTCATACCGGCGGTATCGATAAACAGATACTTGTCGCCGTTCTTTTCGTAATGTGAGTCGATTGCGTCACGCGTTGTTCCTGCGATGTTACTTACAATAACTCTGTCCTCACCCAAAATTTTATTTATAAGCGACGATTTACCTGCATTCGGTTTACCGATTACCGCAACTTTAATTTCGTCCTCGTCATCTGACGTATCTGCGTCCTCAGGGAACAAGTGAGTAACTTCGTCAAGCAAATCACCTACACCCAAACCGTGAGTTGATGAAATAGCAATCGGATCGCCAAGTCCCAAATTATAAAATTCATAAAATTCAAACGGCGGATCGCCTGTATTGTCAACCTTGTTTACGGCAAGCACAATCTTTTTCTTCGCCTTTAAAAGCATTTGTGCAACGTCCTGGTCATTTGCCGTAACACCGTCTTTTACGTTTGTCATAAGCACAACAACGTCTGCCATTTCAATGGCAAGCTGTGCCTGACGGCGCATTTGTACAAGGATTTCGTCCTTTGACGCAGGTTCGATACCGCCTGTATCGATAAGCGTAAAGTGCTTGTCAAGCCACACTGCGTCAGAATAAATTCTGTCACGCGTTACACCCGGTGTGTCCTCTACTATACTTATTCTCTTTCCTGTTATCTTATTAAACAAAGTCGATTTTCCGACGTTCGGTCTTCCGACTATCGCTACCAATGGTTTCATATTCTTCTCCTTTAAAATTCAAGTTCTTCTCCCAAGATTTTCTCAATAAATTCATATCCGTCATTTATGACAGGCTCTATCTTCACATTCAACGCTTTTTCAACGTCTGATACAGTCAAATCATCAAGGAAAATCCCGTCTTCATCTCTCAGCATACTGTGCGGAATAAGCATTATATCCCCTATAGGCTTGTCTTTAAGCTGGTCGATTATATCTCCGCCCGTGACAAGTCCCGAAACGTTTACGCCTCCGCCGAAAAAGTTATTTTTTATCGCATAAACAGTTATCTTTACGTCTGTCTTTTCCATAAGACGTTCCGACAAACCCGTTATAAAAGATGCCGCCGCCTCACCCGTTACAAGAGTTACATTTCTGTCATACTTTTTGTTTTTCACAAGTTTAATTGCCGAATCAAATTCTTCTGCCATACTGGCAATCAATCCTACACCGTTTTCAAGCTGCGGAAAACCCTCATACACTTCTGCGTCAGGTATAGGCAATTCCGCATTCAAATAAAATTCGTCAGAAAGATAAATTAGCCTTGTTCCAAGTTTATCATACAGTTTTTTCTGCCAAGTCTCAACTTGTTTTATTGTTTGTGCGGAAGTTTCCTTTGTAAACGGTTTCAGCGGATAAAGTCCGTCACGATAGCGTGTAAGACCGACAGGAACGATTGATACACTGTTTACATTCGGGAACAGTGCCGCCAGCTCGGATATTGACCTGTCAAGTTCCTTGCCGTCATTAATTTCGGGACAAAGCACTATCTGACAGTTCATATAAATATTATTAGCCGCAAACTTTTTCATTATGTCATAGCACTTACCCGCAAAACGATTATTCAGCATTTTACATCTAAGTTCGGGATTGGTTGCCTGAACCGATACGTTAATCGGCGAAACACGCATTTTTATAAGTCTGTCTATTTCTTCGTCTGACATATTCGTAAGCGTTACATAGTTTCCCTGCAAAAACGATAATCTCGTATCATCATCTTTAAAATAAACCGTTTCACGCATACCTTTAGGCAACTGATCTATAAAACAGAATATACACTTATTTCGACAACTTTGTGCCTCGTCAATAAGTCCCTCTTCAAATTCAATACCTATATCGTCGTAATCATTTTCAACCGTTATAACTTCGGTAGTACCGTCCTTTTTCAGTATTTCAAGAGTAACTTCATATTCAGCTGTAAGATAGCGATATTCAAGTATATCGTGAAAATCGTGTCCGTTAATGCTTATCAGCTTATCCCCGACTTCAATTCCGGCATCTTCCGCGATTGAATACGGTTCTATATATTTAATTGTGGTATTAACTTTTCTCATATTTTTATCTCCGCATTATTATCCAATATGTATTATTACACAATCACAGAAAAAAATCAAGGTATTTGACAAAAATAAAGACAACCAATGTAATCAGAGGTTGTCTTATCTAATGTTTATTTATAAATTATCCATACTTTTCTGCCAATACCACACCCAAAATTATCAAACCACCGCCGATATACTGCACCAATCCCATTGTTTCGCCCAAGAATATCGCACCTAGTATTATTGAAGTAATCGGCTCAAATGCCGATACTATCCCAGCGGTTGACGCACCCTCACAGCGTACTCCCACTTGAAAAAGCGGCACTGCTCCAAGCGTTATAATAAGTGATATAGCCACCGACAGTATCCATGCTTTATAATCCATTTCCGCAAACACCAAGCTATCAGTTGTCAAACCGAAAATATATGTGCCGATACTCATAATAATCATAAGATAAAACGTAAGTTTTATATAGTCCATTTCGTCAAGTTTGGAACGATACATATAAACGACATAAAAGCTATAAAATATCCCCGACAAAATCGCAAGTATCACGCCGATTTTATCGGCTGTATTATTAAGATCAACAAACATAAACATTCCGAGCGTGACAAGCATAACCGCAAGAAGTTTTATCTTCTTGATTTTTTCTTTGTAAACCACCGCCGACGTTATTACGATTATAAGCGGATATATAAAATGGAGCGTTGTTGCGAGTCCGGTTGAGATATAGTCATATGCGGCATAAAGTGAAATCATTGAAAATGAGCCGCCCACCACACCAAGCAGAATTATATCTATAAGCTCCTTTTTCGTAAGTTTAAACGACACCTTTCTGAAAATCATTATAAAAAATAAAAGCGGCAGCATTAGGAATGTACGCAAAAAAGTAAGCGTAATTCCGTTTGCTCCGCTTTTGTATGCAAATTTAGCCAGTATCGGTGCAAATCCGTAAATAAATGCCGATAAAATTAAACAAACTTTACTCTTTGACACCGAAATCCCTCCATAGAATAGGGCGTTAAAGTGTTTCGAGTTCCTTCGCCCAAATTTGATATGAGGCGTCGGACGGCATTCGCCAATCGCCTCTCGGAGAAAGAGCAACACTTCCTACTTTCGGACCGTCAGGCAGGCACGAACGTTTGAATTGCTGTGCAAAAAATCTTCTGTAAAATACCTTTAACCATTCAAGTATAACTTCTCTGTCATATATCCCCTCAAACGCAACTTCAGCCAATCTCAGTATCTTTGACGGCTTTGAACCAAAACGCATAAGATGATATAAAAAGAAATCGTGAAGTTCATACGGACCGACAATATGTTCGGTCTTTTGAGATATTTTTCCGTCTTTCGGCGGAAGAAGTTCGGGACTTACAGGTGTATCCAATATATCCTGTAATGTTTTCTTCAATATATCGTTGTTTGTACGTTTAGCCTCATAATCGACAAGATAACGAATGAGTGTTTTCGGAACACCTGCATTAACGCCGTACATCGACATATGGTCGCCGTTATACGTTGCCCAGCCAAGTGCAAGCTCGGACATATCACCGGTACCGATTACCAAGCCGCCGCTTTTGTTTGCAACGTCCATAAGAATTTGAGTTCTTTCTCTCGCCTGAGAATTTTCATATGTGACGTCATAGACATTCGGATCGTGTTCTATATCCGCAAAATGCTGATTTACCGCCGCTTTGATATTTACTTCTTTCAAAGTAACACCAAGCGAATTTGCAAAATTAACCGCATTGTTATACGTTCTGTCCGTTGTACCGAAACACGGCATTGTTACCGCGATTATATTCTTTCTGTCAAGATTAAGACTGTCAAATGCACGCACGGTTACCAAAAGTGCAAGTGTCGAGTCAAGTCCTCCGCTTACACCCACAACAGCCGTTTTGGCATGTGTATGGTCAAGTCGCTTTTTAAGTCCCAGCGACTGAATTGAAAGAATTTCTTCACTGCGTTTTTCACGCTTTTTGTCGTTTGACGGAACGAACGGCTGTTTATCGACATATCGTGTTATTTTAGTGTCCCCGATATTCATATCAAGTTTTACACTCACATATTTTTCACTGCCGACTATATTATAGGTATTGCTCTTTTTTCTCTCACCCACAAGTCTTTCCAAATCAAGCTCGGTATATACACATTCGTTGTTAAATCTTTTACTTCTTGCCAAAATCGTGCCGTTTTCGGCAATCATATTGTCACCTGCAAATACAAGGTCAGTCGTTGATTCGCCGTATCCCGCATCGGAATAAATATAACCGCAGTAAAGTTTTGCAGACTGACTTTTTACAAGCATTTCGCGGTATTCATCTTTTGCAATAACTTCGTTGCTCGCAGAAAGATTTGCTATAATCGTTGCACCTGCAAGTGCGTGGTTGACCGACGGCGGCATAGCTGTCCACACATCCTCGCAAATTTCAACCGCAAGAACAAAATCTTCACACGCATCTGTTTTAAATAATATATTCGCACCGAACGGTATTTCTTCACCGTTTATATTCACATATGTCACTTCATTTTTACCGGCCGTGAAGTGTCTTACCTCATAAAATTCGGCATAGTTAGGAATATTAAGTTTCGGAACAAGACCTTTTATGTGTCCCCCGTTTACCACTGCGGCACAATTATAAAGCGTCTGCTCCGCAACGTACGGAAGTCCGACAACGGCGGTTATATCAAGATTTTCCGTTGCTTTTGCTATTTTGATTAAGCTGTCTTTTGCACTGTCAATCAATATTTTCTGCAAAAACAAATCACCGCAAGTATATCCCGTTATGCAAAGTTCCGGAAATACTATAAGCTTTATATCATTTTGAGCCGCGTCTTCGATTGCCTTTATTATATTTGATGTATTATAATCAGTGTCCGCAACCTTTATATCAACAGTTGCGCTTGCACATCTTACAAATCCGTCTTTCATAAATCAATTTCCTTTCTTTATTCTGTCCCAATAAACTTTTGCCGACTGTTCGGTTTTATTGTCCCCAAAATCATAATATTTAGTGTCCCTAATGTTATTGGGCAAATACTGCTGTTTGACATAATGATTTTCATAACTGTGCGGATATTTGTACTCTGTTCCGTGACCGAGTTTTTTTGCTCCGCCGTAATGCGAATCTTTCAGATGTTCCGGTATATCGCCCGTATCCATACCCTCAATATCACTCAACGCACTGTCAATCGCCATTATTGCCGAATTTGATTTTGGTGCGGTTGCAAGTAAAATAACCGCTTCCGCAAGCGGTATTCTCGCCTCTGGAAAACCAAGCTGCAGGGCACTGTCAACACAAGCTTTCACGACCGATATAGCCTGGGGATATGCAAGTCCTATATCCTCTGCCGAAATAACCAAAAGTCTGCGGCAAATGCTCGGCAAATCACCTGCCGAAACAAGTCTTGCAAGATAATGAACTGCCGCATCCGGATCTGAACCTCTTATTGACTTTTGAAACGCACTTAAAATATCATAATGACTGTCACCGTCACGGTCGTAACGCATAGCTTTTTTTTGCGTTGCCTGTACCGCCGTGTCAAGCGATATGTGTATTTTTTTATCTTTGTTTGGCGGTGTTGCAATAAATGCAACTTCAAGCGAATTTAAAGCCTTTCTCACATCTCCGTTTGAAACGTGTGCCATATGCCGTATTGCGTCTTTGTCAACGGTTACGTCAAAGCCTTTATAATCCGATTGCTTTAATTCTTCAACCGCTCTTTCAAGTGCCTTTTCAATCTCGCTTGGCTCAATCTGTTTAAATTCAAACACAACGCTTCTCGAAAGCACCGCATTATACACATAAAAATACGGATTTTCCGTTGTACTTGCGATAAGCGTTATCTTGCCGTTTTCCATAAATTCAAGCAAAGACTGTTGTTGTTTCTTATTAAAATGCTGTATTTCGTCAAGGTACAGCAATACTCCGTCCATTGCCAAAAAGCTGTCAAGCGTTGATACAATATTTTTTATGTCAGCAACGGACGCAGTTGTCGCATTAAGTCTATGCAAAGTTTTACCCGTTTTTTGAGCGATTATGTTTGCAATGGTAGTTTTACCGACTCCGCTCGGACCGTAAAATATCATATTCGGTACTTCGTCATTTTCGATTATGTTTCTTAAAATTTTTCCTTCACCTATAAGGTGCTTTTGTCCGACAACTTCATCAAGCGTCTTTGGACGTATTCTATCAGCCAATGGTGTTTTCATTGTGATTCTTTACCTCTTGTATAAGCTTATTAACTTCTTCCTCCGTAACCGTTGTCATTCCCGAACGCTTACATTCTTTCAACTTTTCGGCATATTCTGCGGCTTTATCGTACTTGTTAAGTTTCATTGCAATCTGTATGCCGTGATAAAAGCCCTCGACAAAGTTAGGTGCCGCCACGACAAGTTCATCAGATATTTTTTCTGCTTTTTCATATTCGCCTTTTCTGAAATAACAAATTGAAAGATTATCTTTTATGTCCCTGTCATCACTGTTGTAATCATAAGCTTCTTCACAAAGTTTTGTTGTTTCGTCAAGGTCATCGTTTCTAAGCAATTTAAAATAGCCAAGCATACCGTAAACACTTGAATTTCTGTAACCTTCGTTCATCATTGACTGTGCATCCTCAATCGCCTCGTCAAGTCTGCCCTGCTTATAGTAAACCATACATCTTTGTTGCTTTGCCAAATTCTTTTTTTCCGGTGCAAGCCCTTTTACTCTTATAATCGGATCAAGAACTTTTTCCGCCTCGTCGGCATAACCTGTACGTAAAAGCACGTATGCGTAAGACGATTTCAACTTTACATTTGCTCTGCCCGTTTCACATGCCTTTTTATACCACTCTCTCGCACGGTCCTCGTCACCGATTTCAAATGCTTTGTTGCCGTTTATCGCATAATAGGTCGGCAAAAAATTATATATTCCCACACCTATAGCCACAATCGCAACGGCTATTCCAAGAAATACATTAAACTTAAACGCTACAATAATTATAGCAAGTGCAATAAGAACTGCAATTAAATTCATAAAAATCGTACCTTTCTTTATAAAAATCAAGAGGCTGCGAGCAGCCTCTTAAAATAGTAGTCAAAACCGCTATAGTTTTGTCTTGATTAATATTCGGCAGTACCGACTGTTCTTGGGAACGGAAGTACGTCACGAATGTTAGAAACACCTGTAATATACATAACAGCTCTTTCAAAGCCAAGACCGAAACCTGCGTGTTTGTTTGTTCCGTATCTGCGAAGGTCAAGATAGAAATTATAATCTTCTTCCTTAAGACCAAGTTCTTTCATTCTTTCAACAAGTACATCGTAATTTTCTTCTCTCTGGCTTCCGCCGATGATTTCTCCGATGCCCGGAACAAGCAAGTCCATAGCCGCAACCGTCTTTTGGTCATCGTTAAGTTTCATATAGAAAGCCTTGATTTCCTTCGGATAATCTGTTACAAACAACGGACGCTTAAATACCTGTTCTGTAAGGTATCTTTCGTGTTCTGTCTGTAAATCGCAGCCCCATTCCACCTTATTGTCAAACTTAACCTTACCGGCTTTTGAATCTTCGATAAGTATATTTACAGCCTCTGTATATGTTACGTGAGCAAACTCACTGTTTACAACGTGGTTTAGACGGTCAAGAAGTTCCTTGTCGATAAATTGATTGAAGAACTGCATTTCTTCGGGAGCATTTTCAAGACAATAGTTAATGATATACTTTAGCATATCCTCTGCAAGTTCCATATCGTCTTTTAGGTCTGCAAATGCGATTTCAGGCTCAATCATCCAAAATTCAGCCGCATGACGTGTTGTGTTTGAATTTTCGGCTCTGAATGTAGGACCGAATGTGTAAACATTTCTAAATGCCATACAGTATGTTTCAACATTAAGCTGACCGCTTACTGTAAGGTTTGCCTGTTTGCCGAAGAAGTCCTGTGAATAATCAACAGTTCCGTCATCATTCTTAGGGACGTTATTCAAATCAAGTGTTGTAACTTGGAACATTTCGCCTGCACCCTCGCAGTCACTTGCAGTGATAATCGGAGTATGAACATACACAAATCCTCTCTCCTGGAAGAATTGGTGAATTGCATACGCAATCATTGAACGCACTCTGAACACTGCCGAGAATGTATTTGTACGCGGTCTTAAATGAGCGACTGTACGCAAATATTCAAAGCTGTGTCTTTTCTTCTGTAACGGATAATCCGGTGTAGATTCACCGTCGATTACAACGTTTTCAGCCTTTAATTCAAACGGCTGTTTTGCGTCCGGTGTAAGTACAAGTGTACCTGTTGCCGTAATTGCAGCTGCAATGTTTAGCTTTGAAAGTTCCGCAAAGTTATCAAGTTTATCCGACTCAATTACTATTTGCAAATTCTTAAAAAATGTACCGTCATTTAATTCGATAAAACCGAAATTCTTTGAAATTCTTATGTTTCTTATCCAACCCGATACTGTTATTTCTTTTCCCCCAAACTCATCCTGTTTTCTGAACAAGTCTTTTACAACTGTTTTCATAATCTAAATAATAATCCTTTCAATAGTTATTAAATATAGTAGCTCTGTGCCACCGCTTCGCCTTTTAGGCACCTCCCCTTAAGGAGAGGCTTATTATAGTAGCTTTATTCCTTTTTCTTCGCAAGTCTTACGCATATCGTCCGGCCATACAGATGCCTGTACTTCGCCGATATGAGCCTTACCAAGCATATACATACACAATCTTGACTGACCGATACCGCCGCCGATTGTATAAGGAAGTTCCTTATTAAGAAGTTTCTTATGGAAATCAAGTTCAAGTCTGTCCTCACAGCCTGCAATCTTAATTTGAGAAAGAAGTGAATCTTCGTCAACTCTGATACCCATGCTTGAAAGTTCGTAAGCCATATCAAGAACAGGATAATAAACAAGAATATCACCGTTAAGCTCCCAATCGTCATAATCCGGTGCTCTGCCGTCGTGTCTTTGACCCGACTTCAATGCTTTACCGATTTGCATTAGGAATACTGCTTTCTTTTCGCGAAGAAGTTTATTTTCTCTTTCTTTCGGTTCAAGATCAGGGTACATATCCTCAAGTTCTTGCGTTGTTATAAACGTAATTTCCTCAGGGAAATTATTTTCAATACCGCTGAACTTTTGGCATACTCTGCTTTGAGTCGACTTCATAGCGGTATATATACGTTCCACAAAACTCTTTAAGGTTTCAACAGTTCTGTCTGACTTATTTATAACAGCCTCCCAGTCCCATTGGTCAACGTACATAGAGTGAAGATTGTCAACTTCCTCATCACGTCTTATAGCGTTCATATCTGTATACAAGCCCTCACCCGGATTAAAACCGTATCTGCCGAGAGTCATTCTCTTCCACTTTGCAAGTGAATGAACAATTTCAAGTGTAGCACCGCCGATACAAGGTGCATCAAAACTTACAGGACGTTCAACTCCGTTAAGATTATCGTTAAGACCTGTTTCGGGACGTACAAATAACGGTGCTGAAATTCTCTGCAAATTAAGCGCTGAAATTATTTCATGCTGAAATGTATCCTTTATAAATTTAATTGCTTTTTCCGTTTCGCGTCCGTTAAGATTTGATTTATAGGTTTCGGGAATTATTAGTGACATTTTTTATTCTCCTTTATCAATTATTTCAATATTGTCAAGCGTCTGTTTGAAATTCTGACGTATGGCATTAAGATATTCTTCACGGAGCTTTGCACGCTCCGTCATTTCCTCAGGCGTCAACCCATCGGAACTTCTTGCCTTTTTCGCAAGTTCATTTATTCTGTCAATTTTCTTCTTATCCAAAAGATTTACCTCCCCAAGAAAATATCACTACTACTATTCTAACCCATTTTGAAGAAAAATTCAAGTAAAATATGGGACAATGTGCAAAATTAATAGATTAGTCATAATATATATTACAAAACATTGAAAGGAGGCACTCACAATGGGCGAATGTTGTGGAAACGGTTGTCAAAGAGGCGGTTGCGATTTTGATCTTGATATGATTATTTGGGTTCTTATTATTATCGTTATCGTTACTTGTATGTGCAACAACTAATCTTACATTAACTCCACTTTCAAAATATTAGTGGCAAACAGCGGTGTTTTTTCGGAAGCACCGCTCTTTTGCGGTAAAAAAACATATTTTTAAGTATTATTTTTATTTTTTGAATAAAACTATTGACAAATGATAGAGCATACCGTATAATGAATATATGAACAGTTATTCATATATTCAAGTATGGAGGTGTAGATATGAAAAAGAATAACGATAGTAATATTTCAGAAAAAAATAAAGATGTCTGTTGTGAAAAACATGAACATCATCATAAACATAAGGATCATTGCAGTTGCGGTCACGATCACGAGGCTCATTGTGGCTGCGGACATGAACATCATCATGAGCATGATGACCACTGCGGTTGTGGTCACGACCATCATCACGAACACGAGCATGAAGACCATTGCGGTTGTGGTCACGATCACAATCATCACGAAAATGGCTGTGGCTGCGGATGTGGTTGCGGTTGCGAACATGGAGAGGAAGATGAAAAAGTTCTTACTATAAGACTTATAGCCGGTGCAATACTTTTTGCGGCAGGTATCGTAACAGAAAACGTACTTTCTTCCCCATTGATATCTGATATTTTATTTGTAGTCGCTTATATTGTTCTTGGCTATGATATAGTTTGGAATGCGATTAAAAACATATTCAAAGGACACTTATTCAACGAAAACTTCTTAATGAGTATAGCAAGTATCGGTGCATTTGCAGTCGGCGAACACCCTGAGGCAGTTGCCGTAATGCTGTTCTATCAAGTCGGCGAGGCATTGCAGGAACGTGCGGCACAAAAGAGCCGTAATTCAATTACGGAACTTATGGATATTCGTCCCGACTATGCCAATACAGAAGTAAACGGCACGATTACAAAAGTTTCTCCGTCTGAAATTTCAATCGGAGATATTATAATTGTAAAACCCGGCGAAAAAATTCCTCTTGACGGTACAATAACTTCGGGCGAAACATATCTTGATACAAAAGCACTTACAGGCGAAAGCGTACCGCGTAAGGCTGTTACGGGTGATACTGTATTGAGCGGAAGTTTGAATACAGGCTCACCTATATATATTAAAGTAGAAAAAACATACGGCGAAAGTACCGTTTCAAAAATTCTTGATATGGTTGAACACGCTCAAAGCAAAAAAGCAAAATCGGAAAAATTTATTTCCGTATTTGCTAAATACTATACACCGATTGTCGTTGCACTTGCGTTAATAGTTATGTTCGTTCCTCCCCTGTTTCTCGGAGATTTCAAAACTTGGATATATCGCGGACTTATGTTCCTTGTGGTTTCTTGCCCTTGTGCATTGGTTGTATCAATTCCGCTTGGTTTCTTTGCCGGTATCGGTTGTGCGTCAAAGAACGGTATTCTTGTTAAGGGCAGTAACTTCATCGAAAAGCTTGCTAAACTTGATACTGTCGTATTTGACAAAACAGGTACTCTTACAAAAGGTGTATTCGCCGTAAAAGACGTATACTCGGTTATCGACAAAGACGAGCTTATTAAATATGCCGCTTATGCTGAATTTTACTCAACACACCCTATCGCAGTATCGGTTAAAAATGCTTACAAAAACACCGTTGACACTGCAAAAATCTCAAACTACACAGAAATTTCCGGTATGGGTATCAGTGCAGATATAGACGGTCATAAAGTTTTAGCCGGTAACGGCAGACTTCTTGAGAGCAACAATATCTCTCACGAAAAAGCAAAATCACACATCGGAAGTATTATATACATTGCAGTTGACGGAAAATTTGCCGGATATATCGTTATATCTGATGAAATCAAAGCTGACAGTAAAGCTGCAATTTCAGCATTGAAACAGCTTAATATCAAATCTGTTATGCTCACAGGCGACGTAAAGAGAAACGCCGACTATACCGCAGAGCAGATTGGTATTGATAAAGTTTATTCGCAGTTGTTGCCACAGGATAAGGTTTCAAAACTTGAAGAAATCCTTTCTTCTAAAAATCCTAAAAAGAATGTTGCATTCGTCGGTGACGGAATTAACGACGCACCCGTACTTATGCGTTCGGACGTCGGTATTGCTATGGGCGGTATCGGTTCGGACAGTGCAATCGAGGCGGCTGACGTTGTTCTTATGACTGATGAACCTTCCAAAATTGCCAAAGCATCTAAAATCTCCGCAAAAACTATGTCAGTTATAATCCAAAACATTGTATTTGCTATCGGAGTTAAAGTTCTTGTTATGATTTTAAGCGTACTTGGCATAAGCACAATGTGGCTTGCAATTTTCGCTGATGTAGGTGTATCATTGCTTGCGATTTTAAACTCACTTCGAGCATTATATTACAAAGATTAATCACATATCCCCATATAAGAGATGTCAAAACAAAAAGTTTTGACATCTTTTTTTGTTGTATTTTACAGTATTTACGGCATTAAAAAAATATATTTTAAATTTTTTTGGAATTTTTTTGAAAAATCTCTTGATTTTATTAACATTTTATGGTAATATACTTTACGTAATGGAAAACATTTACAAATAGTAAACATCATATTAACTTTATACAATAGGAGGACTTACTTATGAACAACAATATCTCTGTACTAATAGCAGATGACAACGAAGATTTAGCAAGGGAATTATCATCATACATAGGTGCAAAGCCTAATATGACAGTAACGGCTATTGCAACAGACGGTGAAGAGGCTTACACTCTTATTTCTCAAACCAGACCAGACATTATAATTCTTGACCTTGTAATGCCGAAACTGGACGGTATCGGTGTTTTAAAGCGTATGCAGACTTTGACATTTGATAAAAAGCCTAAAATCATAGTTTATTCCGTTTCATCAATAGCAATTAAAATGGCTGCGTCAGTAAGTCCTTTAATAGACTACTGTCTTTTAAAACCGCAAAGCAACGAACGTGTATACGAAGTTATTCAAGATTTAACATCTGTTCCTATGGTTAGCGCAATACCGCTTTCACACAATATAACAGCTCAAAAAGCCGAAGAAACAGACCTTGAAACTATCGTTACAGACTTCATTCACGAGCTTGGTGTTCCGGCACATATTAAGGGTTATCAATATATCCGAAGTGCAATAATGATGGTTGTTGAAAATATGGACCTGTTAAACTTCATCACTAAACAACTTTATCCCGAAATTGCAAAGGCATATAATACAACCGCCAGCCGTGTCGAACGTGCAATCCGTCACTCAATAGAAGTCGCTTGGAGCAGAGGTAAGCCTGAAGTTATGAATGAAATTTTCGGCTACACCATCCACACAGGCAAAGGCAAGCCGACAAATTCAGAATTTATCGCAATGGTTGCCGACAGAATCAGACTTCAATTAAAATAATAAAATATATCTTCTCTCAAAAAAAGTATCCTCTGTTGAGGATACTTTTTTGTTAATTTTCTTGAACTGTTGTTTCTCCGCCGTCTGTTTCGGGAATGTCTGTTTCCTCTGTTGTCGGTACTTCTGTCGGCTCAGGTGTCGGAGCTAAAGTTGGCGTTGGTGTTGATTTAGGTTTATTCTGCAAATCGTATAATCTCATAATAGTTGAGATTGACTGTTCATTTGTATAATTTGATTTAGGTGAGAACATATCGTCGCCCATACCTGTCATTATCTCGGCTTTGTTCATCTGATAAACAGCCTCTTTTGCCCACTCGCCTATTTCTTCATCATCGGCATACTTATAATCCGACAATTTGTAATCCTCATAGAAATCGTTATACCCCATATACTGTGCTGTCTTATACAAAAGCATCGACGCCTCTTCACGCGTAATCGAATTATTAGGTTTAAACGTACCGTCCTCATAACCGCTTATAATTCCTACCGTACCCAAAAGCGAAACTTCTTCTCTTGTTGTATCGCTGAATTTGACATTCTGCTCTGTCGGCAATTTATCCTTTGCCTTTAGCATATTTGCAAGGATTATGCAGAACTTTTCACGCGTCATATTGTCCGTATACACAAGTGTATCTTTGTATCTGTACGGTGCAACATCAAGCGAATACGCTCTCTTAACTTCTTTTTCTGCCCACTTTGACGGCTTTGATTTATTGAATGTTATATTTGCAAGCGGCATACGATGATTATAGTTCTCCCACTTCTGACCGTCTGCCGACTTAAATCTGTTTCCGTCTGCGTCCTCAACATAGTAATATCCGTCATAATAAACGGCAAGCTGAATAAGTTTATCAAATTCATACTTATCTTTTATTTTATAATTTTTGTCAAGATAGTAAATTGTCTTTACCTTCCCCCACTCTGAAGTGTAGTAATAAGGACAGCCGTCCCATTCAATCCATCTTAACATATATCCGGTATTTGTTTTCAAAAGTTCGTAACTGTCATAATTACCGTTTATAATATCCTTTACTTCCTGCGGCAATTCGTCCTTTACTTCCGATGCCAAGACACCTGTTGTAATCGGTCCTTGCTCTGCTCTCGGTTCATCGACATAATCTTCGTAATACTTATCAATATGACTTTCATTGCATACTCTGAATGAATTTCTTATACCGCCGACGTAATTTATAGGCAATACCATATTAATCGTAAATTCCTTTTCACTGTTTGCAGGAATTAATACACTTGCCATTGTATCTTTTTTAGCAGGACTTGACTCGTCTTTCAAAAGACCGCTGTGCTTGCCGTTTTCGTCCTCAACATACACCGCAATATTTGACGAAGTTTCGGCAACGTATTCAAAATACTTGTCTTTATTCGTTACGTTCTTAACTTTTAAATTATATGCCTCTGTTACGCAATAGTTGCCCATACTGCAACCGTAGCCTTGATTACTGCGTTTAACGGAAAGTTCATAATTTGGAACATAGTCCTCTCTGTTGTACCAAGTTGACGCACCCGGATATTCCGCAGTATCACTGTGATACGGATCCCATATCCATAAATTATTTTTTTCTTTTTCCTTTACATTAGAGCCGTAATAATCAAGTTTTGAATCATCTTTGTATGTCAAAGTAAGCAAGTCCGACTGTACAGATATATCTTTCGACCAAATATCGTCCTGCGGATTAAGATTGGTGCACCACGCGTCCGTGACATAGCCGTCAGGCTGATATTGATTGAATACTTTGTTTTTTATATACTCACCGTCTTTGTATGTATTGTCAATAGTATATTCAAGGTCAACATTAACCTTTGGAAGTGAATCGGCAATGCCTTTTTCCGTTCTTGTGTATGAATATTTTCCGAACTTTGCATTCGGGTCAAAACTGCTTCTGTCCTTTAGTTCATCACCCGTTTTGAATGCCGCAACATTAAAATTCATTTTGCCGTAATTAAGTGATAATTCTCCAAGTATCTGTGACGGCTTGTGATAGCCGATACTTGTGTAATCGTCCATATAGTCGCTAAGCCATATTGTTTCGCCTTTTTTCAGTTCAACAGTTACAGGCTCATATTGCTTTGCCTCGTATAACCAGGCACCGTTTAATTGTGACAGGTTTACACCAAGCATTGACGCAAGTCCGTTAATGCAACCGAATTTGTTTGTTTCTTTTGACCACGTTCCGTCACTGAATATAAACGACTCGTCCTCAACAGCCTCAAAAAATGCTTTGTTTATAGTTATTTCACTGTCCTCAACAGCCGTGAGTTCAACATCAACTTCAATTTCATATCCTGCACCGTAACCGCCGTTACTGTCAGTGTAATTTATATGACAAATAAGAAAGTCATATAAATCCGGTTCAAGATTTTCGTTGTTCATAATATATGACGGCGGATTGTCGTCACTGTTCATTAAGTCCTGATTTCTGATTGCTTCGGGATTGTTGCAGTAAATCCACTTGCCTTCACCTTCAGGCGTAAATGTCATATCTGCTGCCGATGCACTTACCCCCAATGCACAAAGCAATACTATAATTGCTAATATTTTCTTCAATTCCTCGTCCTCCTTTTGTATATTTATATTTATTTAGACGTTAAATAATTCAATTTTGTTCCATTTGTTTCCGTAAAAAAACGGAACATCTCAGTTCCGTTTTGTGTGTGATGTGTATTTTGTGGGTTGTCAAGTGTGCCAATCTTTCTTGCCACCCCTCAGTCGGCTTTGCCGACAGCTCCCCTCAAAGGGAGCCTTAGTATGCCGTTCCTTGAGGAGAGATGCCTGAAAGGCGGAGTGGTGGCGTATTTTTATTCTTCTGTTTCTTCGCTTTCTTCATCATCACTGTAATAAAGCTCACCTGCACGCATCATTTCAATCATATCCCATACAGTATATTTGCCCTCATCATCTTGTGTTGAAAACGGTACAAGAATATCATCTTCGCCCATTTCAAGAGTTTCCCAAATTCTTTGAAGATTCGGCTCAATCTCTCTCTTTTTAAGCTTATCCATTTTTGTTGCAACAACTATCAAATTCGTATGATAATGGCGAATCCAATTTGCCATTGTTATATCGTCCTTAGTTGGCTTATGACGGCTGTCAACAAGCAATATCGTCTGCACAAGCGGTTCACGGTTTGCAAGATAATCCTCCATCATCTTGCCCCACTTTTCCGTTTCGGACTTTGAACGCTGTGCATATCCGTAACCCGGCAAGTCAACAAGATAAATTGTATCGTCGATATTATAAAAATTAATCGTAATTGTTTTACCCGGTGTACCCGATACTCTCGCCAGCGATTTTCTGTTAAGCAGTTTATTTATCATCGAAGATTTACCGACATTTGAACGTCCGGCAAATGCAAATTCCATATAACCTGTCGTTGGGTATTGGTTTGGACGTACTGCGGAAATTGTAAGGCTAACATTATGTATATTCATAATTTATATCATTCCTTTCTTCACTTATCTCAAAGCATTTTCAAGTACAGTATCCATACTCTTTACAGGTATGAAATTGATTTTGCTTCTTACTTCCTTAGGGACATCGTCTATATCGGCTTTGTTTTCGTTCGGAATAATAATATCGGTTATTCCTGCTCTGAATGCCGCAAGCGACTTTTCTTTCAAACCGCCTATCGGAAGAACTCTGCCTCTAAGCGTGATTTCACCTGTCATTGCAATATCGCTTCTTACAGGATTTTTTGTAAGCGCCGATACAACTGCTGTTGCCATTGTTATTCCGGCTGACGGACCGTCTTTCGGTACTGCGCCTTCCGGCACGTGAATATGTATATCCTTTGTTTTATGGAAATTTTCCGCAATACCGAGTTTTTGTGAATTTGCTCTTATGTAGCTGATTGCCGCCATTGCACTTTCTTTCATAACATCGCCGAGCTTACCTGTAAGTTCGACTTTTCCGCTTCCCGGCATAACGTTAACTTCTATCGACAACGTGTCACCGCCTACCGACGTCCAAGCCAATCCTCTTGCAACACCTATTTCGTCCTGCTCATTCATTTTTTCAAAATGGAAACGTTCCTTACCGAGATATTCCTCAAGATTTTGCTTTGTAACCTCTATCGGTCTTTCGGTGTTTTCAAGAAGTTTCTTAACCGCCTTACGGCATATCTTACCTATTTGCTGTTCAAGTTTTCTGACGCCCGCCTCACGGGTGTAATATTCGATTACAGCCTCAATCGCGTCATCTGAAATTGTCAAATCATTGTCATCAAGTCCATTATTTTTCATAGATTTCTTCACAAGATAATCCTTTGCAATATGGAATTTTTCATTGCTTGTATAACCCGAAAGTTCAATGATTTCCATTCTGTCAAGCAACGGTCTTGAAACCGTATCAAGTGAATTTGCTGTTGTGATAAACAACACCTGCGACAAATCAAACGGTACTTCAATATAATGGTCGCGGAATGTTCCGTTTTGTTCATAGTCAAGCACTTCCAAAAGTGCGGCTGACGGATCACCTTTATAATCCGCACCCATTTTATCAATTTCGTCAAGCAAAATAAGCGGATTTTTTGTTTTTGCCTCTTTCATTGCCGCTATAATTCTGCCCTCCATAGCGCCTATGTAAGTCTTTCTGTGACCTCTTATATCTGATTCGTCGTGAATACCGCCGAGAGATATTCTGACATATTTTCTGCCGAGCGAACGTGCGATTGACTTTGCAACCGACGTTTTACCCACTCCCGGAGGTCCCGCAAAACAAAGTATCGTACCGTTTTTGCCTTTTGTGTTCTGTCTTACCGCAAGATATTCAAGCACGCGTTCCTTGACCTTTTCAAGTCCGTAATGATCCTCATTTAATATCTTTTCAGCATTTTTAATATCAAAGCTTTCCTTTGACAGCTTGTTCCAAGGAAGGCTTAAAACAGTATCAAGATAATTTCTAATCACCGAACTTTCAGCCGACGACGGCGGCATTTTTGAAAACCTGTCAACTTCTTTCATAAGTTTTTCTTTCGTATCCTTAACGGTTTTCAATTTGTTTATTTTCTGCTTATATTCTTCTACTTCCGCCTTTATGCCGTCGGTATCGCCAAGTTCGTCCTGTATCACTTTTAATTGCTCACGTAAATAATATTCTCTTTGATTTTTGTCAATTCTTTCTTTGACTTTCTGTGCAAGCTGTTGCTCCAACTTCAATACTTCAAGCTGATTTTGTATTGTAATGATAAGTTTTTCCGCTCTGTCATATGAATCAAATTCAGATAAAATTTCCTGTTTTTCTTTTGTGTCAATTTCAAGACTTGCGGCAATCACATCACAAAGTTCGCCTATTTCCTCAATACCCATAACCGCCATAAAATTATCGGCAGTAAGTTTTGGATTTTGAGAAAAATATTCTTCGTAAGACTTTTTAAGTCGTCTTATATAAGCCTGTTTTAAAGGATGATTTTCTTCGTACAAATCGTCAAATTCCTGTACTTCCGCCTCAAAAAACGGCTTTTCGGAAATGAAATTTTCAATAATTCCACGTTCCAATCCCTTTACTATAACTCTTGTTATACCGCCGGGCATACGCATAACCTGTTTTATAACCGCAAACGTACCTATACTGTATATATCGTCAACAGTCGGTTGTTCTATTGTATAATCCTTTTGCGCCGCAAGGAATACTATTGAATCATTTTCAGCAGCACTTTCAAGTGCTTTTATGGACATTTCTCGTGCCGCGTCAAAATTAAGCGTCATATGCGGGAACAAAACCATTCCACGCATTGGCACTACCGACACACGTTTTAGTTCTTTTTCCAATCCGTTTTCACTCCTATAAGATTAATATTACTATTATATAATTTTTTCGTATAATTTTCAACTGTTTTTTACAGTTTTTTATTTAGGTTTTATAACCGATATATCAATTATTTTTTCATCACTGCTTATATATCCGTTTGTATAATGACACGCTTTTAAAATCCACGCAATATCGTCCAAAGTCACGTTTCTTCTGTCGTCAAGAAATATAATATTTTTAGCCATTTGAAGAATTTTAACCGCATCTCTGCCGTTTTTCGCATAACGTGCAATCATCTCAACCGCATTTTGTTCTATATTGATTTTTATTCTTTCAGCCGCACCGTAAATTATTTTTTCTATATTATCCCTCGTCAAAGGGTTAAAATAAATTTCGACACATCTTGAACGAACAGCCTCGGGAATTTCTTCGGGCTTTCTGGTTGTCGCACCGATAAGTCTGAAATCTGCAGGTATGCCGTTTTTGAATACATCGTGTATATACGTTGGGATTTTTTTGTTTTCTTCGCTGTAATATGCACTTTCAAACATAACCCTCCTGTCCTCAAGCACCTTTAACAGCTTGTTAATCTGACAAGTCTGTAATTCGCCGATTTCATCTATAAACAAAACTCCGCCGTGAGCCTTTGACACAGCTCCCTCTTTAACCTGAGGTACACCTGCAACGCCGTATGCGCCTGCGCCTTGATATATCGGATCATGTACCGAGCCGATAAGCGGATCGGCAATGCTTCGTTCATCATATCGCATTATCGTTGCGTCTGTTTCGATAAACTTCGCATTTTTTGAAAACGGTGTACCGTTACTTTTCTTTGCACATTCCAACGCCACCCTTGCCGCCGCCGTTTTGCCGACACCCGCCGGTCCGTATATCAAAATATGCTGCGGATCAGGACCGCAAAGTGCCGCTTTTATCGCTCTTATTCCGTCGTCCTGACCTATTATTTCATTCACGTTTTTAGGTCTTGCCGTTTCCGTCACAGGTTCAGATAAATGTATATGACGCATACAATTAAGGTGTTCAGCCTCTTTTTTTGAATTGTTTGCAAGGGTTTCACTGTCGCTTTTTTCATTCCTCAGCTTTGTGAAAAAATACATTCCTATAACAAGTGTAAAGAAAAACTGTGTTATCATTATTACACTATTCATATCTATTCCTCCGGACATTTCTTAATACTCTAACTATATTCTTTTCAGAGTAATTTTAATTATTCCAAAATGTCTATGGGAATATTTTTAGTCTTTAACGCAAACAACAGAGCTTTTTGCTCTGTTGTCTAAGTAATGTCTAATTCAAATCTTCTAAATTTCCGCCCATCAATTCGTATGCTTTTTCAAACTGATTGTCTGTTGTCACTTCAATCTTTGAAAAAACTTTTTCAATTTTCTTTTGAGTCGGTATGTCAAGGACTCCGTATGAAAGCAAATCATTTGCTTTTTGGAAGTCCTTTATCGCAGTTTTCAATTCATCGTCAAATACATCACTGTCCGTATTTCCGTTATAGAAATCCAACAGATAAAGTCTTTCCTTTGCGGCTTTAACATTATCGGACGAATTACCGTATGATTGTTTTGTTGTATAATCAAACGGCGTATACTTTGATGTATCTATTCTGTCTGTAGTATTTTCAACTTCAACATCAGGTGTAAGTCCGATATGGTTTATTTCCTTACCGTTTCTTGTCACATACTGACCTGTTGTAAGTTTAAAAACAGAACCGTTTGAAAGCGGATATGTATTTTGAATTACCGCCTTACCGAAAGTCTTTGTTCCGATAAGAGTACCGCCCTTGGAATCTTGAATTGCACTTGCAAGAATTTCAGACGCAGAAGCAGTATGCTCATTTACAAGTACCGCAAAGTCAAATTCAGGCTTATCAAGCTTTGATTCATATGTAACGTTATACTTTGTATCTCTGAATTTAACGTCGATTATCTTACCTTTTTTAACAATCTGCTGTGCAATCTCAACTGATGACGATACAAGACCGCCGCCGTTATTTCTCAAATCAAGAATTATCTTCTTAATATTCTTTTCACGCATCCAATCAAGTGCATCTGTAAATTCATCGGTAGTTGTCGAATTAAAGGTTGTAATTTGAATATAACCTATATTACCCTTCAATTCAGCCGAATTAACGGAATTTTCATGTACCGCAACACGCGTTGTTATAAATTCAAGTTCTTCCCCGTCACGCAGCACGGAAACTCTGACGCTTGTATTTTCTTCGCCGATTATTTTATTACGCACTTCGGATGTGCTCCAACCCGTAACGTCCTTACCGTCAACCTTGCAAATCTTGTCGCCGATTTTAAGTCCTGCTTTTTCAGCCTTACTGTCCTCATTGAGAAAACCCACAATTTCAACATAACCGTCATCAGACATTTTCATTGATATACCAATACCGTAAAAATTCTGATTTAATTTATCCTGAAATGCCTTATACTCCTCCGGAGTGTAAAATTCACTGTAATCATCAAGGCTTTCAAGCATTGACTTCAACAACTGCACCAACAATGGGTCATTATTTTCAAGCAACTTTGAAAGACCCTGTTTCATTATTTCTTCTTCCGTAAGTGAATCGTCTATATATCTTTCGGCAACATATTTTGCCATTTGTTCAAATGCACCGTATTCACCGCTATATTTTGATTCTTCCGCTGTTTCTGTTCCAGCCGCAAAAACACTTCCCGACATAAGCAACATAACAACAGACAAAATAGCCGCTGTCAATTTCTTCTTCATATGCACTACCTCTTACTTACTGTTATTTTCATATCGTTAAAATATTTTTCGCCCTGTACCGTAAGTGTATAAACAAGCTCGATAGTTCCGCCGTTTTCGTCAAGTTTTGATACTATTCTTTGCGTTTCAATCTCCATCGGCACTGTGCCGTAAGGCAAATGATACAAAAACTCTTTCTTTGTATCAACCTTATACGTCATTGACGAATTTACACTTCCCGTACGTTTTATAAGTATCTCGTTGCCGTCTATTTTTATCATAGACGAAATTTTATCTCCGTTATTTTCTGTTTTGTACGTTATATACTGCTTACCGTTTTTTTCGGTATAATTTCCGTAAGCCGTTTCTTCTATCGTGTCGGTTTCCGAATCAATCGTCTGTCTGTTGCTGACCTTTATACGATATTCGTTATCAGTATTTTTCAATGTCAATCTTATTCACCTGTCCGTTAATTTCTCTTTCAAGGAAAATTCCGCCAAGCTCCTCAAAGCTTGATATATCATCGCTTACATAATATCTGTATTGATTTTCGTCACACTTGCCGTCATGCAAAAGGTTTTCTTTTGTAAGTTTCTTTTTTAAATACTTTGCAACCTCCGCACCCGAATTTATAAGTGTAACGTCATCACCCATATATTCTCTTATAACCTTTTCAATCAAAGGATAATGCGTACAGCCCAAAATAAGTGTATCAACACCTTGATTTCTTATTTCTTCAAGATATTCCGCCACGATAATTCTCGTAACCTCCGTATCGAAATATCCGTTTTCAACAAGCGGTACAAACATAGGGCAAGCCTTTGCAAAAGTCTGCATCTCGCTGTCATATGCCTTTATCTGCTTTTCGTATTCACCGCTTTTGATTGTTCCCGCCGTACCTATAACGCCGATTTTCTTGTTCTTTGTCGCTCTTACCGCCGCATAAACAGCCGCGTCAATTACGCCGATAATCGGCACGTCAAATTCGTCCTTAATCGCAGGCAATGCCGCAGAACTTGCAGTTCCGCAAGCGATAACTATAATTTTCACATCAAATGTGTTAAGAAAACGTATGTCACCTCTTGTATATTTAAGCAACGTTTCTTTTGAACGCGAGCCGTAAGGAACTCTGCCCGTATCACCAAAATATATAATGTCCTCTTTCGGTAACTCATTTATTATCTGCTTTACGGCAGTAAGTCCTCCAAGTCCTGAATCAAAAACACCTATACATTTGTTATCCATTATTTTACTCTCTTTTCCGCAAGCTCGATAAGTTTGTCTAAAAGCTCGCTGTATTCTATACCGACAGCACCCCATAGTTTCGGATACATACTTATGTTTGTAAATCCCGGAAGTGTGTTGATTTCATTTAATACAACACTTCCGTCACTGTGTTTAACAAAAAAGTCAACTCTTGAAAGTCCGCTGCCGTCAAGTGCCTTAAACGCTCTTACGGCATACTCTCTGATTTGCTCGATTGTTTCCTTAGGCAGATCGGCAGGAATTTTAAGTTCTGTTGAGTTGTCGTTGTACTTTGCATCAAAGTCATAAAATTCAACAGTTGGCATAATTTCACCTACTGTTGCGGCTTTTACGTCCTCATTACCAAGTACGGCACATTCAACCTCATGACCGTCGATATTTTCTTCTACAAGTATTTTTCTGTCAAACTGTGCGGCATTTTCAAGTGCGGCTTTTAATTCTTTTCTGTCGTGAGCCTTTCCCACTCCGACAGACGAACCTGTTCTTGCAGGCTTAACAAAGCAAGGATAACCAAGCTTGTTTTCGATTTCATCCATCTTATCTTCAAAGTTGTCTGTTTTATTTACAACAACCCAATCAGCCTGCGGAATATCTGCACTTGCAAACACGATTTTTGATGAAGTCTTATCCATACCGTTTGCAGACGCCATTACGCCCATACCGACATAAGGTATTCCCGAAAGTTCAAAAAGACCTTGAATTGTTCCGTCCTCTCCGAACTCACCGTGAAGTACAGGAAAAATAACGTCAGGATGAATTTTCATAACCTTATCGCCGTCAAAAACAATTATAGCCTTATCCTCTGCATCAGGAGAAAGAATTGCCTTCTTCTTGTTTTCCGTATCCTGTTCCCATTCTCCGCTTTCAATCTTTGCATAGTCGCCTGTGTACAGATACCATGCACCGTTTTTTGTAATTCCTATTGTTGAAATATTGTATTTATCTTTATTAAGGTTATTTAAAACCGATGTAACCGATTTTCTTGAAATTTCGTGTTCCGGTGACTGTCCGCCGAAAATAACACACAATTCTAACATTATGTAATCACTCCTAAAACTTTATATAATATTATAATACCTTTTTCGTCACTAAATTGCAAGTGTATTTATTAAAAGTTTATCTTTTTCTCAACTTTTCGAGTACATTTTCAAAATACTCCGGTATATCACTTGTAAATTCCATCATTTTGCCTGTCCGCGGGTGTACAAAACCAATCGTTTTTGCGTGAAGCAACTGACCGTTTAAATTGAACTTTTCTTTTTTAATTCCGTAAAGCGGGTCGCCTACTATGCTGTGACCGATTGACGCCATATGCACTCTTATCTGATGTGTTCTGCCTGTTTCAAGGATACATTCAACAAGTGTATATTGTCCGAATCGTTCAAGTACGTTAAAATGCGTAACCGCCTCACGTCCGCCGAATACAACAGCCATTTTCTTTCTGTCAGACGGATTTCTGCCGATAGGCTTATTTATTGTGCCGCTGTCCTCTTTTATATTGCCGTTTACAAGTGCAACATATTTACGCATTGCTTTGCGTTCTTTAAGCTGTTCCGACAACTTCAAATGTGCCTCATTATTTTTTGCGACTATCAAAAGTCCCGACGTGTCCTTATCAATTCTATGCACAATCCCGGGACGGATTACACCGTTAATTGCAGAAAGTTCGTCACCGCAATGGTAGACAAGACCGTTTACAAGCGTACCCCTCTCGTTACCCGGTGCAGGGTGAACGCAAAGTCCCTGCGGTTTGTTCACAACGATAACATCACTGTCCTCATATACGATATTAAGCGGTATATTTTCAGGCTCAATAGAATGTTCTTCGGGTTCGGGTACATTTATCGTTATTTCCTCCGTACCCAAAATCTTATATTTCTTTAAAAGCTGTTTTTCTCCGCAAAGCACAAGACCGTCCTCGCATAATTTTGCCGCATAACTTCTCGAAATATCCGAATTGTCCGCAATGAATTTATCAAGTCTTTCGCCTTTGTTTTCCTCTGCCGCATTAATTTTTAACGTCTGCATTTTTATCCTCTTTATCAAACCAAATAAAATAAACCACAAGCAATATCGCACCGACAGTTATACCTATATCGGCAATATTGAATACCGGAAAGTTTATAAATGACGTCTGTATATAGTCAATAACAAAACCTCTGAAAATTCTGTCTATTGCATTGCCGAATGCGCCCGCAAACATCATTGTAATCGATGTACACAAAAGCGGATGTGTCGGCTTTTTCTTTATCCAGTATATTACCGCACAAACGCAGAATACAACCGAAATAATGCTCAAAAGCGAGAGTTTTCCCGAAAGTAATGAAAATGCCGCGCCCTTATTTTGAATATATGTTATATCAAATAAATTCAGTATCGAAAATGCGGTATCGCCTACATTCATACCCGAAACGACCAAGTATTTTACCGCTTGATCGGCTATAATTATAAGCATCGCAATAATAAGCCAAAGCATATATAATCTCCTTATTTTGTAATATAATCGAATGCAGCAAATATTTCGTCCTTTGAAACATCAGTCGTCTGCATAACCTCGCCGACTTTTGTCGGCAAAACAAATTTTAATTTACCTGCAATTTTCTTTTTATCCTTCTGCATATAGCCGTAAACAACCTCTTTTTCAGGCAAATCAACACGAATTTTAAAACCGTACATATCAAGTACGTTCTCAATACGATTTAATGTACTTTCATCAATCATATTTCGCTTATACGCAATATACGATGCACCGACCATACCGATTCCGACACACTCACCGTGAGTCATCTTAAAATCGTATGCCGATTCGACCGCGTGACCGATTGTATGACCGAAATTGAGAATTGCACGAAGTCCATTTTCTTTTTCGTCCTGCTCAACAACGTCAGCCTTAATCGAACAATTTATCTTGTCCATCTTTATAAGCGTTTCATTGTCAAGTGTTTTTATCTTGTCGCTGTTTTTCTCGATATAATCAAAGAACTCGCTGTCTCTTATAATTCCGTGCTTGATAACCTCTCCCATACCCGAAACAAATTGTTCGTTCGGAAGTGATTTCAAAGTTGCCACATTTATGTACACAAGTTTCGGCTGATGAAAAGCACCTAAAATATTCTTGCTTTCCATAAAGTCAATACCTGTTTTTCCGCCGACAGAGCTGTCCGACTGTGAAAGTAGTGTTGTAGGCACTTGCACAAAATCAATACCGCGCATAAATATTGCCGCGGCAAATCCTGCCATATCTCCTACCACGCCGCCGCCAAGTGCTACAATCATACTTTTTCTGTCCATTTCGTGTTCGATACACGCACCGCATATGCCGAGTATTGTATCCATACCCTTGTTTTCTTCACCTGCCGTAAATGCGTATATTTTTGAATCATAGCCGTTTTTTATAAGTAAATCATTTACTTCGTCGGCATATAGTTTTTCTACGTTACTGTCCGTTACAACAAGTAATTTTTTCGGTGCATTTATATCCGACATTGCTTTTGCAAAGCCGTTAAAGCTATCCGAAAAAAGTATATCGTATGATTTTTTTCCTAAATCAACAAATAAATTTTCCATATTCAATATTCCTTTTAGTGTCCCTGTTTTTAGTGTCTCCTTATAGTGAAAGTGACGGTATCGCATTAAGCGTCATATCCGCAAAATTCTTTTCAAGATAACCGTAATATCCCGCACAGGCTATCATTACTGCATTATCCGTACAAAGTATAGGCTCCGGATATACAACTTTTATGCCCTTTTCGCCTGCAAGTTTTGTCATTTTTTCACGCAACGCACTGTTTGACGCAACACCGCCTGCAAGTGCGATAATCTTGCTGTTTTTCTGTTCTGCCGCCTCTATCGTGTGTTCACACAAAACGTCCGTAACCGCATCCTGAAAGCTTGCGGCAATGTCGGCTTTATTATATTCTTCACCGTTTTGTTCAAGTTTGTGAAGATAATTTATGACCGCTGTTTTAACACCGCTGAATGAGAAATCAAGCGAATTTTTATCCATTCTCACGCGTGGAAAATCAACCGCTTTCGGATTACCCTCTTTGGCAAGTTTATCAATAAGCGGGCCGCCCGGATAACCCAAACCAAGCACACGAGCTATTTTGTCAAACGCCTCACCTGCCGCATCGTCACGTGTTCTGCCCATTATTTCAAGATGCGTGTAATCCTCAACGCTCACAATATGACTGTGTCCGCCTGACGCAACAAGACATACAAACGGCGGTTCTAAATCTTTGTGTGCCACAAAATTAGCCATTATGTGTCCCTTTATGTGATGTACCGGCACAAGCGGTTTGTTAAGTGCAAACGCAAGTGCTTTTGCCGTTGATACTCCGACAAGCAACGCACCGACAAGACCCGGACCGTATGTAACCGCAATCGCGTCAATATCGTCAAATGTTACGTTTGCCTCCTCCAATGCCTCGTCTATAACCGCGTCAATCGTTTCAATATGCCGTCTTGACGCAACCTCCGGCACAACACCTCCGAATTTTTTGTGCAGTGCAATCTGCGTATTTATTACATTAGACAAAACCTCTCTGCCGTCTTTTACGACAGCAGCCGCAGTTTCGTCACATGAACTTTCAATTCCAAGTATAAGCACGTTATCACTCCTCACACGGTTCAAAGCTTTTCGTCATTATCCAAGCGTCCTCACCGTTATCACTGTAATATCTTTTCCTCTCACCTATTATATCAAAACCGTATTTCTTGTAAAGCCCTTGGGCCGCTATGTTACTTTTGCGGACTTCAAGAGTTAAAAGTTCCAGCTTTAATGTAATGGCTGTTTTTATCATTTCACTGATAAGCATACTGCCTATTCCGTTTTTTCTGTATTCCGGAAGTACTGCGATATTTGTTATGTCACCCTCACCCGACACGTTCCAAAACCCTGCATAGCCTATACACTTACCATTATCCTTTGCGACAAAATACACCGCAAGTTTGTTTTGCATTTCGTCGTGAAAAGATTTTTCCGACCACGGAACTGCAAAGCACTTTTTTTCAAGCTCCGCAATTTCCGCAACGTCATCATCTGTCATTCGTGTTATCGTAATATTTTTCATATCACTTTTTACTTTGCATATCTGCGATTTTTTCCGCAATGTCTACAAGCGCGTCATAAATCTCTTGTGCAACTTCTTCATATTCTTCAAGGTCACCGCCGTAAGGATCGGATATGTCACCGCTTGAACCTGCATATTCAAGTAATGTGTATACCTTGCCTTTTGCCAAAGGCTCAAGTATTTGCTTGTGTCCCTCTGTCATTGTTAGGATTAAATCACATTGCTTTATAAGGTCCTCCGTTACAGGCTGTGTTCTATGGCCTGATAAGTCTATGCCGTATTTCATAAGTGCTTTAATCGCATTTTCACTTGCACCTTGACCGTCCTCGGCAAATATTCCGGCTGATTCGATAAATACATCAAGGTCGTTTTCAACAGCGATTTTGTCCATTATCGCCGCCGCCATCGCACTTCTGCACGTGTTGCCTGTACATACAAACAGTATATTCATAAACTCTTTTAAACTCCTTTAAACCCTTATTTTTGGCTCTATGCCTACATTTTTCGACACTTTACATTATCTGTTAATTTTATGCTTTCTTATGATTTGCCACTTAATTTGATGGTCATTTTCTGTAAATCCTCTGTAAAATAAGACGATTTTGACGAATTTACAGGACGGCGCATTGTAGCTGTTTTAGCTCCTTCTCAACATTTTCATACTCTGCATGAGTGTATGTATTCATAGTAACGCTTAAATCTGAATGCCCCATCAAATACTGTAAATGTTTTGGATTGATTCCTGCACTTGCCATATGACTGCAAACATGAGGTGTTATTAGCGGCAATTCTTCTTTATATATGCTATTATATTTTTCGCGGATATGCTGAAAATACTTTTCCCAATGCATTGCAACAGTAGGCATATTGTTTTTATCTAAATAGAGAAATCCCGAATAACCATCTACGACAGGCTCAATCTTTAAGGACGTTCTGTTATTAAGAATCCTTTCAAAACATTGACATACATTATCTGTTATCGGTATAATCCTTTTTCCTGCCTTCGTTTTGGGTTTTTCATATAGTATACCTCATATTACTTGGGCGTATAAGCTGGCGTTCAATATTGATTTTCTTTGCTTTTAAATCAATATCATTTATAGTCAATCCGGTAAATTCTGAAATACGCATACCCGTATAAAACAGAATATATATTGCATCATAATATTTACAAAAATGCTTGTCATTTTTGATAAAAGCCAAAAATTTTCTTTTTTGATCATGTGTCAATGCATCTCGTCTTACACCATCATTTACAATAATTGTAAAAGCAGAAAAATCAAACGGATTTTTTCGTATAAGTTCATCATCCAGAGCCATTTTAAACGCCGGTCGTAAAACACCTCTTATACTATGAATGGTACTGTAACTTAATCCATCATTTTCCTGAAGCTTTATAAGCCAAAGCTTTGCATCTGAAATTTTCACTTCATCAATCCTACGCATACCAAAAGGTTCTTTCTCTAAGCGTCTCAATACAGTATTGTAACCTGTTCTTGTATTTTCTCGCACTCCTCTTCTTTGAATAACATATTCATACACCGTAAGATTACCACCATATGGTATAAGTCCATCATCAATATCCTTCAATATTTCTTTTTCTTTTTCTCTTAATGAAATACATTTTCTCTTTCCTTTAGGAAGCGGATCAGTTTCTTCAAGTTTCCAACTGTAAACACATTTTGCCTTACCAAATATATCAACATAGTCAAATTGGTATAAACCATTATCCCTTTGACATTCGCCGTTTATTAAAATCCTTCCTTTCTTATCTCTTCTTTTTTCACTCATAAATATTTGCTCCTTTCTAACAAAAAGAAGCCATAGTGTAATATTAGTATATCACATCTATGACTAAATTTCTACTATTTTTTTATATTTCCTAAATTGATGTCGTTTCATCTAAAAAGGATTCAAATTTTTTTCTGTTTATCATTGTTCTACTACCATTTTGAACAATAAATTTATAATCGGATTCCAAAAAATCATTAACTATCCTGTACATTTTATTCTCTCCGATATTAAAATACTCCGACGCCTCTTTAATTGTCAGTAAATACTTTTCTGATATCGGAATTTTTTTAACCGAAGCTTTATCCAAAATATGCACCTCCTAAAAATATATCACCCCCTATATAGGCAAAACGAATAGCAGCTTGCAAGACTGCTCCATAGGAATTTCACCTTCCCGGCGCTCTGCCCGGACTGTCCCCGATGCTTGCATACACGCCTTTTATAGCGCGGTCTACGGCTGGACAGAAGTATCATTGTCCCTATACAAGATTATCGCCCACAGCTTGCAAATTCTGTTTTTCGGCATTGATAATTTATCGCAATCTATATACTTCAATGAAAGAAATTATACAAAGAGGTAGAAGCAAATTATAGATTATGGCGTATCTGTCGTCTGGCTCATTCATATAGGAATGTATCCGCTTGCTCTTATTCTGTCCCAGCATTGTCTTCCGGGACTTTCTTTTTACGTTCTTCCACTGACCATTTATATAATCAACAGTATGTTATTCCACAATTTATTTGAGAGCACAACAATAAGACGGCACAGCTTTTGCCATGTCACCTGCGAGTATCTGAAAACAAATTTAACTGCTAATCAAACACTTTTTTCATTACATAACGCAATTTTAGTGCGACAACATTTGTGGCTGTTACATAATAATTGATTTTGTAATGAAAATGGCTGAAAATATTATAAAAAACTGTCTAAAATCAACATTTCATAGATTATATTCACGAACGATTCTTGTCTAAAATGTAGTGGAAATTATTGACAATTACTTTTGCGAATGATATAATCACAACATAATCAATTATTATGTTGTATCGTGTAGAAAATAGTCCCGTATAAGACCGAGATTTTGAATTCTCTTGCGGTGTACTTCTCCGCTTTCCGCTGTATAAATACGCGCGGTATTTATACTCGAATGTCCAAGAATATCAGAAAGACGGACTATATCCTGATAAACAGCATAATATGTTTTACCAAACAAGTGTCTTAGATTATGCGGAAACACCTTGCTTGCAAGCACTCCTGCTTTAATGCAAAGACGCTTCATCTCTGCCCAGATATTACTCCGATTAAGTGGATTTCCTTTTCTGGTAACAAACACAGCTCCATTTTTAATATTCTTTTCCCTAATGTACCGCTGTAACATCTTACACAGCTTGCTCGGAATGAAAATAACACAATTTTTTCCCTTGCATTTAATGCTTGCAACACCGTTTTTCACTGCATCTACCGTTATATATGCCAATTCGGACACACGGATTCCGGTAGCACAAATTGTCTGCATTACAAGATACAAACGTGTTTTCCCCTGTTCGTAAGCTGTTTTAAGAAGTATGTCATATTCCGCTTTTGTAAGCTCACGGTTTGGTTCAATAAATGTGTTTTTCTGAATTTTAAGACTTTTTACCCTGTATTCCGGATGATTTATCCATCCAAAAAATGAATTTAGCGATGATAATACTGAATTTACACTTTTAGGCACATATTCACTCTCCAGCAATTGCTTATATTCTTGAACAACCGCTTTGCTGATTTGTTGTCCGTCAAGCCACTGAACAAATGCGGTTACATCATGAGTGTACTTCATCACTGTCGCTTTTGACTTTTCCTCCAAAATAAGGTAGCTCTCAAATTCCTTAATTTTTTGTAACATCAATAATTTCCTCCACAACCATTATACAATATATTTTTAAATTTGTCATATACCAAAAAATGGTTATAAAAAACAAGGCACATTACAAAACGGTTTTTAGCCATTTCGCAATGCGCTTTATATGCTTATAATAAAATCTTTTTTATCCGCAATATATTAAATATTGAAATTAGTTATGTGTCTGCATATTGAATATACTTCTTACTATATTGAATATATCACTCATCACAGAATACACGGTTATATTTAAGAAAAAAAGAGAGAGAGATATTCTTATTATGGGGTGTTCACATGTACCCGTATATTCTGAGATCAACTATATATTTTTTTATTTATTTAATTCCTATTATTTTACCAACGCTTGCAATTTGCGAAAAGCAAACTGTAAACTACTTCGATGTCCTCTGTAATAGTTTTCTATGCTATGTTCTTATTGAAAAGAACTATATATCATATTATATTGAAATACCTCAATGCATACTCAATTCCATCATCTAATAAATTCTTGGTAACAAATGAAGATAGTTGTTTTAGTTTCTCTGGACTTTCACCCACTGCAATACTATTTGGCACTGCCTCAAGCATAGGAATATCATTCATACTATCGCCTATGGCATAGGCATCTGATAAATGTATATGATGATACCTGAGTACACGATCTATTCATGTTCCTTTTCTCATCATACCACGCAAGCAGCTTATCAAAAGCAAAATTATCATCACTTACGTCGGGTGACAAGTTCTTACCCTGATTTTCAAAACGTCTTTTAAGTTTCATAAAGCCTTCAAATGAGCGGCAGCGTTTATCGGTAAAAAATGATTTTGAATGTTCATACATTGGTGTCATATCGCACTCATATATTAGTTCTGCTACACTATCACATAGTTTTTGCGGTAATTTATGCTGAAATATTACTTCTTTGCCACACTCTATATACATTCCACATCCACATATATAACCATCAAAACCTATATCTAACAAGCGCTGCTCAATATTCATAATAGTCCTACCAGTATCAACATACATAAGATGTCCATTTGCCTGTGCTTTATGAATTGCGTTTATAGCGCTTTCCGGGATTATATATGCCCCATCATCAGATATAAGTGTGCCGTCCAAATCAAAAAATACTATCATTAGTGCCTCTCCTTAATTTTATTTTCTCTATTATTATATATTAAAATAAAACTCTTTACAAATATTATAAATACGTTTTAATTCAAAATAGTATTTATTCCGTCTTGTATTCAAAAAAATCGAAATCCGCGTAATGCTTGTGTTTGACTCTATCCGCACAGGTAATACCCACCATTGTTCCTGTAAACTCACCATACCGGCAGTATTCATCCGAAAATTTCGTAGCATCAAATACAGGACCGATTGGTATATATTTTTTTCCGTCAAGACTCCACATAAATTGCATTTTACGACCGCGTACTTCTACTCTCATATATACAGGGACATCCTCAACTGCCACACGTGTATCAAGCATCTCCGCTTTTTCGCCGTTTTCAATATGTATAATCGACAGCGCGCTTTGTCCAAGTGTTTCGCTATAATATTTACGGAGATTGATATAGTTCATATTATCATAGTAAAATATCAGACCGGCGCTCTGATGAGGCATTTCTGGAATATATTCCATTTTTGTAGTTACAGTCGCATAAGTGCTTGTGAGTTTTCTTGCAAGTATGCTTACCTTGTTTAATGATGTTCTCGACTCCTGACCTCTAAGGCGCACATAACCCTTTCTTGCGTTTATATCTGCAAAGCACGATGGCATAATACGCGGCGAGTAATACCAACTGCCGAGAATATCACTGTCAAAATCATCAAAATCAGGAATTTGACTCACCGGATATTCCTCTAATGCGCTTTCCTCCGTATATTCCTTTGCAATATTTGTTCCATCGGTCATTCTGAGCCATCCCTCGTCAGTCCATTTCATTTTTTGAATTGCTGTTTCACGTCCTAAAGTACAGCGCAGTTCCGGAACAAACGGTCTTGCGCACAGATGAACAAGATAACTTTCGCCATTTGGAAGATCTACAAGACTTCCGTGTCCCGCCTTTTGAAGCGTAGTATAAGGATTAAAATATTGAGGCTTTAAATGGTCAATGTTATTCCGTTCGTTCGTTTCCACCGGATTTGAAGTCACCACAGGACCATTCGGGTCTTTTTCGTATGGTCCCCATATATTCCTCGATCTTCCCATTGTGACACAATGATTATAACCTGTTCCGCCTTCAGCGCACATTATATAATAATATCCGTTTTTCTTATACAGATGCGGAGCTTCAATACAACCTCTGTTAGTACCGCCGCGCCATATACGTTTTGGATAGCCTATAATTTCTTTCTTTACAGGATTATATTCTGACATTGAAATCACACCCGGCTTTTCGTAGCCCTCTCGTGTTTCCCACTCAAGTGACACTATATATTTTCTGTCGTCATCATCGTGCAGGATTGACGCATCAAATCCTGCCGAATGCAGATAAACAGGCTCGCTCCAAGGACCTTTTATATCACTTGCTGTAATAAGATAGTTGTCAACCTCAAAATATCCTGCATTCATTGAGTTCATTACACCGTAAACAACATAGAACAGATTCTCGCTTTCGCACCATGTCAAACACGGCGCCCATATACCTTTCGAGGAGGGAAGTTTTTTTAAGTCAACAGTTTCATCATCAGTGAGTACATGAGTGTAAAGTTCCCAATTTTTCATATCCCTTGAATGGTAAACAGGTATTCCGGGAAACCATTCAAAGCTTGAAACCGCTATATAATAATCGTCATCTTTGCGACAAATACACGGATCCGGATTAAAGCCCGGAAGAATAGGATTTTTAATCATTTATACTTCATCCTCTCATTGTTCTATACTCATCGTTTACATAATCAAAAGCCAAGTTCTTCTCCAACAACTACAACACTGATACGTCCAGGGAATTTGTAACATCCGTCAATAATGCTTATTACATTACATACTCGCATTTCGCCTGTACAATCCTCACATCGGCAGGTTTCATCACACGGATTATTATGATGTATTCTTTTAGAATTCATTGGAGCAACTGATTTTGCGCGCTTAATTCCTTCTGCCGCATCTGCAACAATTTTATTAGCGCCAACTACAACAATTACTTTTTTGGGTCCGAAGCCTATACATCCTACCCTGTTTCCGGTGCAATCTATATTTACTATCTGCCCATCCATAGTTATTGCATTTGACCCTGTCACAAACACATCTGACAAGAAACCCAGACGATATTTATGAAGTTCCTCTTCCCACGACTTATTCGTAAAGCGGTCAATAAATTTATACTTTGGACTTTTAATTAAATCAAGTATTCCTGTTTTCTGAAGCGTTACGCTGCCGCCTACGGCAATTTCAGCACCTTCCGGAAGCATTTTCTCAACCATTTTTTTTGCATCTTCGGCTGTATCGGCATAATGCGCATCAAATTTGCGTTTATTCAAAACCTCTACAGCGTCTTTTGCCCTGCATTCTAAACTCCATTTTTTTATTTCATTCATTCTTGATTGCCAGCCTTTTCTTTAATCTATTTTGTAATAACTGCTTATTTTCGTTGGAACTCGCTTTTTTAAAGCTTCTCCACCGCTATTTCTCTTATATATATGTCAGGTCCGAAAACTCTCATATCTGCGCCGTTATTTTGTTTGTTATTAAACGAAGCGTCTTCAAGAACTACAGACTGCGTTTTCCATTCTCCGCTGTTTGTTCTCGGTTCAAACATACTATTCTTATAATTTCTTGCATTACCCTCAAACGCTTCATCTGAAGAATTGTAATGTATCCCGAATTCACCTGTACCCTCGTCAAGATAGGTTATTGTTACTTTAACCCTGTTATCCTCCGGCGCAATATATGTGTCGCTTATCTGGCAGTACATATATTGATTTTCAGGAATAAAAACACATGCCGTTTCCTTTTTTAGTTCGGACTTTGTATAAGAATCGCCCTTAGTCGGGTCAGTGTTAAGTGTTATGTTCATAAGATTATAGAAATAATCCTCGTTGAATATTATTCTTGCGGGCGGCTCAAGAGACATATTATATTCCTCCAGAACATCAGTCTCCTTGTTTAACTGCTCGTTTTTAATTACGCCTTTTTGAAGCAGTGAACCAAGCAATACATTATTCGTCTGATACGGGTTTGTGAAAAGAGCTCGGTATGACAGGAATACAAGCTCATCATATGTAATCGGGCTGTCTAACTCTACACACATGCTTTCATCCTTATATAATCCTGACTCAACCGCTATTTTTTCGCAGTTTGCGTAAGCGTCACCCTGATATCCCAAAGCGCGCAGTAAAATTGCGGTAGCCTCGCGTTTTGTAATTGTCGCTTTTGCGCTAAATGTTTTGTCACCTGTGCCGACAGCAATACCCATTTCATAAGCTTTTGATACATACGGAACAGCCCATGACGATAAATCAGTAAACGGATTTTCTGCATTATCGTCAGCCTTTTCGCCTAAAACGCCTATTATCGCCTTTACTGCCTGCTCACGTGTAACCTCGTTCTCAAGATTCATTACAAATTTATCAGCATTTTCGCCATCCAATAGTCCGAGATTATACAGATTTCTTGCGTATAAATCGTATTTTGAACCGTTTACCTGTGAATTTATAAGTGAAGCGTCCTCTGTTACGATTACATCGTCTATATAAATCTTGTAATCATCTGTGCCTTTAGCCTTCAAAATAAGTCCTGTAATATTCTTTCCTGCCACAGATATATCTGTAAGAGTGTTATAAGTCCACTTCCCATTCGCGAAACTCAGGTCGCTGTATAATACATCACCGTCAGCTGTTTCAAGTCCAACGCTTAATTCCGCGCTGCCGCCTGCCAGATATGCGCTTATTCCTATATTTATCTTTTCCGCGCTGAAATCAAGTTCGGACAGCTTTGTCAACATTTCGCCTCCGCCGCCCACTCTATTAAGCTTCAAGGCATATCTGCCGTTATATGTAAGTTCATCCTTTACAAGCTCACCGTTGCCATCTACAGGCTGCGCATCAAAATATTTCTCAAAACCGCTTCTGAAATAAACAGGACCTTCACTTAACAGCAGCGGCATTTCTTCTGTAATTTCCTCTTCGCCGCGCAGCACTTTTGGAATATATCCCGCAAGCCGCATGTATAAATCCGATGAAGTGTAACTTCCGTCTGCGCTTGCTGTTATAAAATATTGATCCTTAGGAATCATAGACGAGTCCTCCGCAAGCTTTAAAATTGCAGTACCCTCGTCATATTCGTCAAACATCGCAATGTATCCGCAGTGTATATCTTGCTTTGCAATATTATATGCCTGACGCCACATGAAATCCCCTGCGCGTCTCGGTATCTGATTTCTTACCGCGTTATCCTTCCAGTTTGACCACGAAAATCCGGGAAACATTACAGGCTGATACGCTATACCCTTTTCGTCAAGATATGCCTTATCCGCTGCAAGAATACTCGCATCACTGTCAACATCACTGTCTGTTTTTGCACTGCCGACAGACCACGGTGACAGCATATCAAGCTTACAGAATGCTTTCTCCATAGCTTCGTCCTTCGCTATCTGATCTCTCCAGCTCTTTGAAACACCGCCTATTACATAGCAGCCCTTATCGTGAAACCAATCGATCAGTTCGGAATACTGTTCTCCAGTACCTTCGCGTATTCCCAAACCCCACAGACATACAACAGGTCTGCCATTATCCTTTGCGTATGACGGCGAGGAGGTAATATCCAAGTCGTTAAGAATCACCTGCTGCCAATCCGCCTTTAAATCTTCTACGAGATTTTCCTCGCTAAGACCCGATATATCATACATTACATAGAAAAGCTCGTTATGCTTTTCTGCCGATGCCTTTACGTTTTTCAGTATATCAACGCTGTTTTTAAATCTTTCCTCAACACCGTTTATTGTAACCGAACCAAATCGCTGAACCGCAACTCCGTCAATGCCGTAATCGTGCATCATCTCAAAATGCTTATCTATAACACCTGCGCGATACGAAGAAAACAGCTTTGATTTTTCACCGTTTCCAAGTTCTGCAAAATATGTTTCTTTCAAGTCCTCCACGGAGTAATCTCTTACATCAGGATACGCGTCAAAGGTCAAATGTCCAACCTCCGGTCTGCCCCAATGTACCCATTCATTTCTCGGTGAACCGTCTCCTTCCGTGTTAAACCATGCCTGATAGCCAGCTATAACCTTATCCTCTATCGTATCCTCCGCAGCATACGCGCATACTCCAAGCGCTGCACTGAGCGCTGTTGCCGCCGCAATCACTTTTGTTATTTTTTTCATTAGATATGTCCCCTTTCTAAATTTGAATAGAAAAGAAAGTATTTTATCGGCATCTTCTTTTCCCAATATTTATTTTGCAATCATAGCCGCGCCGATTATTCCCGCGTCATTAAAGGATTGTGCCGTTACAATTTTTGTTTTAGGCATAAATTTATTGAAGCCGTTTGCTGCTGCATATTCGCATACAGGCTGCAAAAGATACTCGCCCTCCCTGCTTATTCCTCCGCCTACAGATATAATGTCGGGCTGCAATACATTCTCTACGCTCACAATTCCATCCGCAACATACTGAGCATACTGCTTTACAACAGCCTGCGCAGCTTTGTCACCCTGCTTTGCCGCATCAAAAGACGTTCTGCCCGAAATTTTGCCTTCTGCCTTGGCGATTTCATGCATAAGGCTTTCAGGATTTTTCTCCATTGCTACTTTAGTCTGACGTATAAGCGCCGTTACCGAAGCATACGTCTCCCAGCAACCACGTTTTCCACAAGTACACGGTTCTCCGCCCGAAACAAGAGTAATATGCCCTGCTTCGCTCGCAGCTCCGTTAAAACCGCGAAACACCTTCCCATTCAAAATCAGTCCGCTGCCAACACCTGTTCCGAGCGTTATAAACATAAATATAGGAACATTGTTACCACTCACAATATACTCTCCCATAGCGGCACAGTTTGCATCATTATCAATCTTGACAGGCAAATTAAGATATTTTTGAAACTCCTTCGCAAGCATATAATGCTCCATTTTTATGTTATTTGAATAAATAACCTCGCCTGTCTCAAAGTTAATTGTTCCCGGACAGCCTATTCCGACAGCCTCAATATCGTTCAATTCAAGCTCCGCATCCTTTATAAGCTGTTTTGACAAAAATACCATATCCTTTACAATTTCATCTGTAGGTCTTTGAGAAAGCGTCGGTACTGAAGACTGCACAACAATTTTTCCATCTTCTCTTACAATGCCGGCGGCTATATTTGTTCCGCCAAGGTCTATTCCTATATACATTATTACGCTTCCTTTCTCTCAACTCCGACTGTCAAAATCTCATACGGTTTTACCTCGATATTAAAGTATTCGTTATCTTTTGCGGCAATATCCGTAAAACGCTGTTCGATGATATTACTCTGATATAGGTTGTTTATTACTTCTGTCTTCTTTATCGTCAATACAGTAGGCTTATCACTCAAATTCACCCATCTGATAATAATATCATCAGAATCCTGTTTTGCTTTTAGTCCTGTAAGCGTCAAACCTTCTCCACTCCAGTCAAGCATTGAATATTTATCCGGCATACTGCCTTTATGCAAGCTCGTTGTTGCAACAGGCATATCCACACGGAACTGATAACATTCTTCATAGGCTTTGCTGTTTATAATATTTCCGCTGAACGGCACAATTTCTATTTCTGTCTCGCTTATGCCTATACACTGTGCCTCAGGTGCCGGGAATACTCCCCAATCACCCATTTCGCCCGTAGCTCTCAGAAGTGTTATTGCAAGCGTATTATTCATGTCGGGCAGCATTTCGTACTCATAAAGACCAATATTAGCAACAGCTATGCCACTTTCGCCGTCGTCTATACTCACAAATCCCTGTTCATGCTCGCAGGCGCTCGGATTATCCCAGCAAGCATTATGACAATTATTTCTCGTAACAAGCTCAAATACAGAATCTGCACTATGTACCTTGGAGTCTATACCGGTCGGCACCATTATTCTGACTCTATGATCCTTTGCCCTATTGTCAAATACTATTTTTATTTTTACGCCTTTTCCATGCTTATCAAGAGATACATAAGTTTCTATTGTAAGCTCGACAGTATTTTTACTTCTTCCGCCTTTTCTTTCTTTAAAAAATACCATGTGACGCTTTTCGTCCTCAAATGCTTCATCGCCTGCTTCGGGAACTGTTATTGTATTTGTAATCTTATAAACAGCTCTGAACGGTTCGTTCTCTACAAGCTCAATTTTAGCATTATCTCCCTTTGTTGTTATCGGCTCTGTTCCTTCAGGCATCTTATACATATACTCGTTACCTATGTCGCCTGTTTCTTCATAATAACCGACACCTCTATATATTCTGCCGCTCATCTTATCGGTTATGTCGAGAGTTCCGTTGCCGTTTATCTGCACGCTTATTACACTGTTTTCCATACGGTTTTCGCCTGTGACAAGTGTTTCCTTTGTATCTATATCACTGCCCTCTGCAAGCGCATATGTTCTATATCCCATTACGGGTACATTCTCTGCTTCAAAAGTTATACGCACCGTTCTTGCCATATACGGCTGTCTGAACTTATCCTTAGGTAAATCAAAACCAAATGTTACACCTAAATCCTCAAGTCTGAACGGAATTGAACTGCCGTCCGCATCAATAAGTTTGTATTCGGGTACGGTAATCTCGTCTATTTCATATGCACATTTTTTAAGCCAACCTGATTTACGCACTATATCCAAATCCACCGATATAACGCCCGTTCTCTCTCTGCCAGTTGTATTAAATACCGAGAACGGTATAGCCTCACAATATTTTTCAAACACAGAAGTATCAATTTTATCTGCTATATAGCTCTTTCCTTCACTTATAAGATAATCAGCCACTTGCTTGCTCTTATTAAAGCGCGTTACCATTTCTTGCTGTACCTCGTCAACACTGCAGCAGCAAATACTATCATGCGGATGATTCTGCATAAGGGTTTTCCATGAATATTCAAGCTCGTCAGCAGGATAACTCTGTCCAAAAAGAGACGATATAACGCATATAGGCTCAGCTTCATTTTCAAGCGCCGATTCGCATTTTCGGTTCATGCGCTTTAAATATACATGTGAGGATGCGCAGTTAACAAGCGTTGTCCAGCCATCGGTATCCTGACTTGTAAGCTCGCCTTTTACTACCGTTAAATCATCAGAAAGATTATCATTTAATGCTTTTATATAATCAGGGAAATTGGAATGTATGAAGTTTATGTCCGGATATAACTTTGACGCGGTTTCAATAGCTTCACCTATATCCGTTTGAACCGGCTGATGATCGCAGCCGTTCATCATCAGGTATTCATCCGTTGAGGCAAATCTCGCAGCATTCTTAATGCGCTCATTCCAGTATGCCTTTGCAGTTTCCACATCTGTCGGGATTTCATTGCCATTATTATACCAGTTAGCAAATAAAATTCCGAGAATAGGCGTACCGTCCGGCGACTGCCATATCATTTCAGAATATGGTGATTCATAGCTGCCATTTGCCTGAACTTCGTTATCAAAACCAACAGGACGCACACCTCTGCCAAAAGTAACCGTCTCCATTCCCGCCTGTTTTAAAATCTGCGGCATCTGCCCTGCATTGCCGAACGCGTCAGGGAAATAACCCATTTTACACATACCGCCGTACTTTTCAGCAGATTTCATACCTATAAGCAGATTTCTTACGTTGGATTCTCCGCTTGTATAAAATTCGTCCTGCAGAACATACCAGGGACCTATAATAAATCTGCCCTCTTTGACATACTTAATTAACTTATCTCTGTTTTCCGGCTTAATCTCCAGATAATCGTCAATCACTATAGTCTGACCGTCCAGATGAAAGCTCTTAAAGGAACCGTCAGTTTCAAACAGTTCCATACACTTGTCAACAAGCTCAACCAATCGCATTCTATGTTCCTCAAAAGGAAGATACCACTCTCTGTCCCAGTGTGAATGTGATATTATATGTATGTTTTTACTCATTGTTATACCACCTTTCCGAATATTTTGAAAACATTTATGTGAGTTTGTTATATTTGTTATATTGATATTATACCATTATATCATATCAAAGTCAACATGCATTTGATATTTTTTATATCAAATGCACAGATATTATTCATTATTTCATATATAACAATTACAAAAAAAGATACGCATATCATAAAAGCAGTATGCGTATTTCCTTTGAGTAATTCACTTCAACATCCGCTTTTTTATTGCATAATAAATTTTATTTTAAAAGTTGTATTTGATTTGTAATCTACAAAATAGAGCACATCGTCCTCTGCCGCATGATTTTGCAAATGCTCACTGCCTAGTATCGGAGTTTCATCACATTCAATCACCATACTGCCTATAGCAACTTTTCCGTCTGTTATTTTAGGCTTTATTACCGAAACAAAGCGCTCTGTTATATCATGCTTTGAGTCATCATTAAATTCAAAAACGTCGGTAAGTTCAATATAGTTATCATTCAGATTGAATTTTCGTTTAAGTCTTTTTATGACACCAGCATACGCTTCTGCCATATCCAGTTCAAAAACTCCAGCTCCATTCCATATGACCTTTCCCTTGAAACTCTGTCCGGCGGATTGATATTTGCCGTCTATTATAGGAACATTATGTCCTCTTGAAGAATTACAAAGGTAATCATACCGTCCTTCATTAAAATACTCGTGAGTGTATTCGCCTGAACCAAAATCCGCTATAAGCTGTCCTTCTTCACCCGCGATTATAAAACTGCCGACATCATTGTGATTATGATTTCCGCCGTTGCTGCCACTTTTTGCCGTAAATGCGAATTTTGCTTTACGATTTATATACCATTCCGCATCCTTAAAATAGCTTTCTGATGGTTTGGCTTCTTTGAGTCCCGCCAAGTTTTTATCAGTCCACATAAAGGTTCTCGTGCAGGAAAGAAATCTGTAGCAATGGTCTACTCCTGACGAAATTTTGTCATTTATAATTCTTATATCGCTGCCATAACGATTTCTCAGATAATGTGCAAGTCCGGAATGATACTGTTCGTGTCTTACGCAATCTCCGTAGCTTATTACACTATTGTCCGTCAAAAACATATTCTGCTGACACATAGCAATATTTTTCACCTTTGAATTATTCATAAGATCCACGCCGCAGCGTTCCTTATACAAATCAGCAAAGCCTGTAAAATACCAAAATCCATAATTCCAATAACCTAAGCCCTCAGTAGAAATTCCATCGTCTCCAAAGCCCGAAAGGTATGACTTAAGCGCACCGTTAATGCGTTTCTCTACCAGATTAAATTTTTCAGGGAACGCATAAAGAAATGTCATTCCGACAGCTCCGCCGCAAACCGCAGCCCAATTATGATTAAATGTTTCCCAAGGGAAAATTTCTTCTATAAATGGATTTATAATACGTGTCTCTACCTCAACTCTGATTTTTTCGATAATATCCACAGGCAATTTACTGCCGAGAAATTCGCATATCTCCGTGAGCGCATGACCTGTTTCCGCAGAGAACAGGTCAATCACACGTTCGGGATGTAACGTCCCCTCTGACATATGTGCCGGAAATGCCCAAGTCTTTTCAGCGCATATATCATTTATAATTCGTAAAAGCGTCTCAAAATGTTCATCTTCACCGTAAATAAAGCACATCATAGCCGACATTAGCAGTGCGCCCCGACGCACAAAATACTTTTGTTCATATTCCTGTCGCTGACCTGTTGCATAAAAATAGTTAAATAATTCCTCAGTCAGTTCAGGCATTTCCATATCTCTGAATTTTTTGTACTCTGACCTTATATAAGCTAAATTTTTCTCTAAACAAGACATATTTTTTATAGCCTTAAAATCATTTACCTGCATACTTTTACCCCTTTATAGAAAACACCACAGAACAGATAGCTCTGTGGTGTTTTATTCTGCATTATTCTACTATTTTATTTATAATTTCAATTGATTTGATAAGAGTTCCTCCTGTTGCAGCGTTTGTTACAAACTGTATATACGAATCGCGCTTCGTTGAGCCTCCGACCATATAGAAATTATCCAAATCCACTTCAGCAGTTATCCATTCGCCATCTCCGCTTCCAAGCACTATTCTCTGCTGATTGTCTTCCGATGTCATCACCAAGCCGTTTTCTTCCTCGTTAAGCTCGGTACATTTTATAAACATCGTACCCGCGTTCTTTTTATATGTTACTCGTACCTTTATAGGAGTTTTTACACCATCAGATACAGACTCACTCTTTTTCGTAAGTCCGAGATAACGGTAATCCGGTACTATAGAAAATTCCGCGCGCTCATTTTCCTGTGATGATTTTATTCTGATACCATATGTGCCGTCATCAAGTTTTTCAGGTACAAAGGAGGTTACATCGTTTGTTTTCCACGTTGCAAGCGAGCTGTTGAACATACCGTTATACGCTGTCAAGCCCGAACGAATGCCTGTTGCTCCTGTCGCGCCCATATCCTCGGTTCTGTCCTCATGTTCGCTGCCGTCAAACAACTCAACCTTTGAAATTTTGATAGTACCGTCACTTCTGGTCAATCTGATAGTTATATCACTGTCCATTCCACCAAATTGAGCATCCGGAATAAGAACAGTAGTTGTTTCCCAGCGGTTTGTTCCGGCTGTATAGAAATAGTGCGCGCCGTCTATAGCGGTATTTATCATTGAAACTCTTACAGGTATATCAGCCATGCCGCCATCATGATATGTTATGGTAACAAGTCTGTCCTTCTGACCTGATACAACATTTTTGTCAACCGCAAAATGAAGTGATTTATCGGTTCCTGTTATAGTAGCCGCCCCGTCGTCAACTGTTATTCCCTCGTCAGCCGTCATTGTAAGCGCTTCTGCATTATCGGGGTCAGCAAAGCTATATTCTCCCAGCTTTGTGCTGTAATCACGGTAAGTTACCTCAATTTTGCCGATAATTATATCCTCATTCTCAGGAACAGCCGAAGCAATAAACTGAATAGGGCTGAATGTGGATTCTGAAGTTCCCTTAACATAGTAATCATCAATATTAATCTTTACTGTTTTCCATTCGCCGCTGCCTATGAGTGAGAGCGAAGCGTCATTGTCAGGCCAATAAATGCTGCCGTCTTCTGCCTTTTTCTTTGCACCCTTTACATAAAGCGCACCGTTTGTGTTGTTCGCGTAGTATGTAACCTTAACTGTTACAGGTCTTACCTGCGCTGCATTTTCCTCGGTATAATCCTTTTCACTTGGAAGTTTCGCATTGCCATATGCCTGACCCAAAAAACGATAATCCGGTACAAGCCTGATTTCTGCGCGTTTATTACCGTTATTAACATCAGTTGAGTTTAGCTTAATTGCTTTCTCGCCATCAACCTCGGCAACCTCTACGCTCATTTTTTCATTTGCTGTGCTTAACGAAGCCATTGTAGTGTTAAGCATATCATCTGCAACAGTTACACCTGAAACAATACCGTTCAAATAGTATCCGCCTACTTCATATGACGGACAGTCTGAAAGCTTTACATCTGCTATTGCATATTTCAGGTTATCTGCTGATTTAAGCTGAATATCTTCAGCATTGTTATTGAATGACGCGTCAGGTATTAATACCGATGCTGTTTCCCACTTTCCTGTTCCGGTTGTGCTGAAATAATGCGCGCGGTCAATGGCAGGATTTATCATTGAAACACGCATTCTCAGCTTATTTCCGCAGTCATTATACTTAAAGATTACAAGTCTGTGTCCCTTGCCTGTTACAGCTGTATTGTCAACAGCAAGTTTTAAAGTATTAGCATTTGACTCAGTTGTAAACGCTTTTATTCCGTCAATTACTTCCTCCTCAAAGCCCGTTGCAGTTGCTCTCATATTGCTTTCAGTTCCATTAGCAAAATCAACCTCAGCGGCAACCTTTTTAAGAGTTGACGCGGTTATTTCGCTTATAGTCGGCTCTGTTCCTCCTATATGCGCTATTAGTCTGTATTCATACTCAGTATCAATTGTAAGACCGCTATCTTCATAGCTTCTTGCCGGCGCATCAACCATCTCTACAAATTCACCGTCTCTGTAAATGCTGTATGCCTGCGCATTTTCTACCGTCTTCCACGCAAGCTTTATTGAATCAACTCCTGCAGAAATTGCGCTGAAATCATCTGACAGATTTACAATCTGAATCATACGGATATAGTTTGTATCATTATCAAAGTTAAGTCTTAAATCATAGCCGCCGAGCGCATTTGCGAATGCAGCGTCCTCTATAATATATGTATGTGTCATCCAGCGCTGTTCATTCAGCTTTTTACGTACAACCACACCCTTATTGTTTGTACCGTCCGCCGCATTGTACTGCATACGAATATTATCAAATCCAACCTCATCAAATGTAACCATTACAGCCACTCTGCTGTCAAGCTCTGAATTGATATAGTTATCGTCAACCTTAAGCTGAATATACGTTCCGCCGACTGTATTTTCAACCTTCAAGCAGTTCAATGTTGTTTCGTCCTGAAGAGGCTTATGGTCTTCTTCTATAGATACAGGACTGCCTTCTCTTGTATGGAGTACCGCCTGCATTTTTTCTCCTGTGACTGTATTGCTTGAGCCATCGTCAAATGCGTCAAATACAACCTTAGCACCCTCTACAGACTCCGCTCTAACTTCTGCCTTTTCCGACTCATTACCGCTTGCGTCAAAGGCTGAAACCGCATATTGATAACTTTCATTTACTTCTATCATTGTATCAGTATATGATAGCGCATTACCTGAAAGTGAAGCTATTTTTTCGTAGGTACCGTCCGTTCTTCTGTATACATTATAACCTTCGACAGCAATATTGTCCTCTGCCTCGTCCCATGCAAGCTCTATACCGTTAATTGTACTGCGTACAACCTCAAGATTTTCAGGAGCTGTCGGAGCAGTATCCGTATCGGCAAGATTATATGTTCTTGAATACGGTCTCATCCCCTCGATGCTGTCCCATACAAAAATCTTTGCGGTATAATTTGACACATCCTCCGCGTCAATTCCTACCGAAACAGAAATTTCTTTTCTTTCTCCCGCAGTTAGCTGAGTTGTATCTGAGGAGTTAACCTCCTTTAATGAACCATTCTCGTAGAGAGCAAGCAGAACTCTTACATCGCTCGCCTCCGCGTCGTCATTATTTACAACCGGGACCTTAGCAGCAAATTCGCCCTTACCCAGGAAATACACATTTTGATTATTGAGCGTAAATGACGGTGTTCCGTCAACAGATACCTTCTGAGTGAAGCCTGTTTTCATCATACTTGATGAATACATCGCTTTGTCGCTATCGCGCGTTAGTGCATAGTATTCTACTCCGTCAGCAACTACATCTGCCGGAATAACCGCTGTATATTCATCATTTTCCTTTACGGTATCCATAGTCTTCCATTCTCTTGCCGTATATGCAGCATTGTTTTTACTATATACGAGCTTTACGGAAAACGGATCTGCATCAGAATTTACCTTTATATGAACTTTATTTGTACCATCCTGTTGCAAAACAGTTTTTGTTATTTCCGTTTTTGACGGAGCTGTTCCCTGCCCCTTAAGGTAATAATCCATAAAGGTATATACTGAGTCACTTCCGCTTATACTTTCGTGACTCGAATTATAACTCCATACGTGATTTGCGCTTGCCGCATTACCCATATTTGCTGCTTTATTCAAGGTAGCTTCAACTGATTTGGGTCTGAAGAAGGTGTCCTTTGCCGCAGCGTCCATATAGTAGTTTGCCGTTATATTTTCAAGATAAGCCGAAGGATCAAGATAGCTGTACCATTCCTCAATGGCAAACTCATCTTTCGGAAAATATCCATTGTCTGTCCAGAAGCTCTCGTACTTTGTGCCATCAGATGTAGGACCGTAGAAGCCCGAACCGTACTGCGAATAAGCTGCCTTTACCTTGTCGCCGAGAATACCTGTTACAAAGGTCGTTGAGTATCCGCCCCATGAGCTTCCCATAATGCCCATTTTGTCTGTGTCTGTCTTTGAATTTGACGCAAGATAATTGAACGCCTGTATTACGCCTACTTCAGCGTCAACAAGGTTAGAGTTCTTCGCTCCGCCGTCCTTTTCCGTAATATTAAAGCGGTAATTGTCATTTCCTATGTATTGTCCGTCCGAGCGTGTTTCCTCAACGCCATTTACTGTGACCGTTCCCACACTTCCTGTCAGCGCAGGAATGTCTATTGCCATTGTTACATAACCCTTTGCCGCAAAATCCTTTGCGCGTTCCTTAAGCGTGTCGGCTGTACCGCCGCCGCCATGCAGAAATAATATAGCAGGGTATGTTCCTTCTGCTGCCGGCTCATACATATATGCGAACATCTTATTTTTTATATTTCCGTATTCACTCTTTTCGGTTATATTATTTATAGTCTTATATTCGCCGTCATTAAGACCGCTGTTGCCGTTATCTCTTGTGTAGAACTGCGCTGATGATTCTATAATATCAGCCGTAACTGCGTCACTCCCAAGCACTTTCTTTGATGTATGCAATATTGTTTCCGGCTCTTTAATCTGAGACTTCAAAACAAGCTTTGTATCTACATACGGCGCAAATGGGTCTCCGAAATCATGCGCGCCTTCCTGATGGTCTGCCGCTAATGCCGTATTAAACATACCTAATGGCATCAGCATTGAGGCTGATAACAGCCATGAAATAAATCTTTTTTTGTTCATTGCTTTCATATCCTTTCTTAATCCTCATAATTTCTGAATGCCGATGCCGGCAAATCATCATTGTTAAACAACGTTGCGTCTGTCGGAAGCTTGTAATAACCGTAATTAACATATTTCGGTTCACTTATATCATCACTCCATACAATGATACTCTTATTATCATCCGCAAGCTCATAGCCAGATACCGTCTTAAACTCTTTATCGTCACCCGCAAGCGTCATACCGACAAGTGTGTTGTCTTTAAGCTTAAGTCCATTCATAACAGAATAGTCCTCAAAGGTGATTTTCAGCGCTTTTGTACCGTCCTCTGTTGTCACCTGCTCTACGGCCTTGAATATCGGTCCTGTATATTCAAGATTTTCCTCATTATATACAAGCTTTCTCGCCCACAGGCTCAATCTTCTGCCGACCTCACTCTTATTTCTCGGGTGAATATCCTTTATGTTGTCAGTATTATCTGTAATAACCGCCATACCTACATTTTCAGGTTTTCCGTTAGTGGTATTCTTGCCTATCATATAGTTAAACTGCGCCTCGCGCATAGCTGCGTATTCGCCGCCCGGATTATCAAATGCGGCAAGCTGAACATACATAAACGGAAGACTATCGTCATTAAATACCGTGCGGTAATCACTTACCATTGATTCCATAGCCTTTGTATATGCCGGCATAGTTATCTTGCTGCTGTTGGCATCAGCTTCGCCCTGATACCAAATCACTCCGGCAAGCTGAATACCTTTTCCTGTCTCACTGTTTTCCCAGTTTGTATATGGATATATCAGTCTTTTATACAGCGCAGAATTACCAAACTGTGCGCCATTGCCATTATCCACCTGGTTTACAAGGAATGTTTCTATGCTTGCGCCGCCGACTGCCGAGGATATTAAGCCAATCGGAATATGGCCGTTGTCGCCATACAGATGCTTTCCGAAATACGAAGCTGTCGCCGAGAATTTAAGGTCCTGTATGCTTTGAGTGTTTGACTGTTTCCAGCCGACAGTGTCTGTTTCCCAATAATTTGATACCGTATTGTTTTCATTTGATATAATTCTTATATTTTCATTATCAAGCAAGCCGCTGTCAACATCATTATGGTAGTCAGTCCAATACGGATATTCATAACCGTATCTCATATTTGATTGTCCGGCACACAGGTAAACATCACCAAATATAATATTGCTGATTGTAGTTGTTTTTGATGTTGCATCACCCGCTGTAGCTGTAAGTTCAAGAGTGTAAGTTTTGTCTACCTGATACGATTGTTCAGGTAATGTTATTGTCCAGTCACCTGCTCTTGTTGCGGCAGATGTTGCAGTATTGCTTGCTACTTCTGCGCCACCTTCATCTTTAAGTATTGCCGTTACCGTTGCCGACTTATAGGTTTTATCGTCATTCCGCGGCGTACCGTCAAGTCGTCCCCAGATGTTAATTTCCTTATCACGCTGGATAATCATATTATCCGTGAACATTGACGGCATATGTATTTCAAACGGTCTTTCCTCCGGTCCATCCCATTGCGAGATTTCGATTGACTTGATATATACGTGTCCATACATACCGCTGGGGTATGAGTTTATCGCAATGTCAGACAGAACATCATTCACATTTATACTGTGGCTGTTTTTTCCGCAATATGCCACTTCTCTGGTGTACCACTTGTGATTTCTCGCCATACTGCCCGACTCCAACTGAAGGAAGTTTTTCCAATAGTCGGAGTTTGCATTGGCAGGCTTCACTGCGTTCAGCTCAGGATTATAACCGGTAGTATTTGCGGTTCTCTGAAGGTTCATTCTTATTGTAGAACTCGGATTAAAGAACTCTGCGCCCCATGTAATCTTTAGAAGATACCAGTTGTCCTCCTCTGCATTCATAAGACCGCTTTTATCATCAAATTTAAGTCCCAAATTAGAATTTAGAATGTCGCTCGTTGTTATATTGTCGCCCGTCTTAGGATTAAAATTCCAGCAGGAGCCTTTTGTAAGCACCTTTGTTCGGTCATTTTGATCCAAAATTCCATCCACTCTGCTCATATTATTAACGTAACTTACCGACATATTGTAGCCTTCAAGCTCTGTACTCGGTTCGCCGCTGAATACCAATGACGCTGTGTTTTCCTTTTCCATTGTCTTTAGCGGTGTCAAAGCGCTTTGAGCAACAACCTCTCCTGCGGCATTATAGCCCTTTACAATATATCCGTATTCACCGCCAGAAACAAGCGGAATTCCCTCATATGCCTCATAGATCTTTGTAGTATCTCCCGCATCACTCAAACTCTTCGTGGTGTCATTCAAATCCGATATATAATATCTGCCATTATCCTGTTGACTGTAATCAGCCTCATACGGACCGTACTGCGGTCTTTGTGCACTGCCTTTATCAACATAGCTTGTCGTTGATACTTCTCCGTCGGTTTCAAATTCCACTACGCCATCCATTACACGCTGAACACGATAGTATTTCGGAGCGTCTTCCGCTTCGCCGTCATATGTCCACGTAAGACCTATGCTGTCATACGTGGTGTTGTCATCATCACGCACAACTGTGATATTAGGGTCAGCAAACGAAGGAGCATTGGGTGCGTCTTTATCCGCTTTATCATATCCGAACGCCTTAAACTCATAGAAGCTGTTGTATGGATTGGTTCCGCCACCGTTAACAGTAGCACCGCGTCCGCAATATTGAATATATCTCGCATTTACTTTTTCAAATTCGAATCTCTCGAATTTAAGTTCCTGCGTTTTTCCATCACTCGCATAGGTATTAACTTTCTTCCATTTTTGTCCGTCATTGCTGACCTTTATATCAAAATCATACTTTCTTGCTGACGATGCATAAAAGGCAATATCAACGGAGCTGACACATCTTATTTCTCCAAAATCGAAAGTTACCGTATTCTCAGGCTTTGCCGTTGTCACCATAGCAGACCAGCGGCTTGCATCAGTTACAATACCGTCTATCGCCTGAGAAGCATAACCTATGCCTTTGCCTGAATCAATGCTCTCTGCATTTGCTTCTGCCGAGTTTATTTTCAGCTCCTTAAATACCTGAGGTGCATTCGGATCCTCTATTGGCTCTTCTGAACCATATATCTCAAATTCCCAGAAGCTGTTATAATCGTTATGTGAACTATTAGCCACTACTGTCGAGCCGCGTCCTACATATCTTACACATCTCGCATTTACAGGTTGATCAAATACAAAATCCTCAAAGTCGTTTGTAGTACCGCTGCTTGTAAAGGTCTTTACCTTTGTATATGTACTTCCGTCTGTGCTGACCTCTATATCAAAATCATACTTTCTCGCATTGCCGAGATAGAACATAATAGACGCTTTCTCTACACCTCTTATTGTACCGAGGTCTACTGTCAGGGTGTTAGTTGTTTCAGCGCCTTGTACAATCGCCGTCCAGCGCGTGTCAGGCTTGCCGTCTGCCGCATACTGCTCGTTTCCGTCTGTAAGACGTGAGCTCGCTGTAACTTCTTTAATTTCAAGCGCTCCATTACGCTGGGTATTCGCTTTGAACGAAAGCGTATTTGACACCTCGTCAAACTCTCTTGCAAGCCCAAGAGTTTCCGCCAAAGCTGCCGAGTCAACCATAACAACGCCATCTGATGTTATGCTGTTTCCATCAGTAAGAGTGAGTGATTTTTCACCCTTTGTCATTGTGCTGTTCTCATATGTCATACCAAGCTCTGATGCTATATATTCTGCGCTTACATATACCTTACCGTCCTGCTTAACAGGTCTTGGATTCTCCTCTGTATACTCTCTTACAAGCACATCATTAACCTTAAGATAAGTGTAATCATCCTTAACATTTGCATTTGACGTCAGGCTTTTTGAGAATAACCATGACAGCAAATCCGGTTCCTTAAATGTCTCAATCTGTACCTCATGGCTTATGCTTGGATACTGAGTGTATCTCACATTCGTTGAGCCTGCCTCCTTAAGAGCCGCCACCATTTCCCTTGAGCCGCTTAAAGGAACGGTGTCATCAATTTCACCGTGATGCGCCCATACAGCCATTGTTTTAAGACTTTCCGCCTGTGTCACATCACCTGCGGCGCACTGCGGTATTGCCGCCGCAAACATATCGGGGTTTCTCATAATCATATCCCATGTTCCGTAGCCGCCCATTGACTGTCCGGCTATATAAACTCTGTCAGTATCTACGCTGAAGCGATTTTCAAAATCAAGAATAATATCTTTTGCCATACTCAGCTCATCGCTTACAGGAACTTCGCTTACCTTATATGTTCCCTTGCCCCATGGTGTGTCAACCCATTGCTCACCTTCAGGACACTGCGGAGCGACAATTATACAAGGATATTTGTTTATGTTCTCCTCACTCAACAGTCTGTCAAACAGCGGTTTCGGGTTATTTAACTGATTTTCATTGTCGTTTCCGCGTCTGCCTGCGCCATGAAGATACATAAGTATCGGATACTCCTTACTGCTGTCATAATTGACAGGCAGGATATATCTGTACGGCATAGCATGTTCGTACTTTGTACTGTCCTCATAGCTTCCATAGAGGAAGTCGCTTGTTGTTGCCGAGGTTTTTATATCTATTCCATTTATATTTATACTTTTGCTCTCACCTATCGGCTGCATTTCACTAAGGCTATTCCAGTTGAAAAGTTTAATTGTTTTGCTGTTTTCCGAAGTGATAAATTTTACTGTAGTAGCCTTGTCAATTTTATCTACAATTTTACTCTGTTCAAGTGCGCCGTTTTTGTCATAAAGCGCTGCAATTACAACACCGTCCGTATCGCCGTCTATTGTAACTCCCGCTTCCGTATTGGTTCTCAGTTTATCAATTATATTTATAGTTGACGGAAGATTTTTTGTTGTATCTCCGTAGTAAGCAGCTATATTCTTACCAGCATCTGCGCCGACTTCGTTATATACCGACTGATGATAATGGTATAAATCCTTCATACTTGCCTGATTATCGGCAAACTTTTCCGATACCATTACGAAACGATCATCTGCAGCGCAAAGTTCTGACTGAGCCTCAATATATGGGTCATATTTACCGCTTGTATCATTCTTGTGTCCGATTTGTACCATAAAGCATTTCTCAATGCCTTCGTCTATCATAGCCTGCGCCATATTCTGCGTCATTTCCTTATAGTCCGCAATAGGAGTTGACACATCTGCATCACTTTCACCCTGACACCATACCATAAGCTTGCGTCTTACGGTATAGCCATTCTTTTTAAGAAACAGCTTTGCCGCCTTATAGCGCGAAACAGCATCGTCAAGCGCCGGACTGCCGGGCTGCCAAAAGCTTATCTGACTACCGCCCTTTGAGCATGATACTCCGACCATAGGAACTCCGGTATAGGAATAATATTCCTCCATAAGCGCCGATACCATCGAGCCGCTTTTTGAACCCAGCTCGTTAACTCCGCTCGCCGCATTATTCTCGTTAACTCCAAACGGTTCCCTTACATCATACAGCTTTGCAGGGTCGCTTATCGCGCGGAATTCATAGCCGTGTCCGCTTTGACAAACCACACTGTCCGCCGCCTCTCCGCGTCCTGCCATGTTGCTTTGCCCCATAAACATTACAAGGTCAACCTCGCCCATATCCTCTACTTCTTCCACCTCAGTGTCATAGCTTCCATATGTCATATCTGACGGAACAATGGCAGAGGTATATACTCCTATGTAGCTTAAAAATGTTGCGATTTTGCCGTTATTTCTTCCTGCAACTCCCTTGTCGTTCGTATTGAACTTTATATGAGTTGCTTTTACAGGATTAAATGCGGCAGTCAGCCAGCCTGAAGCAGTATTTCCGGATTTAAGTGGTTTCCAGCCTTCTGTATTTGCATGTACCTCGGTGCTGCTGTTTATATATGAGATTTCATAATTCTTTGCAAAGAAGTTTTGAAAAGCCTTCGTTTTATCATTAAAATACGAGCCTATCTCAAATCTTGAAATCTCTTTTTCTTCTCCAAGCGGAATTATGATATTAGCTTCTTCAAAATCATATGTTTCAGGGCTTGCACTTCCCCAGTAAATATATGCACAGGCAGAAATATCCTTCTTGTTAAGTCTTGCATCCACGACGTCGGTTGACGATTTTATGTCTGTACCGTCGTTTTTTTCAAACAGCATTGAGCTTCCCTCCGGAGCAATGTCTGTTGTTTTGCTTATTTTTATTGTCGCTTTTGACATATCTTCATCCGAAACAACTCTTACATAGCGTGTGTTATAATCCTTGTAAACGTAGCAATTATTAGCTTCGTTGAAGCTGAAATCAGCAGCCGCGTTTTTTTCAGTAACATTGCTTGTAAGCTCAGTCCATATTTTGCCGTCCATTGAGCTTTCAACGGTGTATTCATCAGGCGCGCTGCCTCCAAAGTCAATGTTAACTCTGTTAAAATCTGTCGCCGCACCCATATCCGCCTGAGCATAATACATAGGCTTTGTTACAGTATCCGCGCTCACAGGCAGCGCGGGCACGCTGCTCATAAGAGCTGCCATTGCGCATACCGCCGCAACCGCTTTGTAGATATTTTTCATCATTCTTCCTCCTTTTTACTCGTTGTCATATCCATATACTCTAAATTCCCAGAAGCTGCTGTAATTGTTATGCACGCCACCGCTCAACTCTGTCGCACCGCGTCCGATATAGCGCACATAACGCGCTGTTGTTTCCTCAAACTCAAAGGCTTCATATTCTTTATCGACCTTTGCGCCGCTATCTTTATTTTCAAGCACTTTTGTCCAAGTATCACCTTTGGAGCTGACCTCAATGTCAAAGTTATACGACCTTGCGTTTCCCAGATAGAATGATATTGCAACAGCTGATATTTTCTTTTCCTCGCCAAGGTCAAAGGTTATTTTATTTTCTGGTCTGGTGTCTGTTATCATCATTGCCAACCAACGGGAATCAGTAGTAGTATCCTCAAGCTTACCAATGATACCGTCTACTGCATATGACGCAGTGGTTCCTCCATGCTCATTTTCTGCCGATGCAGTTAGAGTTAAAGATTTAGGACCTGTTCCGTACACTCTGAACTCACGAACAGGATTGTAAGTATTTTGAGTTCCATTATTCAACGTTGAACCATAGCCTACAAATCGAATATAACGCGCTGTCTGTGCGGTAAATGTAATTCGTTCACCCTCATCATATGCTTCTCCTACCGTATATCCGACACCGTTTTCGACATAGTTGGCAACTGTAATCCATTCGTAGCCATCAGCGCTTACTTCAATTTTAAACTTATGCGACCTTATCCATGGCTGATAGAACAGCAATTCAACTGCTGATACTGACTGCTTTGCCAATAAGTCAATAGTTAATGTGTTTGGTTCTGTATTTGTCATCATCGCATTCCATTGAGTAGTTTTATCGCCGTCTACAGCCTTTGAAGGCGCCTGATCTGCATTTAGATATGCGCTGGCTGTAATTTGCGTATCCGATGAAGTGAGCAGTTCTGCTGCATCAGTTGCTGTATCGGAACCATACACTTCAAATTCTTGAATTGCATTGTATTGGATGAATGTACTATTGGCATTTGCATATGCCCCGCGTCCGACATAACGCACATAACGCACGCTCACCGTCTTTCCAAAATCAAATGTTTCAAAACCGTTTGCAGTAGTACCACTGCTTTCAAATGTATTTATCTTTTCCCAGTAAATTCCATCTTTACTTACTCTTATATCAAAATTGTATTTTCTTGCATTTCCTGCATAAAACCAAATCTGAACATTTGAAACTTTCTTAACAGCACCCAAATCAACTGTCATATATGTCTGCGTTCTTCCTGTCGGATTTTCTGACGGATCTTGCGTTATTGCATTATAATTGGTCGCTGTATCACCGTCTATTGCATTTGCTGCTACTGCATTGTTACTCAGATGATTAGTTATATCCTCAGCCGAAACTATTTTCAATGCGTCAGGTCTTTGAGTTGTCGGAGTTACCGTTGCTGTGTCGCTTACTTCTCCAACCTTTGCCGTAACGGTAATTTCCGATGTCTGAGCGCTGTTTACGGCAAGAGTGCCGTTTTCTATTGTAGTTCCTGCACCTGTGCTGGCTTCATCAACGGACCATTCTATATCCGATGCATATACGGCTGTAACATCCGTATCATCCACCGCTGTAACCTTTGCGGTATAATTCGACGTCTTGCCCTTTTGAACACGCGAAGCGCCCTCTACAGTTATGGACTTAACAGCCTTCTCAAAGGTTGCAGTTACCGCGACATCTGATGCGGGAATAGTAAATTGCCATACGCCATTTACCGGTTTTGTAATATCTGCACCGTTTACAGTTATCTTTTTCAGTTCATAACCCTCGGCTGCTGAAGGAGTTACTTTTATAGTACTATTGTACTCCGCCTTTCCATCACCGTCAAGTCCGTTGAGTGTGATTGTACCGTGCTTTGTGCCATCGTCATCAGTTGCAGAATTATTTGTAACCGTATACTTATTGATTGTCCAGTTAGTTGTATATGTCGCATTGCCTGTGACCTCCGTTATCTCGGGCGTCCATGTATAGCTGTAGCCTTCCTTTGTCGGTGCATCGCCACTGTATTCAGGTGTTTCACCGTAAGCTATTTGTTCGGTTTTAAGTGTATTGTTTCCATCCTTCCATGTAACGGTGTATTTGTTCTTAACCTCGTTCCACGTTGCAGTGTAAGTTTGCGTCCCTGTTACAGCTGCAATTTCCGGCGACCATTCTTTAAAGGTATATGTGTACTCTGCCGTAGCTTCTCTTGTTGGCATTTCGCCGTATTCAGGAGTTACACCGTATTCAACATCCTCTTCCTTATTCTCCTTACCTGCAACTACCCATGTGATTTTATAGCTTCTTGTGGTCGGAGTAAATGTAGCTGTATATTCGGCATCTGCTGTTGCCGCAATCACTTCTGGAGTCCAACCTGCAAAGGTATATGTATATTGCGCAGTGTCAGCCTTTGTAGGATTATTGCCGTCAAACACAGGCATTACGCCGCTTGAGACCTGTGTGGTTTTAATTGTCGAGCCATCATCATTCTTCCATGTGATAGTAAATTTATCAGGCTCATTAGAGTTCCATTTTGCAAAATATTCTTTATCACCATAAGCCTCTGCGTCAATAGTCTTTACCGGTGTGCCGTTAAAATCGCTTTCTTCATACCAGCCGCCGAAGGTATAACCGTTTCTCGTCGGTATCGGAAGTGTCAACGCCGTGCCGCAGGTATAGCTTGTATAATTTGTTTCATTCGCAATAGTACCCCCATTCGTATTATAGGTTACGTTGTAGCTTCTCTTTGATGCGCTGAACTGCGCCGTATAGGTTATATCACCCGTTACAGCTGTAATTTCCGGAGTCCATCCCGTGAATTCATATGTATCTGTATTTGTCTGATCCTTTGAAGGCGTGCCGCTGTATGAAGGCATTTCACCTTCAACGTAAGTTTCCTGCATAGTATCTCCTTCTACACTCCATGTTACTGTATAAACCGCCTTAACGGTTACAGCCTGTGAAGCCGCTGTACTTCCCTTGTAGCTTGCATTATCCGGTTTAACGGTAGCAACTACGGTATATTCACCCGCCTGCACATTTTCAAGCGTGCCGTTTTCGCCGCCCGATATAGGCGAGCCGTTCCGCGACCAAACATATGTAAAGTCATTTACTGCCAGAGCCGTTTCGCCGGCTGAAATCTGTGCAGTGAGATTTGACGGAGCCGTCTGTGATGAAGCATTAATTGATACGCTTACGGTATCATCGCCGGTAATATCCGCTCTTGTATCTCCCTCTGGACTTACAACATACGGAGCTGCGATTGTTATACTGCCTTCGTAATTGCCTGTACCGGTATAGGTTGCCGTTACAGTATAATTGCCTTCTGCGGCATCTTCAAGTATTGATCCTGTTTCCGAAAGAATTTCCTCACCCTTTTTCCATTCATATATAAAAGCGGATGTATCTTCAAATCCAGAATCATTTATTGCTGATACAGTTGCATTTAAAGTCGCGGGAGCTGTTTTATCACCCGAAATCTCAACCTTTGCCACTGTGTTTATCTGTACTTTCTCCGGTGTAACTGTTACATTATACGGTATCATTTCTGAAAGGCTGCTCCACACAAAAAGCTTGGAGTTTGTTTTTGTATAATCCTTATCAAATTGAACTTCTCCTTCTTTCTCGGAGGAAATATCCTTAAACGTCTTTGCCTCCACGGAGCTCAGCGTCTGCCCCTCATAAACCGCGTAAATAACTACACCGTCAAATGGTATAGTCTCTTCTGTAGTAATCTTTACTGATTTAGTGCCCTCCTGTGCGGCTATAGCTACACTTTTCGTTCCTGTTCCAGATGCAAATGAAACGGCTGAAACACTACCCGTAAAGATAGCCGCCGCACATGCTGCCGCAATAAATTTAATAAACTTTCTCATATTTCCTCCTTACTGCAAAACTGCATTATTCCGTTTTGTTTTTTGATATATCATTTATTATGTTTTATATGATTATATTGTACTATGATATATCAAGTTTGTCAATAGGTTTTATTGCATTTTACTATTTTTATATCAAATTTTAAAAATTGATATAAAAAATACATGTTAACTTTGTCAATCAGCATTTTTTTATAGCTGGTTTGCCCAGCTTAATTTGTAATAAAACAAGGACTTTCACATTAATTCTGCGTCAGTCCCTGTTTAAAAATGAACTATTTGTCCAAATATCTCAATTCAATACTATCAAGCGAAACAGCACTGTTAAACTCTGTAAGACTTATTGTATTATTCTCTCCCGGCTTCATTGTTACGGTAATATTTGACTCACCCTTGAAAAAGCCCTTGCCGCCCGTACCCATTAGATTTATAAATGAGTAATCGCGTCCATTTACAATAAGCTTTGCATAGCATTGTGTTTTTGCCGAATACTTCAGCTTGATATTTACTCTGCCGCCATTTTCTCCTCCGTCAGTATTGTTAAATGCAACGTACGCACCCGGTATCATAAGATTTGTAACAGCGGTAATCTGATTTCCGTTATATTCAAATTTCTCCGTGTTAGGCTGCGCGGCTTCCGTATTTGTATTGGCAAATTCAGCGTCCTCCGCCTCATATACCACATCAGCATCCGCTATTATCTCGCGGTCGCCTATAAGCAGTTCCGAGCCATCTGTCTGTATAACCTTGTCAATGGTATCATCGGTGAATGTAAGCTTATCCGCCTGGAACGAGCGGAGCGCACCGTTTCCTGATAAATCCATTGTGTGGTAGAACATATACCACTGATTCTTAAACTGCACAATAGAGCCATGCGAGGTGTCCGAGCTTTCGGGGTCAAGTATTACCCCCTTTGCACCGTCCGGCTCTGATGATAAGGAATTGTCGCCTGTCGGTATTTTCCACGGTCCTTTAGGACTTACAGTGCTATAGACATATCGCTGTCTGTTATGAGCTCCCTTTGTACCGTATTCATTGTCCTCATTGCGTACATACGCGTCCGCATACATCATGTAATATACGCCGTCCCTCTTTACGACATAAGTTCCTTCGTGATAATCAGGAATACCGCCCATATTTATGAGATTTCCGTTTTCATCCTTTCCTATATACACACCGTTTTCATCCCACTCTTCAGGAATTCCCTCGACTATCATAACCTTCGGAACCTCCTTGAGCGTAACCATATCGTCATTAAGTTCTGCAACCGCACAGCCATTCATCCATGTTCCGCCTCCAGCGAGATAGATATAGCTTCTGCCGTCATCATCCGTAAATACGCAGGGGTCAATCATTCCCCTGCCGCCTATTCCAATAATCGGCACGCCGACATCAACGAAGCCGTGATCAGGGTAATCACTTACCGCCACTCCTACCATCCACTCGTCATTAAATGCTCTTGACGCGGGACGTGGATAATAGAAATAATACTTGCCTGTTTTCTCGCTGTATGCCGCGTCGGGCGCCCACATAAACGTGCCGTCGTCAAACTTACCGTCTTTGTCGAAGGCTTCTCTGCCCCATTCAAGGTCGTATGCACTGAAAATCTCGCCCTCATCAGTATAGTCAACCATATTTTTTGTCGAGTAAATATGAAACGCGTCCATTCTGTTACAGCCTTGCTGAGGGTATCTGTCGTGCGATGGATACACATACAGCTTGTCGGGGTCTGTTTTCCATACATGTGCTGACGGGTCAGCTGTATATATCGTTTTTATAGGTGGATTTATTCCCATATCATCAGCTTCTTTCTCCTCAGGCTCAACCCTATTCTCCGTATCTGTATAATTAGCTACATCAATATAATCGATGTTTATCCAGCCGCTGCCCTTTATTGGACCCGCAACATAAATCGTATTCGTTCCGACCTTCATATCAACATCTACCGATACTTGTTTTTTCGGTTTGTCAGCCGTTGGGTCAACTCCCACCTCAAGCTCCTTTACAGTACCGTCATTACACTTAATCGGAATGTTGCCGCAGCGCTGCTCCATATTTACCTCCTGAGAGGAACGGTATCCGAGTATAACAGTTACCATTCCCTCCGCTTGTCTTTCTACCGTAAAGCGGACAGATGTTGTATTGCTGAAATCATAATTTAAGCTTTCTGCCGAACTCAAGCTTTTAAAGCCTCCTACAACATTCCCCTCTGTATTTATGTCGTTTGACTGCCCCGCTTGATTTTCCAACTTGAAATTGGCGACATTTGCGCCGTTTATAAGCTCTGCGTCCTCCGCTTCGTATCTTGTATAACCCTCTGCGACATCGGGAGCGGGCAAGTTTACCGCAAACGCAATATTCGCTCCACCAAGAGCCATAGCAGATGTAAGCATTGACGCTATGATTTTCTTTATATTTCTTTTCATTTTTCTATTCCTCCCTATCACTGAACTACAACGCCGTCAATTGTCGCAAGCGGCTTCTGTTCTAAGTTCCATACAAACGGTCTTACTGTATCACCCTTTAAAGCCAAAACATTTTCAATAGTCTTTTCAATATTCTCATCACCTGCTTCAGCATTAAAAGTATTTACTATTTTTATGCTCTTCAGTGTTTTATCACTGTTATAAACGGCCACATAGATTGTAATGTCATTTACAACTTTATCAGTTGCGTTGCTTACGGTAAAGGTAAGTTTGTTATCTCCCGCTTTAACCTCGTTATCGTCATTATATTTACATGTAACGGTGAATTCATTAGTCTGTTCGCCTGTTGTTATGCTCTCAACAAGCGGTGCGCCCATAACTCTGAGTTCCTTTGCAAGAATTACATTTTTGTTCATCAGCGCATCATTCTTCATAACCGTATCAACCACTGTATTGCCGTTTTGGTCAACAATTTGAAGCCTGTCGCTTTCGGGCTTTAAAACTCCGTTGTTTGCAATCTTTATATATCGTCCCTCCGCATTTGTTACATTTTGGTCCTCGTGCATAGCGCAGTAGTATGGTCCATAATCATTGACGAACGGCGAAAGACGTCCCTCCACCACGTCATATGACTTTGAAAATACCGGTTTACTGCCAAAGGCGGCTGTATCGCTTACATAAACATCATACTTTTTCGGTGTATACTGAGGTCCTGCATAGTATGATACAGTATCGACAATAGCCTTTTTGCCGAAATCTACTGTAATTGAACTGTTGCTTTTAAGCGTAAGACGGTCAGGGTCGGAGTCGACAAAGGGATGATAAGGAGCATATGAGTTGTATTGTGTATCTCCGTCAAACAACGCCGCAATGCCTGTTTCCTTTTCAACAGACATATAATCCTTTCTCGGGTCACTGCCAAAATCTGCGTCTGTCGCTTTTCCCTCAATGGTTACAGAATTACTATCGACTGTGTATGCCGACTTTGCCAAATCGCTGACCTCACCGTAAAGCCTTATTGTATTCGGCAGCTTTGTTTTCGCCACATTTTCCGCGTTATATCCCCGCACGATTATTTTCTTTATCTCCATAAGATTATCCGCAAAATAACCCGTGGCGCCTTCATTCACTCTGAAATCGGCTTCGCCGCCGTCAGCCTTTATCCCAACGTACCACATATCCGCAGGAAGCTCTCCGACAATCCTTGAAAAGGTCTTCGGAGTGTCAAAAGTATACTCCGCTCCGTCATGAAGTATGTACTCAGACTCAAACACCGGACTGTAATAGTAGAACGCTATCTCAGGCATATTCACCATAGCGTTTTCCGGCGTTCCCGTATAATTGTGGAAGTTGTGCCAATAAAAATCAACGCTGTTCGTTTTTTCACCCTCATTGCAAAGCGGAGCTTTTATAACGAAAACGCTCTTATTGCCGGTTTCTGAATCTATTGTTTTTGGCTCGCCAAAATCGTTCGCTTTGGTAAGCTCGTGTCTGTTTTTCGCGTTTTTATCAGGAATACGCACATAGAAATCCGCCGCATTTGAAGCGTCCATATAGACAATCGCATACGCAAATTCCAAAGCTTCATCAAATACAAAAGGAAGCTCTACCATTGCCAATGACTTATCCGTTGTCTTACCTTCTTTTATCGCATCATGATAAAGACCTGTAAGATTGCACTTTCCGAGATTTGCTATAGAGCCGTCCGCATTGTATGTGCCGTCAAAGAACTGAGTAAAATTGTCATTGGCAGCACTCCACATCGGTTTTGTATTTCCGTCGATACCTCTTGAGCCAAGTCCGACATTGGCTTTTGACGATGAATATCGTACAATCTGTTCAAGCTTAATCTTCGGCAGTCCCTCGCTACCTACCCTGAGCTTGGCACATTTTGCTTTAGCTGTGCTTTCAAGATACTTTGTTTCATCGGTGTCATTTGAAAAGCTTACCGTCTGATACTCGCCGTAATTTGTTCCGTCCTCCGAAAACGCAATCATCACATCAGCCGTCTGCGCGTCCTTATAGGATAATGTAAACTTATCAAACGAGCACACCGCGCCAAACGGAATAATCTGCTCATCCGCTGCAAGGCTCACATTCGGTACGGCAGCCATACACGACATTGTCAGACCTGCCGACAGCAGCAGGCTGATTTTCTTTTTAATTTTTTTCATAATCTTTTCCAAGCCTTTCCGTCTGCAAATATTTGTTATTATGCAAAGCGCAGACATTACTCCGCATAAAATTTATTTAATGTTAAAAGACGCAGCCGTGCAGCGCCGATAACAGCGCCGCTTAGCTACGTCCTCCTGTAATATATACGATATGAATATCGCTTAAATAGCATGTTCATCGTTATAATGAATATACTGCTTAAATATTTAATTTTACCAATACTTTTTCCATTCGCCGCCTGAGACTATTCTGACAAGTGCTTCCATAAAGTAATAGTCGCCCCATATGTTACACTCAGGTCTGTCACCTCTCATTCGGGCATACATACCGTCAGTCAAAAGCCCCGTAGAGGTTATTTTATCAGTCATATATTTGTCAATAAGTGAATTGAGTATCTCCTCAGCCGCCTGCATATATCGTTCATTTGGCACATGCTTATTCATTTCGAGTATGCCGCATAATGTTATTGATGCCGCAGAAGTATCTCGCGGCTCATCGCCGTTTGTAAAAATCATATCCCAGTAGGGAACTTTATCCTCCGGCAATTTGCTTAGGAAACAATCCACAAGTCCGTTGAATATCGGAATTATACTTTCATCTTTCGTATATGAGTAGCCTAACGCCGTGCCGTATATTCCCCACGACTGTCCTCTTGCCCAACAGGAATCATCGCTGTAGCCCTGATGTGTTTCACCCCTCAACGGTCTGCCCGTTTCCTTGTCGAAGTAAAAGGTGTGGTGGGTTGTAAAGTCGTCGCGTATCGCATTTGAAACAGTTGCTTTCAGATGTGACACCGCCATATTTCTGTATTTTTCCTCACCTGTAGTCTCAGCCGCCCAGAACAAAAGCGGAATATTAAGCATGCAGTCGATAATAAGCTTATGGCTTGCCGGGTCGTTAAGATTACCCCATGCTTGTATAAAGCCTCCCTTATCGCTGAAGCGTTTTGCAAGCAACTCTGCGGCTTCAAGTGCAGTTTTCTTTGCCTTCTCACTGCCTGTTATCTTGTAGTCGGCAACACATGAAAGACTGTAAAGGAAGCCTATATCGTGAGTATTAAGAGTATCAAGCCTGTTATCAAGTCTGTCTCTGAAATCGGCGGATTGCTCCTGCGCTTTTTTCATAAAGCATTCCTCTTTTGTCATTTCATACGCAAGCCAAAGCATACCCGTATAAAAGCTGTTAGTCCATTCATAATTTGTCTGACCGTCGTACAAGTAGTCGCGGCTCTGAGGACACGGATAAAGAGAACCGAAAATATCAATATTTTCTCTTTCCCTGTCTATGCAGTATTCAAGCGCTTTTTTGATTTTTTCAATATTCATAGTTTTATTTATCCTCTCACTGCTTAATAATTTCAACTCTGCTTATATATTCATTTTCATCGCCTGTTTTTGAATTCTCGGCGGAAAGTCCCCAAATACTGAAATCAATACCTCCGTCCTGACGGTTCATAAACGAAGCGTCAGTTACATTAAGAGTATGCGTAATCCATGTATCTGTGCCGGTCTTCTGAATATATACATCCTTATAGCGGTTTTCCTCTGTTGAGTATGCATAACGAATTCTATCTGTTCCATGGTCGAAATATGTTATATTTATCTGACAATTATGATCGTCCGGATCCATAAAATCATCATCTAAATTCAATATACATCTCTTTCCGACACCTATTGAAATACAGCCCTCGCCACCCTGTTCAGTTTGCTTTGTGTAATAATAGGCTGTGGCTGTTCCTGTTGTGGACTGCGTCAGGCATACGTTCTGTCCCATTCCGTCAAAGCTTATGACAGCCGTCGTAACAATAGGTTCAACCTCAAGCGGATTTACATATTGTTCATCAGGCGACTGCTTGACAAGCATAACCTCTGATATATACTCGTCTACACCTGCGCCGCTCTCGTTTTCCGCAAATATGCTTATATCAGCGCCATCGCTCTGTGAATGAGAAAATTGCGCATTCTTTATAACTAACCTTGCTTCCTTCCAGACATTTGTATTTGTCTTGGCAATATATCCGCTGCAATACGGCATGTTTGCGACATTATATGCAATACGTATTCTGTCAACGCCGCTATCAAAATATTTTACAACCAATGTAAAGTACTTATCATCAGAAGTAATATATCCGTCGTCAAGCTTAAATGACAAATTCTTTCCTACGGTTATTTTTTCGCACGTTACTCCTTCATATTCCGTTTTCTCACTGTCTGTCGCTATTGACATACCTGTTCCGCTGCCTTCAGCGAAGTTATAACTTATGGCATGCTCCAAATCGCCGCGAAGCTCATCGGAAACAACACCGGCTGCCGGTTCACTTGAATAATACGCGCTTATAAGTCCATCGTCACCGCATCCGGCTATATCAGATACCGACATAATTCCATTGTCCGCTAAATATCTCACAAGCGCGGTTGTACCGCCGTAAACGCTTACATACAGCGAATTATATGATATATCTATAAGGTCTGAACGACTTCCGTTCATATCAGTGTCAGCAGAACACATTCCCAACGGCTTTGCCGTCTCAAGCGCATGTTCATAAATATCAGACGATGCGTTTCCTTTATATCCAAGCATTCTCAAATACATTGCGCATAATTGTCTTAAGGTTACATTCTCAGCTGCGCCGAAATAACCATCCTCAATTCCATAACACAATCCTATACTTTCACCGTATGCAACATACGGCTTTGCCCATTCTGAAACATCAGCAAAAGAGCAGTTATAATTTTCTTTAAATACATTATCCAAATTTCCCGTCACACGCAGAACTGCAACAATCGCCTGCTCGCGCGTACAAATCATCCCTAATCCCGGGTCAAAGCCCGTGTCGCTTACGCCCTTTATCAGCCCAAGACGATACAGCACTTCTGCCTTGTCATTAATCTTCGTCACCTCTGCCGCAGCAACATTTGCACCTAAGAGAGCAGCGGCAATAATCACTGAAATAATTCTTTTAAATTTCTTCATGCCGTCCTCCTTATCTTCCATAAAGCTCAAATTCCCAAATACTGCTGTATTGGTTTACATTATTGCCGTTAAACTTAGCGCATACATACCTTCCGTATGCGGGTGTTTCCAAGACATATTCTTCTAATTGATCTGTTGTTCCGCTGTTCTTTGTGTCAAGCACCTGTGTCCATGTCTTGCCGTCCTCACTAACCTCTATAGTAAACGGATATACTCTCGGATTACCGGAGAAGAATGCAAGCTTTATTGAGGTTATCGGATGCTTTGAACCCAAATCAATCATAATGTTGTTTGCACCGATTGACGACCATCTTGTATCCATTTTGCCGTCTGCAGCATATGAGGCAACATTCGCAGTTTCCTGTGCAGTTGCTGAAATTGAATATGTATTCAGCTTAACAATCGGACTTGTTGAATTCTTATCTACGTCGGGGAGATTTGGTATATTAACCGTCAATTCTCTATTCTTTGGACTCCATGAAATCTGTGAGCCTATGGCATCCGTAATAAATGACGACGGAACCATCATACTCCCGTTCATCAGCTTGGCAGGCAAAGACAGCGTTACTTTTCTGCCGTCCGCAATGGCATATATGCTGTCCGCAGTTACCATAATTGACTTATCACTTCTCGAGACAGAAAGTGTTTTTGAGCCATTGTCAATTTCATATGAGTATCCAAACTGCTCAAGAATTTTCTCCATTGGAACATAAAGCGTGCTGCCCTCTATAAAAGGCACCTGATTTTCCATATTAAGCTTCGTTCCTCCCGCTCTCACCGAAATAGATAAATCAGCAAGCGGAACGGTAACAGCCGGATTTTTAACCCTTCTAAATTCTACTCCCTGCAAATCATGGTTTCCTGTCCATTCCTTATACGAACCCGGAACAATTTCCTGCATAGAAGCATTGTGAAGATAGTTCACGCCAACAAACGATGCGTTTCCCGTATTTCCGTCCATTAGACGTTCCTTGATTGTGTTTATCTTTGCATTTCTCACTATAAGCTGACCGTTGTTAAGAATAAAGCACCTGTCGAGCGAGGATGCGAAATTTCCGGATTGAAGCTCTATCGTTCCGCCGTTGCACTCAACGAAGTGACCAAGACTTCCCCATATTGCGATACCGTGCAGAGTAACCTTTCCTTTGAATGACGGTGCCGTTTCAAATCCGCCCGAAATCTTATCATGGCTGTTAATACCAACAAGCTGAGTATTTATAAACGAAAAGCCTCCCTCTCCTATATCCTCAACCAACAATGCAGTTCTGGAATTGTCTGAGCCATATCCAAGCGATAGTCCTGAAGGACCCGTGCCATTTTCGCTCATAAGCCTCAATCCCACGCCTGCCGGGAATATAAAATCGTTGTAAAACAGTATATTCTTTGTGTCACCAAGAATGAAGGGCTGATAATTATCCTTCATATATCCATCAATCGCCGAAACAGCAGCGTCATATTTTTCCTTAATCACCGGGTCGTTGTTATTCTTGACCGGAGTTCCACTGCCTTCCCACGATCCATGCTTGCTCTCATATCCTGTAGTAACTGTGTTATAATTCATCTGAGTATTAGATATGAGGCAATCCTCGCTGCCGGCGCCTACACGCACGCCAATATGCCAGCATGAACCGCAGAGATATTCCATATATGCTCTGTCGCATCTGTATGTGAACAAATCAGCAAAATCATATGCGTTTCTGATTGCCATATTAATAATTGAAACATCTGCACCCATACCCTGCACAGTGTAAGGGAATTTAATAGGGTCATTATAATCCTGTTCCGGATAATCTACACAGATACCGCGTATAGTTGATTTCTCCTGAAGATGAATTGTCGCTCCGCCTTCCTGACCCTTGCCGTGATATATTTCGAGCGTGGAGCCGTTCTTTCTCGGCATAGTACCTGTATCAAGCGCGCCTCTGAACTCGACATTCGACGGCACTGTTAATTCAGACTTAATGCCATAGAATCCGGGCGGTAAAAATACGATACCACCGCCGTCAGCCGCCGCTTTGTCAAGGGCTTTCTGGATTGCCGGAGCATCATCGGTTACACCGTCTATTTTTACGCCGAAATCTTTAGCATTATACATAACAGCTCTCGGCGGCTTAACCTCCAGAACATTTACCTGAGGAAATTCAGGAGTGGGTTCCATTTCAACAGGAGTATCATCAACTGTAACTGTTAGAACTGAATTGTTTTCTATTGTTTTAGTTTCCTTAAATGTGCTTCCAAGTATTGAAGCATTGCTGTACTTGCCAAGCGTTATCTGAGGAGCTGCATTGTTAAACTTACAATTAAGCATGCTTGCATAGCCTGCTGAAAGAGAAACCTTACCGCTCTCTATATCCATCTCCTGCATCATAACCTGACCTGTACCCTCGTTTAATATGGCGTTATCCGTTGCGTTTATAGTCCAGCCTATAAGCGATATTTTACTTGCCATTGTATTTCTTGCCACAAAACCGTTTTCACAGTTATCAATCTCCGTATGCGTGATAACCATACCTGAATTTGAGGTATCCTCAATCGCAACACCTATATGGCAATTGCTAAACTTCATACCGTAATTTTCACCGTTAGGGTACATATTTGATATTCGGCTTTCGCCATTCCATGCTCCTTCGCAGAAGGAATTTAGCGCATAAAAGCCAACACCGTAACGGTCCGCCGTAAGCCAGCGTCCGTATGACCAGTCATTACGGCTCATCTCATATGCTATACCGTTTTCATATATGTAGCTTCTGTGCGAATCTTTATCGCTGGGAGCTCCCGGAAGTCCCGAGTTTTCCCAATACAGCGGTGAAAAATCGCAGTTCTCTATTCTGCCGACATCGGCAAGAGAATCTATGCGAATTCCGCTTTTCAGCGGTGTGCCGTATATATTACGAACAATGGGACAACCGCCCATATTAGGGTTGTTTTTATAGCCAAGATATGCGTTGACAAATTCAATATTGTCAACCGTAACATAGTCGTTACCCCAAACAGACGGATCACCCATCTGAATAGCAGGAGGATATGGCTGAATATTATCAGCCTCCTGCTCCGGATACCATATTGCAAGGTCATGAATACCCGTAACCGGCTGCATCATGATAAAAGGATCTCCTTCTATACTTCCTCTTCCGGCATATGCCTGCAAAATAGTTCCTTTTACAGCCTTATCTCTGCCAGGCGTATCAATCTCTCCATTAATCGAAACTCCCTGCTTCATAACAAGATTTCCCTTAATAGCATATCTGCCCTCAGGTACCCAAATGGTGCAGCCGCCTGCCGCAGCGGCCGCGTCTATTGCATCCTGAAACGCCTTGGTATCATCAGTTACTCCGTCACCCTTAGCGCCGAAATCCTGAACCGTATAGCCGGCTATTACATATTCATCTGTATAGTAATCCGTCTGGTACAGTTTAAAATTCGGAGCGGGATATGAAGGCTTTTCCTCCTCGGCAGCATTCGCCGCCGGAATAATTGATAGAAGCATGGCAGCGGATATAACCGCCGCCGCTGCTTGTTTAATTTTCTTCATCATGTTCCGCTGCCTCCTATTCTAAAATTAACTGAATTTCCGCAATATACGTATCCGTATCTCTTTCGTTGGATTCCTCTTTTGTCTTGCCCCATACCGCAAAATTTGTCTTCTCATCCTGAAGTCCATTATTAGCGCTCGTGTCTGCTGGACTCGCATTTATCAAATCGGTTACATCAAGTTCATACCATTTCCATGTATTGGTATCTTCCTTTTGGATATTAACTGTCTTGTTTCTGTCCGTATTGGATATATAGCAAACTCTTATTCCGTCCGTACCGTTATCATAATAACAAATACGAATTTTTGCATTTCTCGGTTCTGCGCCTATCAAATTCTGAAGCGTATCATCAAATCTCAGTGAAATTCTCTGACCGTTAATCCAGCCACCTGAGCCGTCTGTTTTTTCATGTGCAGCCAAAATTTTTCTGCATTTAATTCCGCCAATCTCTGCCGCTTCACTATAGCCAAACCATGCTGTATTTGCAACATGCTGATTTGTGCCTCCCCAGTATACGGTCATCTTTTCACCTGTATATGTTGTGTCATAGGTTGTACCGTCAAGCAGTCTTATTCCGGCGAAATTATCTTTATTGACCGTAAATTTCTCTGTGCCTGTTCCAAGAGCTGTGCCTTCAATATCAACCGCCTCCACTTTATATGTATAATCCTCATACCATACAAGTTCTTCACTGCTGTCGTCATATTCCGTATTGGTTATAGGCTCATTTGTAAGTTTTTCCTCACCGCGGTATACATTATATCCTGCGGCATTCTCAACTGCATCCCATTTAAAAGCTATATTCTCAAGCGTTGACTTATCCATATCCTGTTCCAGTGAAATATCGGAAGGTTTCGGCTGTTCGGTAGGCTGTGGTGTCTCAACCGGAGTTTCATCTTCAAGAATAAGCTCAAATTGAGAAATATATTCTGTTGAACCAACGGCATCACCTGAGCCCTTTGCCCATATAGTAAGGTTCGGTCCGTCAGGATATATCGGCGAAACCTTAGAGTCCACTCTGCCATCCTGATAGCCGCCCTTTGAACCCTGGTCATCACTTTCATTCACTAAATCGGTTACGACAAATTCCTCCCATTTCCAGTCTCCGCTATCTGTTTTCTGTATGTTAAGGTCAGAATATCTTTTCGTTTTACTGATATAGGAAATTCTGATTTTATCTGTTCCCTGATCCAGATATCTCACGCGAATCTTAGCGTTTCTCGGCTCATTTCCAATTGCTTCGTTAAGCGGATTGCTGTATATAAGCACTAAACGCTTATCATCGTCAATCGCGCGACATTCCTCGTCATTTTGCGTTACTCCGTAATTGTAAGCTTTATCACCAGAATTGTTAATCTGTTCATCATTATTCTTTCCTGCCCAGAATATATGAATAAGATCATTTTCGCTTTCTGAACAGCTATCAGCTGTCTGTCCTGCGAGGAAGTTGATAGATGCCTTCTTTATATCGGCAGGATTTATTGTCGGAGCCGGAGTTGGTGTCGGTGTTGGTTCAGCTGTCGGAGAAGGAGTCTGACCCGGTTCCAATGTTGGTGTAGGCTCCGGAGCATCGCCCTCAAGCACTACCTGAACCTCGGAAATATATGTCTCTACATCGACAACATCACCTTTATCTGAATCAGCCTTTGACCATATTGTGAAATCAACACCCTCGTCCTGAGTTTTAGCACCCTCTCTCGGGTCAATAAATGCCGCAGTAAAATCGGACACTTTTTGTTCTTTTGTAATCCATTGCTGTGTATTTGTTTTAACAATGTTAAATGTGGTATAACGCGCGCCTTTTCCCACATATGACACCTTAAATCCGTCTGTACCGTTGTCAAAATAGGTCACGCGTATAACAGCGTCTCTTACTCCATCGCCTATACGGTTTTTAAAATCGCCTGAATACTTAAACACTGCTCTTCCGTCAGCTGGAATACGTCTGCAAGGAACACCATCCTGTATGTAAGCCGTATTATAACCATACCAGCCCTCATCTGTTTCCTTTCCAGTAGCAATATACAATGACATTTTTTCTGTTATATTAGGTTGTGAAAACAAAACTGCTGCTATATCAGAATTATCAATGGAAACATCGGTCAGAAGTTTTCCGTCCGACTCATTGCCGTATTCATCATATGCAGTAAGACGATACTCTGCTTTTCCGGATTTATACCATTTCACACTTTCGTCATTAAAGTCTGCTGTTTTTGTATCACCGATTTTTTCGCCGTTTTTGTATATCCTGTAACCCTCAGTTTTTATATTATCTTCGCATTCTTCCCATTTAAAGGATATTGCGCCCTTGTTGTTGAGCTTTACATTCCACGGATTTTCGGGAGCTGTATCTGATGACGCGATTGAATAAACCTGTGTTTTAGCATTCGCACTATTTAAACTATCCCAAATGCACATTGTCACATATGTATTTTGCGCATTGGTTATGTCTAATGTATTCTTAAATTCACCGCTGTTTGAATTTGTATATCGGACACTAACCAACTTATTAGTATTTTTTTCATATATTGCATTTATCATCACCGCATCATTGTTGATACCAGAAGCATTGATAACGCATTCCAAACCACCGTTTGAAAGGGTATGTACAACTTCATTATTCTGTTTGAAATATGCTTCTTTAACAACAGCATCGGCTGCCATAACGCTGTATGATGTAAATGCTAATACAGCAGTTATTAGTCCGATTAGATATTTTATCTTTTTCATTTACATACTCCTTTCTATCAGTCAAGAAATACCACTATATCCTTAATTTCACCCTTAAATGCCGAAACATATATATTGCTGCATTCATCACTTACAGTACTGTAAGTCTCAACATCATCTAAAGTTCCAGTGTAAACTTTTTTCCTGCTTCGGTCGTATATGTATACATTTGCCTGACTCGCAGAAAAGTAAACAACACCGCCTCTTTCCGGAGACACAATTTCATGATTAGGGTTTACTGCTACACCAAGGAAGTCTCCTGCCCTGTCATATGCCCAGCACAAAAATCTTCTGTCAGTGCCATATATATTTTTTTCAAAATCATCTGGCATCGCAAGTTCTCCATAGCTTTGAATGTAAATTGGATCAAGTGTTGTTACTATTCCGTCCGAATCAATATTGTAGCGTACAATATCACCTACACTAACAGGATAGAAACTATCACCTTCTGTTTTTCCAAGTGTATTGCGTCCTTCACCAAAAATATTCTGAGTCGTGCCGTTTATATAAACCTCCATAGCATCTGCTTCGTCTTCTTTGGGATTAAGACCATACATCACATCTGAAACTACTGCAATATTTGTTTCACCCTCAATATCACCATCTATTCCACCGGCTAATTCCTGAACAATAATATCAGCTGTTATACTGTTTTTACCTAATGCATAAGCTGTGAGATTTTTATAATTCTTATCATTCTTTAAGCTTGAAATGCTATTTACAGAATATTTTTCAAATCTACTGTTTTTATCCGGGACAGTGACGAATTTCGTATCGGCATTAACAAGAATTCTACCGCCGAAGCAGTTCAAATTCTTTTTATAAAGAAGTCCGTCGCTCTTTTCAGACTCAGATGCTGAACCATTTGGCATATTGGAATAAAGCACTCTTAAATCGCTCGGAGAAGCCGTTTTATTCGAATAAACCGTATCAATAGTCTTAAGTTCATTGTTTGCGAGTTTATAAGTTATAAGTTGACGATTTTCAAGCGGCATATCATCCTGTTTTTTATATGTTACGCCGTCAAGTTTCACCTTATTTGCGAATTTATATATCACCAGATTACCGTCCATTGTGAGAATTCGTGCTTCTCCCATATCCTCGTAGTCCTCATGCCATGAAGATACTAAATATCCGAAAGTAACATCATGAGCTACACTTTCATCTGTCATCATTATAATCCTATTATTCGATGAAAGCAAAAACACACCGCCAATGCCAACTGCTATTTTACCATCATCCTCATTATCATAATAATAGCTATTTCCATTGATTACAATTTCGTCATAATCATTATTTGATTTTTTTATTGAAGTTACAGTACCTTCTACGACATTTCGCACAACAACATATTTTGTATAGGAATTATCGGCAGCTTTATAAGCTTCCAGCACATCCCACTCTTTAAGCTCGGTAGGCAGCATTTCTTTCCCGTCTAAATCATATATATCGTAGTCATCCTCGTCTTCAACATTAACGGCAGCCTTATTGTCCTTAAAATATATAGACTTGTTTGTACCGCCATAATGATCAACAACAAAGCAATCCATCACATTTACAAATACAAGATTATAATTACTCGACCCGTCTGTTGAAACAAGCTTTATTGTTCCATCGTCCGGAATCTCCTTTTCATTCCTCGGAAAATACATATATGACGCATCCTTAAACGCGGATAAATCAGTCACTCTTTTTCCGTTATATATAACCTCAGCATCATTTGCGATACGAGCTGTCTTTCTCTTCCCATCCTCATAATACTGATATGTACCATTTGAATACTTATCAACATCAGAATTATTAAAGGTTATTTCCTTTGTTTTTGAATTCGGTACAATATATGCCAAAATATCCTGATCATTTTCTGTTTTATAGTACACTGTCGCATTATAACCTATGTATTTTGTTACATCCTTTCCGCCGCTGTTAAGCTGAACATGTCCGATATTTGTATTCACAATAATACAACCCTTCGTCGCATAAAGACCTGTAATTGATGTAATATCATTTGCAATTATTGTGCCCTTAATGCTTGATGCTTCATGATTTTCAGAAAGGATAGTCTTGTCTTCATTAACATCATAGTCTATGTATCCATTTTGATAAACCGGTTCACACAGAGGAATTGTCGATGAATTCGCCAATACTCTAATTACATCGGAATATGTCATAACATCTGTTTCGCCTTTTTTAATACCATCAAACATCGCAGTTCCTGCCGCTGTTTTAATATAGCCATTCGGATATCCACCGGCAGATTCTGCCCATCCGCCGTAACCCAATACTGTAAGTACCGCTCTTGCTACCTGCTGCTTTGTAACTACACCCTCAGGATCAAATCGGTTGTTGAGATACGGAAGGATTATTTTCTGATCAACCGCTGTATTTATATATGATAAACTTTCATCACCATTTGGTATATCTTCAAACGAACTTGTACTGCCGCCTGTTGCAGGGATAACCGCAAACCTAAGCATCATTTCTGCAAACTCCGCTCTCGTTATACTCTCGTCATGGTCATATTCTGCCCATCCATAAGATATACCTCTGTCAAGTGCCTCGCTGTCTGAAATTGCGTAAGCAGAAAAAGCACTGAACATTGTAATTAACGACAATATTATAGATATTATTCGTTTCTTTTTCATGCCTGATTTCCTCCTTACTTACTTAATACATTATAAATAATAACCGCTGCCTCAGCACGTGTTGTATTTGCTAATGGGTTGAAATTATTATTTTGATCACCGTTTACTATTTTCTCCGCCTTTAACGTATTAACCGCGTCAAGCGCATAGCTTCTTATATCGTTTTCATCACCAAATGGTTCTGCACCTGCAGCACCCGAAGTACGTCCCGTTTTATCAAGTATATTCTTAATAATCACTGCCATATCTTGGCGAACAATGTTGGCATTAGGAGCAAATTGATTGTCCCCTATTCCCTGCACCAGCCCGAGGTTGTTCGCCGCCGCTACATACGGATAAAACCATGCGTTCTTGTCTACATCATCAAAATCACAATCCATCATCTCAGAATCACCGTAAAATGCCTTTATTGCAAGTGTCACAAACTCAGCACGAGTTATATTATTTTCTGGTCTGAAGGTGTCGTCGCCGTAGCCGCTTATAACTTTTCTCTCTACAAGATAATTGACCGCATCATTTGCCCACGGCGTTCTGCGCATATCGTCAAATTTATATGGGTCAGAAGTAACCGGAGATGAGACATCGTTACTTCCAAATATACCTGTATTTGAATTGTCAGGTTTCGGAAGCGATACCGAGGTTGATTTTATTCCGTTGTTTCCTCCACCTACTCCACCGCCGCCGATGGAGTTGTTATTATTGTTTGATGGATTTTCAGACTCGCTAATCGCTGCTTTTACCGCTGCCGCAAAGGTATCCAGTGTAGCATAATTTCCTCTTACAAGCTGTTTGCAGACAGTCTGCACATTGCTATTATACTGAGTCCAGCTTATATTGGCTTTTTCTCCGATAAGATCTCTATTTTCAGTTATAAAGTCGCGCACCTCAGTCCAGTACTCAGTTCCAAAAATAACTGTATTTGTCACACTGTTGTTATATGCGTTCCAGAAAGACTCCACGTCTTTTACGCTTGATGTCTGAACAGCTGACATTGCTTTTGTCATTACATACGAGCCGGCTTTTTTTGCGCTTTCATACATTGTTTTAAACGAATCATAACTTCCGTTTACAGATTTTGAATAATTAACTGTAATCATTTCTATATTGTTATCATTTATCGTTTCCTTATTTTCACGTATCTGTGCAATAATCAGCGCCTGATTAAAAGTATCCCGAAGCTGTTTACCGTTTACAAATCCGCTTAAATCCCGCTTTGTTTCAAATACAGCAGATACAACAAACATTTTTCCGGTATCACTTAATGTTTCGTATACCTCGGTATCAATACCAAACATCTCCATACCTGCATTATTGTCAGATTCTAAAAACGAACGCAGCTGTGATGCATTTGAAGCTCCATTTATCTTAGAGCTTAACACAGAGGAAATATCTCCGAAATATCGAAAGCTTTGTTTTAGTTCTTCCGTTACATCCGCCTTCACATATGCGTCATACTCTGCCGCCTCTGCGCCATCAGGCATAGAAAATCCAAAACTGTATTCTCCTGTTTCATCAGTGTTAACCTGATATGTACATAATATTGTATCTTCCTGCGGTACATCTCCCGCTTTTGTTACTCTCAAAGTAACTCGCTCTCTGTTGCTTTCGGAATTTATTTTGCCCGATACAGTAATATACTGTGTATCAGGGTCCGTATCTATTGAAGTAATTATTCCGTCAGCAGCATAAGCAATTGTACTACCGGTTATAACAGCGGCAGTTAACAATGCTACCGTGAATTTCTTCAATTTTTTCCCCTCCATTTCTGAATTTTACTAGCCACGTGCAAAACTCCAAAAACATAGAGTTTATGCAATTTTACGGATGTGGCAAATCTGTTTTGTCACTATAAATTTAATATTTAATGTATAGAAAAAACCACTCTGATTTGGTATAATATAGTTGAAATCAAAATCCCACAAAGGAGAGTGGTTTTTATCTATCGTCAAGAAATTTTAAAAGACATCAGTCTTTTCACTTCACAACCAAAAGCTAAATTTTACGATGAACTATTCATTAATTTAGATTTAA
>OGYI01000030.1_pt1 | contig 162448 bp, 148 predicted proteins | sample 1576521 | NCBI WGS metagenome assembly OGYI01 (sample SAMEA3541484, study PRJEB24748) | human gut metagenome | biome: human gut; feature: human-associated habitat; material: faeces | place: China | collected 2012
GTGTGCCGTGGCCCTGCAAGGATTCCTGTACGGGGCGTCATAAGCGCGCCGGTCCTTGGGCTGCGTCTTTTGCAGCCTTAGTACCGCTGCGTGCTTATCCGAGCGAAAGCGTCCCCAGTAAGGAACCTTGCAGGGCCACGGCACACACGGGCGGACGGCAGGGGCTGGGGACACGGCGGCTCTCACCCGGTTTTTTTATCTGCACCCTCAAGTGAACTAATTCATTGACATTTTTTTAACATACGTCTATAATAAAATAGGTAAACGATTTGATTTTATTATTGGAGGCGTAAAGTATTGGATAAAGAAATTTCTCAGGCAGTAATAGCACGTCTTCCCAGATATTTCAGGTACCTTGGTGAATTGAAGGACAGCGGTGTGGAGCGTATTTCCTCTCAGGAGCTGAGCAGGCTCATGCACGTGACCGCATCCCAGATACGTCAGGACTTTAATAATTTCGGCGGCTTCGGACAGCAGGGCTATGGCTATAATGTGGAGTATCTGTACTCGGAAATCGGCAAGATACTCGGACTGGATAAAAAACATCACTTGATAATTATCGGAGCGGGCAACCTGGGACAGGCTCTGGCGAATTATATGAACTTTGAACGCAGGGGATTTATTTTTACAGGAATCTTTGATATTAATGAAAAGCTTCATGGTAAAATGATCCGGGGGATGAAGGTTCGTCCGATGGAGGAAATGCAGGAATTCGTCAAGGACAATAATATCGATATTGCCGTTCTTACCATACCTAAGGAAAGCGCGGTGGCTACTGCGGAAAAGCTGGTAGGTATGGGAATCAAGGCTATATGGAATTTTGCCCATGTGGATTTGGACGTGCCGGACAGTGTTCAGGTTGAAAATGTACATCTGTCGGACAGCCTGATTAAGCTGTCTTACATGATTAACCAGTATGAAAAAGAACATGATATAGGTGAGGAAGAATAAAGGCTGTAAAATGCGTCAGAGTATTTCACTCCTGACGCATTTTTGCGCGAAAGGAAATGCGGCGCCTGAAAACGTTGTTACTTGTAAAGGTTTTCAGGAACTGTCCAGCAGGAAAGGAAGCGAAAATGGAATATCTGGTGACAGCTGCGGAAATGAAAAGATGCGACGGGAATACAATAAAGCATTTTGGCATGTCTTCCATGGTATTGATGGAACGGGCGGCTCTGGCCTGCGTACAGGAGCTGAAAGAGAGGGATAGACAGCTGCAGGAGGCACTACGTCCTTTCGATCCGGTGCATCCGGGCAGAAGGACGCTGGTGGTTTCGGGAACAGGAAATAATGGGGGAGACGGACTGGCTGTCGGAAGGCTTCTGTACCAGGCCGGTTTTTCTGTGGATTACTGTCTGATTGGAAATGAGGAAGCAAAGCATCTCACGGAGGAGACCTCAGCACAGCTGGCAATTCTGGAACGTTACGGGCAGCGGGTCATGCGCAAACTTCCGGAAAAGGAATATGATATAATCATAGACGCTCTTTTCGGAATCGGGCTTACCAGACCGGTGGAAGGGAAATTTGCGGATGCGGTGGATTTTATTAACCGACAGGACGCTTATGTCCTTTCCGTAGATATCCCGTCCGGTATAAACAGCGACACAGGGGCGGTTATGGGCTGTGCGGTGCAGGCGGATATAACGGTGACTTTTGCATACAGGAAGCTGGGACTTGTTTTTTATCCGGGCGCACGGTATGCAGGGAAAGTGGTATGCGCAGATATCGGGATTACGGGGGAGAGCTTTCTGGGGGATTATCCCCGGGTATTTACCCTGCCGAAAGGAGAAGCTGCCTTGCTGCCGCCGAGGCCGGAGGACGGAAATAAAGGTACCTTCGGAAAGGTGGCTCTGCTTGCAGGAAGCCGGGGAATGGCCGGGGCCTGTCAGCTTTCTGCGTCGGCAGTATTACATACAGGGGCAGGGATGATACGGGTGGTAACGGACGAAGGCAATCGGGTTATTTTGCAGACTGCATTGCCGGAGGCTATGATAACCGCCTATGAACAATGGTCGGAAGCCTTTGAAAAAGAGCTTCTGCATGTTTTTTCCTGGGCGGATATAACAGCCGTCGGCCCCGGACTTGGCCAAAGCAATATGGCGCTGAAGCTGCTGGAAATGGTGGTGGAACATTCAAGGGGGCCGATTGTGATGGATGCGGATGCCCTTAATATTCTGGCCGGACAGAAAGAACTGCTGGAAAAGCTTATAGAAATGCAGCAGGATCCCGAAAGGCGGAGGGAACTGATTCTGACTCCGCATCCCGGGGAATTCGGCCGGCTGGCGGGGAAAAAGATCCCTGAAATACAGAGAGACGCCATACCCCTGACCCGGGAATGGGCGGAAAAACTGCAGGCTGCCATGATTTGCAAGGGAGCCAGAACTCTTGTGGGAAGCCCGGACGGGAAGCTTTATCTGAACATGACCGGCAACAGCGGTATGGCAACGGCAGGCAGCGGTGATGTACTGACGGGAATACTGGCAGGATTGCTGGCTCAGGGAATGGATGCTTTTTCGGCGGCATGTGCCGGTGTTTATCTGCATGGCTGCGCCGGGGACGGTGCGGCACATAAGAAAAGCGAGTATGGTGTGACGGCAGGAGCGCTGATAGACGAACTGGATCATCTCATGCCGAAGAGGGGTGAATGAGATACAGCAGAAGAATTTGCTGTTTCGCGGTTTATAGGGATGCAGAATAATATGCAGAGGGAGCTGAATTATGAAAAACTATGACAGGGTATGGGCAACTGTAGATTTGGATGCAGTGAAGTATAATATGGTACAAATGAAAAATAATATCAGGGAAGATTCCAAGATTATGGCTGTAGTGAAAACGGATGGCTATGGCCACGGCGCGGTTCCTATTGCCCATGAAATCGAGGATATGCCTTTCCTTCACGGTTTTGCCGTTGCTACCGTGGAAGAGGCCCTGATTCTTAAGGGAAGCGGAATACGCAAGCCGGTACTGGTGCTTGGCTATACTTTTCCTTATTGCTACGAGAAGATGGCCCGGGAAGAAATCCGGCCCACAGTATTCCGGGAGGATATGCTGGAAGAAATGGGAAAGGCAGGCCAGGCATGCGGCAGGCCTGTCAAAATACATATAAAAGTGGATACCGGCATGAGCCGAATCGGAATCCGTCCGGATGAAAGCGGCCTTTCTTTTGTAAAAAAATGTGTGGAAACTCCCGGAGTGGAAATTGAGGGGATATTCACCCATTTTGCCAAAGCGGATGAGAAAGATAAAACTTCGGCAAAAAAACAGCTGGAATCTTTTCTTGCCTTTACAGGGCAGATTCATGATCAGCTGGGAATCCGCATTCCGGTACGGCATTGTTCCAACAGCGCGGGAATTGTGGAATTAAAGGATGCAAATCTGGATGCTGTCAGGGCGGGAATCACGCTGTACGGACTGTGGCCCTCCGATGAGGTGAAAAGGGATATTATTTCCCTTCAGCCGGTTCTGTCCCTGAAAAGCCGTATCGTATACATAAAAAAGCTGGAAGCCGGCATGGAAGTCAGCTATGGGGGAACGTTTGTCGCCAAAGAGACCATGCAGGTAGCCACTATACCGGTGGGGTATGGGGATGGTTATCCCAGAAGCCTTTCCAATAAGGGCTATGTGCTGATTCATGGCAAAAAGGCGCCGATTCTCGGCAGGGTATGTATGGATCAGTTTATGGTCGATGTATCCCTGATACCGGAAGCCTCGCAGGGCGATGAGGTAACGCTCATCGGCCGGGACGGAGAAGAAAGCATAACCATGGAAGAGCTGGGAGAGCTTTCCGGCCGTTTTAATTATGAGCTGGCCTGCTGTCTGAACAAGAGAGTACCCAGAATTTATACGAGGGACGGTAAAGTCGTATATAGTAAGGATTCCTTCCGGGATTTCCGCTGAAAATCACCTAACCTGAATACCTTCCGAAAAAAGGGCAATAATATTGCAAGGCAGTGAATTGCAGATGCTGCCATAAGGAAAGAAGAAGGAGTGTCAGGAAAATGAGACGCGGAGATATTTATTACGCAGATTTAAGGCCGGTGATTGGTTCGGAGCAGGGTGGGATCAGGCCGGTATTGATTATACAGAACGATGTGGGAAACAAACACAGCCCTACTGTGATTTGCGCGGCAATCACTTCAAAAATGAATAAAGCGAAGCTTCCGACCCATATAGAACTGCGTGCGGGACAGTATGATATTGTAAAGGATTCTGTCATCCTGCTGGAACAGCTGAGGACAATTGATAAGCAGAGGCTGAAGGACAGAGTCTGTCATTTGGATGAACCCACCATGGCCAGAGTAAACCAGGCATTGAAGGTCAGTCTGGAATTAAATACATAAGCTAAGCGTGGTTTCTTGACGTTTTTTTACCGAGATGATATATTAAGGAGAGTAAGGCGGTGTACGCACGTCAGTGTGTGCACCGCCTTGAAAAAGGAGTTGATAGAATGGACGATGGTGGGCCTACTGCCAGTATACCTTTATTTTTGGCGCTTTTGCTCATAGAAGCCTTATGCTATGGCTTTGGCGCTGCGATTCATGGACTGAATGAAAAAGAAGTAGAAAGAAAAGCGATTGAGGAGGGGGATAAGAAATCCCTTCTTTTAAGCAGGATTCTGGAAAATCCGAACCGGTATGTAAATACGGTCCAGCTTGTGGTTACGTTTCTGAATCTTTGTATGGGCGGCGTATATCTGCGGGTTTGGAGCGTGCATATACGCAGGATGCTTCAGGAGCTTGCGGGCAGAGAGGGCGGCCTTTCGCCTTTTGCCGGAGGGCTTATCACAGTGGCATCCCTCATCCTCACGATGATTCTTCTGCTTTACATATTGCTGGTATTGGGGATACTCATACCTAAAAAGATGGCTGCCCGGTCACCGGAAAAATGGGCCTACTGTATGGTCAGGCCGGTTTCCGCAGTCATATCGCTTTTTATTCCCCTCACAGGGCTTTTTGCCGTAACGGCCCATGGAATCCTGAAGCTGTTTGGCATGCATCCGGACGAGGACAGCATGGATGTAACGGAAGAAGAAATCATATCCATGGTAAATGAGGGGCATGAGCAGGGTGTGATCCAGGCCAGTGAAGCGGAGATGATAACCAATATTTTTGAGTTCGGGGATAAACGTGCGGAGGATATCATGACCAACCGTACGAATATCGTGGCGATTGACTGTGAGAGTACCTTCCGCGATGCGGTGGAATTCATGCTTAACGGCCGCAACAGCAGATATCCTGTATATGAAGAGAATATCGATCATATTATCGGCATTCTTCATATGAAGGATGCTCTGCGCAGACAGGCGCAAACCGATCCGGAAATGAAAATAAGGGATATTCCCGGGCTTTTGCGTGAAGCCAGGTTCATACCGGAAACCCGGAAGGTGGATGCGCTTTTCAAGACCATGCAGTCCACCAAATGCCAGATGGTTATCGTACTGGACGAATACGGACAGACCGCAGGCATGATAGCGATGGAAGATATACTGGAAGAAATTGTAGGCAATATTCTGGATGAATATGACGTGGATGAGTCCTATATCCGCGAAAAGTGCAAGGACGAATATATTATCGAAGGCAAAACGCCTCTGGATGATTTGGAGGAACTTTTGGACATTTCCTTTGATGAGAGCGAATTCGAGACATTGAACGGATTTATTATAGCCAAAATGGAACACATTCCGGAACCGGATGAAAAATTTGATATCCGTTTAGGCGGTTATGAATTCCGGGTACTTTCCGTAGAGAATAAGATGATTAAGACTGTTCTGGTCAAAAAACTTCCAGAAGAAGAATCTTTTGATGAAAACGGCAGGTCTGTATCCGGCAGAGAAGATGAAATGTATTCTTCCGGCCAGGAAACGGCCGGCTGAAAAGCAGCATGTGGTAAAGTTAATGGAACCAAGCAGATAAAAGGAGAAAGAAAAGATGTCAGGACATTCAAAATTTGCTAATATTAAACACAAAAAAGAGAGAAATGATGCGGCTAAGGGAAAGATTTTCACCATCCTCGGCAGGGAAATTGCAGTTGCCGTAAAGGAAGGCGGATCGGATCCGAGCAATAATTTCAAGCTTGCCCAGGTAATCGCAAAGGCGAAGGCCAACAATATGCCCAATGATACCATTGACCGCGGCATTAAAAAGGCCGCCGGGGATATGGGAAATGTGAATTACGAATATGTAACCTATGAAGGCTACGGTCCCAATGGTATCGCGATTATCGTTGACGCTCTTACGGATAATAAAAACCGTACCGCCGCCAATGTGAGAAGCGCGTTTACCAAAGGAAACGGAAGCATAGGAACTCCGGGCTGTGTATCCTTCATGTTTGATAAAAGAGGACAGATTATTATTGACAAAGAAGAATGCGATATGGAAGCTGATGACCTGATGATGACTGCGCTGGATGCCGGGGCAGAAGACTTTTCGGAAGAAGAGGACAGCTTTGAAATCCTGACGGCGCCCGATGATCTGGAGACTGTACAGAAAGCGCTTGAAGAAGCGGGAATCGCAATGGCAAGTGCAGAGGTGACCATGATTCCCCAGAATTATGTGGAGCTTACTGACGAAACGGCAATTAAGAATCTGAACCGTACGCTGGATCTGCTGGATGCTGAAGATGACGTACAGGCAGTATATCATAACTGGGATGAATAATTCCCCAAGGGAGCGGCAAATGAAAAAACCTTATACCAAAGAAACAATATGTATCCAGTCCGGCTGGAAGCCGGGTAATGGAGAACCCCGTGTTCTTCCCATTTATCAGAGCACCACTTACAAATATGAAACCTCCGAGCAGATGGGACGTCTGTTTGATCTGGAAGAAGAAGGCTATTTCTACACAAGGCTTCAGAATCCCACCAACGACTGCGTCGCCCAGAAGATCTGTGAACTGGAGGGCGGGGTGGCTGCCATGCTCACCTCATCCGGACAGGCGGCTAACTATTATGCCGTATTTAATATCTGTGAGGCGGGGGATCATATTGTCCTTTCATCGACTGTGTATGGAGGAACCTTTAACCTCATCGCAGTGACCATGAAAAAAATGGGCATTTCCTGTACCATAGTGGATCCGGATTCGGATTACGATACTCTGTGCGAAGCGTTTCAGGATAATACCAAATGTGTTCTGGCGGAAACGATAGCCAATCCGGCCCTGGTGGTGCTGGATATCGAAAAATTTGCGAAGGCGGCCCATGCTCATCAGGTGCCCCTCATTGTGGACAATACCTTTGCCACCCCTATTAACTGCAATCCTTTTCAGTGGGGAGCAGACATTGTCACGCACTCCACTACGAAGTATATGGACGGCCATGCCATGTGTGTGGGAGGTGCTATCGTGGATTCCGGTAATTTTGACTGGAGCCTGTATCCCGATAAATACCCCGGATTATGTCAGCCGGATGATTCCTATCATGGCGTAGTATACACGGAAAGATTCGGTAAAAAAGCTTATATCACCAAGGCTACGGCACAGCTGATGAGGGATCTGGGTTCCATCCAATCTCCCCAGAATGCATTTTTGCTGAACGTGGGACTGGAAACCCTTCATTTAAGGATGCCCCGGCATTGTGAGAACGCTTTGAAAGTTGCGACCTATCTGGAAAATCATGATAAGGTTGCGTGGGTAAATTATCCCGGCTTAAAGAGCAGTAAATATTATGAACTGGCACAGAGAATCATGCCTAATGGTACCTGCGGGGTCATTTCCTTTGGTTTAAAGGGCGGAAGGAATGCCGCTGAGGTAATGATGGATAAGCTGGAGCTTGCCGCCATCGTGACTCATGTGGCGGATGCAAGGACCTGTGTGCTTCATCCGGCAAGCCATACCCACAGACAGATGAATGATGAACAGCTCAGGGAAGCGGGTGTGAACCCGGATCTCATTCGTTTTTCCGTGGGAATTGAAAATGCGGATGATATCATAGCGGATTTGGAACAGGCGCTGGCTGCTATCTGAAGGCCGGATATATGGGGGTATGATGAGGTATAGCAGATACAGAGTTAATTATATATTGTGGGCGGTATACGGCCTTGTTATCTGTATATATTTTACCGTACAGACTTCGCTTGTCTGCTCCATGCTGGGCCTTGGCTGGATGTTCTATTTCCTCGGCACGGCAGGCTGTGCGTTTCTGCTCATTCTTCTGGTATATCTGCCCATACGTACGCTGGCCGGGATGAAAAACCGGGAAAAACAATGTATGCCGCGCTCTCCGCGCCGTTCTTATGTTCAGGAAGGGGCACGGCATGCCCAGCTTTGGGAATGCCTGTTTCTTATCTTTGCGATAGCGGCAGCACTGGCTCTCAGGCTCTGGATGGCGTCAGCAGGCGGAGCGGAGCTGTTTGGCGACAAATCTCTTTATGAACTTGCGGCGGCTGCGGCCGGCGGACATAATGGATTGGAGGGAATCAATTTCCGGGCTGTTTTTCTGTATCTGCTTACCGGATTGTTTTCCCGGCTGGGAGTATGGGAAAATACCTGTATTCTTCTTCAGATCGGACTCCAGATAGCTGCTATTGCAGTCTTATATCCCGCGATACGCATGATTGCAGGCAGAATTGTGGCAGTTGCCGCAGTTACGGCCGCCGCATTGCTTCCTGTTTATGTGGAATATTGTCTGGCGGCGACCCCTGAAAGCCTGCGGATGCTTTTTTTTGCCCTCGCACTGCTGTTAATAGGGCTGCTGCTTCGTAAATTGAGAAAAAGCGGTAAAAAATCGGCTTCTTCCGGGCTTTTTGTTTTTCTGACAGGAATTGCAGCAGGATTTTTATCTTTTATGGATTATTTTTTCCTGAGCCTGTTTTTTCTGGGATTTCTGGGTATCCTGTATCTGGAACGCAGGTCATCACGCAGAGGAACGGCGCTGCGGGAAGCGGCAGTATTTTTGGCGGCTGGCGCATGCGGCTTTGGGGCGGCACTGGGTCTTCAGCTCTTTTTATTCGGCGGAGAGGCCGGAATGCTTATGCAGGACTGGTTTTCAAGAAACATGGTTTCCCAGTACATAGGATGGGGAAGCTTTGCGAATCAGGAAGAGCTGTTTTATTTCCTGCCGCTGCTGTTTTTTGCTTTTTTTTATGTGTTTGGTTTTTTTGAACAAAAGGGAAACCTGGGAATTATCTGGATCATACCTTTTGTCTTTCTTCTGGTGAGTGATCTGCTGTTTGGGACCTCAATGGAAAAACAGACAATAACCCTCCTTTTCTGGGGGGTATTTGCAGGAATGGGAGTTCATAGTATGTGCTGTTTTAATGAAGAAAAAAAGAAAAAACAAAAAGTAAATGCTGCAGACATGATACCGCAGGAGCCGGTACGGCAGGAGGAAGCTGCGGAAACAGCGCCGCTGCCTGTGCCTCAGCCGGGAGAACCGATCCCCAATCCTCTTCCCGGCCCCAAAAAACACGTTCCCAGAGAAATGGATTATGCCTTCGAACCGGATGAGCAGGAGATGTGTTTTGATATAGAAAATCTGGATGAGAAGGATGATTTCGATCTGCTTTAAATACGGCAGCAACAGGATAAAATATCCGGCAGGAAGCAATTCCTGCCGCTTTTTTGCCTTCGGCCGGCGCATGGCGGCATCATTTTTCAGAATAAAATCTGTTCCCTTTGCAGACAATATCAAAAAACATGCGGACAGTATTTCTCCATATATAAACAGCAGGATGGCCTGAAACAGGCAGAATCCATTGTTTCCGCAGGACAGGAGCAGATATTATGAGCAGCAAAAAAGCAGAAGAAGAAAAGCAGAGAGATGAGAGAATCGAGCAGACCGGCCAGCTTACCCTGGAAAAGCACGGGGAAGATGAAAAAGCCATTCATATGATAACCATTATCGGTGAGATTGAAGGACATGACAATTTGGGAAGTTCCTCAAAAACGACCAAATATGAGCATATCCTTCCCCAGCTGGCCGCCATTGAGGACAGCAGCCAGATAGAAGGCCTGCTGGTACTTCTGAATACCATGGGCGGTGATGTGGAAGCGGGGCTTGCGATCGCTGAAATGATTGCATCCCTGAGCAAGCCCACCGTATCCCTGGTTCTGGGAGGCGGCCATTCCATCGGCGTGCCGATTGCAGTAAGCGCGGATTATTCTTTTATCGTTCCGTCAGGAACCATGGTGATACATCCGGTGCGTATGAACGGCACGGTTATCGGGGCTCCGCAGACCTTCGATTATTTTAAGCAGATACAGGACAGGATAACCGGCTTTGTATGTTCCCACTGTGATATCACCAGAGAACGGATGGAAGAGCTGATGATGGAAACCGGAGTGCTCACCAAGGATCTGGGAACGATTCTGGTAGGGGAAGAAGCTGTGAAAACAGGCATAATCAATGAGGTGGGAGGTATTAAGGAAGCAATCGCCAAACTCCACGAACTGGCGGAGGGCTGAAATATTTAAGGATGACAAGGGAACTATTTCGTGGTATACTAATTTAGATTTAGTCTGTAGTTTTACAGATTTTGGAGGCGGTTTAAAATGGCATCAACTTCAGGAAGCAGGTCAGGCGCGGGTAAAAAGAATACTTCATCTTCTTCCAGAACGAGAAGCAGTTCCAATAATAAGAGCAAAACCAGTAAGACAAATTCAAAGAGCAGAAGTCAGCAGACAATACGAACAGAAGAAGAAAGCGCAATCACCAATGAGATTATTCTGATTGGTGTATTTGCGTTAAGTATTCTGCTCTTTTTATGTAATTTTGGTATTATCGGTCCCGTCGGCAATGCCGTCAGCCATGTGATGTTCGGTATTTTCGGCATGATGGCTTATGTGGTCCCCGTTCTTATTTTTCTGGGTATTGCTTTTGGAATTTCCAATAAGGGGAATATGTTCGCTGCATTTAAAATTGCGGCGGCTGTTCTTTTGATACTTTTAATCGGTGTGGTTCTGGAGCTTATTGGCGGACAGGTTCCCTCCATGGAAAAATACTCCGTGGAGCTTTTGTATACCGTAAGCGCGGATTCCAAGGCGGGCGGCGGCGTTCTGGCCGGGTCTCTCGCTTATCTGCTCAATCATTTCATGGGAATGGTCGGCGCGGTGCTCCTTGTTATTGTGCTTGCAATCATTTGCCTGGTGGTTATAACGGAAAAATCCTTTGTAAGCGGAGTCAGGGTCGGCGGGCGCAAGGTTTACGAATCAGCCCGGGAAGAAACGAGAGTCCGGAAGGAAAGGGCACAGAAAAGGAAAGAAGAGCTGGAAGCCAGAAGAGAAGAGGAATACCGGCTCAGAGAAGAAGAAAAAGCCAGGAAGGATGCGGAAAAAATCCTTCGGATGGACAAGAGAGTTTCCGGTGTCATGATAGATACCACACTGGCAGGACAGAACGGCGGCCCGGTGGAAGAATTGCCGGCTCGTACGAGAAATGATATTCATGAGATTACAGTAGAGGATTTGGCTGCGGAAAAGAAGGAAGCTGTCAAAGTGGCTCCCAAGGCAGACAATATCATCGATTTTGACCGAATACAGATACATACGGCTTCACAGATGACTCTGGAGGAAAATGATAAATTCGGAGAAGGTATGCCGGCGGAAACAGCGCCGGAGCCGGATCCTCTCGCGCAGACCTATCGGAATTCCGATGTGTTCAGCGATATGAAGGAGGTTTCACCCATACATATAACCGTCAAGCCTGCGGGTGAGGCGCGCAGTACGATTTTTGACGCGCAGCTGCCTGACAAAGAAGAACCTGCCGGCGGGGAATTGTATGATCAGGTGCCGGAGCAGGAAATCCTTCCCTGGGAAGAACCGGATTCCGGGGAACCTCTTCTGCAGGAAGCCATGGCGCCTGCCGCCGGTATGGAACGGCCCAAAGCAAGTCTGCCGGAAGGAAGAGATCGTTTTGCAGGGGGGAAAGCTCCGGGTGTGTATGATACCGGTAAGCCTGCAGGGCAGGCGGCAATGGATGAAATGCGCAAGGAAGGCGCTGCCGCAGTTACTCATACGGAGGCTCCTAAAAAGGAAAGGCCCTATCATTTCCCTCCCCTCAGCCTTCTTCAAAAACCGGGAAGCAAAAATACGGGAGACGGTGTTAAGGAATTAAAAAATACGGCGGCTAAGCTGCAGCAGACACTGGCTACCTTTGGCGTAAAGGTGACGATTACGGATATCAGCCAGGGTCCTTCGGTCACCCGGTATGAGCTGCAGCCGGAACAGGGTGTAAAGGTGAGCAAGATATTAGGACTCGCAGATGATATCAAGCTGAATCTTGCCGCTATGGATATTCGTATTGAAGCCCCTATTCCCGGAAAAGCAGCAATCGGCATTGAAGTTCCCAACAAGGAAAACACCATGGTAGCCCTCAGGGAACTGATGGAGAGCAAGGAGTTCTGTGATTTCCCTTCCAAGCTGTCTTTTGCAGTCGGCAAGGATATCGGAGGAAAGGTAGTGGTATCGGATATTGCCAAAATGCCCCATATGCTGATAGCCGGTTCTACCGGTTCCGGTAAATCTGTCTGTATCAATACCCTGATTATGAGTATTTTATATAAAGCCAGGCCCGATGAGGTAAAGCTGATCCTGGTTGACCCGAAGGTGGTGGAACTGAGTGTTTATAACGGTATTCCTCATCTGCTGATTCCCGTGGTTACGGATCCCAAGCAGGCGTCGGCCGCTCTGCACTGGGGTGTGGCCGAAATGACGGATCGCTATCAGAAGTTTGCGGATCACAACGTCAGGGATTTGAAGGGCTACAATAAAAAGGTGGAAGAGCAGAGGGCGAAAGGGGATCCGACGGCGCCTGACAAGCTTCCCCAGATCGTTATTATTGTGGACGAGCTGGCTGATTTGATGATGGTTTCCCCTGGTGAGGTGGAGGAATCCATCTGCCGTCTGGCACAGCTTGCAAGAGCTGCCGGAATCCATCTGATCATAGCAACACAGCGTCCGTCGGTGGATGTTATTACAGGCCTGATTAAGGCTAATATGCCGAGCCGTGTGGCGTTTGCCGTATCCAGCGGCGTGGATTCCAGGACCATATTGGATATGAACGGTGCTGAAAAGCTTTTGGGAAAGGGTGATATGCTCTTTTATCCCCAGGGCTATTCCAAACCCGCAAGAATACAGGGAGCTTTTGTTTCGGACGGGGAAGTCTCCGATGTGGTTGATTTCCTGAAAAACCAGGTTATCGGGAATGTCTATGATGATCAGATCGTAGAGAAGGTGAAAACCATGGAATCCGCAGGAGGAGGTGCCGGCGGTGCTTCCGGTGGGGGCGGACCGGAAAGGGATGCCTACTTTGAAGAAGCCGGGAAGTTTATTATCGACAAGGACAAGGCTTCTATCGGGATGCTGCAGAGAGTGTTTAAAATCGGGTTTAACCGTGCGGCGCGCATCATGGATCAGCTGGCTGAAGCCGGCGTGGTAGGAGAAGAGGAAGGCACCAAGCCCAGAAAAGTATTGATGAGTCCGGAGCAGTTTGAACAATACATAGAGGAATCTCTTTAAGCTTAGGAGGAAACGAATGAAGACGGATATTGAAATTGCACAGGAAGCGGTTATGGAGCCCATAGTGCGGGTTGCGGAAAAGCTGGGGATAAAGGAGGATGATCTGGAACTCTACGGAAAGTATAAGGCCAAGATTTCCGATGAATTCATAGACAGTATACAGGACAGGCCGAATGGCAAGCTGGTTCTTGTAACTGCGATTAATCCCACTCCTGCAGGGGAAGGAAAAACGACTACCAGTGTAGGGCTGGGCGAGGCCTTCGGCAAGTTGGGAAAAAAAGCCGTGATAGCTCTGCGTGAGCCGTCTTTAGGCCCCTGCTTTGGGATTAAGGGAGGAGCTGCGGGCGGCGGATACGCCCAGGTAGTTCCCATGGAGGATCTGAATCTTCATTTTACCGGGGATTTCCATGCAATCACTTCTGCCAATAATTTATGCGCGGCTCTTCTTGATAATCATATTCAACAGGGAAACGAATTAGGAATTGACACCAGACAGGTGGTCTGGAAAAGATGCCTGGATATGAATGACAGGGTTCTGCGTAATGTTGTGGTCGGCCTTGGCAGCAAAATGGACGGCACGGTGAGAGAGGATCATTTTGTCATTACGGTAGCTACGGAAATTATGGCCGTTCTGTGTCTGGCGGAAGATATGGATGATCTGAAGGAACGTCTTTCCCGTATGGTAGTTGCCTATACCTTTGACGGAAGGCCGGTTACTGCGGGAGATATCCATGCCGTAGGTTCTATGGCAGCCCTGCTTAAGGATGCCCTGAAGCCCAACCTGATCCAGACGCTGGAGCATACCCCTGCCATAGTACATGGAGGCCCTTTTGCCAATATTGCACATGGCTGTAATTCGGTCAGGGCTACGAAAGCGGCCCTTAAAATGGCTGATTATGTGATTACGGAGGCCGGATTCGGCGCCGATCTGGGAGCTGAAAAGTTTTTTGACATCAAATGCAGGATGTCCGGGCTGAAACCCGATGCAGTAGTCCTTGTGGCTACGGTCAGGGCATTGAAATATAACGGAGGGGCAGCCAAAGCGGATCTGGGAACGGAAAATCTTGAGGCGCTGGAAAAAGGAATTGTGAACCTGGAGAAGCATATTGAAAATCTGCAGAAATATGATGTGCCTGTGGTAGTCACCTTAAATTCCTTTGTATCTGATACGGAAGCGGAAATCGCGTATGTAAAGAGCTTCTGTGAGGAACGAGGCTGCGAGTTCGCTATTTCCCAAGTATGGGAAAAGGGCGGGGAAGGCGGAATCGCCCTGGCTGAAAAGGTTCTGGATACTCTGGAAAAGAAGGAAAGCCATTTCCATGTTTTATATGCAGATGAGCTGAGTCTTGAGGAAAAGATTAATGCGGTATCCCGGGAAATTTACGGAGCGGATGGCGTGGTATATTCCCCTGCGGCGCAGAAGCAGCTGAAAAAGCTTACAGAGCTTGGATTCGGCGGCCTGCCCGTATGTATGGCAAAGACTCAGTATTCTCTTTCTGATAATCCCGATCTGCTCGGAAGGCCTGAGGGCTTTGAAATGAGTGTAAGGGAGGCTTATGTATCTGCAGGAGCAGGGTTTGTGGTGGTGCTGACCGGAGCGGTCATGACAATGCCGGGCCTGCCCAAGACGCCTGCCGCATTTAATATTGATGTGAATGAGGAAGGACGTATAACCGGTCTTTTCTGAGATAATAAACAGTATTTGTGGTATGGACACCAAAAACAGTCACATTTTGGCAGGCAGGAGGCGATGCTTTATGGCAAAGATAATAGACGGCAAGGCCGTTTCCAAAGCGATCAAGGATGAAGTAAAGCAGAAGGTGGAGGAATTGCAGGCAAAGGGAATTATGGTTACCCTGGCGGTGATTCAGGTGGGAAATAACCAGGCATCCACTGTATATGTGAATAATAAAAAGAAAGCCTGTGAGTATACGGGAATCCGTTCCCTGGCATATGAACTGCCGGAGGAAACTACACAGGAGGAGCTTCTTGCCCTGGTTGAGGAGCTCAATGCCAGAGAGGATGTAAATGGTATTCTGGTTCAGCTTCCGCTTCCTTCCCATATGGATGAAGACGCGGTTATACGCACGATTTCCCCGCAGAAGGATGTGGACGGATTCCATCCCCAAAGCGTGGGCGCGCTGTGCATCGGCCAGCCCGGATTTGTATCCTGTACGCCTGCAGGGATTATCGAACTTCTGAAGCGTTCGGATATTGAAATTGCCGGGAAGGAATGTGTGGTTATCGGCCGCAGTAATATTGTGGGCAAGCCTATGGGCATCCTTCTTCTGCGGGAGAACGGCACCGTTACGATAGCGCATTCCCGGACACAGGATTTGAAAGCGGTGGCAAAAAGAGCCGATATCCTTGTTGTTGCTGTGGGAAAAGCGAAGATGATTACAAGTGAGTATGTAAAGCCCGGCGCGGCGGTAATTGATGTGGGCATGGATCGAGACGAAAATAATAAGCTTTGCGGGGATGTGGATTTTGAAGATGTATCTCAGGTGGCGGGAGCCATCACCCCGGTACCCGGCGGTGTGGGCCCTATGACAATTGCCATGCTGATGCATAATTGTCTGGAATCCGTAAAACTGCAGGGAAAGTAACAGGAAGGGTTTTATATGAAATGTCCCAGATGTGGAAATGAACTTAAGGACGGAATGCTGTTCTGCGAACATTGCGGGGAAGAAATCCGGATTGTGCAGGATTTTGAACCGGAAATGGAGATGAACATGGAAACCTTTTCCACGGAAACCTTCTCCGTGGAAGAGGATTTTCCCATGGATGAAATTCTGTCCGACAGGATGGAATCCGCGCGGCCCAAGGATGCCGGAGGTTCCATGAAGGCTCCCGGGACAGAACCTTTCCTGAAAGGAAAAATCCGGCGTATAAAAAAGCGTTTTCTGTCTTTGTCTATACAGCGGAGAATTGTTACGGTAATCATCCTTCTGCTGCTGGTCTTTGGGGCCGGAGGCTCTGCGGTGGCGGGGGTCAGGCATTTCAGCGCAGATTATCAGTATAATAAGGCGATGGAATACATAGATAAAAAAGATTACGTGAAGGCCTGTGCCTATGCGCAAAGAGCGGTGGAACTGGAACCGGACAATGTGGATTATCTGCTTCGTCTGGCCGGCTGTACTTATGCGGCCGGAAATGAAGAGGATACCATATCTCTCTGCTATACGATAATTGAGATGGATAACAGTAACGAGGCGGCCTATAAACGGCTGATATCCATATATGAGAGCAGAAAAGAATATGATATAATTAATGAACTGCTTCTTTCCTGCGGAAATGAACAGATTGTAAATCAGTACCCGGCTTATATAGCCAAGCCCCCTGAGTTTTCCTATAAAGGCGGGGTATATAATGAAACGCTGTCCGTGAAAATTATTGCCAATACGAAGGGAACCATTTATTATACAACGGATGGGAGTGTGCCGGATGAAAACAGCCTGGTATATTCCTCCCCTATTTTCCTGGAATCCGGGCAGTATGATATCCGGGCGGTGTTCATCAACGCTTATGATGTAAAGAGCGAGGAAGCCAGTGAATATTATTATGTGGATGTGACCGTACCGGAGGCTCCTCTTGTTGCCCCGGAGGAAGGGGAATATACCCGTCCTGCCTTAATAACGGTGGAAGCCCAGGAGGATTATACGGTTTACTATACTACAGACGGAACGCTTCCTACGGCGGACAGCACGCAGTATACCGGGCCGTTTCCCATGCCCGTGGGTGTAAACACCTTCCGTTTTGTCTGCTACAGTGCTTCAGGGGTGGCGGGAGAAGAAACACAGGTGAAATATTCGCTGAACCTGCATGCGTCTCTGAGCATAGAAGCTGCAAGGAACAAGCTTCTTTTTGAATTAGTAAATGCTGGAATTATCCAGAATATGGGCGGAAGCGTAAAGACGGGAACCGGTCACAATGTTTACGGTTATAAATACGCTGTGACCATAGACGGAACGGATTATTATCTTTACCGGGAATATTACGAAGATGATGCGGGAAACCGTGCCGGTACCGGCACAGATTATGTGGTGAGCATCATGGATGGATTGTGTTATAAAGCTGTACAGGCTGTTAAAGAAGCTTCGGCGTCAGGTGTTAAGGCAGACGATTCACAGACTCTGCCTGATTCCGGAGGTGATGAGGGACAGGAAACGCGCAAGGAACCCTGGCCCACATTGACGCTGCAAGATATAAATTCCGGAACAAACCTTCCGGAGGAGTAACTATTATAAGGCATAAATAAACAAATGCAGATGGAGGGAAAAAATGTATCAGATTTTACAGGCAAGAGAACTGACCACGAACATTTTTCTGATGGTAGTGGAAGCGAAAAGGGTTGCAAAATCCTGTGAACCAGGACAGTTTGTAATCGTAAGAAAGGATGCGGATGCGGAAAGAATTCCGCTTACAATCTGCGATTATGACAGAGAAGCGGGAACGATTACTATCGTTTTCCAGATTGTTGGAGCAGGAACCCTTGAAATGTCCTCCCTGAAGGCTGGGGATGCTTTCCATGATGTGGTAGGTCCTTTGGGACGTCCTTCTGAACTTGTGGAAGAGGATTTGGAAACACTGTCCCGTAAAAAGATCCTCTTTGTAGCAGGCGGTGTGGGAACGGCTCCCGTATATCCCCAGGTAAAATGGCTGCATGAGCACGGAATCGCAGCGGATGTTATCGTAGGCGCCAAAACAAAGGATCTTCTTATACTGGAAGAGGAAATGAAGGCCGTAGCTGGTAATCTTTATGTGACCACGGACGACGGATCCTATGGAAGAAGCGGTATGGTTACCCAGACAATCCAGGATCTCGTGGAAAAGGAAGGCAAAACCTATGATGTATGTATTGCCATCGGTCCCATGATCATGATGAAATTTACCTGTAAAATGACTGAAACACTGAATATCCCCACAGTTGTCAGTCTGAACCCCATTATGGTGGACGGTACGGGTATGTGCGGCGCCTGTCGTGTAACAGTAGGCGGCGAAGTGAAGTTTGCCTGTGTGGACGGCCCTGAATTTGACGGACATAAAGTCAATTTTGATGAAGCCATGAAACGCCAGCAGATTTATAAGACAGAAGAAGGCAGGGCTTTCCTGAAAGCCAAAGAAGGAGCAACCCATCACGGCGGATGCGGAAATTGTGCAGGCTGAAGGGAATGAAATGCAATTACGAGTTGATTGACAAAATGGAGGATGATTATGGACGTTTTAAATAAAGTACCTGTAAGGGAACAGGATGCAAAGGTGAGGGCTGCCAACTTTGAAGAGGTGTGCCTGGGTTACAATAAAGAAGAGGCGATGGAGGAGGCTGTCAGATGTATTAACTGCAAGAATGCGCAGTGTATTAAGGGCTGCCCCGTATCCATCAATATTCCCGGTTTTATCGAAAAGGTAAAGGAAGGGGATATCGAGGCTGCTTATCAGGTGATCAGCGAATCCTCAGCCCTTCCCGCGGTGTGCGGCCGTGTATGCCCTCAGGAAAGCCAGTGTGAGGGAAAATGTATCAGGGGAATTAAGGGAGAGCCTATCTCCATCGGTAAGCTGGAACGTTTTGTAGCCGACTGGGCAACAGAAAATAACATTAAGCCTGAAGGCGCAAAAGAGAAAAAAGGGAAAAAAGTTGCCGTTATAGGATCCGGCCCTGCAGGTCTTACCTGTGCGGGTGATCTTGCAAAAATGGGTTATGAGGTTACTATTTTTGAAGCTCTTCATGAGCCCGGCGGTGTTTTGGTTTATGGTATTCCCGAGTTCCGTCTTCCCAAGGAGAATGTGGTTCAGAAGGAAATCGAGAACGTAAAATCTCTGGGAGTTACTATTGAGACAAACGTTATTGTTGGAAAATCGGTAACTATTGACGAACTTCTTACGGAAGAAGGATTTTCCGCAGTATTTATCGGTTCCGGAGCAGGACTTCCCAAATTCATGGGAATTCCCGGAGAAAATGCCAACGGTGTATTTTCCGCCAATGAATATCTGACAAGAAGCAACCTGATGAAGGCTTTCCGCGAAGATTCCGAAACGCCTATCATGCGCGGGAAAAAGGTTGCTGTCGTAGGCGGCGGAAACGTGGCTATGGATGCTGCCAGAACAGCGCTCCGCCTTGGCGCTGAGGTACATATCGTATACAGAAGAAGTGAAGAAGAGCTTCCTGCCCGTGTGGAAGAAGTCCATCATGCGAAGCAGGAAGGAATTATCTTTGATCTCCTCACGAATCCTGTGGAAATCCTTGAGGATGAAAACAACTGGGTATGCGGCATGAAATGCGTGAAGATGGAGTTGGGCGAGCCTGATGCTTCCGGCAGAAGACGTCCTGTGGAGATTCCGGATTCCGAATATGTAATTGACTGTGATACGGTCATCATGTCCCTGGGAACTTCTCCGAACCCGCTTATTTCCGCCACTACCAAAGGGCTGGAAACCAACAAGTGGAAATGTATCGTTGCAGATGAAGAGTTCGGCAAGACCTCCAAGGAAGGTGTTTACGCCGGCGGTGATGCCGTAACCGGAGCCGCCACAGTAATCCTGGCAATGGGGGCTGGCAAGGCTGGAGCTAAAGGAATCGACGAATATTTATCCGAATAAGGGAGTTTACTATGGTAAACCATATTGTATTATGGAATTTTAATGAAACGCTGACCGAAGAACAGAAAGCGGAAGCTGGCAGGAGAATCAAGGAAAGCCTGGAGGCCATTAAAGAAAAGGCACAGGGCGTTATCAGCCTGGAGGTTCGTGTCAATGAACTGGCATCCAGTAATAAGGATATTGCCCTGCTTTCCTCTTTTGAGTCAGTTGAGGCTCTGAATGCCTATCAGATCCATCCGGATCATGTGAAGGCGGGTGCCTATATTAAAGAAGTGACCTGTAACAGGGCTTGTTTTGACTACGAAAGCCTGTAAAAAGGAAAAAACAAGGAGGTAACGCTATGCCCTGGTGCCCAAAATGTAAGAACGAATATGTGGAAGGCGTGAAAACCTGTACGGACTGTGGCTGTGAATTAATAGATTCTTTGGATGAACTTGAGAAAGAGGGACTCATTTTCGGGAGTGAGGAGGAGATGGAGGAATTGCTCGCCTTCTTCTCCTGCAACGGACTGAAAAGCGGAGAAATCCGTTTCGATGAGACAGAGGATTTGTATGAATTGTTCATAGCCTCGGAAGAGAAGGTCAGGGCTTCCCGTTACCTTCAGGTTTTCCAGAAGGAAAAAAATCTGAAGGAGCGGAAGGAAAAGGCCGGTGAAGAAAGCGTTCAACTTTCTGAAGAAGAGACGGCGGCGGAAACGAAAGCTCTTTTGGATGTGGAAGAAGAAAAAGAAGCGGAAGCCGTTGTATCGGAACCGCTTTACGAAGCGGCTTCCCAGAAGGCGGAAAATTTCCGTTCCGGAGCGTATACCCTTCTTGTGGCGGGAATTGCCGGAATGATACTTCTTGTATGTGTTTATGCAGAAGTTTTGCCCATCCGATTCTACGGCAGTGCGCGATATCTTACCGGCGGTGTAATGGGAGCTCTTTTTCTGTTATTTATTGTTATGGGTATCCTTTCCCTGAAATCTTCAAGAAAATTTGAAGGAAAGGCAAAGGAAGAATCTGCATTGAAGGAAGAACTCCGCAGATGGTGTGACGAAAATCTTACCTCATCAAAGGTGGATTCTTCGATACCGGATCTTCCGGAAGAGGAAGAATTACGATATTTTAAGCGTACGGAGCAAATCCGCAGTATGATTTCCAAAAATTTTCTGAATTTGGAGTCCGGTTATCTTGAAAATTTTGTGGATGAAATTTACCCGGATATTTTCGGTGATGACAAAGAAGATGAATAAAAAACGCGGGAATAACCTTTCGTTTGAGTCGTCAGGAGTCAGGCGATGCGCGGAATAAAAGGAGCGGACAGCAGCCTCTGAATACTATTCAGGGGCTGTTGAAGCGTATCAGGGATAAATATATGAAAATATCAGTAATATGTGTGGGAAAGGTCAAAGAAAACTTTTACAGGGAAGCGATTGCAGAGTATGCAAAAAGGCTTTCCAGATACTGTAAACTGGAAATATTGGAAGTGGAAGATGAAAAGACGCCCGACCGGCCGAGTGATGTTATGAAGGATCAGATCCTGAAGAAAGAGGGAGAGCGCATGAACCGCTATATCAGGGATGATGCGTACAAGATTGCTCTGGCGATTGAAGGGAAAAAGATGGATTCTGAAAGGTTCGCATCAAAAATCGGAGGATTGGGAGTAAAAGGCGTCAGCCATATACAGTTTCTGATCGGCGGTTCTCTGGGACTTCATCCGTCTGTCCTGCAGAAATCGGATGAAAAGCTGAGTTTTTCCGATATGACCTTTCCTCATCAGCTGATGCGGGTGATCCTGCTGGAACAGGTTTACAGAGGTTTTCGGATTAATGCCGGGGAACCGTATCATAAATAAAGCCTTGAGCATGTCCGTTTTATAAAAGACTCCGGGAAACAAAGCCTCCACTTTACCACCAGCCTTTTCGGATGGTATATACTATGTCGGTATTCCATTCAAGTGTGGTAAAGAGGAGGTAATTTCATGGAAAATATGTTTCCTGAGGAAGCTGAATATCTGGATATGGTAAAAGAGCAGCTGGAGGCTGCTCTGGATAAATACGACAAATCGGCAGCCGGGTATGAAGACGATTATAACAAAGCGAGGCGATATCTGACAGGCTGCTGGAATGAGATGGATCCCATGGAACGCTTTTCCAATGAGAGATCCATAAGCTGTATAGAAGCTACCGGCAATCATACGCTTGCCTCGTATAACAGGGTAAAAAAACTCAAAGAGTCTCCGTACTTTGCACACATAGATTTTCAATTTGACGGCGATACAAACGCCGAAGAGATCTACATTGGCCTCTTTGGATTTACAGACGACCGTGGACGGACGCTTATTTATGACTGGAGAGCCCCTATTTCCGGCATATATTATGAATATCAGACAGGGCCTGCGGCTTATGAAGCTCCGGCAGGCAGAATTCAGGGTGAAATCGTACGTAAGCGGCAGCTTAAGATAGAAAAAGGTAATCTGGTTTATGTCCTGGAAAACACCATGAATATTGATGATGATATTCTTTGTAAGGAATTAAGCTCCACCTCAGATGAAAAGATGAAGAATATTATCGCCACTATTCAGAAGGAACAAAACCGGATTATACGTAATGTGAATGACGAAATCTTAATTATACAAGGCGTGGCCGGATCAGGAAAAACTTCTATAGCGCTGCACCGGATAGCTTTTCTGCTCTATCGTCAAAAGGAGCGTCTTAGAGCTCAGAATGTCGCGATTATTACTCCGAACAAGGTTTTTGCAGACTACATTTCAAACGTTCTTCCGGAACTGGGAGAAGAGCCGATTTCAGAGCTCAGTTTCGAAGAGATTGCAAAAATGATTCTTGGAAATAAGATATTCTTTGAAAAATATGCTGTTCACGCGGAGGATCGCTCCCCGGAATGGCTGAAGAAGCTGGAATACAAATCATCTGCAGATTTTGTACGGCAGACAGATGAATATCTTATGGATGCGGAAAAGCGATATTTTATCCCCTGTGACTGTACAATCGGATGCATGGCTGTTCCCGCTGATTTTATACAAAAACTCTATAACTCTTATCGCAGTTATCCAATCATGCGGCGGTTTCCTAAAATGGCAGATGATATTCTGGAAATGCTGAAAAGGAGGGATACCTTTTCGGAAACAAAAATGCCTCCCAAAGGAGAGATTGTCAGGAAACTGCGTTCTATGTTTAAAATGGACGGAACGCTGGAGCTTTACCGTGATTTTTACTCCCGTCAAGGAACAACGGAGCTGTTTGGACTTGCCGCCGGGAATACGCTGGAATGGCCGGATGTCTACCCATATCTTTATATGTACCTGGCTGTGGAGGGGAATGGTGAAGAAAGTGCCATTCAGCATCTTGTTATTGATGAAATGCAGGACTATACACCGATTCAGTACGCCGTCATAAACAAACTGTTCCGCTGCAGGAAAACCATTCTCGGAGATGTCGGACAGTCCATTACCCCCTATAACAGCTGTTCTCCCGAAATTTTCCGGCAGATATTCGGAAAAGCAACGTTTGTCAGTCTTACTAAAAGCTATCGCTCTACCTGTGAAATCATTGAATTTGCAAGACGTATCAAGCGTGATCAGCGAATTCAGCCGGTTGAACGCCACGGAGAGACACCGGAAGCAGTCTGCTGTGCGGATCCTGAACAGGAATTAACAATCATCCGCCGAAAGGCTGAAGTGTTTTTAAAAAGCTCCTATGCGACGATGGGAATACTTTGTAAAGATTTCCGGCAGGCAAATCTCCTTTATGAATACCTGTCAAAACAGTATCCGGTTCATCTTTTGAATTATGAGAGTACTCATTTTGAAAATGGGATTCACATCACTTCGATCCCTCTTTCTAAGGGGCTGGAATTTGATGAAGTGCTCATTCCTTTTGTGAATGCGGGCTCTTATGAAACCGAATTTGACAGAAATCTGCTGTATATTGCCTGTACCAGAGCCATGCATAAATTGAGTTTGACGTACTGCGGTACTGTCACGGAATTATTGCAAATATAAGCGTGTTTTTCAACGTTCTGATTTCTGATAAGGAATGTAAAAGGGCAGAGCGGCTTTATAGAGTGAGAATAGGTCTACTATCCTTGCAAACCCTGCATTCATGCGGGTTTGCAAGGACTTTTCTTTTTGTTGGCTACAAATTGGCTACATTCTGCGAATCGGCTACCGTTCCCATGAGTATGTCCAGCTTGGTGGCAACCTCCGCCTGCTTGCTTGGGTAAAGGTGACTGTAGGTGTCCATGGTGGTCTGCACCTTTTCGTGTCCCAGCCGGTCGGCGATGAGTAGCGGTGAGAGGCCCATCTCGATGAGAAGTGAGGCGTGTGAATGCCTCGTGTCATGCACCCTTATGACCTTCACTCCCGATACCTTGCACCCTCTTAGCATCTCGTGCCGCATAAAGTGCTTGGTGAAGGCGAACAGCCGGTCTTTGTCAGCCCATAGCACTGGTACATACACTCCCGCAGGAGTCGCACAAGCCCTGTGGTATGGTGATGATACGGTTGCTCTTAGGCGTCTTGGGCGTGGTAATCAAATCCTTGCCATCCAGTCGCTGATAGGACTTGTTGATGCTGATGGTGGCTTTTTCTAAATCAATGTCAGCCGGTGTCAGTGCGGTTAGCTCACCGATTCTCATACCGGTGTAATACAGTGTCTATAGGCGGTGTAAGATGTGGGCTTGTCCTTAATTGCCTCAATAAACTGTTCAAATTCATCTTTTGTCCAGAACAGCATCTTGTCGGCATCCTTCTTGCCTATGCTTCCGGCTTTATGGCAGGGATTTTCGGGTAAGTTATAATACTTTACCGCATAATTGAATATAGCAGTCAGCTGATTGTTAATGGTCTTGAAGTAGGTTTGGGAGAAGCCCTCGCCCTTCTCATCCCGATAAGAGGTCAGCTTGTTCTGCCACTTTCTAACGTCTGTGGGTGAAATCTCATTTAATGGGATTTTACTGAACACAGGCGTTATTTTTTGGTCTACAATCCAGTGCTTGTTTGCCAGCGTGGATGCCTTTAAGCGGTGGCTCAAATCCTCGAAGTATAGTTCAATGAAATCGCCAAATAGCATATTCACATTGGCTTTCGCCTTGGAGAGCAGATTGAGTTCCCACTCCTGCGCCTCTTTTTTGGTCGGAAAACCTCGTTTTTTCTTATGGGTTACATTGCTTTACCAGTCGGTAACACGGCATTGTACAATCCATTTTCCGGTAGTTGAATCTTTTTGTACGGACATGAAATTCTCCTTTCATTAAATTCCGACTCGACTTTTCTATATCTATTCGCTTTTATCCGTGTCGCTGTTGACAGCCGTTGATGAGTAGTAAGCCAGTGTTTTCTCCTGCCAGTCTTGGTACTTGTCCTTGGACAGCGTACCCTCTTGCCGTTCATCACGGTAGTCTCGCCATTCCTCCAAGAACAGGCAGAAGCCGGCGTTAAAGTCTGCCGATTTATCCTTTCCGTCAAAAACAATCGAGCATTGCCAGTTTTCATCACGGGGTGGGCGTTTCACATCTAGGTGAAAGCGCAGAGAATCTATCCTGCGGGATGCCTGCTCCATTACACCTCGCAGCTTGTCCGACTTTGACAGCGACAAACTTCTGTTTAACTGCCAAAATGGAACGCTGAATCTATCTACCATGACCATGCAGCCTCACAGCCCTACGGATTACCTCACCAAGCTGTCGGGGGCATTTTATGATAAAGATGCCCAGTGCAGCTGCTGGGAGCAGTTTATAGTAGAGGTGATGCAGGGCGATGAAGACACCGCCCGATTTTTACAAAAATCCTTTGGCTACTGCTTGAGTGGCGAAATCTCACTGGAATGTTTTTTCATCCTGTATGGCAGCACCACCAGAAACGGCAAGACCACCGCCTGTGAGACCGTCTCCACCATTATGGGTGAGTACGCAAGAACGGCACAGCCGGAGACACTGGCACGGCGCTCCTGTGACGGTTCCTCTCCATCCCCGGATATTGCAAGGCTCAAGGGCGTACGATTTCTCAATATGCCGGAGCCGGAGCGAGGGCTAGAGCTAAACGCCGCCCTCATCAAACAGCTGACAGGCGGCGACACCTATACCGGGCGATTTCTTCACGAAAATCCGGTAGAGTTCACCCCAGAGTTTAAAATCTTTATCAATACCAACCACCTGCCCTGCACAGGGGATGATACTGTATTTTCCAGTGACCGTGTGAAGCTGATCCCCTTTGAACGGCACTTTTCCCCACAGGAGCAGGACACGGGGCTCAAGGCGCTTTTTCAGCAGCAGAGCAATTTAAGCGGCATATTTAACTGGCTGATAGAAGGGTATCGACTGCTGAAGGTTGAGGGGTTGACCGTTCCAGAACGGGTGCTGCAAGCCACAAAGGAATACCGGCAGGAGACGGACATCGTTGGCACATTCTTAAACGATACCTTGATGGAATCCGAGGGCAATCGTGTGCCCACCGGCGCCCTCTATCGCAGATTTGTAGAGTGGATTAAGGACAACGGCTACCGTCCACTGAACAGCAAGAATTTTGTGGGCGAGCTACGCAGTCGCTATGATATTCGCCGGGATGGCGTTCGTGGCAATGAGGTGGTGGATGTGGACTATATCCCAAGGGATGCCCCTTGGCGAGATGGATAGTAGACACAGTTTCCCTATCACCGGTATCACTTCTATCATTTTTAGTGAATTGAGTGATACAAGTGAAAGCAGAATCAAAAGGAGTTCAGAACATGAAGAATTTGCAAATCAGCGAGGAATTGTTTTATATGCTACTACGGTTTCATCTATTAGAGGATGATTTATGGCAGGAAGAAATTGTGTCTGAGCTTCAGAAGAAACTGGATGCCATGGTGAATCGCAATCTTTATACTAAGTACAAAACCGCACCTACGGCAGCGGAGCAGGAACAGGCACGGCAGGAATATTTGGACAGGAAGGGATACCTCCCGGACTTCCGGTGGTGAGCCTTCCTTATCAGCCAATGACAGGAGCGTGACACGTTCCTGTGCCTGCCAACAAGAGGAATGGAAGGAGGCCTTTACGTGGAAGATAAACGTGATACAGTACTATATTTTAAGCTATCAGCCACAGAACTTGATTTGATACAGCAGAAAAAGGCACTGGCAAGGATTCGCAACACCAGCGCCTATCTTCGCAAGATGGCGATTGACGGTTATATTATCAATTTAGATCTCAAGCAGTTAAACGAGATTTCACGACTGCTGCGTATCACTTCCAACAATGTTAATCAGATGGCGAAGCGAGCCAACGAGACGGGCAGCATCTACGAAACAGATGTTGCCGATGTGAAAAATCAGCTGAATTCGACTATGAGCGATTTTGGTGAGGTGCTCAAATCCTTATCCAAGCTTTGACAGATCAAGGGGCGGGCACTGCAATATGGCAATGCTCCGCCCCACGATTTTTATGGAGGTGTTTATGGCTACCACAAGATTGATGCCTTTACATGCAGGCAAAGGACGCAGCGTGGCAACTGCACTGGGCAAAACAACCAACTACGTGGAAAATCCCGATAAAACCGATGGCGGCGAGTGGATTTCTTTTTTTGAATGTGACACTATGATAGCGGATGAGGAATTTTTGCTTTCCAAGCGGCAGTATGCGACGCTTACAGGCCGAAGCCACGGGGAGCGTGATGTTATTATTGCCTATCACCTGCGCCAGAGCTTTAAGCCCGGCGAAATTGACCCAGCCACCGCCAACATGATTGGCTATGACCTTGCTATGTCGCTGACCAAGGAAAAGCACGCTTTTCTGGTGTGCACCCATGTGGATAAATCTCATGTCCACTCCCACATTATCTTTAATTCCACAGCACTAGACTACAGCAAAAAGTTTCGGAATTTCTGGGGCTCAAGCTTTGCCATTCGCAAAATTTCTGACAGGCTATGTGTAGAAAATGAACTGTCCATTATTGAAAAGCCGAAGCTGAGCCGTGGCAGTTATGGTACATGGATTGGGGATGAAAAACAGCCCACGCTGCGGGAGAGTTTGGCAGAGCTGATTAATGCAAATCTGGAACAAAGCTTGACCTTGGATGAGCTAAAAGATGCTCTGCGTAAAGCCGGTTGCGAAGTGAAGCATAAAGCACACTTGGCGGTGAAGTTGCCGCAGGGCAAGCGGTTTATCCGCTGCGATTCCTTGGGGGAGAATTACACAGAACACGAACTTTTAAAGCGACTTGGATGCAAGCAGATTGCAAAGCCAACGGTGAAGGAAAAGCCTTCTCTCCCTGCCGGCAAAAAGCCCAGTCTACTTATTGATATTGAGGGAAAGTTGCAGCAGGGCAAGGGTGTGGGATATGAGAAATGGGCAAAAACTTTTAACCTAAAAGAGGCGGCTAAGACCTTGATTTATTTGTAGGAAAACGGGCTGGATGATTACAAAGTTTTATCTGCAAAGGCAGAGGAGGTAGGACAGCGGTTTGATACGCTTTCCGCTAAAATCAAGGCAAGTGAAAAGCGACTTTCTGTAATCACCAGCCTGCAAAAATACATCGGTATTTATCGCAAAACCCGTGATATTTATGTGCAATATCGGCAGTTAGGATATAGCAAAAAGTTTCTGGCGGCGCATGAATCTGACATCGCATTACACAAGGCGGTGAAGCAGGCATTTAATAAGCTGGAGCTTGAAAAACTGCCTTCTATGGATGCAGTAAAAACGGAATATGCCACGCTGCTTTCACAGAAAAACAAACTCTATGGCGAGTACAAACAGGCTCGGCAGAAGATGGGGGATTTACAGATGGCAAAGTATAATATTGATAGGATTTTGAATGTGCAACAGCCAGCGGAAACAACAAAATCCATAGCACATGACGAGCGATGATTTCTAAGAAAATAGCACACCGTAAGGTGGCGCAGCAGACGCATAGCGGCTTAAAAGGGACAGCATAAAACGCTCTGTCCCTTTGGGGGTTTGGGCAAGGCACCAACAAGCAAAAGCACGGGGTGTATATACCTGTGCATTGCTTGCCATTACTGAACAACACCTAAATAGGCCGGTTGTCATTCCAGCGTTCTATTGCTTTTTTCGACATTTTGAAATATAATATGCTAGAGTAATTATAGCTAGGAGGTGTCTGATTTGATTGACTTTTTAACTGTAAAAGAAGTCGGTGAAAAGTGGAATGTGTCGGGGCGTATGGTTACGATATATTGCAAGGACGGCCGGATAGAGGGGGCTATTAAAAAAGGCAACCTCTGGTTGGTGCCGATAGATGCAAAAAAACCTGCGGACGGGCGCACGAGTGGTGCTAAAAAAACTAAGAATAAAACTGACCATTCATGTAATTTATAAACTTAATTAGCTACATAAATGTGTATAGCCATCATTTTGAGAATAGACAAAAAATGAAGGGAGTAGAATTCAATGGGTATAATTATTAGTAGAAAAAAATTTTCTTCGATGAATTGCGAAGGTTTGTTAAAGCCAATTATCTACTGCTCTAATTATGAAGATATTACATGTTTAGCACTGTCATTAAATAAAGAGCTCGCACAAGGGTTGGCTTTATTTGGACATAAGCAACGAACAATGCAAATAGAGAAGTGCTTTGCGAAAATACTCGCAAAGTTCCCGGATAATGTAGTGCTGAAGGATTTTGATGTGCTATTTAATCCGGATTATAAAATAGATGTGCTAAAAATTATGATAAACACATGCAAGGTAAAGCCGTTTAGTATTATTTGGCCAGGTATACTTGATGGTAGAAGACTGATTTACGCAGAAGAAGGATTTCAAGATTACAAGACTTATGACGTGGATGCTTATGACATCACGTGCATCGTATAAGGAGGAAATACAAGATGAAATATTCAGAGCTAATTAGCTTTAGTCCAATTGAATCTACCTTGCAGCTGGTTCAGTCCAACAGCAATAAGGCAGAGGAAATCAATAATATTAAAACTTACGTGATGTCTGAGGGCATGGCACAGAGTTTGAAGGCACCGGTCATTGACCAGCTGCAGATGGATGAGGTAGTTGATAACAAGGGCGCACTTGTCGTTGGTAACTATGGTACTGGTAAATCTCACTTGATGAGTGTGATTTCTTCAATTGCAAAAGATGCTGACAATTTACAGTACCTGCAGAATAAGGCCTTTGCAAAGGATATGGAATGCATCGCAGGTAAATTTGAAGTATTGCGTATAGAAATCGGTGGCGTTACCATGTCACTGTACGACATTTTATCAGGCTATATTCAGGACGATTTTGATAAGAGAAACGTCGATTTTGAATTCCCTGAGCAATCCACTGTACACAATCCTAAAAAAGTGATCCAGGACATGATGATGGCCTTTGCTGAAAAGTATCCAGACAAGGGTTACCTGATTGTAGTCGATGAGTTTCTGTCCTACTTGACCTCTCGTGACGAACGCCAGATTGTTCTCGACCTGGAGTTCTTCCGTGCGCTGGGTGAAATGTGCTCTAAAAGCAAGCTCCGTGTCATTTTTGGTGTTCAGGAGAAGATTTTCGATAACCCACGCTTCAGCTTTGTATCTGATACGCTGAAACATGTATCTGACCGTTTTACGCAGCTCATCATCACGAAGGAAGCTACATCTTATGTTGTTTCCGAGCGTATTTTGAAAAAGTCACCGGAACAGAAGGCTTTGATTCGTAAGCATCTGGAGAAGTTCTCCAACCTTTATACAGGCATGTCCTCCCGTTTGGAGGAGTTCGTAGACCTGTATCCGATTCATCCGTCTTACATTGACGTGTTTAATAAAATTTACTTAATTGAGAATAGACATATTCTGAAGAACATCTCTACGACCATTCGGGATATTTTCAATACAGAGGTGCCGGAAAATGCACCGGGCATTATTTCTTTCGATGATTATTGGCCTGCAATCAAATCCAATGGTCTGCTTAAGAGCGACGTAACCATCAACCGTGTTGTTACCGCAAGTGGTCAGCTGGAGGATATTATCAACCGTGCCTTCCCTAAGCCTGCCTACAAGCCGCTGGCAATTAAGATTATTTATGCGCTGAGTGTACACCGCTTGACCACCAATGGTCTGGATGTGCAGTTCGGCTTGACTGCTGAAAATATGAAGGATGACTTGTGCCTCTTCCTGACGATGCCGGAGCAGGATGCAGACTTCCTGCTTTCTTTGATTAAGACCACACTGAAGGATATCATGACCACCGTTTCTGGCCAGTTCATTATCTTCAACGATGGCAACAATCAGTATTATATCGACGTGGACAAGGTCGTAGACTACGATGAGAAAATCAAGCAGAAGGCTTCCGTTATGGCAGAAGGCGAACTGAATCGTTTCTTCTATCAGCTTGTTTATGGCTGTTTGGATTGGGATGCAAAGCAGTACGTTCCTGGTTTTGAAATCTACCAGAGAGACTTGAATTGGGATTCTCATAATATCTTCCGTGAGGGCTACCTGTTCCTCGGATTACCGGGAGAACGTAGCACTGCTCAGCCGGAGCGAGACTTCTATATCCACATCATGCCTCCGTACAGTGCAACAGCAATCGCTGTAAAGAATCTGGAAGATGAAGTGTATTTCTTCTTCAAGTCTTCCGATGAATTCAAGGAGCTGCTTGGTTTATTTGCCGCAGCCAATTCCCTGGCACAAATCAGTGAAGGCAAGGATAAGGATGCCTACCTGAACAAGGCCGGTATGGTGCGCAAGAGACTCATCAAATACCTTAGCGAGAACAAGAACACTTGCTTTGAAGTGCAGTACAAGGGCCAGAAGCGACAGATGATTGAAGTTCTGAAGGACCGTTACAACAGAGATATGGACTTTAAGGATACTGTTGACCTTGCTGCCTCTGTTTGCCTTGATGAATACTTTGATAGCATTTATCCGGAGTTCCCTGCTATGAAAACCAAGATAACCAGAAAGAACATGGCAGAGAATGCCCGTCAGGCTTTCGACTATTTTGCAGGACGTAAAACGCAGCCTGCAGCACTGATGCTTCAGAGCTTTGGCATTCTGGATGGTGAGAAAATCCGTCCGGAAGGCTCTAAGTATGCTGCTTATTATATTGACCAGCTGAAGAAATTACCGCCACAGGGTGTTATCAACTACTCCGATTTGTTCGAGCTTAAGTTCGGAGATGTGTTTGAAGATAAGAAATTCAAGATTAGCTTCCTATTCACACCGATTGTATTCCTGTCTATGGTATATGCAGGTTATGCGACGATGACCTTGAAAAACGGTACGGTTATCACTGCCTCCAATCTTGACGAGGTGCCAAGGCTGGGAGTTATGGATTTGTATGAATTCAAGTATCTGTCCAGACCGGCGCAGATTTCTATGGTGGAGCTGAAGAAGCTGTTCGAAGTTCTGGATATCAATGGTGCGCTTCTGGATAATCCAAATGACCGTGAAGAAGGTATAAAGCAGTTATTAGCAAAGGCGCAGGAAATCAGCAATTCTTCTGTTCTGGCAGTACGTAAGTTGCAGGAAGGCTTTGAACTTTGGGGCGAGCCTCTGGCAAATGCACAGCAGGTAGATAGAATGCAGAAGGCTTGCACTGCTGTTCGTGATGAGTTTAGCAATTATGCTGCGAAGTACAACACACCTGCGAAGCTGAATAATTTCAGCCTTTCGGGAGAACAGGTTGATGTTTTGGCAGAGCAGATTGCTCTCATCAAGACTATTGCTGAATATGTAACCTTCAAGACAGATTGCTCCGCAGTCGTTAGCTATATTGCAAATATTGAATTCCTTGACCTTGGGGCAGTATTAAAGCAGGAGTTGGAGGCCGGAAAGACCGCCTTCCGTGAAATCCGAGATAGCATTGCTGATGGAACTTCCGGTGAAACTGCAGCACAAAAGGTTACGACTGAGCTGGACAAACTGAAAGAAAAATACATCACGATGTACTTTGAGGAGCATAAGAAAAAGCACCTTGACATTGAGGATGCAAAGCGTCGTGGTAAGCTGCAGGAAAGCATCGAGCTGGCAAATCTGCGTAAACTGCGTAGCATAGAAATACTCTCTGGTGCAAAGCTGACTGCCATCGAGCAGGATATGGCAGAACTGAAGGTTTGTTATGAGCTGATTCCGGTTGAGTTGAAAACCAGCCATATCTGCCCTCATTGCCATTATACCTATGGAGACAAAGCAAAGAATGTAGCTGGCCAGCTGGATAACATCGATATTCGTATTGACGATTTGGTGGCTGAATGGACAAACACGCTACTCAATACAATCTCTGACCCGATTGTGGTTAGCCAGAAGGAGTACCTGAGTGCAGAGCAGCAGAAGGCCATTGATGAGTTTATTTCCTTTAAGGCCTTGCCAAAGCGTGTGGATGACCACTTTGTAAACAGCATTAAAGCTCTGCTTCTGGGCTTTGAGCCGGTGGTGATTGATACTGAGGACATTATTGCAAAACTGGATGAGCTTGGGCCTTGCGATGTAACTACCTTTAAGAATAAATTGAGCAGCATCGTGGAGTCTTACATTCAAGGAAAAGATGCGGCTAAACTGCGTATTGTAGTGAAGCGGAAAGATAGCGAGGTGTAACACATGGAGCCAAGAAACTTAACGAAGGCAGATATCGACAAGGTACGTGGTATTGAAGGTTTTCCGATTGCCAAGGATGAAGATATCATTGCTCTTTCGGATGCGCCATATTATACGGCATGCCCAAATCCGTTTATTGAGGATTTTATCAAGGAAAATGGAACTCTATATGATGAAGCCACGGATGATTATCATAGGGAGCCATATGCGGCGGATGTAAGTGAAGGGAAAGGGGATATTGTATATGGCGCCCATAATTATCACACAAAAGTTCCCTATAAAGCGATAATGCACTATATCTTGCATTATACTAATCCTGGCGACGTTGTATATGATGGGTTTTCGGGAACGGGTATGACTGGTGTTGCGGCGCAAATGTGTGGAGCCGATGACAAGCAATTGGAATTTCAAATGATTTCACAGGATAAAAAGGCAATATGGGGGAAAAGGAAAGTTGTGTTAAACGACCTTTCTCCTGTAGCAGCATTTATCGCCTATAACCAAAATACTGGTATAAATGCATTAGTGTTTGAAAGTGAAACCTCCCAAATACTGAAGCTGTTTGAAGAAAACTACGGATGGATGTATAAGACAAATCATATCTCTAATGAAGGACAGATAAGCTTAGAAGCTCAGCCTCAAGGTTATATTAACTATACAGTATGGTCAGATGTTTTTGTATGTCCACATTGTTCATCAGAGTTTGTGTTTTCGGAAGTGGCATTTGATTACGAGACAAAAAAGGTAATTGACAAATTTGTATGTCCACATTGCAAGAGCACTCTTGCAAAAAAAGATTGCTCTAACGCTATGGTCACCATGTTCGACGAGGATTTGAATAGCACAATTCAAATGTCAAAGCAAAAGCCGGTATTGATTAACTATACCTATCAAGGAAAAAAATTTGAAAAAAAACCAGATGTAGAGGATTTGGCGCTAATTGAGAAAATACAGAAAACTCCAATCCCTTTTTGGTACCCAATAGATCGTATGCCAGAAGGAGGAGAAACAAGGAGAAATGACAAATACGGAATTACACATGTGCACCATTTTTATACCAGAAGAAGTTTGCTTTCGATTGCGTTCTTCATGGAACAGGTAAAAAAATCACACAACAGCCAAAAAATGCGGTTTGTCTTTGAACAGATAATTCTAGGGATGGCTAAAATATCAAGGTATGTTCCAAGCCATTTTTCACAGGTTAATCAATATTTGAGTGGAACATTGTACATTGGTTCACAAGTGGTCGAGGTCAGTCCAGAATACATCCTCAGTGGAAAAATTGAAAAGCTTTCAAAAATGTATAGTCAGGTTCCATTTGATGGAGAGTCGGCATGCGTTTTTACAGGGTCTACCACTAATACACCCGTACCGAATGATTCTATAGATTATATTTTTACAGACCCACCATTCGGCAGTAATTTAAACTACTCTGAATTGAATTTCTTCTGGGAAGCATGGATGGGATGTGTTACAAATAACACAATGGAGGCTATAGTTAATCAAGTTGCCGGAAAAAATCTTCTTGATTACCAACGTTTGATGGAATTGTGTTTTAAGGAATACTACAGGGTGCTAAAACCTAATCGTTGGATGACTGTGGAATTTCATAATTCGAAAAATTCTGTTTGGAATGCGATTCAAGAGGCGCTACAATGTGCAGGTTTTATTATTGCTGATGTGAGAACATTGGATAAACAGCAAGGAACTTTTAAGCAAATTTTGAATAATTCAGCAGTCAAACAAGACCTAATTATTTCTGCTTATAAACCGCAGACTGGTTTTATAAGGGAATTCGTTGCAAATACAGGCACTGAAGAAACCGCTTGGGCATTTGTGCGTCAACATCTTTCAAACATTCCTATTGTTGTGGACGCCAATAATGATGGAAAAATTGATATTCTTGCTGAACGTCAGGCGTATCTTTTATTTGACCGTATGGTAGCATACCACATTATGCAGGGGCTTCCGGTTCCTATTGATGCAAGCGATTTTTACCGAGGACTTGATGATAAATTTCTAAAACGAGATGGTATGTACTTCCTTGCAGACCAAGTGAATGAATATGATACTGCACGCATAAAAACCGATGTGGAGCCGATTCAATTTGGGCTGTTTGTGACAAACGAAAAGAGCGCCATTGCTTGGTTATATCAGCAGCTAGATGATAATTCAGGTGAAAGACAAACATATGCCCAACTTCAGCCGAAATTCATGCAGGAAGTAAAGTCTGTCGACAAATACGAGTCTATGCCGGAACTGTCTGTTCTTCTTGAAGAAAACTTCCTTCAGGATGAGAAGGGGCAATGGTATATCCCTGATGTAACTAAGGAAGGCGACGTTGTCAAACTTCGCGAGAAGAATCTTTGGAAAGAATTCGAAGGTTATTTAAGCAGCAAAGGCAAACTTAAATTGTTCCGTTCCGAGGCTGTTCGTGTAGGTTTCTCACGCCTATGGAAGGAAAAGAATTATAAGGCCATTGTTGATATTGGCAATCGTCTGCCTGAGCAGACAATTCAAGAGGATGCAAACTTGCTTATGTACTACGATATTAGCTTGGGCCGCATCTAAGAATACGAGGTGAAGAGGAATGCTGGAAATCGGCGATTTCGCTTTTGACACGCTTTCGCAAGCGAATGTGCAGATGCTGGAGAGAATTGAAGTATGGGGATACGTCTCCTACAAGGTTTTCAATCCAGCAACCGGGAAGGTCTATAAAGCGACTGAAGAACAATTAAATCCTGAAGGTAATACCATTCGCTATGATGAAAATTATTTGCGATATGTGATGCAGCTTTCAAAAATCAAAAACGAGACCGCCGGAGGCTTCCTTTCGTCACTGGCAAGCAGTATCATTCCGTTGCCTCATCAGCTCCATGTGCTCAATCGAGCAATGGAGACTAACAATATTCGCTATATTCTGGCGGATGAAGTGGGTCTCGGTAAAACCATCGAGGCAGGTATGATTATCAAAGAGCTGAAGAGTCGAGGACTTGTCAGCAGAGTGCTTGTAGTCTGCCCGACTGGCTTAGTAACCCAATGGGGCAGTGAAATGCAGGAGAAGTTCCATGAGAAATTTCATGTCATACTTCCCTCTGATTATGACACGATTCGCAGGCTTACAGATAGCAACGACGTGTATGGACAGTTCGACCAGGTTATCTCTCCGATGGATTCCATCAAGCCGCTGGAAAAGCATGCAGGTTGGACAGAGGAACGTATAGAACAGTACAACGAGGAGCGTATTTATTCCATCATCAACAGTGGCTGGGACTTGATTATCATTGATGAGGCCCACCGTGTTGCAGGCTCCTCCGGAGAAGTGGCACGATATAAATTGGGCAGCCTGTTAGCGCAGGCCAGTCCATATTTGCTACTGCTTTCAGCTACTCCGCATAACGGAAAGACTGAGCCGTTCCTACGCTTAGTAAGGCTGCTGGATGAGGAGGCTTTCCCGAATGCAAAATCAATTGTTAAAGAACAGGTGTCGCCTTTCTTAATTCGCACAGAAAAGAGAGAAGCAATTGATAACAACGGTAATTTGCTCTTCAAAAACAGAGTAACACACCTTGTTTCCTTGACTTGGGACGAGCGTAACAATCTACAAAGGGAACTTTATGAGTTGGTAAGCTCTTACGTTTCAAAAACCTACAACAAGGCACTACGTAATAAAAAGAAAAACATGTGCCTAATATTTTTACTTATTATCATGCAGCGCATGGTAACCAGTAGTACAGCAGCAATCCGTCAGAGTTTGGAGCGCCGCCTGAATGTTCTGCGTAGTCAGCGGACTCACCTTGGAAATTTGACCGAGGAAGATCTGGAGGAACTGGATATCGAGGACGGTGTCGAAGAAGCACTGGAGGCCATCTCGCTGGATATGGAACTGGAAACTGAAGAGCTTCAGATGATTATTTCTGTTGCAAAGCAGGCGCAGTTCCAGAATCAGGATGCTAAGGTGGAGCCTTTGCTGGAAGCTATCGATTCTATTATGAGCGATGATAATACTCAGAAGATAATCATTTTCACAGAGTTTGTCGCTACACAGAAGTACCTGCAGACACTGTTGGTAAATCGTGGCTTTTCCGTTACGGTCTTAAACGGCAGCATGAATATTGAAGAGCGTAATGAGGCTATGCTGGAGTTCAAAAACAACACCAGTATCTTTATTTCGACAGATGCCGGTGGCGAAGGTCTCAACCTTCAGTTTGCCAATATCATCATTAACTACGACCTGCCTTGGAATCCTATGAAAATTGAGCAGCGTTGTGGTCGTGCAGACCGTATTGGCCAGCAGCGAGATGTACATATCTACAATTTTATTGTTTCGGATACTGTGGAAAATCGTGTGCGTGAAGTGCTGGAAGAAAAACTCTCTGTTATTTTGAAGGAGATGGGCGTAGATAAGTATTCCGATGTTCTGGATAGCGAAGTAGCTGAGTGCGATTTTACAGAGGTCTATATGCGCTCGGTTGGTCATCCAGGACAGGTTGAAAAGAATACCTATCCAATCGAAGCAGAGATGAAGCAACAGCTTGCCAATGCGAAGAAATATAAAGATGTCATTCGTGAAGAAAAAGACCTGACACGTCTGGTCGGAACAGAACCTGATTTCGATGTGGATGTGGCCCTACGCACCATGATGACCTATTATGAGTGCTGGAAAGGCAATGACCCTCGTCTGATTGACCGTATCAGTATTGGCGATGAGGAAATAACCAAACATCTAAAGACTGAAATCCTCCAAGACAGAATGAGTCCCTTGCTCTCAGTGAGCATTGCAAATTTCCCGAATGAAGCAGGTTGCTTTATGCTGTGGGAGCTCTCCATATCTGATGACGAAAGCGGAAAGAGGATTATTCCAATCTTCGTGAATGATGCTATGATTTTACGCCCGATGGCTGGAAAGCGTTTGATGGAGGTATTCCTTGATGGAACCAGTCGTTTGACAATTGGGACAGCTCCGAATATGAGTGCAGAGCAATATGCTGGCCTCGAAAAGCTCAGTATGGAATTTGCTTATGATACCTTTATGGAATTGAAGGAAAAGCAGCTGCAGCTCAATCAGGAAAGTTACAACAAATATATGTATGCTTTACAGCTTCGTATGGAAGCTGCCGAGCACATTGGAATTGACAATATCCGCCGAGGTCGCTTGGCGAAGTTAGAAAAAGAGAAGGCCATCATTGAAGCTGAACACAAGAAAGGTGCACAAGTGTATCCCAATTTCCGCTTGATGCTGGCAGTCAGATTGGAGGCATAACGCATGTTTGGAGACTATGTGTTAAAACAAGCAGCCGCAGAATACAACAATCGAATACTCCTTATAGACGACGAGGGATTGGAAGAATTAACTCATTACAGTGCGGACTTTCAGGCACATGGCTTCGAAGTGGTGCATTATACGGATGATTTGACCTTCCGAATTGAGTACGAGGATAAGCTGAAAAATACAGCGAACAAGCTGTTGGTGCTTGCACATTCGGGTAGCTATATTCCCTATGACCTCCAACGAAGACTTAGAGTTTACCTTCTTTCAATGGACAGGCTGTTTCCGAAACTGAATATGGAGGCCCTTAAGGCTCGACGTAATTTGGATTTAGAGCTTCTCTGTTTGGCGTATAAGAAGAATTTTGATGACCTGCGACAGCGTAAGCAGACGGAGGAATTTCTCCATCAGAAGGTAGATTGCTCAGAGAATGTCGCTGCGTATCTAAAACAGCGTTATTCTGAGCTGTTGCAAAGTCTTACTACCGCCAAGAGCTATCGAGATTGGTTTGCCCTTGCAGAAACAAAAGCAAAGATTGACACGCTGTCAACGGAGTATCGTTTGAATTTTGATACTTCGGAAGTCAATCGGGCTTTCCGGGATTATGTATTGAAGGAATTCGGTAAGCTCTCCACTGAAATGAATAAAGAAACTCCGGTGCTGGTTAGCCGTGCAATGGAGTATATGAACGACCATAGCAACAAATTTGTGATTATCGTTATGGATGGTATGTCTAAATTTGACTGGAGCATTATTGCAAAGTCGTTTCATGACCTTCAATATGAACAATCAGCCGCTTTTGCGATGATTCCAAGTACCACCTCCATCTCCCGACAGTGTCTTCTGTCAAATAAGACACCGGGCCAGCTAATGGAACCTTGGAAGCAGAGCAAGGAAAAGCAGGAGTTTGTGGCCTGCGCAAGGTCAATGGGATACACAGATAACCAGATAGGATATGAGCGAGGGTATGATGCACAGTTTGGCTCCTTTGTGAAGTGCGGTGCGGTTATCATTAACGATGTGGATGATATGGTGCACGCCCAACACCAAGGCCGTCTGGGAATGCTGAATGACATCGGTGTTCTTTCAGACCAACATAAGCTGGCTGACATGACGAAGCGTTTTCTTTCAGAGGGCTTTGATGTTTATATCACCGCAGACCACGGGAATACGCCTTGCACAGGGCTTGGAAAGTTAATGGGAACAGGTGTAGAAACCGAAACAAAGAGCCGAAGGATGATTGTTCTACAGAACTTTGCTGACAAAGACGGGCTTATGCAAAAGTATGGCTTGATAGAGTATCCAAAGTATTATATGAATAAGGCTTTTGATTACCTTATTTGCGATGTGGGAGACTCCTTCGATGCAAAGGGTGAAGAAGTAATGACGCATGGCGGCATAACAATTGATGAGGTCATAGTACCTTTTATTAAGATAAAGGCGGTAAATTAATGGCAAAAATGGTAGGTCTGTCAAGAAATTTGAAGCTGTCATGGTTGAATCAAACCGTTGAGCTTGTTTCGAGCAATTTGGTAGAGAACGAAATAAAAGAAAAATTGAATGAATATTTGAGCTTCGAAATAGGAAGCCCTACAAATATTCGTAAGACCAGAGAAATCTTGATGTACATCTGGCATTATGAAAATGAATACACAGAAAAATTACGGCCCACAGCACTTGAGCTGATTAAGAAGTATCCGGATTATGCACTTGAAATCCACTGGTGCATGATGCTGGCGGCATATCCTGTTTTTATGGATATGTGCAAACTTATCGGTAAAATGTCGGAGTTTCAAGACGAAATCACGCTGGCCCAGCTGAAGCAGAAGCTATTTGATGAATGGGGTGAGCGCACGACGCTATACCACTCTATCGACAAGCTGATTTCTACTCTAAAAGAGTTTGGTGTACTTGCCTGCGATAAACCGGGAAAATACCACATCAACAGGCACAAGGTTGCAAAAGATGAAATCAACAGTTTTATGGTTTATACTATAATAAATGTTGATGGTAGCGGTTATTATTTATTCCAAGAGGTTAATGCATCTTCGTACTTATTCCCATTTGAGTGCACTGTATCAAAGGAAATGCTGCTGCAAGACGAACGTTTTACCATGAATAATTTTGGTGGTAGTTTGTCAGTTGCTTTGAAAAATTAATTGTCATTTTGCAAATGTTTTCAGAACGTTTGTTTTTGTTGGTAAATTAGGAGATTTATATTTAGCTTTTTGTAACACGAACTCACCTGTGAAGGCGAGTTCGTGTTACAAAAGTTTCATCTACTTTAAATCGTATCCGGTGGCTTATAGGTGTTGAGGTGAATGAAAATCTCTGGCTACATTTTGGCTACAAAAGTTTTGAATAATACGGATAAAGTGCATATTGTTTTGCAATATTTAACGTTAAAAGCGAATTGAAAATACATATAATTGCCATTTGAAAAGATATAGAAGTCGAGTGAGAATATGTCAGAAAATAGCAGAAAAAATATCCCACAGAAACTGCCATGGAGAGATACCTTCCGCAGTTTCTGTGGGATTTCATTATATCAGCAGACTGTACGGTTACGCCCGGCCTGGACGCCGGAAATCAGCAATATGACCGTCATGGCAATAAGTACGAGCAGGGGGACTGTCCATGACTCCATAGAGTCATAAATGCCACCCAACAGTGTGGGGCTTACGGCTGCCAGGGCATAGCCGAAGGATTGGGAAATCCCTGAAAGCGAGGCGGCCTGAGATGCATTTTTCGTCCGCAGCCCGATCAGGCACATAGCCAGACTCAGGCAAGCGCCTGTACAAAACCCACAGAGAAGCACTCCGCCTAAAAGTCCGGTATGACCGCCGGACACCAGCACCAAAATAAGTCCTGCGGCATAAATGATGGAGATAATGGCTGAAAGCAGCTTCTGATCTTTATATCCGGCAGCCAATAACGGCACCGCAAAGGAAGCAGGAATACCGGCCCACTGGTATAGGGAAGCATAATATCCTGACGAATCCGGAGATATTCCTTTAGACTGAAGAATGGCGGGCAGCCAGGCCACAAAGCTGTAAAAGAGCAGTGACTGGACACCCATATAAACGGTAACACTCCAGGCAGCCGGAGACCTTAACAATACCTTCAGGCTGACCTGTCCGCCTGCTGACGGCTCATTTGTACGGTAGTTCCATAACGGGAGCCATATTATGATGGCAGGAAGTGTGAGCAAAACCCAGATGGACAGAGAACCCCGCCATCCGAAATTATTACTGTGGGAAAGGGGAATACTGATGCCGGAAGAAACGCCGGCAGATATGGCAATACAGGTGGTGTAGATTCCGGTCAGGAGTCCGACCTTATCAGGGAATGCCGATTTAATGATACTCGGCAGCAAAACGTTTCCGACGGCGATGCCGATACCGATGACAGCGGTACCCGGAAAAAATCCGGCAGACCCGCCCATGGAACGCAGAACAATGCCGGCAGTGAGAACAAAAAGGCTGAGAGTGAGTGTTTTGCCGGCTCCAAATGCACCTGACAGCTTCCCGACAAAGGGGGAGACTGCGGCAAAAGCGATTAACGGAATGGTGGTAATCATGCCGGACAGGAAATGAGAAAGATCCAGTTCTGGCCTGATCTGCGAAATAAGAGAGCCGACACCCGTCAGCGGAGTGCGCAGAACACAGGCCACCAATATGATTCCGGCTATCAGCAGTTTGTTTTTATGCTTATTCATTTTTTTATATCTCCTTTTGCTATATTTGGGATGCCATGAAAAAAGGAGATATCTGTTATTTCATCGTGATAAATGCCTGCATTACATTATGAAAATACATCTGCAGAATAGGTATAATCATTTTATGTAGCCAACCGTTTCTGAATTATGATTAGTTATGACTTACTCAATAGATTATAGCACAAAGGAGATGTAAGTCAAGAAGTGGATCAATACCACTATAGTGATGAAAATATAATAACTTATTTCAGGATCATATATTATTAAAAAATACTTTGATTATTAAACATAAATTAACTATAATAAATAGCGGGCGATTAACAGCAGAACGGGAGAGATGGTATGGGATTAATTGAAATGGCAAGTGGAAATTCAGTCTGGCGGGGAATGGATTACTAAAATGTAATTGTTATTGGTAAAAATGATTAAAGCAAATAAAAGGAGCACAAAAGATGGAACGGAATTTGATAATGCTTGGTACAGGAAATGCTATGGTAACAAAATGCTATAATACCTGCTTTGCCATTCAGAACGGAGAGGAATATCTTCTTGTGGATGCCGGAGGCGGAAATGGGATTCTGGGCCGTCTGGAAGAAGCAGAGATCCCTGTGGATAAAATCCATTACATGTTTGTTACCCATGCCCATACCGATCATGTGCTGGGAGTTGTGTGGGTGATACGGAAGGTAGCCACTATGATGCGCAGCGGCGCTTACGAAGGCAATTTTAAAATATACTGCCATGAAGACCTGGCTGATACCATTATGCAGCTGTGTACGCTTACGCTGGTAAAAAAATTCACTGTCTTTCTGGGAGACAGGATACTGATTAAAAAGGTAAAGGACGGAGGAGAAAAGAAAGCGGCGGGAATGAAGCTCACTTTTTTTGATATCCATTCCACAAAAACAAAGCAGTTTGGTTTTCAGGCCCGCTTCGAAGACGGTATGGTGCTTTCCTGTCTGGGGGATGAACCCTACAAAGAGGTAACCAGACCTTATGTGGAAGGCTGTGACTGGCTTTTGAGCGAGGCCTTCTGTCTGGACAGGGATAAAGAGATATTCCATCCTTATGAAAAGCATCACAGTACGGCTCTGGATGCCGGAAGGCTGGCGGAGGAACTGCATGTATCCAATCTTGTGCTGTACCATACGGAGGATACCTGTCTGGAAAAAAGAAAGGAAGCCTACAGCCGGGAAGCCGCCCTTTCATTCCATGGCACGGTTTATGTACCGATGGATCTGGAAAGAATCCGGTTATGAAGAGGTAAAAACGCTCATATAATGCAGTATGAGTAGAAAAATCAGTGCTTCCAAAAAGAAAAAAATAATGGAAAAGAGCCCGAAGGAGCAGCTTGTCGATACCCTCAAACTTCCGAAGGATATGCTTTTGGGCGCTTCCATCCTGACCATGACCGGGAATCATGAGCTATGGGTGGAAAATTACAAGGGGATTATTGAATATACCAGAGAATCTATAACCCTGCAGGCCAAGACCGGACAGATCTCCATCTGCGGATGCGGGCTTGTCATTGATTATTATACCAACGAGGATATGAAGATAATCGGAACGATCCAGTGTATCCGGTATCTTTAAATTGAGGAGGAAATAATCATGAGAGAATTTTTCCGGTATCTGCAGGGATATCTGAAGATAAAAGTATGGGGATATTCTCCTGAACGGTTTATGAACCTGTGCAGCAATCACCATATCCTGTTGTGGGATATTGCAAGGCAGGAGGATTGCTATACCATGTATATCAGCCTGTCCGGTTTCTACAAGCTGCGGCCGATAGTGAGAAAGACCGGAACAAGGGCAGCCGTTCTGGAACGATACGGACTGCCTTTTTTTATACGGAAAATGAGAAAAAGGAAGATCTTTGCGCTTGGACTTCCCTGCTGCCTGGCTTTTCTCATAGCCATGTCCCAGTTTGTATGGGCCATAGATTTCGAAGGGAATGTTTCCATTACAGATGATGTACTCATGGATTTCCTGGCGGAAAAGGGAATTGATTATGGGGTGGCAAAAAATAAAATCGATATTGAAGCCTTGGAGGCCAGCCTGCGAGAAAATTTCGATATTGTCACCTGGACCTCCGCCAGAATAGAAGGCACCCGGTTTATTGTAAAAATAAAAGAAAATGATTTGGCACCGGATGAAGCTCCGGATGAGAAAGAGAACTGGCCGGGAAGCAACCTTATCGCCACGCAGGATGGTATTGTAGTTTCCATATTGACGCGGCAGGGAGTTCCCCTTGTTACGGAGGGTACCCCGGTTCAGAAAGGGGATGTTCTCGTATCCGGGGCAGTGCCTGTCATGGCGGACGACGGAACAGTCAGAGAGTATCAGTTCTGCCATGCGGACGCGGATGTATCCCTGGTATATGAGATTCCCGTACATGAGGAACAGCCGCTCATGTACGAATACAAGAATTACACCAACCGGGAAAAAAAGGATGTTTTCTTTTCCCTTGGCCATAAAAGATATGTTTTAAAGCTGGGAGACTGCGGATTTTTAAAATATGACACTGTTCTGGACACCCGGCAGCTCTGCATTTTGAACCAGATTTATCTGCCGTTCTATTACGGCTTTGAGGTACACAGGGAATATCTTCCTGTAGAGGCCGTATACCAGGAAAATAAGGCAGAAGCGCTCCTGAATGAGAAGCTTTCAAAAAATATAGTAAGTTTAGAAGAAAAAGGGGTACAAATAATAGAAAAAGATGTTAAAATAGAAACAGCAGGCAATACGCTGGTTATGGATGGATATATGACGGTGCAGGGAAATGACGGAAAAGCACAGCGTATTGAAGCCGAACAGCCTGTTGCTGAGAATGAGACAGAATCCGGGAGCAGTCAGTAAATTTTATGGAGCAATTTGAAACGATCGTGGAAATGGATGCCGCGCATATCCTGAATGTGTTCGGCGAGTATGATAAATACGTGAAGAAGCTGGAAAAATATCTGGATGTTACCATCGTTGACAGGGACGGCGGCGTGCGGATAAGCGGTTCACGAAAGCATGTGGAGCAGACGGAGGCTATCTTAAGGCAGCTTCTGGAATTATCGAAAAGGGGAAACCAGATTCAGGAACAGAATGTGGATTATGCAATCGAGATGAGCATGGAAAGCAATAATGATGCACTTTTGGAAATAGACGGGGATCTGATCTGCCATACGGTGAGCGGCAAGCCAATTAAGCCGAAGACACTTGGGCAGAAACAATATGTGGACGCCATCCGGAACAATATGATTGTATTCGGCATGGGGCCTGCGGGAACCGGAAAAACATATCTGGCAATGGCAATGGCCATTACCGCGTTTAAAAATAATGAGGTGGAGAGGATCATCCTTACCCGGCCGGCTATTGAAGCGGGAGAGAAGCTGGGATTCCTGCCCGGTGACTTACAGAGCAAGGTAGATCCTTATCTGAGGCCTCTGTATGATGCGCTCTACCAGATTATGGGAGCGGAGAGTTTTGTAAAAAATATGGAAAAGGGGCTGATTGAGGTCGCCCCTCTTGCTTATATGCGCGGACGTACCCTGGATAACGCATATATTATTCTTGATGAAGCGCAGAACACCACACCGGCGCAGATGAAGATGTTCCTGACAAGGATCGGCTTTGGCTCCAAGGTGATTGTAACAGGGGATGCATCCCAGAAGGATCTGATGCCCGGCGTGAATTCTGGGCTGGATGTGGCCGCTAAGGTGCTGCACAAGATCGATGACATAGCCTTCTGTACCCTGACAAGCAGGGATGTTGTCAGACATCCGCTGGTACAGAAAATTGTCAAGGCTTATGAGGCCTACGAAAATAAAGAACTGTCCAGAGAACGGACAAGGCCCCAGCAGCGGGACACAAAAGATAATTCCTATGCCAGAAAAGGAAAAGGACGATTTAACAGATGACCATTTTTGTTGAAAATGAAACAGACTATATCTTTCCCTTTGATCCTATGGAAACCGCTTCCCTAGTGGCGGGAGAGGTTCTTGAAGAGGAAAACTGCCCCTATGAGACAGAAATAAATATCCTTATTACGGACAATGAAGGAATCCGGATGTATAACCGGGAATACCGGAATATCGACAGGGAGACGGATGTCTTGTCTTTTCCCAATGTCCCGTTTGAGCTTCCCTCCGATTTTTCGGTGGCGGAGGAAATGGAGGCTGACTGCTTCCAGCCGGACAGCGGGGAACTGATTCTTGGGGATATTATTCTTTCCTGTGACAGGATTCTGGAACAGGCGGAAAGCTTTGGCCACAGTATCCGCAGAGAATATGCTTTTTTAATAGCCCACAGCATGCTTCATCTGTGCGGCTATGACCATATGGAACCCGATGAGGCATCTGTTATGGAAGAAAAACAGAACCATGTTCTGGACAGGCTGGGAATTACCAGAGATATCAGTGATTGACATAATGACTTAAAGAATGGATTACAATACGAATGAGAGTGGCTATGGATAACCATAAGAAAAAAAGAAAAAGGAGAAAACAGGAAGGTATCGGGGGAAACGGCGCTTTTTTTGCGTGCTGCGGAGCCCTGGCAGGCCTGCTCTCCATGATAAAGAGGATTCCTCTTACCAATATCATCGGAGATAATGGAAATGCTTATTTCAGCATGGCTTTCGATACCTATACATTTTTCTTTTTATTCTGCGGCTATGCCGCACCTGCAGTAGTAGCAAAAATGACTTCGGCCAGATGCTCAAAAGGACAGTTCCGGAATACCCGCCGGGTATGGAATGTATCAATGGCCCTTACCCTGGGAGGCGGCCTGTTATGTACCCTTTTAATGCTGTTTCTTTCTGATTTCCTCGCAGGAAGCATTTACGGAGAACCCCTGAGCGCTGTTGCCATGAAGATTCTTTCCATAAATATTGTATTGGCTTCCGTACTGGGCCTGTACAGGGGATTTTTCCAGGGAATGGGTACAATGGTACCTACATCCGTATCCCGGTTCCTGGAGGAGGTGCTCTGTCTTGCAGTGATGCTCATTGCTGCCGGCAATATGGGAAAATATGGGGCCAAGGTAGGCGCCCTGCTTCAGAACAGGAATTATGAACAGGCTTTCGGCGCGGCCGGAGGAGTTCTTGGCCTTACGATAGGAAGCGCAGTGCCGCTTCTGTTTTTACTGGTGGTCTTCGCCATGTTCCAGAGCAGTTTCCGGAAGAAGGAACGTAAGGACATGGGAAAGGGCACAGAAAGTTACCGCAGGATTGTACGAATCCTGGTTCTTTCCACGCTGCCGGTTGTATTGATAGCACTGGTTACACAGGGAAGCGTAATTGTGGATCAGATTATGTTCCTCAAGCTGAGCCCGACAAGCCGGGATAGCATAACACAATGGGGTGTGTTTTCCGGCAAATACAGGATCCTGGCAAATATGCCGGGGGTTTTGATTACCGCCGTATGCGCGTCCCTTGTACCGGCTATTTCTGTTTCCAATGCAAGTATGAACATCGGCAGGCTGAAGGACAAGGCGCAGATGCTGATTCGTTTGTCGGTTCTGCTCGCGCTTCCTGCCGCCGTGTTTTTTGCCGTAATGGCGGATACGTTAATTCCCGCCCTGTTTAAGGTAGGGGAAATGGAGCTGGCGGCAAAGCTTCTTCGGATCGGAAGCATTGCCATAGTCTTCCAGGCGCTTTCCATGGCTCTTTCCGGTGTGCTTCAGGGACTGGAAAGGGAACGGAATGTGCTGATAAATTCTTTTATTTCTTTCTGCGTCCATGTAATTACCCTTTATGTGCTTATTGGCAAGGTAAAAATGGATATAACGGGTGTGGTGGTGGCTGTGATAGTACTTTTTGCACTGCTGTTTATCCTCAATCTCGTTTCGATACAGAGAAGGCTGGCTCTGCGCATTGACTGGGGGCGTATGATCGGAATCCCTGTCATTTCCGCCGGAGTGTCCGGAGTGGTTATTTTCCTGATTAACAGACTGCTTACGGAAAAAATATCCAGCGGCGTTATGTCATGGATTTGCTTTCTTGTGGGAACACTTATTTATATTGCTTTGATTTTAGCGCTCCATGGGATATCTGAGAGGGAATTAAAGGAAATTCCCGGAGGCGAAATTATTATCTTTTTTGGAAAAGCTTTCCGGCTGATGTAGCCGGAATGGACGGGAAATTTGAGGGACAGCCGCTGTTTGCGGCTGTCTTTTGTATAAATAATTGAAAAAATGCTGATACTTGATACAAAAGGGACAGTAAGAGCAGGAGGTTCTTATGCGTTTGTGGAAAAAAATCAGCATATATATTATTTATCCCATACTGATGCTTGCTGTAGGCTTTCTGGCCTCTGTAAAGCTTCATGATTTCTTTTATCCAAGCCAGAATGCCAAACAGGAACAGCAGTATGTGCAGGATGGCGGAAACGGGGATACGGCGGAAAACCAGGAAAGTATGGAGGCTCTGGGTACCGGCGGGGCGGTGATTACCTGCGATACCCGTTTTGTCGTAAAAAGCCTGGATCTGGCTGATTCCAGCAGGGAAGAGGAGGAAAGTCCGATACCGGAGCAGTATATCGGAATGGACAGAGACGAATTCCTTTCGGCGATGAACAGTTATTCGGAATCGCCATCTTTGAATGACCTGAATAAGGGCTTCCTTTCGCTGGATGTTCAGAAGTTTTCCGCACAGGAAGTGGTTATCCAGAAAAATTATGAAAGCAAAAAGAAATGTACCGAGTTCTACCTGGCCGTGGAAAATAACTATGTAGTGGTTTATGAAGCGGATAAAAAGACAAAATATATGTCTACAGGAATCCCGCTGCAGAGTCTTTCCGCTGAATTGGCGAAGGAAATACTTCAGTTTAAATATGTGGGAAGTGAGGCCGAACTGTATAATTTCCTTGAGTCTTATTCCAGTTAGTATTATAATGGGAATAATTTGAGGACAGGAATCGGTATCCATGCAGAGAATAGATATTGGTATTATAGGCGGCGGCGCGTCCGGCCTGATGGCGGCTGTCGCGGCGGCTGACAGTATGAAGGGGCGGCCCTGTGAAATCATAATTTTTGAAAAAAAGGATAGAGTGGGAAAAAAACTGCTGGCGACAGGGAACGGGAAATGTAATTTAACCAACCTGTCTTTTTCCGTGGAAAAACCCGGACTTTTTTACAGAAGCCGGAACCCGGAGCTGCTGGCTTCTTTTTTTGCCCGGTTCGGCGCGGAGGATACTCTTAAGCAATTCGAACGGCTGGGAATGCTGGTAACGGACAGAAACGGCTATGTATATCCTCTTTCAGGCCAGGCGGCAACAGTGCTGGACACCCTGCGTTTTGCACTGGAGGAAAGGAAAGTACATACAGTTACGGAATGCAGGGTGGAGAGGGCAGCGTACCGAAGGGAAGGACGTAATGCCGGTTTTTATGTGCAGACTCCCGATGAGAGTTATTTTTGCAGGCGGCTTATTCTTTCCTGCGGAAGTGCGGCAGGCGAAAAAAATGCCGATTTGGGAGGCTACGAGCTTGCCAAAGGCTTCGGACATACTCTGATAACTCCGCTCCCGGCTCTGGTACAGCTGCGCTGTGCCGGAAACTTCTGGAAGGGACTTGCCGGTGTGCGGACAGAGGCCGGTATCCTTCTTACCATAGAAGGAAAAGGAAAGAAAGAAGAATATGAAGAACAGGGAGAGCTTCAGCTGACGGATTACGGGATTTCAGGAATTCCGGTATTCCAGCTGAGCAGATTCGCATCAGCGGCGCTTTCCCAGGGGCGTAAGGTGAAAGCCACCATTGATTTTCTGCCTGCCTTCCGGGGCAAAGACGATGACTGGCAGGCCCTCATAAAGAAAAAATGCAGGGACTGCCGCCAAAGAAGCATGGAAGTGCTGTTTAACGGTCTGGTAAATAAAAAAATAATCCAGACAATGTGGAAGCTGAACGGGCTGCATGGTGAAGATACTGTCTCGTCCGAGACATTTCCTGCTGTGGAAAAAGTTTTTCTCATGCTGCGGAATTTTGAGGTGACGGTGACCGCTTCCAATCCCTTTGCCAATGCCCAGGTGTGTGCCGGAGGCGTGCCTCTTACGGAAGTGGATTCTCAGATGGAATCCCGCTGCTGTCCGGGCTTATATCTTGCAGGAGAGCTGCTGGATGTGGACGGCAGATGCGGCGGTTATAATCTCCAGTGGGCATGGACAAGCGGGTATCTTGCGGGACAGGCGGCAGCGCTTTCAATCAGGACTGAGAGGAAAAAATATGATTAGAATACAGCAGATGAAACTGAAACCGGGCCATACGCCGGAGGCGGTGGAAGAAAAAGCCGCCAAGACACTGCGTCTTGCCCCGGAACAGATAGCTTCCTGCAATGTGGTGAAGCAGTCCATAGATGCCAGAAAGAAGCCGGAGATATGGTTTTCCTATGTGGTGGACGTAACACTGAAAAACGGCAGTGAGGAAAATGTGATTCGAAGGTGCCGCAATAATAGTGTTTCCCTTGTGAAGCCTGTCGTTTACCGCTTCCCGGATCCCGGAACGCAAAGCGCAAGGCACCGCCCGGTCATTATCGGGATGGGACCCGCGGGGCTTTTCTGCGGATATCTGCTGGCAAGGGCCGGATACCGCCCCATCCTGCTGGAACGGGGAAAGGATGTGCAGTCCAGAACCAGGGATGTGGAGAATTTCTGGGGAGGAGGCCCCTATATGCCTGATTCCAACGTACAGTTCGGGGAAGGCGGAGCGGGAACCTTTTCCGATGGGAAACTGAATACGCTGATTAAAGATAAAGAAGGTAGAAGCGGCGAAGTGCTCCGCATCCTGGTAGAGCATGGGGCTCCGTCCCGGATCCTGTATGAAAACAAGCCTCATATCGGAACGGATATCCTTTCTGAAGTAGTGAAGAACATGCGTGAGCAAATCCTGTCCTGGGGCGGAGAAGTCCATTTTAATGCACGTGTGGATCAGCTCCTTCTGGAAAAAGATGAAATAATCGGGGTAACATGCGCTGACGGACGGGAATTCCTTTCGGAAGCAGTGATTCTTGCCATTGGCCATAGTGCCAGAGATACCTTTGAAATGCTGGAACAAAAGCAAATTCCCATGGAGGCAAAGTCTTTTGCCGTAGGCCTGCGTGTGGAGCATCCACAGGCGCTGATTAATCTGTCGCAGTATGCGGTCGAGTGGCCGGAGCAGCTTCCTCCTGCCGCCTATAAACTGACAGCAAAGACAGAAGAGGGCAGGGGCGTATATTCCTTCTGTATGTGTCCGGGAGGTTATGTAGTCAATGCCAGCAGCGAAGAAGGAAGGCTTGCGGTTAACGGCATGAGCTATAGCCGGCGGGACGGGAAAAATGCCAACAGCGCCATCATAGTGACTGTCACACCGGAGGATTTCCAATTATATGCCGGTTCTTCCGGGGGACCGCTGGCAGGCATCGCTTTTCAGCGCATGCTCGAGGAAAAAGCCTGGAATATTGGCGGAGGGCGGATTCCGGTACAAAGATATGGAGAGTTTGCCGAAAAACCGAAGGGACAAAAAAAGCAGAGGGTTCCCGCGGATTTTCTTCCCTGTATGAAAGGGGAATATACCTTTGCCGATCTGCGGCCGTTATTTCCCGCGCCGCTGAGAAAGGCTTTTATGGAAGGAATGGAAGCCTTTGACAGAATGATTCCCGGTTTTGCGGATGATGCGGTATGTCTTGCCGGTGTGGAAAGCAGGACATCATCGCCTGTTCGTATTACACGGCAGGATGATTTTCAGTCAACGATAAAGGGGCTGTATCCCTGCGGGGAAGGCGCCGGCTACGCGGGCGGCATCACATCCGCCGCCATAGACGGCATGAAAATCGCTGAAGCTATTGCGAAACGTTATAAAATTATATAAAATAATGGGAAGACTTGAGATAAACGCAACGGAGGACGGTTAAGTGGAGCAGTATCGCGAAAAACTAAAGGATAAAAAGAGAATTGTCGTAAAAATAGGTTCTTCATCCCTCCAGCATCCTGAGACAGGAGAGCTGGATTATATCAAACTGGAGGTCCTGGTCAGAGAACTGTGCAATCTGAAAAACCAGGGTAAGGAAGTGGTGCTTGTCACATCAGGAGCCATCGCCCAAGGGAAAAAGGCGATGAATCTGAAGGAAGAGGACATCACGGAGCATAACCGCATAGCTATGAAGCAGGCCTGTGCCGCCATAGGACAGTCCCGGCTCATGATGACCTACCAGCGTATTTTTTCCGAGTATAATCAGGTGACGGCCCAGATCCTCATGACCAAAAATACAATCGTGGATAACCTTAACCGTTATAACGCCCACAATACCTTCTCCCAGCTTCTGCAGATGGGGGTGATACCGGTAGTCAATGAAAATGATACGGTAGCGACCTATGAGCTGGAAATGGACAATGATACACTGTCCGCCATCGTTGCGGCGCTGATAGGGGCGGATCTGCTGATCCTGCTTTCCGATATCGACGGCCTTTATACCGACGATCCCCGGAAGAACCCCGAGGCCAAATTTGTGGAAATCGTGGAAGAACTGAATGATACCTATATGGATATGGGTAAGGGCAGCACAGGCAGCAATGTGGGCACCGGAGGCATGAATACCAAGCTTACCGCCGCCAAAATAGCCACAAAGGCGGGAGCGGACATGCTGATTGCCAACAGCCGGGATATCCGTATTATACATAGGCTGATGGACGGCAGGAATTATGGAACCCTGTTTGTTGCCAAAAGGGATGAAAATTTTGATCTTCCCGGCTTTGTAAGCAAACTGAATAAGTCCAATCCCCCGCAGTGAGCTGATGGGGTATCAAACTTGTAACGCAGCAAGCTGCGGGGAATTGGACCCTCGCGGCAGTCGCCAAGGCCAAGCGAGCTTGGCTTTGGCTCGTTGCTCGCGGGAATAAACCGACGGGAGTGGATTGCCATGGCAGAACCGATGACAATGGATGAAAAAATAAAGAGAATCAATGAACTGTACCATAAATCCCAGGCGGAAGGCCTGAGCGCGGAAGAAAAGGATGAGCAGGCCCGGCTGCGCAAGGAATATATCAACAGTGTAAAGGTTAATCTGCGCTCTCAGCTGAATAACATTAATATCCAGAATGAAGACGGCTCCGTCACCAACCTGGGGAAAAAGAATGCTGAATAAAAAAGAATGCCGTAAAGAAGCATTGCGCAGACGATCCGGAATGACCATGGAGGAACGGACCGACGCGGGCCGGCGGATCGCCGGGCTGCTTTTTGCCGACAGCGCCTACCGGAATGCGGAGCGGATACTGATATATGCTTCTTACCGGGATGAGGTGCCGACCTATGAAATCATGGAACAGGCCTGGAGGGACGGAAAACAGGTTTTCTGTCCTAAAATAGAAGATAGCCCGGAGCCGGAAACCACAGCGGGCGGGAAAAAGAAAACGATGGCCTTTTACCGGGTATTCTGCAGGGATGAACTGGTGAAAGGATACCAGGGGATTCTGGAACCGGGAATAACGGAAGGAAGAATCTGGGTTGGAAGCTCCGGGAAGGATTTGATACTCATGCCCGGAACCGCTTTTGACAGGGAGCGGCGCAGGCTGGGTTACGGAGGAGGCTTTTATGATCAATTTCTCCAAAATGCCTGTTCTGCGGTAAAAATAGCTGTCTGTTTTAACTGCCAGGTGCTTCCGGAACTGCCTGAGGAAGAAACCGATGTACGCCCGGACCGTATTCTGACGGAAGAGGGATGGATTTAGATCAGCCGGTAAGGCGGAAGGTGAGGGAAATGTATGGATCTGACTGAAATGGGAAGAGCGGCCGTCGCTGCAAAATATGAAGTACAGAAAATGACTGCTGAGGATAAGAATGCCTCCCTGAAGGCTGTTGCCGAAGGGCTGCTCCGTGATAAGGCCGCTGTTCTTGCCGCCAATGCACGGGATGTGGAACGAGCGGAGCGGGGCGGCATGCATCCGGGAATGGTGGACAGGCTGAGGCTGACGGATGCCAGAATGGAAGCTATGGCGGAAGGCCTGCTTCAGATTTGCGGTCTTCCGGATCCGCTGGGAGAGGTGCTTGAACATTTTACCCGTCCCAATGGGCTGGAAATCGAAAAACGCCGTGTCCCCCTGGGAGTGATCGGCATTATTTACGAATCCCGTCCCAATGTTACGGCAGATGCCTTCGGGCTTTGTTTTAAAGCGGGAAACGCCTGTATACTGAAGGGCGGAAGCGATGCCATTGACTCGAATACAGCCATCACGGAAAGCATCCGGAGATCCCTTACAGAAAGCGGCTCCTGTGAAGATGCCATCCAATTGATTACAGACACAGACCGGGAAACCACTTCCCGTTTCATGAAATTAAATGAATATGTGGATGTGCTGATTCCCAGAGGCGGTGCCGGCCTTATCCGCGCCGTAGTGGAAAACAGTACGGTGCCGGTGATTGAAACCGGTACGGGGAACTGCCATATTTACGTGGATGAATTCGCGGATATGGAAAAGGTGATCCCCATTATACTGAATGCCAAAACCCAGCGTATCGGGGTATGCAATGCCTGTGAATCCCTTGTGATACATGAAAAAATCAGGGAAAAAATCATGCCTGCGCTTGCCGAAGCGCTTCAGCAGGCGAACGTGGAAATCAAAGGAGACGAACGGACATTGCTTTGTGTGCCGGGAGCGGTTCCTGCCGCACCGGAGGATTTCGGAAAAGAATATCTGGATTATATCCTTTCCGTAAAGACCGTGGACAGCCTGGATGAGGCAATTGCCCATATTAACCGTTATAATACCGGGCATTCCGATTCCATTCTCACGGAAAATGCGGAAAATGCAGAGCGGTTTTTAAATGAGGTTGATTCTGCCTGCGTTTATGTGAACGCCTCCACCCGTTTTACCGATGGTTTTGAATTCGGCTTCGGGGCTGAGATCGGCATCAGCACCCAGAAGCTCCATGCAAGAGGGCCTATGGGGCTGAAGGAGCTGACTACCTATAAATATGCAATACGAGGAAACGGCCAAATCCGGCCTTAACAGTCAAATACCCCGCCGCACGCGGGAAGGAAAGCAGCAGGAGGTTTAAATATGAGCACAGTAGTTGATAAATTTTTAAAATATGTAACAATCGATACCCAGTCGGACGAGGACAGCACCACCTCTCCCAGTACGGAAAAGCAAAAAGACCTGGCCCGTCTGCTGGTGGGAGAACTTAAGGAAATGGGCGCCTCTGATGTGAGGATGGATGAAGAGTACGGCTATGTATATGCCACCATTCCTTCCACTCTGAAGGAGGAAGGAAAAGAGGTTCCGGTTATCGGATTCATCGCCCATATGGATACTTCCCCGGCTGTAAGCGGTAAGGATGTCAGGCCCCGCATTGTGGAAAATTATGATGGGAAGGACATTGTCCTGAATCAGGAGCTGAATATTATTCTTCCCGTTGAGGAAAATCCGGAGCTTCTGGAATATGAAGGGAAAAAGTTGATTGTTACGGATGGAACCACCCTTTTAGGCGCAGACGATAAAGCAGGAGTTGCGGAAATCATGACAATGGCCCAAACGCTGCTCGCCCATCCGGAAAAGGAACACGGCACCATCCGGATAGCCTTTACCCCTGATGAAGAAGTGGGAAGAGGGGTGGATCATTTTGACGTGGAAGGATTTCAGGCGGATTATGCCTATACTGTTGACGGCGGCGCGCTGGGAGAACTGGAATACGAAAGCTTTAACGCAGCCGGTGCAAGGCTGCATGTCAATGGATACAGCGTACATCCGGGCAGCGCTAAAAATAAAATGCTGAATGCCATCCTGCTAGCCCAGGAGTTCCAGTCTCTTCTGCCGGTATTTGAAACCCCGGCGGCTACAGAAGGCTATGAAGGTTTTTATCATGCGGACAGAATGACAGGAACGGTAGAAAGTGCGCAGGTAGATTATATTATCCGTGATCATTCCAGAGAATTGTTTGAGAAGAAAAAAGCCTATTTCAGGGAGGCCGCCGATTTCCTCAATAAGAAATATGGAAAAGAAATTTTCACTGTGGAAATGCAGGACAGCTACTACAATATGAAAGAAAAGATTTATCCGGAAAACGCCCATTTGATTGATACCGCTGTGAAAGCGATGGAAGAAGCCGGTGTTACGCCGCTCATCGCCCCCATCCGGGGAGGTACGGACGGCTCCAGGCTCTCCTTCATGGGTCTTCCCTGCCCTAATCTGTGTACCGGCGGAATGAATTACCATGGAAGATATGAATATGTATGTATAGAATCCATGGAAAAGTGCGTGGAAATAATTCTCAATATTATTTCGCTGTACGCGGAGCATGGCATCGAAAAGAAAATAAAGTAAGGAACAAAGGATGAATAACGAAAATTTAGATAAAATACTGGAAAGCATTGACCTTTCTTCACAGCCGCCTCTTGAGGAGCCGGCCAGACAATATTACTTCCTGAAAAAATGCCGCGTTTTTGTGTCGGAGGAGGAAAAGAGGCTTGGCAGGAAGCTGACGGCCTGTGTGACCACCTTTGGCTGTCAGATGAACGCGAGAGATTCCGAAAAGCTTTCCGGCATTCTGGAGCAGGCGGGCTATCAGCTGACGGACAGTGAAGAGGCGGATTTTGATATCTATAATACCTGTACGGTTCGTGACAACGCGGACCAGAGGGTTTATGGACGTCTTGGACATTTGAACGGCCTTAAGAAAAAAAATCCGCATATGAAAATCGCCTTATGCGGCTGTATGATGCAGGAACCGGGAACCATTGAAAAAATCCGGAAAAGCTATCGCTTTGTGGATTTGATTTTTGGTACCCATAACATATATAAATTTGCCGAGCTGCTGGCTTCTGCCTGGGAACAGCAGGGAATGATCGTCGATATCTGGCAGAATACGGATAAGATTGTAGAAGATCTGCCGGTAGAAAGAAAATATTCTTTTAAGTCGGGAATCAATATCATGTTTGGCTGCAACAATTTCTGCAGCTATTGTATTGTACCCTATGTAAGAGGGCGGGAGAGAAGCCGCAGCCCGAAGGATATCATTAAGGAAATCGAAAACCTGGTGGCAGACGGCGTGGTGGAAATCATGCTGCTCGGCCAGAATGTGAATTCCTTCGGCAAAAATCTTGAGGAGCCCATGAGCTTTGCCGGGCTGCTCCGGGAGGTGGAGAAAATAGACGGACTTCAGAGGATTCGTTTTATGACATCCCATCCCAAGGATCTATCAGATGAGCTGATTGAGGTAATGGCCGCCTCCTCCAAGATATGCCGGCACCTCCACCTTCCTCTGCAGTCAGGCTCCACCAGGATCCTGCAGGCCATGAACCGCCGGTATACCAAGGAGCAGTATCTGGAGCTTGTTGATAAAATCCGCACCGCCATGCCTGATATCGCTCTGACCACGGATATCATTGTAGGCTTTCCCGGTGAAACACCTGAGGATGTGGATGAAACGATAGATGTTATCAAAAAGGTTCAGTTTGACAATGCTTTTACTTTTATTTATTCCAAACGGACAGGGACTCCGGCCGCGGCCATGGAGAATCAGGTGTCGGAGGAAGTGGTAAAGGAAGGCTTTGACAGGGTATTAAGGACGGTTCAGGAAACGGCAAGAGAGCGTGTGAGGCTGCTTTCCGGCCTGACTATGGAGGCTCTTGTGGAAGAACAGAACGAACAGGATTCCACTTTGGTCACAGGCAGACTTTCTAACAATACATTGGTTCATTTCCCCGGAGATGCTTCTTTAATCGGCAGAATTGTGCCGGTATATCTGAAGGAATATAAAGGGTTTTATTTCCTTGGTGAAATGGCGGGAGGTGAGGGCTGATGTCCAAAGGCCTGAAAATCTGTCTCTGGATTGTCCTGGTTATGGATATCTTGACCTTTCTGTTTTATGGAAGGACCTTCCTGCTGGCAGATGCTTCTGCAGCAGCGGCCGGTATGATCCTTGAACTGATTCAGATTGCAGGTGTCAGCATCCTGTTGTTTAACCGGCGTAAGACAGGCTTTTATATTATCTGTTTGTCGGAAGTGGTTATCTTTGCGGTGAATGTTACGTTGTTCGGCAGCGATATCATCATGTCTCTCATAAATTCCGCAGTAGTTCCGCTGGCGGTTTACGCCTTTATGAAACCCTTCTGGAACACATGGCGGTAAAGAAAGACAGCCGGGAGCTTTTGCTCCCGGCCATATTGCTTTGAATAATGAATTTCTTATATCAGAACGATGTAAAGCAGAGTAAAAACAACGCTGATGACGAGGCTGATTGCCGAAACAATTACGCCTCCCAGCGCCAGTCCCGTATGCTGGCCTGTTTTTATCAGGCTTATAATCCCCATTATAAGGCCTGCTATACTGCATACGAGAGGGATAACGAGTATCCAGCAGAATATTCCGCCCATGATACCGAATACGAGCGAACATACGGCCAGGTTATCTTTTTTATGTTCCAGCTGGTTAATAACCACCGGCCCCTGATAGCCCTGATAAGGCTGATTATTTCCCTGGCCGGGATAAACGCCGCCCTGGGGATTGTTGTAATAAGGATTCTGCCCGCCAGGCATCTGGCCCGGCTGCGGCTGTCCGGGAACCGGAGCCCCCTGGGGATATCCGTTTTGAAAGCTTTGGTTATTATCAGGCTGATAATTATAATTATCCATTTAAGTCATACTCCTATGTTCGATCAGGAAAGAAGGAAAGCAACGCCGATTCCCAAAGCAACCTGAAGAATGGAAGCGATGATGAAAGCGACTACGATGATACCATTTTTCTTCTTAAGAGCCAGGTTAAAATACATAACTCCGATAAGTACGCCAAGGCAGAGCCCCAGCCAGCTGTTCATCAGAAAGCCGAGCACACAGCTGATACCTGCGAGAACGGATACGTATACAGGCAGGCTGGCAATAGGCTGATAAGGTTCGCCGCTTCCCAGGTACCGGCCGTTAACAGCCAGGTCCACTTTATTTCCCATAACCACAAGACGGCACTGGGTTTCTCCGAAATTGATGGCATAATCGATCAGCTGAATAAACCAGTTAGATGATTTCAGCGGGTACTTCTGGCCGTCAACAAGAAGGCTGCGTCCCTTGTATTCAATAACATGATTCATTCCATCAGCTGCGGTTACCGTCCATTGTTTTTTCATTTTAATAATTCCTCCTCAGTCATTCATAAATAAGATATTAGAATTATGAAAGAATTCGTGGAAATAAGCAACCCGATCGGAAAAAAATGCAGCCTTAGGGGAAAAATTTGCATATATTAACATCAGGAAGGAAATGAGGACTAGATATGGGTCTGGAAGAAATGTCCGTTATTATACTGACCAATGTTCTGGAATGCTATATATGGAACCTGTTTATGAGAAGCTTCTTCAATTACAGGGTTAACAGTACTGCGCAGCGTATTGGAATGAGAACTGTTATTCTTATTTTCATGTCACTTGTCAATTGCGTGGGGAATGTTCCTGTCAATCTGACAGGGACTGTTTTCATATACATGATATCAGCCCTTTATCTGTTCGAAGGAAACCGGAGACAGCTGCTGTACTTTAATATTATTGAGATCCTTATTGTTATTTTCTGTGAGGACATTGTAATAGGTGCCGGTTATGGAGGAAGATATATCATACCGGATATGAATGCCGGAAAATTCGTCGTGATACTTGCCGCCAAGCTGTTTGCCATTCTGCTGGTATATGCAGTTATCCGTCTCATGCAGGGAAGGCGGCAGAATAAAGAGGCTTCGGTCCCCCTCCCGTTTCTGCTGTGTCCGGCGTTATCCCTTCTGCTGATCCGGATTGTTTATCAGGTGACTCTTTATGCAGATGTGGCTGTTACGACGGTGGAAAGGCTGATGCTGACGGTTATCTGCGCATTGCTCGCGGTCTTTAATATAGTGATTCTTGAAATCTATAACAGGAATGTGCAGATGCAGACTCAGATAACGGAGCAGAAGCTTCTGCAGCAGAAGAACCGCATGGAGACAGAAAACTATGCCCAGCTGGAACGCGTCACCCAGAATTACCGACAGGTGCTGCACGATATTAACAGATATCTGAATACTCTCAGCTATCTGGCAGGAGAAAATCAGGACGATAAAATCCAGGAAATTGTCAGGGATATCCATGCTGATATCTCCAGGGCGGAGGAGACCCATTATTCCGCAAACGGCATATTGAATTTTATTCTGAATGAAAAAAAGCGAAGGGCTGATTCAAAGGGAATATCCATGGATATTTTTGTTGAGCCAGGATTCCATGCAGGGAATATAAAGGATTATGATTTTATCAGTATCATGAGCAATCTGCTGGATAATTCCCTGGAGGCTGCGGAACGATGTCCGGAAGGGGAACGAAGCATAGAACTCAAAATGTTCATGGATACCGATCGCAGCTATGCAGTTATCCGGCTGGAAAACAGCTGTATAAACAAAGCGGTCAGCGGTCAGGGAATATTCCTTACGGCAAAGGCGGATCGGGCGCGTCACGGGATAGGCCTGAAGCATGTGAAAAAGCTGATAGAGAGCAATCACGGCCTCATAGATTTTGATGTACATACAAATACCTTTTGTGTAACGGTCTGTCTGTCCGTTCCGCCCCGTCAGGCGGGCTGAAGATGGGTATCGGGAAAAGGGAAAGGAAAGGGAAAATGATGTGGAAACGGAACTTAAGGTAGCGGTTTGTGATGATTCCCAGGCTGACAGGAATATTTTATCCCAGCTTGTGAAAAAGACCGCTGAGGATATGGGAATACCTGTACATATTCAGGAGTATGCTTCCGGCGAGAATTTGATGGAGGATATTCTTTCAGAACATGATATTCTCTTTCTGGATATCCAGATGGAAGGAATGGACGGACAGGAGACTGCCTTCGCTTTCCGAAGCCAGAACAGGAATGCCGTATTGGTTTTTGTTACCGGAGTGGCTGTCCCCACGCCGGAAATGTTTAAGGTCTATCCCTATCGTTATCTCCTGAAACAGGAGCTGCTTTCCAAAGGACGGGAGGATATGTCCGCTATTTTGAAAAAAGCGGCGGAACGGAAGAAGCATGTGTACCTCACGGCTTTTTATAAGGGAAAAATGATGCAGCTTGATTCCGACAGAATCCTTTATATTTCCCTGAAAAAAAGAGGCTGTCAGATTTGGCTGAATCAGGAAAAAGACGAGTCTCCCATAAACTGCAATTCCCGTCTCGCCGATATTTATGCCGGCCTGGAGATGCATAATTTCGCTTATGCCCACAACAGTTATATAGTAAACCTGAAATATGTGGCAAAGGTGGAGGGAAACCTGCTTGTTCTGATGGACGGGACAGCCCTCACGATCTCCCGGTCCCGCAAAGAAGAATTCCATAAAGCCTTCGCCCGTTATCTCGGAAATAAATATCCGAAAAAACAGTATGGCGTATAAAAATAATGAGTCGGCATACTTTTCTGAAAAATAAAACAATGTGTAACAGAAAAACATATGTCCGTTACGTGAGAACACTACTTTTTAGTAGTAAATGAAATAAAATTCATTTTTGTGCACCATTTTAACAAAAAGTGTGTTATAATGCATTTGTTGCATTCCGGATACAGGGATGCTGCATATTGTGGGTTGAGAATATAGTGCAGAGAACATTGGAGTAACAATTGATAAAAATTGTTTATTTGATATCATTCCCCCAAAATGTATTATCTATTCCAAGCTGTTGCATCAAATATTCTCAACAAACCCACATAGCTTCCGGGTTCAGGGAATGAGTAAGAAAGCAGTTTTGCCGATGTTGTGCAGAACTGTTTTTTATTATGCATTTTTAGGGATTCACACAGCAGGAAGGCATTGCAGCGGGCGGGCGGATACCTAGTGCCGGGCGGGGAAAACTGCTGTATACGACGTTTCTTACGATTTACATTTTAGCCAAATTGTGCTATATTTTATTGATGTACGTTTGCGGATTTTATTGGGAAATGCAAAGGAGAAACGAAAAACATGGCAGAAATGACGCCGATGATGCAGCAATATATGGAGACGAAAAGGCAGTATGCAGACTGTATTCTTTTCTATCGTCTCGGAGACTTCTACGAAATGTTTTTTGAGGATGCGCTTACGGTATCCAAAGAGCTTGAGCTTACGCTTACCGGAAAGAACTGCGGCATGGAAGAACGCGCCCCCATGTGCGGCGTCCCTTATCATGCAGTGGAGGGCTATTTGAGCCGTCTTGTAAGCAAGGGGTATAAGGTTGCCATCTGTGAGCAGGTGGAGGATCCGAAGCTGGCAAAGGGGCTTGTCAAGCGGGAAGTGGTGCGTATAGTCACTCCCGGCACCAACCTGAATATCCAGTCCCTGGAAGAGAATAAAAATAATTTTCTCATGTGCATCGCTTATTTTGCGGGAAAAACCGGCATCTCTGTAGCAGATGTCACCACAGGCGATTATCTTTTGACAGAGGTTGAGGATAACAGGAAACTGCTGGATGAAATTATGAAATACATGCCCTCGGAAATCATATGTAATGATGCTTTTCTGGTCAGCGGCGTGGAGCTTGAGGATCTGAAGGAGCGGCTGGGCATTGCCATATATTCTCTGGAGCCTCATTATTTTGATGATGATTTGTGCAGGAAGTGCCTCCTGAAGCACTTCGGGGTCAATTCCCTGTCGGGGCTTGGAGTGGATGAATTCCCTAATGGGGTCATAGCGGCCGGAGCACTTCTTTCCTATTTATATGATACTCAGAAAATACCGTTAAGCCATTTTACTCATATCGAGCCTTATCTTACAAACCGTTATATGCTTTTGGACAGTTCCACCAGAAGGAATCTGGAGCTAACCGAAACTCTCCGGGAGAAGCAGAAGAGAGGCTCCCTTCTCTGGGTACTGGATAAAACCAAAACAGCCATGGGGGCAAGAATGCTGCGCAGCTTCCTGGAGCAGCCGCTGATACATAAAACGGAAATGGAAGAACGGCTGGATGCGGTTGAGGCCTTCTGTAATAATCCTCTTGCGAGGGATGAACTGAGGGAATATCTGAATCCCATCTATGACCTGGAAAGACTGCTGGGAAAGGTGAGCTATAAGACGGCTAACCCCAGGGATTTGATCGCTTTCCGCAATTCCATGGAAATGCTGCCCCATATCAAAACCGTATTAAAGGAGCTGCCCGGTGAGGCCAACCAGAAAATAGAAGAAGAAATTGACGGGCTCGAGGACCTTTTTGCGCTGATAGGGGAATCCATAGAAGAGGAACCGCCCATAACCATCCGGGAGGGCGGTATGATCCGGGAAGGGTATAATGAAGACATTGATACCTTGCGCAGGGCCAAGACGGAAGGAAAGAACTGGCTTGCGGATTTGGAAAATACAGAAAGAGAACGAACCGGGATCAAGAACCTCCGGGTAAAATACAACAAGGTATTCGGCTATTATCTGGAAGTGACCAAATCCTATCTGAATATGGTTCCTGAGGATTATGTCAGGAAACAGACTCTTACCAATGCGGAACGTTATACCACACCGCGTCTTAAAGAGCTTGAGGATACGATTTTAAATGCTGAGGACAAGCTTTGTACCCTGGAATACGATTTGTTCTGTGAAATCAGGGATCAGATAGCTGGTGAAATCGAAAGGATCCAGACAACGGCAAAGGCCGTGGCCAGACTGGATGTTTTCTGTTCCTTTTCCCTGGTGGCGGAGCAGAATCAGTATACCAGGCCCAAGCTGAACGAAAAAGGACTGATACACATAAAAGACGGCCGCCATCCGGTGGTGGAAAAAATGATTGAGCATGACATGTTTATCCCCAATGACACTCATCTGGACAACAACACCCGTCAGATTGCTGTTATTACAGGCCCCAACATGGCGGGAAAATCCACATACATGCGGCAGACTGCGCTTATCGTGCTCATGGCGCAGATCGGAAGCTTTGTTCCCGCAAGGCAGGCCGATATCGGAATCGTGGATCGTATTTTTACCCGTGTGGGGGCATCGGATGATCTGGCAAGCGGTCAGAGTACCTTTATGGTGGAAATGAGTGAGGTGGCTAATATTCTGCGTAATGCCACCAGAAACAGCCTTTTGATACTTGATGAGATCGGCAGGGGTACCTCGACCTTTGACGGACTCAGCATTGCGTGGGCGGTGATTGAGCATATCAGCAACAGGAAGCTGCTGGGTGCCAAGACTCTGTTTGCAACCCACTATCACGAACTGACTGAACTGGAAGGCAAAATGAGCAATGTAAACAATTATTGTATCGCCGTAAAGGAAAAGGGGGATGATATTGTTTTCCTCCGTAAAATCATCAAAGGCGGCGCGGATAAGAGTTACGGAATTCAGGTGGCCAGACTGGCAGGCGTCCCGGATTTGGTCATTGACCGGGCCAAGGAAATTGTGGAACAGCTGAGTGACAACGATATAACCGAAAAGGTGCAGAGTATATCCATAGCGGAAAACAATGCCCCTTCCAAAAAGCAGGAGCATTATGATGAACTGGATCTGGATCAGATATCCCTGTTTGATACCGTTACGGATGCGGATGTGCTGGAAGAACTGAAGAATGTGGAAGTAAGCACTATGACCCCGCTGGATGCCCTCAATACATTGTACCGCCTGCAGAATAAACTGAAGAACAGATGGTAAATGATAAAAAGGCAAGGCTTTTTAAAGGAAAGGAAGCATAATATGGCGGAAATCATGCTGCTTGACAGTAGTACCATTGACAAAATTGCCGCCGGCGAAGTGGTGGAGCGGCCCTCCAGCGTGGTAAAAGAGCTGGTGGAGAACGCCATGGACGCAGGCGCCAGGGCGGTGACTGTGGAAATAAAAGAAGGGGGCTGCTCCTTCATCCGTGTGACAGATAATGGCGGCGGAATCGAAAAAGAACAGGTACGGAAAGCCTTTTTCCGGCATGCCACCAGTAAAATCCGTACCGTAGATGATCTGTACCAGGTAAAAAGCCTCGGCTTCAGGGGAGAGGCTCTTTCCAGCATAGCGGCGGTTTCCATGGTGGAGCTGATAACCAAGACCAGGGATGAGCTGACCGGAATCCATTACCGTCTTGAGGGCGAAAAGGAACGGGAATTTTCAGAGGTGGGAGCGCCGGAGGGCACTACCATCATTGTGAGGGAATTATTTTTCAATACGCCCGTAAGGAAAAAATTCCTGAAATCTTATGCCACGGAAGGAAGCTATATTTCAGACCTGATGGAGCATATGGCACTTTCCCGTCCGGAAGTTGCCTTCCAGTTTATGATGAACGGACAGGTTCGTTTTCATACCTCCGGGAACGGGGATATCAGAGAGATTCTGTACCGTATCTATGGCCGGGAAATCATAAAGGAGCTGATTCCGTTTTCAGCACAGGCAGAGGGCCTGCAGATAGAAGGCTTCCTGGGAAGCCCGTCCGTTGTGCGTTCCAACAGGAACTTTGAGTTCTTCTTTGTAAACGGACGTTATATTAAGAGCCCTTTGCTCTCCAAAGGGCTGGAGGCAGGATATAAGGCATATCTGATGCAGCATAAATTTCCTTTTGCCCTGCTTCATTTTACGATTGATCCGGATCGGATTGATGTGAATGTACATCCTTCCAAAATGGAGATCCGGTTCCATGATCAGCCCGGCCTTTATGCCTTTCTGGAAGAAAAAGTGCGGGAAGCGCTCAGACGCAGGGAAATGATTCCGGATGTGACGCTGGAAGACAGGAAGGAAACGAAAAAAGTTCCGGATAAAGGGGCGGCGAATAAAGACGGTCTGGATAAAGAAATTCTGAATAAGGAAACTCTAAGTAACGAGACTCCGAATAAAGAAGCCGCTTCGGCCAATGTTCCCAGGCCCATGAGGCCGGTTGCTGAACAGCCTTCAACAGTGAATTCGGAAAGCCCCCAAAATCCAACGGAAGCAGAAGCCGCTGCAATGCCTGCGGCAGCTCCTGCGCTTCATGCGGCAGAAAAACAACCTGAGGCCGTCATTCAGGCAGAAATAAAAAATCCTGCGCCGGAAGTGCCGGAGACATCGTTTCAGCCGGAGCAGCCGGAAGAACCATCACCGTCGAGCCTTCCAGCCTCTGTCCAACCGGAAAACGAGGAAAAAGCCGAAGTCTCTGTCCATTCGGAAAACCAGGTAGAAGCCGAAGCCTCTGTTCAATCGGAAGCTCCCGAAAGCTCCCCGGCACCGTCCGTCCGCATCAGGCCGGAGGCACCGCAGCCATTTGAAACAAGACGTTTAAGCCAGATGCTTAGGGAAGAGGAAGGCCTGTACCAGGTACAGGATGTCAAACAGATGGAGCTTTTTGAAGAAAAGCTTCTGACAAAGGAAGCGGTGCAAAGCTTCCGGATACTCGGACAGGTGTTCGATACCTACTGGCTGGCTCAGTATGAGGATAAGCTGCTTTTTATTGATCAGCATGCAGCCCACGAAAAGGTAAAGTATGAAGCCCTGATCAACAAGATGAAAACCGGGACAGTGGACAGCCAGATGCTCACTCCGCCGATTGTCCTGAACCTCTCAGCCAGGGAAGCCCATCTGTTGGAGCGCTATGAGTCCTATTTTGCACAGATGGGCTTTGAGATAGATGAGTTCGGCGGCAATGCCTATACGGTCCGTTCGGTCCCCTGTGACCTGTACGGTCATTACGAAAAGGAGTTCATTGAAGCTATCCTGGATGAACTGGAAGAAGAGCCGCCTCATGGAACCCCTTCCGTTATTGCGGAAAAGCTGGCTTCCATGGCCTGTAAATCCGCGGTAAAGGGGAATCATACCATGTCCTTCAGGGAAATGGAGGCTTTGCTGGATCAGCTGCTGAAGCTGGAAAATCCGTATCATTGCCCTCATGGAAGGCCTACTATCATAACAATGAGTAAGTATGAGCTGGAAAAGAAGTTTAAAAGAATTATATAAAAGTACGATTGGAGAAGGCAAATGGAAGAGAAAGAACCTCTCATCATTCTGACCGGACCTACCGCGGTAGGAAAGACAGACCTTTCTCTGAAGCTGGCGAAAAGGGTGGACGGGGAAATTATCTCTGCAGATTCCATGCAGGTATACCGGCAGATGGATATCGGATCCGCAAAAATTAAAAGCCGGGATATGCAGGGAATCCCCCATCACCTGATCGATATTATGGAGCCGGAAGAAGAATTTAATGTGGTCACCTTTCAGCAGCTGGCAAAGAAAGCCATTGCGGATATCCGGGAAAGAGGGAGAATCCCGATCATTACAGGAGGAACCGGATTTTATATCCAGTCTGTGCTGTATGATATTGATTTTACGGAAAACCCGGAGGATACCACTTGCAGGGAAAAGCTGGAACAGGCTGCCGATGAAAAAGGCCCGGAATATCTTCATAAAATGCTGGCTGCCGTGGATAAGGAATCGGCAGAGCAGATCCATGCCAACAATGTGAAACGGGTAATCCGCGCTCTGGAATTCTATATGCAGACAGGCAAAAAAATTTCCCAGCATAACGAACAGGAACGCAAAAGGCAGGCCGCATATAATGCCTGCTATTTTGTCCTGGATGATAAGAGAGAGGCCATTTATGACCGTATCGATAAAAGAGTGGATAAAATGCTTCAGGAAGGCCTTGTGGAGGAAGTGAAAAGGCTCAGGGAGCGCGGATGCCGCCGGGATATGGTTTCCATGCAGGGACTGGGCTATAAGGAAATTTTAGGCTTCCTGGAAGACGAATATGATTTGGAAAGGGCTGTTTACCTGATCAAGAGAGATACCCGCCATTTTGCCAAAAGGCAGCTTACCTGGTTCAGGAGGGAGCGGGATGTGATATGGGTGGAAAAACCGGAATTTGATTCCGAAGAAGATATCCTTCTCTTTATGCTGGAAAAATGCAGGGAAAAACAAATGCCTTTAAAAATATAAAAGTGTCTGTGGAAGGATTGGAATACACAGCACAAAGGGAGACAAGATGAACGAAAGCAATATTTCTGATTTTTACCGTGAAATGGGAATATCCGGACAGGTATACCATTTTGGACAGCAAATACTGGAAGAACTGGAAGGCCGGTTTAAAAAAATCGATGAAACCGCGGAATATAACCAAATGAAGGTGCTCAAGGCCCTGCAGGAAAACAAGGTCAGCGAAGCCTGCCTGCTGGGAACCACCGGATATGGCTATAATGATTTGGGAAGAGAAACGCTGGAGGCGGTTTATGCCGCAGTTTTTCATACGCAGGACGCTCTTGTACGCCCGCAGATAACCTGCGGCACCCATGCGCTTGCGCTGGCTCTTATGAGCAACCTTCGTCCCGGGGATGAACTGCTGTCTCCCGTGGGCAAGCCCTATGATACGCTGGAAGAGGTTATCGGTATCCGTCCATCCAGGGGGTCCCTGAAGGAGTATGGGATCAGCTATCGGCAGGTGGACCTGCTGCCGGACGGCGGATTTGATTATGAAAATATAGCTCTCGCCCTGAATGAACGTACCCGGGTGGTTACCATCCAGCGTTCCAAAGGCTATCAGACGCGGCCCACATTATCGGTGGAACGGATAGGGGAGCTGATCGCCTTTATAAAGAAGCAGAAGCCGGATGTTATCTGCATGGTGGATAACTGTTACGGAGAATTTGTGGAACGTACAGAGCCTTCTGATGTGGGGGCCGATATGTGCGTGGGCTCTCTGATCAAGAATCCGGGAGGAGGCCTGGCCCCCATCGGCGGTTATATTGCAGGGACTAAAGAATGTGTGGAAAATGCCGCATGCAGGCTCACATCCCCCGGACTCGGAAAAGAAGTAGGTGCTTCGCTTGGAATCCTGCCTCAGTTCTACCAGGGACTTTTTCTTGCACCCACTGTTACGGCCAGCGCACTGAAGGGAGCTGTGTTTGCCGCCAACGTTTATGAGCGTCTGGGACTCCGGGTAATCCCTGACGGCAGGGAAAGCCGGCATGATATCATCCAGGCGATAACCTTCGGCACTCCGGAGGGGCTGATCGCATTCTGTGAGGGGATTCAGGCGGCAGCTCCGGTGGACAGTTATGTAAGGCCTGAGCCCTGGGATATGCCCGGTTATGACAGCCAGGTAATTATGGCCGCGGGAGCCTTTGTATCCGGTTCTTCCATTGAACTGAGCGCGGACGGACCTTTAAAACCTCCCTACACCGCTTATTTTCAGGGAGGCCTTACCTGGCCGCACGTAAAATTCGGCATCATGAAATCCCTGCAGCATTGCGTGGAGGCGAAAGCCGTCCAATTGCCGTAATTAAACAGATCTTCTCCTGCCGATTACGGTAAAGAGGTGTCGATCGCTGTCGGATAGGGCGAAATTTTTTACTTTTAGATTCTATACACAGATCTGGAAGTATGCTAATATAGGTAATGTCAACAAATACAAAGGATGAATGAATGAAGAAAATGAAAAGTAAAAACGGATGGACCTGTTTGTTGCTCGTTTTGGCCGGAATCGTGCTGGGCGGCTTTATCGGAAGCCTGTTTCCTTCTAGTTTTATGAATTTCGGGCAGACCTTCGGGCTGACAAACCCGCTGATTCTGGATTTCGGAATTTTGAGTATCACCTTTGCTCTGACAATTAAAATTACAATCGCAAGCATACTGGGGATAGTGATTGCTTTGCTGATTTACCGCATTCTATAAGCTGTGAGGCCGGTATAAAGCCGGCTTTTAAGTATACATACAGACGGCGGTACCCGTGAGGAGCGTTCGGAATACGTGAAGAAACGGGGTAAAAAATGAATCAAAAGAACCAAAAAGAACCATGCTATGAAGAGATGAAGCCTTATGAAAAATTTCTTGCAACAGGGCCGGAGTCTCTTTCCGAAGCAGAACTGCTGGCCATTATTATCAGGACCGGCACCAGGAATATGGGCTCTCTGCAGCTTGCGGGGCAGATACTGTCCCTGCCGAAGGGCCGGGATAAGGGACTTCTCGGGCTGCAGCACTTATCTGTTGCGGATTTATGCAGGGTAAATGGCATTGGCCAGGTCAAGGCAGTAAAAATCAAATGCATTATAGAACTGTCACGCAGGCTGTCCATGGCGGATACCCGTGACAGATTGCAGTTTACCAAACCGGAAACTGTGGCAGACTATTACATGAAGAGGATGCGGTACCTGGAGACAGAAGAAGTGATTCTTGTTATGACCGATAATAAGAACCGTATGATCTGTGACCGGGTATTATCCAAAGGGACCGTAAATTGTTCTCTGGTCTCACCCCGGGAGGTTTTCCGGGTGGCGCTTGAGTACCATGCCGTACATATCCTGCTGATACACAATCATCCCAGCGGCGACGCATCGCCCAGCAGGCAGGATATTGAAATTACAAAACATCTGGCTGAGCTTTGCGGCATGATGCAGCTTCCGCTGATTGATCATATCATCGTGGGAGATAACTGCTATGTAAGCTTCAGGGAATCCGGCCTGTTGAAATAAGGAAGGAGAAAATCATTTTGTCTACGAATGCTTTTGGAATCGATTTAGGTACGAGCAATATCAAGATTTACAGTGCGGCGGATGATAAGATCATGATTGAAAAAAACATGATAGCCGTACAGAACAAGAAGAACGTTTTCGCTTATGGGGATTCCGCTTATGAGATGTATGAAAAAGCCCCCGGAAACATTCATATTTCTTATCCGCTGTGCAACGGAGTCATTGCGGATATCAAGAATATGGAAACACTGATCCGTTTTTTTGTAACGGATATGTCCGGCGGAAATATTAAGCCGGCAGATTTTTATATTGCGGTACCCACGGATATCACGGAGGTGGAGAAGCGTGCATTTTATGATTTGATACGCGACGCCAATGTGAAGGCCCGCAAGATCATGGTGGTGGAAAAAGCCGTGGCAGACGGTCTGGGGCTGGATATCGACGTAAAGAATTCCCAGGGTGTTCTTGTAGTGAATGTTGGTTATGATACCACAGAAGTGTCTATTCTGTCTCTGGGAGGCATTGTGCTCAGCCGTCTGATCAAGACCGGCGGCCTTAAATTTGACGAGGCTATCCGCAGCACGGTCCGTAAGGAATTCGGCCTGCTCATCGGCGGCAAAACAGCGGAGGGGATCAAGAAGTCCCTTTCCGAGCTGGAGGAAGCCGGAGTCGGTGCGGAAGTGTTCGGAAGGGATATTGTTACCGGCCTTCCTGTTGAGCGTACTATCCCTACGGAACTTGTAGTATCCTGTCTGGAAGAGCATTTTGATACGATCATTGACAGTGTTAAAGTCATTCTGGAACGTACGCCTCCGGAATTGGGAGCGGATATTTACCGTCATGGAATTTATCTTACAGGCGGCGCATCCCAAATCAGCCATCTTGCGGAGAAGCTGGGAAAGAATACGGGCCTTCGTGTAAATGTAGCGGAGAAGCCGGTAGAAAGCGTTGTTATTGGCCTTTCCAAAGTTCTCAACGATGAAAACTATAAATCAGTTGCCTATGCGATTGAAGGGATGGGTAAATGAGTCCTGTAATAAAGAAAAAAAGAAATAAATTCACCCTGCCAAGTAAATACCTGCTGCTGATTTTGTCAGGTGTCTGTGTCGCCCTGATGCTTGTGACCTTTAAAACAGATTTGTTTGAAGGTCCGCTGCGGGCTGCTGCAGGGTATGTTGTAGTTCCCTTTCAGAAGGGAATCGCTTCCGTAGGCGGTTATCTTTATGACCGTGCGGAGGAAATGGGACAGCTGAAAGAGGTCCTTGCGGAGAACCAGGCGCTGAAGGATCAGGTGGACGCCCTTACCATGGAAAATGCGCAGCTCCAGCAGGATAAATATGAGCTTACCAGCCTCAGGGAGCTCTACGAGATCGATAAGGCAACTTCGGAATATGAAAAGACAGGGGCGAGGGTGATCGCAAGCGATTCCAGCAACTGGTTTTATTCCTTTGTCATAGACAAAGGATCCGACGACGGCATACAGGTAGATATGAATGTTCTTGCCGGCAGCGGGCTGGCAGGAAGGGTGGTCAGTGTAGGCCCCAATTACGCCAGAGTGGTTTCCATTATTGCAGATAATGCCAATGTGTACGGCACGATCCTTTCCACCTCAGAAAATCTGATGGTTTCCGGAGATTTGCAGTCTGTTATGTCGGACGGCGTTATCCGTTTTGAACAGCTTTATGATAAGGAAAATAAAGTTTCCGAAGGGGATAAGGTGGTCACTTCAAATATAAGCAATAAATATCTTCCCGGTATCCCTATCGGTTTTATCAGTTCCATCAGTACATCCTATAACAATATGACAAAATACGGCTATATCACACCGGCAGTGGATTTCCAGCATATCCAGGAGGTCCTGGTTATAATGGAGTTAAAACAGCAGGTTACACAAGAGAAGCATTCCATGGATAAGGAATAGGAAGGAGAAGGCCTTATGAAAAGGAATATAATCTCGGTCCTTCTGGTATTATTCTGCTTTATCCTGCAGACCAGTGTATTGCCGGCAGTTGCCTTCAGCAGCATTATGCCGAACCTGCTTATCATATTAATAGCATCCTGCGGTTTTATGAACGGTGAAAAAACCGGCCTTCTTATCGGATTTTTCTGCGGCCTGCTGGCTGATATTTTCGGCGGTGATGTGATTGGATTTTATGCGCTGCTTTATATGGTGGTAGGTTATGTCAACGGCACATTCCAGAGGATGTTTTATCCGGAGGATATTAAACTGCCGTTGATTCTGATTTTAGTAAGTGACATCGGTTACAATTTCGTATGCTATGTGCTTTTGTTCCTGTTAAGGAGCCGGCTGGATATCGGGTATTATTTTATCCATGTTATTCTTCCGGAAGCCGTATATACGATTGTGATTGCTTTTGCGGTATATCCGCTGCTTCTGTTATTACATAAAAAGCTGGAAGCTGCGGAAAGAAGGAGTAATGAATAATTGTTTGAGAGATTCAGAGATAATTTTTTAAACTTAATAAATTCCAGGCTGATAGTGCTCACTCTCGTTGTGATTCTTATGGGCGGCGTCCTGATACACCGGGTTTTCGTCCTGCAGATTGTGGAGGGAGAAAATTATCTGAATGAATTTTCCCTGAAGATCAAAAAGGAACGTTCTATCTCCAGTTCCAGGGGAAAGATTTTTGACAGAAACGGGAAGCTTCTCGCTTATAATGATCTGGCTTATTCCGTAACCATAGAAGATGTATACGAGTCAGATAAGAATAAAAACAAAAATCTGAACGCCACGCTTCTGGAGACCATTCATATCATTGAAAAGAATGGCGACAGTGTTATCAGTGATTTTAATATCTACCTGGATAAAAACGGAGAATACGCATTTAACGTAACAGACACCAAGCTGCTGCGTTTTCTTGCTGATATTTATGGACATGCTTCCATTGACAACCTGAAAGAGAAGGAAAAAAACGCAACGCCCCAGGATGTGATCAATTATATGGCAGAGACCTATGGTATCGGAGAAAGGACGGATCCGGATGACAAGAGCACCTTTGTACCCGGACAGGGCTATACAAAAGCCGAAGTCCTTAAGCTGATTACTATCCGCTATGCCATGAAGGCTAACAGCTACCAGAAATACATACCCACGACGATTGCCACGGATGTAAGTGAAAAAACGGTAGCTGCCGTAAAGGAAAACAATGATGCTCTTCTGGGAATTGATATTGCAGAGGATACTATCAGACGTTATATCAACGGCACTTATTTTTCTCATATTATCGGCTATACCGGTAAAATCTCCTCGGATGAGCTCAAGAGCCTGAATGAAGAAACCAGCAGGGGAGAGGATGAACCGGATCGTTATGAAATGAATGATACCGTGGGTAAGTCCGGGATAGAGAAGGTTATGGAAACATACCTTCAGGGCGAAAAAGGCAGCGAAACCATATATGTGGACAACCTGGGGAAGGAAATCGATTCGGAGGGCCGGGTGGATCCGGTCGCCGGAAATGATGTCTACCTCACTTTGGACGCGGATTTGCAGGAAGCTGTGTATAATATCCTGGAGCAGAGCATCGCAGGCCTGCTCCTTGATAAGATTGAAAACATTAAGGAATTCAAGCTGGGGGCAAACCAAAAGGCTTCCACAATCAAAATCCCCATAGATGATGTTTATTTTGCCTTGTTTAATAATAATGTGATAAGTCTGGAGCATATGGCTTCCGCCGGTGCGGGAGACAATGAACAGGCGGTACGGACGGCTTTCCTCCAAAAGAAGGAACAGGTCTGGAGCTGGCTGAGAGAGGAACTTTATAACAGAAGGACTCCTTATAATCAGCTCGCTGAAGAGTATCAGAGTTATGAAAGCTATATAGTGACTAATCTATTGATTAACGATACAAAAGTGCTTTCTGTGGACAGCAAAGACGAAACCTATAAAGCCTGGTCGGAGGAAGAGACTATATCCTTAAGTGATTTCCTGGAATATGCTATTTCCCGGAATTGGGTGGATGTAAGCAGGCTGGATATGGATACCCAGTATGCGGATTCCTCGGAGGTTTTTGACAGACTTGTGGATTATATCAGTCTGGAACTGGATAAAACAGCGTTTCATAAGAAGTTATATAAATATATGATCCGCGATAATTCCATAAATGGAAAACAGATATGTATGGTATTGCTGGAACAGGAACTTGTTTCTGTTTCCGAAGAAGAGAAGGCTGCTTTGGAGAATGGAAGTACTTCCTCATATACATTTATGAGGAAACTGATTGAACATCTTCAGATTACTCCGGCCCAGCTGGCTCTGGATCCTTTTTCCGCATCCTGCGTAATTGTGGATCCCAATACCGGAGAAGTGCTGGCTCTGGTCAGCTATCCCAGTTATGACAACAATAAGCTGGCAAACGGTATTGATGCCGATTATTATGCCAGCCTGCAGAATGATTTATCACTGCCTTTATGGGATTATGCCACACAGATGAGAAGCGCTCCCGGTTCCACCTATAAAATGGTAGTCGCTTCAGCGGCCCTGATGGATGGAATCATTGATACCAGAAGCACTGTGGATTGTGTGGGGAGTTTTACCCGATACTCAGATATCGTCATGCGCTGCTGGAATACCTACGGTCATGGCAATCTGAATGTTTCCCAGGCGATAACCCATTCCTGCAACTATTTCTTCTATGAAATGGGATACCGTTTCGGCCTGTCCGGCGATCCTGAAAGCGGAACTAATTTTGAACTCGCCAATACCCGTATGCGGGAATATGCGGATGCTTACGGGCTTACGGATAAGTCCGGAGTTGAAATAGAAGAATCCATGCCTCAGTTTTCCATGGCAAACCCTTCTGCGTCTGCAATCGGACAGGGTGAGCATAACTATACCACAGTAGGACTTGCCCGATATGTGGCCACGGTGGCGAACAGCGGGACATGCTATAACTTAAGCCTTTTAGATAAAGTAACCGATCGAAGCGGAAACCTTCTGGAGGATTTCACTCCCGAGGTCCGCAATACCATAGAAATGCCTACCGCATACTGGGATGCTATCCACAGCGGAATGAAGGGTGTGGTGGAAGGGAAAAAATACTTTGTGGATGCAGGCATATCCGCGGCCGGTAAAACCGGTACGGCTGATGAAAACAAGCTGCGGCCGGCTCATGCACTTTTCCTGGGATATGCACCATATGAAAACCCGGAAATAGCCATTGCAACCAGGATCGGCAACGGATATGCTTCCGACTATGCCGCACAGATATCCTGTAAAGTGCTGCAGTATTATTTTAATCCTGATAAAGAGGAAGATATATTAAATGGTACGGCCAGTCAGCTGGAAGCCGTTGTCAATACCGAAGATTAATGTTTTTTCTGAAATTGCCAAAAACTATCGGGACAGGAGCGGATATGAAAAATGCAGTAATAGTTAAAAGCTTCCGGAATGGGCTTACCCTGTATCTGGACAGCGATTTGGATTTTGGACAGCTGCTTGAAGAGGTGGCCGGCAAATTTAAGGAATCAAAAGAATTTTTCTCTGATGCCTCTGTGGCGGTTTCTTTTGAGGGCAGGGAGCTGTCCTTTGAGGAAGAGGACAGCCTGATAGAGACCATCCGGATAAATTCCCATTTGAATATAACCTGCATCGTCGGAAAGGATGAAGAGAAAAACCGTATTTACGGCAAGGCTCTGGAAGAATTCCGGCGAAAAGGGTGCGAGGAAGAGTCTGTGGGACAATTCTACCGGGGCACCCTGCGCAGGGGACAGATCCTGGAGACAGAATCCAGCATCATTGTGCTGGGGGATGTAAATCCCGGTTCCAGTGTTATTGCCGCCGGAGATATCGTTGTGCTGGGAAGCCTGCGCGGAAATGCCTACGCGGGCGGAAACGGACGGCCCGGACATTATATTGCAGCGCTTGAAATGGCCCCGCAAAAAATTAAAATCGGGGATTTCAAATATATTGCCAATGAAAAAAGCAAATGGACCTTCGGAACCCATGGACTTTATGGTCTTCATGGAAATGACCGAAATGCAGGCCATGCACCTAAAATACAGCCGCAGACGGCTTATGTGGAAAAAGAACGCATAATCCTGAAACCAATTACGAATGAATTACTGAACGTTCAGTAAGCTCCAGGAACGCTCAGGGGACAAATATTTCTAACCGGAGGTATTTGCATGAGTGAAGTAATTGTTGTTACATCAGGGAAAGGCGGTGTGGGAAAAACCACCACATCTGCTAACGTGGGCACGGGCCTCGCCGCCATGGGAAAGAAGGTGGTATTGATAGATACTGATATAGGCCTTCGGAACCTGGATGTGGTTATGGGACTTGAAAACCGGATTGTATATAATCTGGTAGACGTGGTGGAAGGGAACTGCAGGGTGAAACAGGCCCTGATAAAGGATAAGCGTTACAGCAGCCTTTATCTGCTCCCTTCTGCACAAACAAGAGACAAAACAGCCGTAAATGAAAGCCAGATGATAAAATTAGTGGAGCATCTTAAGGATCAGTTTGATTATATCATACTGGACTGTCCTGCGGGCATCGAGCAAGGGTTTAAGAATGCCATAGCCGGTGCGGACCGCGCTCTGGTAGTCACGACTCCGGAGGTTTCCGCCATACGTGATGCGGATCGTATTGTGGGTCTGCTGGAAGCTCATGAATTCAGCCAGATAGACCTCGTTATCAACCGCATGCGTTTTGATATGGTAAAACGCGGAGATATGATGACTCCGGATGATGTGGTGGACATTCTGTCCATACCACTGATCGGTATAGTACCTGATGATGAGAATGTGGTCATTGCCACAAACCAGGGAGAGCCTCTTGTAGGGAATAACACGCTGGCGGGACAAGCTTATCAGAATATCTGCCTCAGAGTCCTGGGAAAGGAAGTGCCATTCCTGGATCTGGAACATCCGGTCTCCTTGTGGGCAAGGTTTACCGGAATCTTTCATAAGAGTCAGGAGGGGCGGATATCATGAGATTAAGAAATTTATTCAAAAAGAAAACTTCCAGAGAAATTGCAAAGGACAGGCTGAAAATACTGCTGATATCAGACAGGGCAGGCTGTTCTCCTGAGATGCTGGAGATGATCAAGCAGGATATTGCAAAAGTCATTTCCAAATACATGAAGATAGATACTAACAATATGGAGATACAGATCAGTAAATCCACGGCCAGGGGCAGGGGGAAAAATCCCACCCTTTATGCGGATATCCCTATACTGGACCTTCATAATTAGACTTTTACATACTGCAAACTGCTCTTCAGGCGCAAACTGCTCTTTAAAGCAGTTGGAGGAAAAAATGCTGAAAAGATACAAACTAAGGAATTACGACTTCAAGCTGGTTCTGCTGGTGCTTGCCATATCCATTATAGGTATCATGGCGGTGGGAAGCGCCAAGGAATCTCTGCAGGAAAGACAGATCGCCGGCGTGGCAATGGGAATGGTCATTATGATTATCATATCATTGATTGACTATTCCCAGCTGCTAAGGCTTTACTGGTTTTACTATATTTTTTCTATTGGTATGCTGATTGCTGTTTTAATCTGGGGTGAAAAGGTAAACGGTGCGACAAGATGGATCAATATTCCCCACCTGTTTCAGTTCCAACCGTCAGAAATTGCAAAAATATTATTGATTTTATTCTATGCACAGTTTATTATGAAATATAAGGAAAAGTTAAATACATTCAAAATACTTTTCCTTTGTGTGGGATTGATGCTGCCGGCTATCTTTCTTGTATACAAAGAGCCGAACCTGTCCACAACGATACTGTACTGTATTTTATTCTGCGTACTGATATTCGTGGGCGGCTTGAATTACAAGATCATAGGAGGCGTTTTAGCTGTTATTGTTCCGTCTCTGGCGGTTGCTTTTTATTTGGTAATGCAGCCGGGACAGCAGCTGATTCAGAATTATCAGCTGACCCGTATTCTGGCATGGCTTAATCCGGAGAAATATGCGGATGCAGAGGCTTACCAGCAGCTCAATTCAGTGATGGCAATAGGTTCAGGCCAGCTATGGGGGAAAGGTCTGAATAATAATGTAATAGCGTCAGTAAAGAACGGCAATTTCATCTCGGAACCGGAAACGGATTTTATTTTTGCCGTAATCGGGGAAGAGATGGGTTTTGTGGGGTCCTGTGTGGTAATTGTATTGTTAATGCTCATTGCCCTTGAGTGTATTTCCATTGCCAGAACCGCCAAGGATACCTCCGGAATGATAATTGCTTCCGGAATGGCCGCAGTAATAGGCTTTCAGAGCTTTATGAATATTGCGGTAACCACAATGATTATGCCGAACACAGGAATCCCGCTGCCCTTTGTAAGCAATGGGCTGACATCTCTTGTCAGTTTGTTTATCGGTATGGGATTTGTACTGAATGTGCGATTGCAGAGAAAAAATTTATACTAGTATAGGAGAAGGTTGCTATGAATATTGCATTGATTGCGCATGACGCAAAAAAGAAGCTGATGCAGAATTTCTGTATCGCTTACAGAGGAATTTTAACCAAAAATGTACTTTTTGCCACGGGTACAACAGGAAGGCTGATAGAAGAGGTGACTAACCTGAATGTCCACAAATTCCTGGCCGGGCATCTGGGAGGTGAGCAGCAGATAGGCGCCCAGATTGAGCATAATCAGATCGATTTGGTCATTTTCCTCAGGGATCCGCTTACACCCAAGTCTCATGAACCGGATGTTAATAATGTGGTTCGTCTGTGCGATATCCATAATATTCCGTTGGCGACCAATCTTGCGACTGCAGAACTGTTAATCAAATCACTTGACAGAGGGGATTTGGAATGGCGTGAAATGTACAAATAAACGGAATCTGAAAGCCCAGGGAAGCCCGGTGTTTTCCCGGCTGAAAAAAATTCTTTCCAGGACTGCGGTCATCTGCCTGTTGGCTTCACTGCCGGCAGGAGCCCTTACCGGCTGCGGGAAAGAAGAACTGCCATTTGCCTACAATCCGGATTATGAGGTGTCCAGCTACCGGGTAGTCAATGAAGTATCCAGTGTTGTTGCAGACTCTTTTGCTGATGATCTCTGTGTGGTAATCGGAGATGTGGGTACGGAGAATGGGGCGGTGGACATGTCGGAGGCTACGGCAGCCGGGCTTTTTGATCTTAACAAGAATAATGTGATGTATGCCAAAAACGTCCATGAACGGCTTCAGCCGGCCAGCCTCACCAAGATTATGACGGCTTTGGTAGCGCTGAAATATGGAAATCCTGATGATATGATAACTGTTACCGACGAGGCCAGCATAACGGAATCAGGAGCTGTGCTGTGCGGCTTAAAGCCGGGTGATCAGCTGACGCTGAATCAGGCGCTGCACGCACTTCTCATTCATTCAGCCAATGACGCTGCGGCAGCCATTGCTGTCCATATCGGCGGCAGTATTGAAGGTTTTGCAGAAATGATGAATAAGGAAGCGCTGGCTATAGGAGCCACCAACAGCCATTTTGTGAATCCGCACGGGCTGACTGCGGACAATCATTATGTGACGGCTTATGATCTTTACTTAATCTTTAATGAGGCTTTGAAGCAGGACCTTATTAATGAAATTATTCATATGACAAGCTATGAAACGGTATACATGGACAAAGACGGAAATTCCAAATCCATGTCCCTGAAAACAACGAACCAGTATTTGAACGGTAATTTCAAGGCTCCGGAGCAGGTTACTATTATCGGAGGAAAGACGGGAACCACCAATGCTGCCGGGAACTGCCTGATTTTACTTAGTAAAGACACCTCCGGCAACCCTTATATTTCCGTGATTCTCCGTTCCAAGGAGAAACAAATTCTCTATACGGAGATGACAGAGCTTTTGAATGTAATTAATTAAAAAGGTTGTTTTTTAAACAGATATCAACTATAATAATATCATATTTAAGAGGCGTTATAAGCGCCAATTTACTTTAGGAGGGATTACAATGGTTCAGTTAATCGTAGGCAAAAAGGGGAAAGGCAAGACAAAACAATTATTGGATAAAGTAAACACCGAAGTAAAAGAGGTCTCCGGAAACATTGTTTATTTAGACAAAAGTGCGAAGCACATGTATGAATTGAATAACAAGGTCAGACTGATTGATGTAAGTGAATTCATGGTGGAAAACAGTTCTGAATTTTTGGGATTCATCTGCGGTATTATATCTCAGGACCGGGATCTTGAGAAAATGTTTCTTGACAGTTTCCTGAAGGTTGCCCATTTGGAAGATTGTGATATCCTTCCTGTTATCACAAAATTGGAAAAAATCAGTGAAATGTTCCGGATAGATTTCATCCTCAGCATTTCCCTTGATGAGCAAGAGTTGCCGGAAAGCTTGAAATCGAAGATTATTGTATCTCTTTAAATAAAGGAAAAAGGCCCCGGATGTTTTCCGGGGCTTTTTAATGCGGCAGACAGAAAATATTGATATTGTTTTACCCGGAGGTATGTGGATTGGCTGGCAGAGAAAGCGGATCTTCCAATAGAAAAATCAGACAATACAGAAAACCGCTGAATATTAATCTGGGGATTATTATTTTTAGTGTTATTTTCGTATATGTGGTCATCTGTGTTTTTCTTTATTTTACACAAAAGCATATTATGGGTTACGAAGTGAAGAATGGTTCCCTTTCTATCGGGAACGTATACCAGGGAATTGCGCTGAGAGAGGAAACGATTGTCACCAGCAATGATTCCGGATACATTAATTATTATGCACGAGAAGGAGAACGGGTTGGCTTTGGAAAGCTGGTATGCAGCATTGATGAAAGCGGCCAGCTGAAAGAGATGTTTGACGCCGGTAAGGCGGATGATACGCAATTGTCGGATAATAATCTGGCGGATATTAAAAGTGAAATTACAGGCTATATGAGCGGATTTGAGAAAAAGCAGTTCTCCGGAGTCTATGATTTCAAATATTCTCTGGAAGGAACTGCACTGAAGCTGGCCAATATTAATGTGCTTCAGGATTTGCAGTCGCTGAATGGTTCAGGGTCATCTCTGATATCATTGTGCAGCGCTCCGGTTTCCGGTATCGTGGTTTATTCTACGGACGGCTATGAAACCCTTACTGCGGATCAAATTACCCAGGATATGTTCGATAAGGAGGATTACTCTAAAAGACAGCTGATCAACAATGAGCTGGTAGCCTCCGGCGATACCTTATATAAGCTCGCGACAGATGAAAACTGGTCCATTGTCATCCAGTCCGATCCGGAAAGGGCACAGGAGCTGCTGGAAGAAGAATATGTCCAGGTGCGGTTCCTTAAAAACCAGTGTACCTCCTGGGCAAAGGTGAATGTACTCAATAATGAGGACGGGAATACATATGTAAAGCTGGACTTTAATAATTCCATGATATCCTTCTGTACGGACCGATACATCGATATTGAACTTGTTACAAAGGACGAGCAGGGCCTTAAGGTTCCGAACTCCGCCATTGCGGAAAAAGAATTTTTCCTGGTTCCCAAGGAATATGTGACAAAGGGCAACAGCAGTGAGAACGGTGTTCTTAAAGAAACCTATACGGAAAACGGAGAGGCTTCTACGGAATTTATCGCAACCTCCATATATTTTGAAACGGAAGATGATTATTATATTGATAATTCCGTGCTGGAGCTGGGGAACAATCTGGTCAGGCCGGATTCCACAGATAAATATACCATATCCCGAAGCGCAACCCTCATAGGCGTTTATAATATTAATAAGGGGTATGCAGATTTTAAGGAAATACAAATTCTTTCCCAGAATGATGAGTACGCGATTATCAAGTCCAATACCGCTTATGGATTAAGCGCCTTTGATCGTATTGTACTGGATGCGGAAACCGTAACAGGAAATGAATTTCTTGAATAGAGCCGTCCGAAAGGAGTCAGAAATGCTGAAAGAAAATCTTTATCAGGTACAGGAAAATATGAAGGAAGCCTGCCGCAGGTCAGGGAGAGCGGAAAGTGACGTGACACTTATCGCAGTGAGCAAAACAAAGCCCCTGCCTATGCTTGAAGAAGTATATTCACTGGGCATACGGGATTTCGGAGAGAATAAGGTACAGGAGCTGGTTGACAAGGCGGAACAGCTGCCTGACGATATCAGGTGGCATATGATTGGCCATCTCCAGCGGAACAAGGTCAAATATATTGTTGATAAGGTTTATATGATACACAGTGTTGATTCCCTGCGTCTGGCGGAAGAAATCAGCAAGGAAGCGGTAAAGCGGGGGATAATCGTTAACATTTTAATAGAAGTGAATGTGGCTGGCGAAGAAAGCAAGTTCGGCGTCACCCCTGAGGATACGCCCGGACTGGTGCAGGAGATATCCCATCTGCCCGGTATTCTGGTCAGAGGGCTGATGACGATAGCGCCTTTTGTCGAAAATGCAGAGGATAACAGAATATTTTTTAGTGCATTGAAAAAGTTATATGTTGACATAACTAACAAAAACATTGATAATGTACGTATGGATTATCTTTCGATGGGAATGACGGGAGATTATGAGGTGGCAATTGAAGAGGGAGCTTCCTTTGTACGCGTGGGAACAGGAATATTTGGTGAAAGATCCTATCAGGTGGAATAAGATACCTGACAGGTAATCATAAAGGAGATTGGCACGATGGGTGTAATGGACAAGTTTTTGAGTTATATGAAACTGAATGGCGATGAAGAGTATGATGATTACGACGACGATGATTATTATGACGATGATGAACCGGTAGAGAAAATCTCAAAAATAACACCTAAGGCGAAAGCGGAACCATTTATGGAGGAAGACAAGCCCAAGAAAGCTTCCCCCAAGGTAACTCCTATGAGACAGCCCCGCCGGACTGCCGGCAACGGGATGGAGGTATGTGTGATTAAACCTACAAGCATTGAGGATGCGAGAGAAATAACGGAAACGCTGCTTGCCAACAGAACGGTCGTGCTGAATCTGGAAGGCCTGGATGTGGATATAGCTCAGAGAATTATCGATTTTACTTCAGGATCCTGCTTCGCAATCAGCGGGAATCTGCAGAAGATTTCCCAGTACATATTTATTATTACACCTGCCAGTGTAGATATTTCCGGAGATTTCCAGGAAATTTTCAGCGGTTCGGTAGATGTTCCCGGATTCACCAGCTGACAAAGAAGGATGTTTTTCAGAAGCGTCGTCGTGAGGCGGCGCTTTTTGAGCGGGATACAGGATAAAAATATCAATAGAACGAGGTGGCATTATGTCGGAAAGAATGACGGTTTCCTACCAGAAGAAGCCCTGCTACGATATTATATTTGAAAGGGATTTTCAGGCGCTGTCTGAAGAACTGAAGGCGTTGGATTTTGCACAGAAGAAGCTGTGTATCGTTACAGATTCCAATGTGGGTGCGCTTTATGCAAGTGAGGTTGAAAAAGCAGTTTCTTCTGTGTGTGCGGATACGGACATCTTTACTTTTTCAGCAGGAGAAGAGAATAAGAACCTGGATACGGTAAAGGCTTTGTATTCTTTTTTAATTGAAAACCATTATACAAGGAAGGACTGCCTTGCAGCGCTGGGAGGAGGAGTGACCGGTGATCTGACCGGCTTTGCCGCCGCCACCTATCTGCGGGGGATTGATTTTATACAGATTCCCACGACATTGCTGTCCCAGGTGGACAGCAGCATCGGAGGGAAAACAGGCGTTGATTTCGATCAATACAAGAATATGGTTGGGGCATTCCATATGCCCAGGCTTGTTTATATGAATCTTTCCACTCTTTCCACTCTGGAGCCACGTCAGTATTACAGCGGGTTCGCGGAAGCCATGAAATCTGCCCTTATCAGTGATGCCAGGTATTATGAATGGCTGGTTGCCAATTTATATGAAATCTGTGACAGGGAACCGGATGCTATGGAGGAGATGGTTCACCGTAGCTGTGACATCAAACGTAAAATTGTGGAAAATGATCCGACAGAAAAAGGGGAGCGCGCCCTGCTGAATTTAGGGCATACCATTGGCCATGCAGTGGAAAAGGCCAAGGATTTTTCCCTTACCCATGGGGAGTGTGTTGCGCTTGGATGTGTGGCCGCGGCTTTTATCTCCTGGAAGAAAGAGCTTCTTTCTATGGAAGAGTATTACGAAATCAGGGATATGTTTGTTCCCTTCAATCTTCCTATTTCTGTAGATGATTTGGATCGGGAACAGATCCTTGCGCTGACTAAATCGGATAAAAAAATGGAAGAAGGACATATTAAGTTCGTACTTCTTCAGAAGATCGGCAAAGCTGTTCTGGATACTACGGTAACAGAGGAAGAAATTCTTGCGGCGATCGACGAAATTAATTTTACGGAAGAGGACGAACATGAATAACCGGAAACAAAATATTCCAAAGAGAATCATATGGCTGCCGGATATCCTGCTGATTCTGGCGGGCATACTGCTTGATCAGTTCACCAAACATCTGGCGGTGGTTTATCTGAAGGGAAGCCAGCCTGTATCCCTGATACCAGGAGTCCTGGAACTGCGGTACCTGGAAAACCGCGGCGCTGCTTTCGGGATGATGCAGGGAGCCAAAGTCTTTTTCCTCATAATCACGCCTGTTATACTGGCGGCAGTTATCTATGCGCTGATTAAGATGCCTTCTGACGGCAAATTCCGTGTCCTGCATATCTTGCTGGACTGTGTGGCTGTGGGGGCAGTTGGAAATATGATAGACCGTATCAGACTGGATTATGTGGTGGATTTCATTTATATCAGTCTGATTGATTTTCCCATCTTTAATGTGGCGGATATGTTTGTCTCCATTGCCTGTGTGGTAGGAGCCATATTGATTTTATTCAGCAATAAATATAAGGATGAAGATTTCCGTTTCCTGTCATTTAAGCAGAAGCAAAGTATTCCAAAGGAAGAAGACAGTCCGGAAAATGAAAAAGAGTAGGGGATAGCATATGCCGGATTTATTTCGGTTTCAGGTGACAGAAGAATATGAAGATGAAAGAATCGATAAGTATATGGCGTCACTTATCGATTCTTTGTCGCGTTCCTTTATTCAGAAAATGATGAAGGAGCAGAAGGTATTGGTAAATAATATCCCGGTTAAGGCCAATTACAGGCTGCGTACAGAGGATGAAATCTGTTTTACCCTTCCTGAAGCGGCAGAACCGGATATTGAGGCGGAAAATATCCCTTTGGATATCCTGTATGAGGATGACGATGTCCTGGTGGTTAACAAGCCCAAGGGAATGGTAGTCCATCCGGCGGCAGGCCATTACAGCGGGACACTGGTAAATGCTGTCATGTATCATTGCCGGGGCAGCCTTTCCGGAATCAACGGAGTCATGCGGCCCGGCATCGTCCATCGTATTGACCGCGATACCACGGGCAGCCTGATTATCTGTAAAAATGATAATGCTCATCTGTCCATTGCCGCCCAGCTGAAGGATCATACCATTGTCCGGCGTTACCGTGCCATAGTCCATGGCGTTATCAGGGAAGAGGAGCTGTGTATCAACAGCCCTGTGGGAAGGCATCCGACAGACAGGAAAAAGATGGCGGCCGGGGTCAGGAATGGAAAGGAAGCAGTCACCCATATTAAGGTGCTGGAGCGTTTTCGGGCCTATACCTATATTGAATGCCGTCTGGAAACCGGCAGAACCCACCAGATCAGAGTACATATGGACTCCATCGGGCATCCGCTGCTTGGTGATACGGTTTACGGAAACAGGAAATATTCGCTGCCTTATGTTCTGCAGGGGCAGACACTTCATGCCATGACACTTGGCTTCATCCATCCGGTTTCCGGAGAATACGTGGAAACCATGGCTCCTTTGCCTGATTATTTCAGTCATTTGCTCGAGACACTTCCCAGATAAGTGTATTTCAGGACCGTATCCAATAAAAAAGAAGAGGGCCGCTATGGAAACATCAGAATATCTTGAACAATTGCTGTTAAGATATGAAGAAACCTATGATATATATAAGCCTTACTACATCGATGGTAAGGAATATCCTGCATACGGGTATTTTACTTCCGATATCAGGGAGCAGAACCCTGAAAAAAACGGGAAATTATGGGCATCTGCCGGCTATGAGCATGTTTTATTCCTCACATCGGATAAAATAACGCAGGAGCATGTGAATGAGGCCCTGACTGTTATTTCAGATTATATGGAACCCAGGCTTGTACGAAAGGATGGAAGAATTCCTGACAGGAAACATTTATACAGTTTTCTCACAGTTATTCTGATTTCCCAGTATCCGCCGGATAAAAATGCCATAAAAGCCGTGAAACGGTATTCTTTTGAAAAAGATTATCATTTTAAGTTGAGAGGCTTCTGTACGGGACAGCTTGTTCTTGCCAGCATGGAGGATCAAAAGATCATCTGCAGCCATTCTGCGGAAAAAAAGCGGTCTTTTCTGCAGAAGATTTTCGAGGGAAAGAATGCCGTGCAAAGCTGAAAAAAAGCATAATTTGGCTCCTCTGTTAATCCGGCAGAGGAGATTTTTTCTTTTGTCGTTGAAGTTTTGTCAGTTTTTCTATATAATAAGTTTATAAAAGGTAGCTTACTTACCTTTAAAAAGGAGGTAGTTGTATGAATACAATCATTACAATAGGCCGTCAGTTTGGTTCCGGCGGACGGGAAATCGGCGAGAAGGTAGCAGAATATTTTGGCATTAAATGTTTAGACAAGGAGCTTCTGACAAGGGCGGCAAAGGAAAGCGGCTTTTGTGAGGAGATGATTAAAAACCACGATGAGAGGCCTACTAACTCCTTCCTCTACAATCTGGTCATGGACACCTATTCCTTCGGTTATAATGCATCTTCCTTTATGGATATGCCCATCAGCCATAAAGTATTTCTTGCGCAGTTTGATACAATCAAGAAGGTTGCGGAAGAAGGCCCCTGCATCATTGTAGGCCGCTGTGCAGATTATGCGCTTCATGATTTTAAGAACTGCATCAATCTTTTCATCTATGGTGACGAAGAGGTAAAGATCAAGCGTATCATGCGTAAATACAATTTAACTGAGGATAAAGCCCGTGAAATGATAACCAAGAAGGATAAGCAGCGTCAGAGCTACTATAATTATTATTCTTCCAAGAAGTGGGGCCGTGCAGACAGCTATGACTTCTGTCTGAACAGTTCAGTCCTGGGTGTTGACGGCACTGTGAAACTGATAGTCCAGATGGTCGAAGATTTTGAGGCTTTAAACGGCGTAACCCCTGAGCCGTAATTTTGCTGTGTTGTAATTGGAACTTAAGAAAGAGAAGCGGATCACTTAGAGAAGCTTCTCTTTCTTATTATTAACGGGTAGGTTTACATAAAAATATTATGTAAACTATACTGGTAAAAACAGGCTGTTAAAAGAAAACATGAATATTATTGTCCGGGGAACAATAACTGCAGATGACAATTAACCATAAATTTCAATCAGGAGTAATTCATGGCAAGGAAACAAAAGTCTCTGCTTTATACCTTTTTCTCCCTCGGTACGGCATGTACGATGATATATTTACTGGGGATTCATGCATTCCGAAAAAGCCTGCTGTATTTTCGCACTATTTACTGACAGAGAAGGATAACAAAATATGGATTTTTACAGAAGATTAGCCCTTGCAGGAAAAGCGATTCCTTTTGGAAAGGTGGCAACCTATGGACAGCTGGCGCTTCTATGTGGCAGGCCCAGGAACTCCAGGCAGGTAGGATATGCATTGAACAGAGGACTGGCAGGAGAGAAGCTGCCCGCCCATCGTGTGGTAAATTCACAGGGACTCCTTACCGGAGCCCCTGCTTTTGATACCCCTGACATGCAGAAATGGCTGCTGGAAGGGGAAGGGGTAGAAGTGAAGGACGGAAAAGTGGATTTAAAAAAATATGGCTGGCACAACACGATGGAAGAGGCGATGGCTTTGAAGGAATGCTTTGACAGGCTGGGGATATAAGCGGATATCAGGATCCGTGATGAACCGGAAATTTTTCCATAGGGCTGATAGGCTATTACTGTTTCAAATGTATGGCTCCTGTATCTCTTAGAGACATCCGGAAGATATTTTTTCCGCCCATATACTCGGACATAAAGCGGATATAGTCCTGTGAGGCCCCTGACGGAATGATACTGAGGATCACTCCTGCAAAGCCGCCTCCATGCACACGGCAGGCACCCCGTCCGGTATTTTGGATGAACAGCTCCGACAGGGCCAGGGCAACGCAAACGCTTTCTTCTGTGGTATCAGACGGGATATGACAGTTCTGCAGGTATTTCCAGGAGGAATTGCCGGATTCATTTATAAGCTCCAGCAGCTCTTTCGTATCTCTGTTAATTAAGGCGGCTTTGGCCTTATCCACCCTATTATTTTCTTCATAAAAATGAAGAGAACGAAGGAAGGAGCGATCACCACAGTTTTCCCTGATCATGGGAAGCTTTTTCAGAAGAAGCGGGAGAGACGCCTCCGACAGCACTGTTTTTCCCATCTGCGCAGCAACCTTTTTCATTTCTGACGGAATTTCAGAATAGTCTCTGCTTAAATCTCCGTGTCCTTTCCCAGTGTTTACCAAAATGATATCATAGCCTTCCAATATGGATTTTGATTCCATCCTTTCCACACACGGTAATTCAGAGTCGGAAAAATCCAGAAAAATCATGCCGCCGGCTGCACAGGCAAGCTGATCCATCAATCCGGATTGTTTATTCCAGTAATGATTTTCCGCGTAACGTCCTATGCGCGCATAATCAATGCAGGACATTTTATTTTCATTGAAGTAATAATTAATAATGGCACATATCAGCATTTCAAATGAAGCGGAAGAACTGACGCCGGCTGCGCTGAGTACATTCGTTGAAATGCAGGCCTGAAACCCATGTACATGAAAGCCGTAGGCCCGGCATCCCTGAAAGATTCCGGCAAGCAGTGAAAGAGTCCCTTCATCGCCGGGAATGGTCTCCAGCTCCTCCAGATTCAGCATAAAAGGCTGTTCATACCCTTCACTTAAAATAGTTACCGTTTCTGTCCGGTTCGCCCCTGCAGCCGCTATAGTATCCATCTGTATACTTGCCGCCAAAACCTTTCCTCCATTATGATCCGTATGGTTGCCGATGAGTTCCATACGGCCGGGAGAAGTAAAATATTCTGGCTCCTCCATATGAAAATATTCTTTGTATTTCTTGGTCAGTGCCATGAAACGTTCACAGCTGTTTTCCTTTTCTCCATAGACTTCCAAGAGACTTTGTTTGAATGTGTCAGTAATCTTAAGCATTATTTACCCCTTTCATTTGTTCAGGCTCAATTTATTTCATTGTTTACCGAGACGTCTCTGATAAATTCATTATATCTGATTTATGGGGGAAGACCTTAATAATCATGCGCAGTATAGGGAATATATTGCGTTTCTTATATAAAAAGAATTGCATTTATAATTAAGAAATGATACCCTTTACTTAGAAAGAGGAGGGGAGATTATGAAAACATCGAAAACAGGAAAGACGCAGATTATAACGAATCCCTCTCAAAAAGAACTTAAGGAACACGGCAGTTATCCTTTTCCCTTTCTGGTGAGCTATGAAAGTCTGTCCGGTTACGATACAGGTTCTTTTCTGTGGCATTGGCACAGCGAAATAGAATTTACGCTTATCACGGAAGGCCGTATGATCTATCAGGTTAATGACCGGTGTTTTCTTATGAAAGAGGGAGAGGCCTTGTTTGGCAACTCCTCAACGCTGCATTCCGGCCATATGGCGGATGAAACGGATTGTGAATACATTTCCATTACCTTTGCGCCAAGGCTGCTGTATGGGTACGAGGGAAGCCTTATCCAGGAAAAATATGTGGCTCCGGTTCTTCATCACAGAGGATTGGCCGCCATTCATTTTGACTCTTCTGAAATCTGGCAGGAGGAAGTTGTGGAAGGCCTCCGCAATATTATTGAAGAAAGTAAGAACCGCCGTCCGTTTTATGAGCTGGGGATTCAGGAACAGCTTCTTCACATATGGCTTCTTATACTGGAGAACTGCAGTGTCGAAGGAACAGAAAGCAGGAGTATAGATGAAAAAAATTACGAGCGGATTCGCTGTATGCTTTCTTTTATACAGGAGAACTATGCCAGAAAGCTGGAACTGGAAGATATTGCACAGCATGTGCATATATGTAAAAGTGAATGCTGCAGGATTTTTAAGAATTATATGAAGGAATCTTTATTTGATTATATACTGAAGTACCGGATCGAACAGAGTCTTCCTGATGTATTGGACGGCAAAGACAGTCTCACAGAGATTGCACTGAGAGTTGGATTTGCCGACTCCAATTATTTTTCCAAGGTGTTTCACCGGATAAAAGGCTGTTCTCCGAGGGAATACAGGAAGCGAAATTCAATGTTAATGTAGCGTTTTGACCTTAATTCTATTGACGTATGACGGGATGATTTGTAAGGGGTCTGGTTGCGCTGTATGAGGAACTGGGTAGAATGGCATCATAGCATGAACTAAGGACTATTCGCAAAACACAAGTTTAACGAATAGATGGGCTGAAAATGACCCCTGGAGGTGGATGTTTCCCGCGGCTCCCATTTTGGCACGCCTGGGAAAACAGGAGCCGCGGGAAACAGGGTTAAAAACCACGTTCTCTTAAATAATCTATTCCCTCAGTCTTGTCAGACAATTTAGTATAGCTCTCTTAATTAATAGATTTACATTTAAGTTCTATCCCAATAATCATTGATAAGCCTATACCTGGATTATACCTAATAACAATAAAACTGAGAATCTAAATCATAATTTTACCACCTTCTAATTTTACGATACAAATAAAAGAAATAGTTATCACGTTTACTTAATTAATAACCCATAAATAGATTACATACATGAAAAATAAATACTTTACTCTTCCGTTTCGAATGTTAATAAATTAACAAACACCTTTTTCCTCATCATGAAAGACCAGGCAGTTCTCATTCTTCTTCCACCTCATAATATTGTGCCTGAGCATTCCACAGCTTGTAATACATTCCGGATTTATCGTTCACCAACACATTATGGCTGCCGCGCTGAATCAGACAGCCCCTGTGGAAAACAACGATATCATGGCAGAAACGGCAGGAAGACAATCTGTGCGAAATAAATACGGCCGACTTCTCTCCTATCATTTGATTCATCCTGCTGTATACTTCGAATTCCGCGATTGGATCAAGCGCTGCCGTAGGCTCATCAAGTATGATAAATGGCGCATCTTTATATAAAGCTCTGGCTAGCGCAATCTTTTGTGCTTCTCCTCCGGAAATAGCAACACCTTTCTCATCAAAATCCTTATATAATGCCGTCGCAAGCCCTTTCGGCAGCTTATCAAGGCGTATTCCGAAGCCTGCATCCCGAAGACACTGAACTGCTTTGTCACAGTCATAGTTCATGCTGCCGGCAACATTTTGACCCAGTTCAAAAGAGAACAGCCTGAAATCCTGAAACACAACAGAAAACAGCTGCATATATTCGTGATAATTGTAATTTCGTATATCGATTCCATTCAGCAGTATTTCACCTTCGGTCGGATCATATAGCCGGCACAGCAGCTTGATAAAAGTAGTTTTTCCGCTTCCATTCATGCCTACTACAGCCAGCCTCTGTCCTGCATGAAATGTCATTGATACATTGCGCAGTGCATAATCTTCCTGATCGGGATACCTAAAAGAGACATTACGAAATTCAATTTCATATCCTGTGTCGCTGTTTTGGCTGACACGCGTATCCCCTTTCTCCATTTTGTTCGGCAGATCTAAAAATTCAAACACGGTACGCAAAAATGAGGTATTATTCCTTAAATCACCTAATGTCTCAATCAGCATCGACAAACCGCCGGATAATGCGATAATGGCACTCACGTACTGTACGATTGAACCTATGCCGAAAGCTCCTCCAAGCGCTTTCAGACATACAAAGATATATGCGACTCCTACAAATACCTGCGACACAGCTCCGGACAGGGCACGGTATCCTCCCATAGGTCCTTTTGATGCTTTAGCCAGTTTTGAGGTAGGAATAAACGGGTTATATTTTTTCAAATTGTTTCTGCTCAGAATATCCTGACGATAGATGCGTACATCCAGCGCCTTCGAACGGTCATTCCCAAGATTGCCGAGCCAAAATCCGAAAAGCCGATTTCCCAATTGGTTTTCATCCGCATATTTTACCCAGTAGGAACCTGCCTTGACAGCTAACAATGGTGCTGCAAATGTGATGCCGAACATGACGGCAGCAATAAGAAAAATAAAAACAGGGTGATTGAGTATCCTTAATCCGCCGCTTGCTGTGACCGGCAGTATGAATAGCGATGCAGTCAGCAGGAGCGCACCGATAATAGACATAACAGATCTGATAATCGCATCAAAACTATATATGAGTTTATAAAGTCCCCAACCTCCTGAGTCTGTATTTTGCCATATCCGTGAACGAAGTTCCTGTACATGGCCGTCATCCATATCTGCAAAATCCATCGATAGAAGTTTTTCCATGAACACTTTATTCTGTGTATGCCAAAGACAGGCTAACTGAACATTCTTCCATCGGGTCAATCCTGCACAGAGCAGTGTAAGTATAGCTGTTGTACTCATCAATGCCAGCACATATACCTTAATCATCTGCGGATCACGCCCTCCGGCAATTTCATCGATCAATCGAGCCAACAGCCAAATATCTGCATAAGGCGTAAGTGCGTCAATAACCCCGCATATCAGTACGGACAGCAGTATTTGAGGATTTTCTCTCCACCAGACCTTAAATCCGCGGAGTGCGAAGCGAACCGTTTCTTTAAAAGAAACAGAAGATTTATTCTTTTTCATAGTCCGCTCCTCCTTTTCTATAATATCTGCCTTGAATCTCAAAGAGATCCGCATAATGTCCCTTCCGGGCAATTAGCTTATCGTGTGTCCCTTCTTCGTCGATACTCCCTTCTGCGATCAAGATTATGCGGTCGCAAAATCTGGTGGAGGCAAGACGATGGGAAATATAAATAGCCATACGGCCATCCGTAAGTTCACTGTATTTGTTATATATTTCACTCTCAGCGATTGGATCAAGAGCGGAGGTCGGTTCATCCAGGACGATAATCGGAGCATTTTTATACAGAGCCCGAGCCAGCATCAGCCGCTGTAATTCGCCTCCCGACAGATTAATGCCATCTTCAAAAACCTTGCCCAGGTGTGTATCCACACCATCAGGCAGGCTGTCAATTTTCTCCGTGAGCCCTGCCTGGCCGATACATCGCTTCATCATATCTGTATTTATATTTTCATCAGTTTGTGCGATGTTCTCGGCGATAGTCACATCAAGAACCGAGAAGTCCTGGAATACGGCGGAAAAAAGCCGATAGTAATCTCGCCGATTGTATGTTCTGATATCTGTATTATTTAACAGCACTTTCCCATCCGTGGGATCCAGGAAACCGCATATGAGTTTGACGAGTGTTGTTTTCCCCGCGCCGTTCAGACCAACAATTGCTAACTTCTCTCCCGGTCTGATCATCAGGTTGATATGAGTGAGTGTATCCTTCTCAGCCCCCGGATAACGGAAGGAAACATCACGCAGTTCAATTTGATAAGGGATATGCAGGTCCGGAGTGATTGGGATACCTTCCTCCATTTTAAATGTTTCGGGATAATCCAGGAATTCCCGAACTGCAGAGATATCGAGGCTTTGTTTCCGAAGAACTGAAAGGCCGGTCATAATCTTGCCTATGCCGCTGGTAAAAACATTCACTGTATTAAAGTACAACACAAACTGCGCGGCGGACATCTCCCCCTTAATCACAGCTCCAATCAGGAAAAGATAGACAATACCATTTCTCATAAATGAAAGTAATACATCTATAATATTTCCCCAAATATAGACACATTCTCCGCGGGCGATAAAGTTCCGATACAGACGCAGCATGCTGTCGTATACATCTTCTATCCAACTGCCCATTCCAAAAATACGGATATCTTTTGCAAGCGTGTAATCCCTGGAGCTTTCGCTGAGATAATTCATATGCCGGGAGTATTCCGACTCTTCATCTCTATGCCGATATCCCCAGCCATTAAGATAATTGCTCACTAAAAAGCTGACAATGGCAGTGACCAAAACGGCAAGAAGCATGAACGGATTCAATGCAGCAAGCAAAGAAAGAAAAACAATAAACTCCACTGAATTTTTTAACAGATTCATCAATGTCGTCCAGATAGCTTCAGTGGCAGCCGAGTTGCTGGTAACAAGCATGGAAGCTTTATCCATTTTCTTCCTGACATTCGGATCCTCAATATCGGGATATGACATGGTCAGCACCTTATTTTGGATCATAGCTCCGATGGTAAGGCGGACTTCAATACGCCCAAACTGTGAACAGGATGCCAGATATGCCTGAGCTGCGCTGAGGAATATCAATGCTCCCGTAAACAAGAGTATGATTACAGAAAGTTCTGCAACAGAAACTTTAGCTTCGACTGCTCCGAGTATAGACGGTACTATAAAAAGCTGTGTAAGACTGAGCAGGATCGCAGCTGCCGCCATTATAAGAGTAAGCCCAATTACGCTACGGCGCTGTCTCCACGCAAGTGATATCATATATGTGATGTTCTGCCCTAAACTGTGAGCAGGCGTTTGCTTCGTATTTTCAGCAGTACCTGCCTTTGATGTAATAGACATTGCAGTTATCCCCTTTTTCTCTTTGTATGGAATCCTTTTATTATTATACAGGACTTAAAAGCACATGACAAACTTCCTTTTCAACAAGAGGGGCAACAACGCGTTGCTTGTATTTCTTTTATACTCTATGCTAAGATTACAAAAAGGAGGAATGTATGAATGGAGACAATGGAAGCAATTTTAGAATTACGGAAAAAACTGAATATATCCCAGGATGAGTTTGCCAGGAGATTATCAGTAACCAGACAGGCTGTTTCCCGCTGGGAAAACGGAGACACAATTCCTAATATAGATACACTCAAATTAATAGCTGAAACCTTTGAGGTGTCGGTAGATTATTTGCTGGGACATACGGTAGGACAATGCCAGAGCTGCGGTCTGGTTCTGGAAAAGGACAGTGATAAAGGAACAGAATGCGATGGCAGCAAATCAGAGGAATACTGCTCTTTTTGTTATCAGCATGGAAAATTCACTCAGGATATTACTATGGAGGAAATGATTGAACTGAATCTGCGGGATTTGGATGAATGGAATAAATCTGTCGGGCTGCAGTTAACAGAACAGGAAGCAAGATCTGCGCTTATGGAATTTCTGCCAACGTTAAAGAGATGGAAGGATACTTCGGGCACTGCAATAGCTTTTGAATAACATGATGCAAAACAGAAAGGAGGCGAAACAACAGTATTTTAAAGCTGTCGTTTACGCCTCCTTTTTTTATAAATCCTGCGTCCGTCCGGCTCATGCCGGGTGGCTTTCAGAATGCTGTTACATAAGCTCATCAGAATCCAGCACAATTGTAAATGGCCCGTCATTTTCAAGTTCTATTTTCATATGGGCTCCGAAGATACCGCATTCCACAGGATAACCTTCCTTTTTACAGGCATGCTTTATATATTCATATAGCTGTTCGGCATGTTCGGGAGAGCCTGCTTTTACAAAAGACGGTCTGTTGCCTTTTTTACAGTCCGCATACAGGGTAAACTGGGAAACAAGCAGTAAACTGCCGTTTACATCCTTCAACGACATATTTGTTTTGCCGTTCTCATCCTCGAATATCCGCAGGTTCAGAAGTTTACGGAGCATTTTGTCGGCAATGCCCTCCGTATCCGTATTATTTACACCAATCAGAACCAGAAACCCCTTTTGAATGGATCCTACAATTTCCTGCTCTACAGTGACACTTGCATGGCTGACTCTTTGAATAACAAACTTCATGGGGACTGCTTCTCCTGTTCTATTTTATTTGTCTTCCTTAGACTGCTTTTCTTCAGATTCCTCAGCCGGATGACAAGGAATGAACTCTTTGCTCGTTTCATCAATTCGGCCCAGTTCCTTGTATTCCTCGGTTTCCGTAGGCAGCTTCTTCTTGGCCAGATTGCGGTTAATCCAGCGTCTGCACAGAGCATATATAACTGCGAAGGTTGGTACGCCGATTACCATTCCCGGCACACCCATAAAACCGCCGAAAATTGTGATGGAAAAAATAACCCAGAAGCTGGAAAGCCCGGTGGAGTCTCCCAGGATTTTAGGGCCGAGTATATTTCCGTCAAACTGCTGTAGAACCAAAATGAAAATAAGAAAATAAAGGCACTGTATGGGATCGATCATCAATATCAGGAATGCGCTGGGAATTGCACCCAGGTAAGGTCCAAAGAAAGGGACGATATTGGTAACACCGATGATAACACTGATAAGCACCGGATAAGGAGTTCCCATAATACTTGTTCCGGCAAAGCAGAGGATTCCGATAAGTAAGGAGTCCAGAAGCTTACCGCTGATAAATCCGCCGAAGGTACGGTGTACAAACCGAATGTCTTCAATAAAGGAATTGGCACGCTTGATATCCATGGCGGAATAAATGGCTTTTTTTGCCTGGCCGATGAACTTCTCCTTGCTTCCCATAATATATACGGATATGATCAGGCCAATAATCATGTTCCACAATGCCTTAAGTACGTTAAAAGCATAGTTGGAAACGACCTTGAGGACAGCGTTCATCTGAGGCAGCAGGGTATCGTTCATCCAGCTTCTGAGTTCAGGTGTATAAGTGTTGATGAGATCATTAATGTAGGATTCCACTTCCGGATTATCCGCCAGAACCTTCTGAAGCCATGCAGTAAGGTTATTTACATAAACAGGGAATTGGAACACAATACTCTGAATGCTCTTGAACAGCTGCGGGAGCACTACGGAGCTGAATGCGTAAATAATAAGAACCACAAACAGCAATGTCAGTACTATTGCGGACATACGCAGATATTTTTTCTGCTTATCTGTCAGGGCCTGACGTCCTTTTTTGAAAACATGCCTGAGAGCTTGCTTTTCTATAAAGTTCAGAACCGGAGTGAGCAGATAGGCCAGAACCAGGCCATCAATAATCGGCATGGCAATAGAAATAATTTGGGCCACGCCGTCTTTGAAATTGGCGCCCCGGAACATCAAGAAAAAGAGGCATATACTGGCCCCTATGACAAGGAGGGCCGTGATGCCCCAATAAAGATATTTTTTGTCCCAGCGGAATTTCATATAAAATGGTCTCCTTTTACTTGGAATGTTTTGCTTCCATTTATGTAGGTCAGTAAGAACATTATATACCACCGCACTTAAAAAATTAAGCAAAATTAATGAAATTATTCTAAAATAATTGTATAATATCTATTTAGGATTTATAAAGCAGCAAATTTTGTATAGAAGAAAGGATTACATATGAGACTGCAACAGGTTTTAAGCTATGTCCGGAAAGCGGTGGACGATTATCACATGATTGAAGAAGGGGATAAAATTGCTGTTGGGATTTCCGGCGGCAAGGATTCTCTGACACTGCTCTATGCGCTTCACGCACTGCGGCGTTTTTATCCGAAACATTTTGATATTCATGCGGTAACCGTGGATCTGGGCTTCGGCAATCTCGATTTAAGCCGTATAGAAGCAATTTGCTCACAGGAACTGCAGATCCCTTATACCATTGTAAAAACGGATATTGCCAATATTATATTTGAACAGCGAAAAGAAACCAATCCCTGCTCTCTTTGTGCTAAAATGAGAAAGGGAGCCCTGAATGAAGCCATTAAAAAGGAAGGCTGCAATAAGGTGGCATATGCTCATCATAAGGATGACGTGGTGGAAACAATGCTCATGTCCCTGATTTATGAAGGCCGTTTCCATACCTTCAGCCCGGTAACCTATCTGGACAGAATGGATCTGACGGTAGTACGGCCGCTGATGTATATGAATGAAGCGGATGTTATCGGATTTGTCAATAAAAACCAGGTGCCTGTTGTTAAAAGCCCCTGCCCTGCCGACGGCTATACCAAAAGGGAATATGTGAAACAGCTTTTGAAAAAGCTGAATCAGGAGAATCCGGGGGTAAAGGAACGGATGTTTACCGCAATACAGGATGGCAATATGACAGGCTGGCCGCCGCCGGATACCCTGCGCAGATAATAATACTTTTCAATGGAACGGTTTTGCCGGGGAGGATTAAAATGGCAGAAAACAAAAATTACCATGATGAACTGAATAAAAAAAATATTCTGAAGCTCCGGGAGCTGCTGGCCGGTCTCCCGCCCTTCTGCAAACAGTTTTTCCGCGGGATCGAGGATGTGACCGCCTCCCGGACACGGATAGCCTACGCCTATGATTTAAAGGTTTTCTTTGAGTTTATCCATGAAACCAATGGGGTATACCGTAAAAAGGATATTGTAGACTTTCCTCTTTCCATCCTGGATGAAATCGGAAGGGAGGACATAGAGGAGTATATGGAATATCTCTCCTATTATGTTAAGGACGGCGTAGAATACACCAATGATGAACGGGGAAAAAAGAGAAAGCTGGCCTCTCTCAGAAGCTTTTACAATTACTACTTCCGGAATGAACTAATTGAGAACAATCCTGCAGTCCTTGTTCCGCTTCCCAAGCTTCACGAAAAGGAAATCGTCAGGATGGAGCCTAACGAAGTAGCGGTTCTTCTGGATGAAGTGGAGGAAGGAAACAAGCTAACCAAGAACGAGCAGCGTTATCATGATAAGACCAGGGTGAGGGATTTGGCGCTTCTCACTCTTCTGCTGGGAACCGGTATCCGGGTATCTGAATGTGTGGGGCTGGATATCCAGGATGTGGATTTTGACAACCAGCGCCTGAAAGTACGCAGGAAAGGTGGGTATGAGGATATCGTATATTTTGGAGAGGAGGTTTCCGCGGCCCTGCAGGATTATCTGGAGGAACGGGAACGGATTATTCCTCTCTCCGGCCATGAAAATGCTTTTTTCCTCTCCATGCAGAACCGCAGGCTTACCGTTCGCAGTGTTGAGAATCTGGTTAAGAAATATGCCTCTAAAGTAACTTCCATGAAAAAAATCACCCCGCATAAGCTGCGCAGCACTTACGGTACGAATTTGTACCGGGAAACAGGGGATATCTATCTTGTGGCCGATGTCCTGGGCCATAAGGATGTAAATACCACCAGAAAGCACTATGCTGCCATGCAGGATGAAAATAAACGAAAAGCGGCAAAAGCCGTCAAATTAAGGGAGCCGTAGCTCCCTTTTTTGTCTTCAGGCACTAAATTTTATTCTTTCGATAATACTCTGTTTCCGAAAGCTTCGGGCCAGTATCCATGTCAGTACAAATTGTACGATCATAATGACGAGGAATAAAAGCAGCGTTTGTGCAAAGGGATAATGAAAGCTGACAATACTTAAGAAGCCTGTGTCCCTGGCCCACCGGAAGAACAGGTAACCCGTAATACTGCCAAAAACCAGGGATAAAAGCAGTGTTCCAAGTGTATAAAAAAGGCCTTCCATCTGAAACAGCGTGAACAGCTGTTTTTCCGACAATCCCAGAGCCTGCATCATGCCCAGTTCCCGTCTGCGTACATAAACACTGTTTACCATGGTATTGATCAGATTCATAATACAGATGCTTCCCAGAACAGCCAGGAAAATATAACATACGGCAGATAAAAAAGCTGTCAGTTCTTCCTGTTCCTTCTTCGTTTCCTCAAAGGTATGCAGTTTCAGGAAAGGATTTTCATCTGTTATTGCCCTCAGGCTCTCCTCCACCGGGTTAAGCTTTTCTTTTTCAACCGCTATGGAGAGACTATTGGTTTGATTATTGCTGCATATTTCTTCCAGTACGGATGAAGGAAGCATGAAGGCCGAATAATGATATAGGCTGACCGGAGGATCCGCTATTGCCGCCACCTGGAATTCCATCGGAATTTCTTTTTCCCCGTCCTGGACAATCATCCTTATCATACTTCCAACCTTCCAGTCCGGCGACCATATAAAAGCCTTCTTATTCAGGATTATCTTGTTCCCGTCAAGCAGTTCATCATAGGTAACATTTCCCTCTATGACAGAAGCTTCCATTGTATCGGCCAGTACCCGGGGGATTCCTGAAATGGAGGTTCTCCTGAGTGAATCCCCATCATATACATCCTGCAGAAGCACACTGGTATTCTGATGGCTGATAACCGAAGAGACACCGGGCATATTTCCAATACGAAGCATCAGGCTGCCATCCAGAGGATTCTGCTGCTGGATAGTTCTCCAGTCGTATTCAGGCCGCATCCTATCTCCGCTGACAGAATAAATGGAAAGATCCAGATCATACAGAATTTCATCATGGGCAATTTCCTCCGGATTGGCACAGGATAAAATAGTGGAAACCCCAAGAAAAAGAATACCTGTTATACTCAGGGATACAAGTGTTATCAAAGTTCGTTTTTTATTGCGTGAAAGGTTTGCTTTCATAAGCCGGAACAGACTGACATCATCATAACCTTTTCTGGATTTGGCCGCCGGGAGACACACCGAGACCATCATAGCGCATGGCCTCCACAGGGGAAATCCTGCCTGCAATATGAACCGGGCGCAGAAGGGATATTGCCGTTGTACATAATGCCATAATGATAGCAAAAATATAAATCCAGGGCTGAAACAGAGAGATCTCCCCGTTCCCGTATATGTCCTTCAGGGTATTGCCTAAAAGATCATCACGGGCAAAGCTGTTCAGCAGGAAGGACAGACCGCTCAGAGAAGCAGCCATTCCCAGGACAATTCCCGGCGGAACAGCGAATACTGCCGTAAAGATTCCTTCCCGGAATACAATGGCCTGCACCTGCCTCTGTGTAGCCCCCAATGCCTTTAATTTTCCGTACTCCTGTACCTTGTACATGGTAGACACATAATAAATACTGTAAATGGTAATGATTCCTGCCAGCACTACCACAATGAGAATACCAATAAGCGTTGTATAAAAGGCAGGGTCGATATAATTGGCCACCAGATACGCAGTATTTTCTGAAAGATTCTCTTCGGGTATGGAAAAAGTGCGGGCAATGGATTCTGCTTTATAAAGGATTTCATTTGTTGTCATATCTTCAGGATTCTGCAGCCGGATCATAGTTCTGTATAAACGATCGGGTTCCCTGAGAGTTTCTTCTACGAAATCCCGGGAAACCAAAGCAGAATAGTAAGCGATATCATCTTCTGCTTCAGGGGTGGGAAGAATACCGCATATGGTGAAGGTTTTCTGCTGTTCATACCCCAGGCCGCTGGCTTCTAATGGCTGAAAGCTGAGAGTTACAGTGTCTCCTATTTTCGCGCTGAGCCCAAGTTCCTGCAGCATCCCTTCCGAAATTGCCATGTCATCTCCCGATGAAGGAAAACGGCCGTCTTCAAGGTCAAGCTTTCCCAGCTCAATCCCGGTTTTATCCAGATAAATAAGGTGGCATCTGGTATTTTCCAGTATTATCTCCGCCGTATCCTGCCGAAGACCCAGGGCTGCAATATCCGCATGATGAGACAAATCCTCAGCTGTTTTTTCGCTGACGCTCCGATACATAAAATGATAGGCAGGATAAAGCTGATTGGCAGCCTCAAACTGCAGACGGATCATTCCGCTGCCCAATGTGGTAATGGTAAAGATAAGAAAAGTCGTCAGCAGTATTGCTATACCCGTAAGAATATTACGGCCTTTATTCTTTTTCAGATTTGCCCAGGCTGTGGTATTAATGGTATTCATTGATTTGCCACCACCCTTCCGTCTTCAATGATGAGAATACGGTCGGCCATTTGCGCGACAGTCTCATCATGCGTTATCATGACCAGGGTCTGACAGTAATCAGCCACGCAGGATTTCAAAAGAGATATGACCTCCATTTCCGTTCTGGAATCCAGATTGCCGGTAGGTTCATCCGCAAGGATAATGGCAGGACGTGAAGCCAGGGCTCTGGCAATGGCAACACGCTGCTGCTGCCCGCCTGACAGGGTGCCGGGAAGAGCCTTTATTTTATCCGCTATACCGATACTCTCAATAACTGAGGTTACGAATTCCCGATCCGCTTTTTTCCCGTCCAGGCCTATAGGGAGCACAATATTTTCCCATACATTCAAAGAAGGCACCAGATTGTAATCCTGAAAAATAAAGCCTATTTTCCTTCTCCGGAATACGGCCAGTTCTTCATCCTTCAGGGAAAAAATATCCTTTCCCTCAATAAAGACCTTACCGGAATCAGGTCGGTCCAGTCCTCCCAGCAAATGAAGCAAAGTGCTTTTGCCTGATCCGGAACGGCCGACAATGGCGGTGAATTCACCCCGTCGTACCTCCAGGGAGGTATGATCTACAGCTTTTACCACACTCTCTCCGGAACCATAATGTTTGACAAGCTCCTGCGTGTTTAAAATAGAAGTCATATTTTTCATATAAAGTATTCCTTTCCTCTGTAATCCTTTGATAATTCAATGATAACCTGCTTCTCTTACAGGAACATTGCAGAAAAGATAACAGATTTGTAAGAAAACTCTTTATACGTTACCGGAAGGGCGGCCAACGTATCCCATTGGCAGTGTCATCTGGAATATGCTTCCCCTTTTCCCCTTTTTTACCCGTATGCTTCCGCCCTGTTCTTCCAGTATCTTTCTTGTGAGATAAAGTCCTACGCCGGTCCCCTCTTCCTTTCGGACCATGGGGATGTCACTGCGGTAGAAACGCTGAAAAATCCGGGTATATTCCTTAGAAGGAATACCGATACCCTCATCTTCCACTTCAATAAACAGATAGCTTACAGCAGGATTTACCCGTATTTCAATGCGGCTTCCCGGTAAGGAATATTTTACTGCGTTATCAAGTACATTCACCAGAGCCTCCTGAGTCCAGTGTGGATCATGAGGAATTTCCAGATCGGTAAACTCGTTTAATTCTATGGAAATGTTTTTTTGATAAGCCTTCATATAAATACTGTTTACGGCACTTATAATGGTATTTTTCAGGCTTGCTGCCACAGGCTCCAGATGTATCATTTCCGCTTCCAGACGGGATATCTGAAGGAAACCATCCAGCAGATGTTCTATCTTAATAATTTCTGCAAGTCCCTGCTGAAGGAAACTCTGCCTTTCCTCCGATGTCAGACAGCCGGTATCAGCCAGTTCATAGCTCATTTTCAAAGAAGCAAGAGGATTTTTCAATTGATGGGAAATATCGGTTATGAGTTCCTTTGTCTTTCCTTCCTCTTGTTTCAGCCTTTCTTGTATAAGCCCATTTTTCGCTTCCTTTTCTTCTGTTAACAGAAGGAGGCTGCTGTAATCCTCTTCCATACACCGGCAGCGTTTTCGGCTCTGTATATCCGCATACAGAAACAGAAGGCCTGCAGCACAGGTAACGCCACAAAACAGGAAAAAATAACGGAGTATAAGGCGCGAGGTATCTCTGCTGCCTGTATCAAATCCATATTTTTCTTCCAAAGCCCGGCCTTTTTCATAGTAAATATCAGAGTAATGACGTTCCGGCTCATTCACCGCTCCTAGAAGTTCACTTTCCTGTTCAGGATAAGTGGCGGCCATATAGCCTAAAAGCATATATTCCTTTTTCTGAAGCTCCCATCCCATAGAAAGGAATAAAATTATAAAAAGTACCAGTATAAAAAGAAGCCCGGCATAGCTCAGGCTTCTTTTACAGCTTCTTTTGTCCATATATATCCCATCCCTCTTACTGTCTGTATCTCTTCGGCAGCAATTTTGTTTCGAAGCCTGCTGATATTAACCGGTACGGTGTTATCATCCACAAACTGTCCGTCCTGGCCCCATACGGCCTCTAAAAGCTGCTCCTTTGTGAGTATCTGCCGGGGATTCTCCAGAAAAAAAGCCAGCAGCAGCCATTCCTTTTTTGTCAGAACAATCGGTTCGCTGTCCTTATATGCTTTCATTTCATGATAATCCAGGCAGATACCGCCGGATCGCAGCCGGTAGGAATCCTTTTTCTCAACCCTTCTCATCAGGGCGTTTACCTTGGAAAGCAGTATCATCAGACTGAACGGCTTTGTAATATAATCGTCCGCTCCATAGTCGTAGCCGTTTACAATATCAACTTCCTGGTTCAGTGCGGTAAGGAAAATCAGATAGACATTGCTGGTTTTCCTTATTTCCCGGCAGAAAGAAATACCGTCACCGTCAGGAAGGGAAATATCACTGATAATCAGCGATATTTCCTTTTCCCGGAAAAGTTCTCTTGCCTGGGTTACAGTAAAGGCCTGAAATACCTCATAGCCTTCCCTTTGAAGCCTTAAGGCAATGCCTTTATTCAGATTTTCATCATCTTCCAATAATAATATGGTCTTCAAGCTATTCCTCTTTATTGTTCTTCCTGCGTTCCCTTTTCGGCCTTTTTTTCATAAACGTATTCTTTTGAGGCGGCTCCGGTCCCTGAGTGCTTCCGGAATTTAAAGGTACTCCGGAAGGTATGATCCTGTTGTCCTGAGGATATGGGACATTTTGATTCTGCCAGTCCATATTGGGTACGTTTGGCTGGTAAGGATAATTGGGGCGAACTGTATTATTTCCGGGATAGCCTCCGTAGTTATTGCTATAAGGAGTACCGAAGCTCCGCCCCGTATTTCCCTGCTGCATGGGACGGGGGCTGTAATAATTGGGATTTCCGTAACCATTTCCCTGCGGACCGCCGTTCTGTGTTCCATAGCCGGGAGTGCCATAATAGCCGTTGTTTCCGGGAAAAAATCCGCTGCCCGGCTGTTGTGCGGTTCCGTTTTTGTCTCCGAACGTCATTGTAACGCCCTGCGCTGCAGCCTTTTCTTCGCCGGAAGCGGCACCGTCCGTATTTTTCTTTTTAAACCGCAGGATTACCTTAAACAGGTCTCCGTCGATATCAATTTTCATAGAACCGCCCTGCAGCTCTGCAAAGCTTTTGGCTATGGCAAGGCCAAGGCCGCTTCCTTCCGTATTACGGGCATCATCGCCTCGTACAAAACGTTCCGTAAGCTCTTCCGCAGCTACAGACAGTTCTGTTGCAGAAATATTTTTGAGCTCGATTTGTACATAGTCTGCCTCATTCTTCAGAAGAATATAAACCCGGGTTCCCGAAAGAGCATATTTAACAATATTACTGTAGAGATTGTCAAATATCCGGTAGGTTTTCTGACTGTCCAAAGGAAGAATAATCTTTTCATCCGGAAGGCTGAATTTAAAATCAAGCCCCGCGGAGGAAATCCTGTCATCCTGCTCCAGATAGGCCTGACGCAGAAGGTTGCAGATATCCACGTCCACGATTTGAAGCGTTACGGATTTACTGCTGGCTTTGCTGATTTCGAACAAATCTTCTATGAGCACTTTAAGACGATTGGCCTTACGCTGCAGAATATCCAGATACTCTTTTCTCTTCTCATCCGGAAGGGAAGGATCACGAAGCAGCTCAATATAGGTAATAATAGCAGTTAAAGGTGTTTTCAAGTCATGGGAAACATTGGTAATAAGCTCTGTTTTCATCCGCTGGCTCTTAACTTCTTCATTTACAGCACGTTTAAAGTCCGCCTGAATCTGCCACAGCTGGGACTTATAGCTTTCAAAGATACCGAAATTTTCTGAAAGCGCGGTATCCAGATTCCCCTGAGCAATAGAGCTCGTAGCGTTCAGCAGCTTCCGGTATTTGGACTGGATATCCTTTACATATCTCTTCAGTATAAAATATATGATGACTGAATAAATTATCAGGCCGAAAATTCCGGCAAACCAGAAGCAGCAGATTATCAGGAGAATGCCGAAGTTTACGGCAATGACCTTCAGTATGATCCTGTTTGCATCGGTACCGATATCATAAGTGACGAGATCTGTATAAAAATCGTGCACCACTTCCCGTACTTTCCCGACGATACGCGTCCAATATCTGCAGATCAGACTGTGTTTCTTCAGATAACCTCTTCCGAAGCCTGAAAGATTGGTTCCTATCAGGAAGGCAAGAAGAAAAACTATCAGTAACAGAAGAAACATTATGGTTTTATCCAGAGGAAGAAAACCGAGTTTCCCATCCAGCCCTATTCCCGCCCTGACATTACGCAGGAACAGATCGTTCTGAAATTCATATACAAATTGAATCACCTGTGATGATGCCATAAACAGTAAGACGACTGCCGCTGCTGTAAACTCCAGCGGAATCCGGCCGATTTTATTGATAGCTTCCTCATTGTGCAGAATCCGTTTCCGGCACAGAAAGAACCCGATAACGGCAGCAGCCAGAAGAAATAGTAGATAAGCCGGAGCAATCCCTGCCTGATAATAGCTGTTTCTGCCTGCAAAATGAAGACTTTGGAAATTGCTCATATATTCATAATAGTTATCCGGCTTCATGAGTTCCGTATACTGGGCCTGAGTCAGACCGTATATTACCCTCATATTGGAAGGCGCCATCAGGGTAAGATGGATGGAACCTGCCGCAAACATATCATTATATTCATCATAAACCGTGTAATCCGCCATGCGTCCGTTAGCTTCATAATTATAGGTATATCCGGATGGCACATCTTCCTGCAGCTTTAACGGAAAATCATGACCGGCATTCTGCACACGGCTTAAGAACTGCTTGGCATTGTCCCTGCACCTCACGTTGACATTGGATATGTTGCCGGCACTGTCATACTGCAGGCTCAGATAATAAAGATACTCTGATTTTTTATCAGAATCCGCCTGCTGCTCGCTCAGCGCATCAGGCAGACTGGTTCCGCTGTTTGAAAGGATTGTACCGCTGTTTAAATCCTCCACATAATAATTCATCATTTCGCCCAGAGAAGACAGCATGCCTTCAAACTGCATACACTGGCTGTTAATCGATTCTCTCTGGGTAGAAAGAAATGTCTGCATTGCCATATCCGTATACGAGTCGGAAAACGACTCCGATTCGTCATCCTCTGTGCGGTTGTAAGTATTCTGGATCTTCGTTTCCAGATAAAGATCGGAATATTCGTATTGCTTCTGATCTGCTTTTTCCCGCAGATATTTATACTGAACCAGATTTACAGCAAATAAATCACTGATAAAATCCTGTTCGGTAAGAGGATCGATATAACTCTCTTCTGCCTTTTTCTGAAACAATGGAAAAAGAGACATGAAAAGAATACTGACGGCAGCACTGATAGCTATCGCCGGCAGTAAAAAGGAACTGTTTTTATTGTTTTTCCATTTTGTATCCAACACCCCACACCACCTTTAAATATTTAGGATTTTTCGGATCAATTTCGATTTTCTCCCTGATTTTACGAATGTGGACCATAATGGTATCTGTATTAATCGCTTTTTCATTCCAGATACGTTCATAAATTTCGTCTGCGCTGAATACCCGTCCCGGGTTTTTAATGAGGAGAAGCAGAATCTTGAATTCTATAGGAGTCAGTTTAACAGGGTTTCCATCCACGAAAACTTCAACTGTTTCTTCGTTAACCTCAATGCCTCCCAGACAGTGACAGGTATCATTTTCCGGCTCTGCCGCTTTAGTCACAGCATCCAGATATCTGCTGTAGCGGCGGAGATGGGAATTGACTCTTGCCAGAAGCTCCATAGTAGTAAAGGGTTTGGTCACATAATCGTCTGCACCCATATTAAGTCCCATGATTTTATCAACTTCCTCTGATTTGGCAGAAAGCATAATAACCGGGAAATCATAACCTTTATCCCGGACCTTCATCATCATGGTAATGCCATCCATACGAGGCATCATGATATCAACTATGGCAAGATGAATCTCTTCCTGCATAATGACCTGTAAACCTTCTACTCCGTCCCCGGCCTGGAAAACCACATAGCCCTGGTTTCTCAAATATATTTCAATTCCTTCTCTGATATCCTTGTCATCTTCCACTACTAAAATACGGTTTGCTTCCAATTTAAAACATCCTCCCTCTGCTGTCATGTGTAATTTACGGCATCTCCGGCCGTATTCTTGTAGTATTATAACATACTTTCCTCTTTTTTTCCTATAAATAAAAACAAGGAACAGATCATTCAGCGTGTAATACAGCCTGAGGATTTCTTGCTTAAAAATCCTTAAGACAGCTGCAATCAGGTTTAAGAATAGAATATCCCTGAAAGCTAAAAAATGGGCACAGAAAAAACCAAAGAATTTCTTAAGAAACCCTTTGGTTTTCTGGAAATTAAGTGTGTGAAGTTTATAGAAAAGGAACATATGTTCCTTATTCCCCATTCAGTATGTATTATTCCTCTTATTATTTGAACTCTGCTGAATAATACGGAACAATAAGATAATCACCCTCACAGATATTATCATCCAGTAAATGATTGGTTCTGACCACTTCTTTAATAAAGGATTCCTTGGATTTGAAATTCTCATCGGCATAGGCATCCGCAAGCGACCACAGGGTATCACCTGCTTCAATCCGGATGCTGGTATAATATTTGTAATAGACAGGCGTATCGGGGCCCTGTGCTTTGGAAATAAAACTGCCTCCTGCAATTGTGAGGAATATTGTTATGGAGGCGGAAATGATAAAAATGAGGATATGGCGCTTCCGTTCCCTCTCTCTTCTGATTTTATTCAATCTGATTCTTTCTTCAAACATTTTCCGCCCTCCAGACATATTCGAACACACGTTCTTTATGCTTTTTATTATATCGAACATAGATTCGATTGTCAATAGTATCAGCGTAAAAATGGGACAAAAATCGAACAGTTATTCGGAATATATGTTTGCTTTTTAAAACTCCCTATGCTATACTTAAAAAAACACTATCGGGATTTTAAGGAGGATGAAATATGGCACAGGGCAAGATTACTGCAAAGCAGAAAGAAATCCTGGAATACATAAAGGTTCAAATATTGGAAAGGGGATATCCGCCTGCAGTAAGAGAAATCTGTGAGGCTGTTCACCTGAAGTCCACATCCTCTGTTCATTCCCACTTGGAGACATTGGAAAAGAACGGATATATCAGAAGAGATCCTACCAAGCCCCGGGCTATAGAAATCTGTGACGACAGTTTCCAGATGGTGAGAACAGAAATGATCAGCCTGCCCGTTGTCGGCAACGTCGCTGCAGGCCAGCCCATTCTTGCGGAAGAAAATATTGAGAGCTATTTTCCGATCCCGGCTGAATTCATACCGGGAGGCGATCCTTCTTTTATTCTTAAGGTTCGCGGTGATTCCATGATAAATGCAGGTATTAATAACGGCGACCAGATTTTTGTACAAAGCTGTTCCACAGCCAGGAACGGCGATATGGTAGTTGCGCTGATAGATGACTCCGCTACGGTAAAGACCTTCTATCGTGAAAAAGGCCACATCCGCCTCCAGCCTGAAAATGATAACATGGATCCCATCATCGTCAATGACTGTAAGATTTTAGGAAAAGTTTTCGGTGTATTCCGAATTTATCATTAATTTTTAAGCCCGCAGGAACAGACAGCCTGCTGTGGACGAGGATAACCTCACACAGCAGGCTGTTTTCAGATCTGACAATATGTAAAAAGATAATCCGGACGGAGAAAGTGCCGCATCACGGCGGCACTCTCAGGAACGGAACATAAAAGAGATTTCACATTCATCTGCGATTTTGCGGCAGATATTTACCGTATGATCCATGATAAAGCTGAACTTTCCTTCTTCCGCATCCACATCCAGTTCCTTCAGGTCTTCCGAAATTCTTGCGGAATGCATTCCTTCCAGACCATCCATTTCATGAAGGATTTTTTCTGCCTTTCCGGCATCCGATAAATGGGTAAGATGATAACTTCTCAGCATACAGGCAATTTTTTCCTTTCCGGGTTTTACCATAAGTATTCCCGGCTTCAGGAAGAATAAACCAATATCAAAAAGTTTTTCAGATAAAAAATGTCCGTTCATTTATACCGTATGCACACGATACCAGTAAGTATAAGCTTCTTCAAATCCCAGCCCCTGATAAAGCCTGACTGCCGGACGGTTGGAAGCGGATACATGGAGGAATGCCTTTTGGGCTCCTTCCTTTTTTCCCTCGTCCATGATGGCCCGGCAGATACGTGCTCCTATCCCATTCTGCCGGAAGCTGCTTTCCACACGGATATCATAAATACCGATTTTATTATCTTCCACCACACCAAGGCCGCAGCCCACAATTCTGCCGCAGTCCGCTTTGCTGCCATGGGATATTTCGTTTTCATATAAAGCCGCACAATACACAGGTTTACGGATTGCGTTAAGCATTGTCCTTGCGGTTTCCGGACATATATCTTTATCCATACCTTCCAAAGTAAGGAAGGCTTCCAGCCAATTGTCATCTATTTCACGGCTGAGGCGGATTTCTGTTTTTACCGGAATATTGTTTTCCTGAGCATCGTCTTCTCCCGTAGGACTGCCGGACGGGAGGGCCTGCGCCTCTTCCGAAGAGAGGCTGTCTTCCGAAGTGAGACTGCATTCCATAATATATGTTTTGTCTTCCAGCTCGTACTGCCTCATTGCCAGCTGCTGATCCAATGCTGCCGGAACGTTAGGTGTCATCTTAAAAACACAGGGAAGGCCTTTTTCTCTGAATTTATTTTCACAATAATCAATTTTATCTTCATAAGCTCTTGTGGAAAGATAAAGTGGGCTTATACAATTCCCCTGATATCCTTCTCCTCCGGAGAAACGGAGAATCCAGCCATCATAAACTTCTGTATGCAAAACAGGAAATGCGTTAAGCGTAAGCTCTTCATAGCGCAGCGCGTTAAAATTCATACCACAGGCCTCCTCTACTAACTTATATTCTACATGGCATTTTCAATACAAAAAACAGAATTGGTGCTTTCAATCTTGCAAATTGTGCTTTATAATAAACAGAAATGGAGGATTGCATATGGAAAATTACGAAAAGACAGGATATCTGCGGAATGACTTCCGGATTTTTCATCTCAACGATATGAAAAAAATGGAATTTTCCTATCACTACCACGATTTTGATAAAATCGTCCTCTTCCTGAGCGGGGATGTAACCTATTCCATTGAGGGACGGAAATATGAATTAAAGCCCTATGATATTATTCTTGTCAATGCAGGAGAAATACATCGTCCTGTCATTCACAGCTGTCATCCCTACGAAAGAATTATCATCTATGTTTCTTCCGGATTTATGCAGGAATATAAGGATGAAAGCTATGATTTAAGCCGCTGCTTCCGGGAAGCGAAGGCAAAGCATGGAAACGTACTGCGTATAGACAATATGGAAAAAAGCAGCCTTTTCGCTGTGTGCAGGGAACTGGAACGCTCTTTTTCCGGAAAAGAATATGCCAATGAACTGTATCAGAAGGTTCTTTTCCTGGAATTCATGATCTGGCTGAACCGGGCCCTGATAAATAACCACGTAAATTATCTGGAAAATGAGGTGTCCAATGAGAAAATCACGGCTATTATTGATTATATTAATTCCCACATGCATGAAGAAGTGACGGTTGATGATCTGGCTGATCATTTTTTTATAAGCCGTTCTTATCTGATGCATCTTTTTAAGGCGGAAACCGGATATTCCATAGGCTCCTATATCAGCGAAAAGCGCCTTCTGGCGGCCAAAACACAAATACAAAACGGAAAGAGCGTGACAGAAGCCTGTTATGCCTGCGGTTTCAGGGACTATTCCACCTTTTCCAGAGCCTTCAAGAAAAAATTCGGGACTACACCGAAACATTCCGATAATATTATATAGAAACGTATGCCGCCGGGTATATAATAAAAAACGCCATTTATGCTCTTGAAAGACACTTGAACATAAATAGCGTTTTTTTTATTTGAATTCTTCCAAATCCACTCTTTTTCCGTCTCTCCAAATTCTTTCCAGATCATAGAAAAGACGGTTTTCCCTGTCGAAAATATGGACAATGATATCACCATAATCCATGAGAATCCAGTTAGCGGTATCATATCCTTCTATCTGTTTTTTGGCATAGCCGGCACGTCCCAGCTTCTCTTCCACGTTATCGGTCAGCGCCTGGATCTGACTGCGGTTGCTTCCGCTGGCAATCAGAAAATAATCTGCCAGAACGGAAACCTCACTGATATCAATAATACTGATATCCTCCGCTTTTTTGTCCTCAAGAGCGGAAATTGCCAGTCTGGTCATTTCTTTGGATCGGTTATCTGTCATAGGATTTCTCCACCTTTCTGTTCGCATTGGAGCGCTTTATAGTAATCATAGGTCTGTTGAGTTGACATGTCTATTTCCATTTTCGACGCATGAAGATAATCCAGGGTATCCTTCAGTATACGGAACAGACAATCATCCAGGCTGATAAAGGCCAGCTGCCGGACTTCCGGAAGTCCCGGCGCCTGTCGGCGTCCCGGTTCTATATAGTCGGCAATATATATGATTTTGTCAAGTGTGCTCATATTGGGCCGCCCAGTTGTATGATAGGTGATCGCATCCAGAATTGCTTTATCATTGACGCCGTATTTCTCCCGGGCAAGAAAGCTGCCTACCTTTGCATGGAGAAGGAACGGATTCTTTTGTTCTGCGGCATTTATGGGAATTCCATTTTTTTTACAGATGCTGATTCTCTTCTCATTGGTGTAATTCTTGGCACAGTCGTGGAGAAGTCCGGCGACCTGGGCCTGGTATACATCTTGTCCGTAACACATGGCAAGACTTGCAGCGGTATAAGCAACGCCCAGAGTATGCTCGTATCTTTTTTCCTCCAAAGCCTTGGCCATTGCCTTACGCAGCGTCAAGATTTGCTGAGTCTGTTTCGTATCTTTATTCATGTCTGTTCTCCTGCTTTCCCGGACAGGCAGAATCCCGGTAAAGCTGATTTTCTTCGATATACTCCCTCAGCCTGTCATGGACCAGGTAACGTATGGAGCGGCCTTCCCTGACCCGCTGGCGGATATCAGAGGAAGAGATATCTATGTTTCCTATGGGCACCTGATGTATTCTTGCCTGAAAACGTTCTGCAAGCTGCCTCGATTTTGCTTCCAGTTCGCGAAGATCCCGCCCTTCTCTTACGGCGGCAAGAATTACAGCCTTTTGGAAAATGACATCAGGATCCTTCCAGTTCTCCATTTGAAAAAGACTGTCCGCACCCATAATGAAATAATAATCACAGTCCGGATTTTCCTGTTCCAGCTGTTCCAGAGTCTGACAGGTGTAGGTATAGCCGCCTCTGTCAATTTCCATGGAGGACAAGGAAAAATGAGGGTTGTCACTGATGGACAGGGCAGTCATATGAAGCCTGGTGGGACCGTCCAGAATCCCCCTGGGATCCTTCATATAAGAGCATCCGCTGGGAATAAAAAGGATTTCATCCAGCGAAAACATGGAATATGCATTTTCTGCAAGAAGCAGATGGCCCATGTGGACAGGATTGAAGGTCCCGCCCATAATTCCTACTTTTTTACGCCTGCCCATAACTGTATCCATGAAGAATCCCTCCGCCGCCGGCTTCCGCATCACTTGGGAAGTTCGATTTTTTTATGATCCTTGCTTTCTTTATAAAGAACTATTTTTTTGCCGATCACCTGTACCACCTGTGATTTTGTCCGCTCTGCAATCATCTGGGCCATTTCACCCGGATCGTCAAAACAGTTTTTCAGCACCGCGATTTTAATCAGTTCCTTTGTGTTAAAGGCTTCGGAGATCGCTTCCGTGACTTCCGGCGTAAGACTTCCCTTTCCAATCTGGAAAATAGGATCCAGGCTGCTGGCAAGGCTTTTGAGATAAGCTCTCTGTTTGCTTGTCATTCGTATTTCCTCCCGTATTCGGTTTATTTATAATAATCAAATTTAAGACCATACATGCGGACCGTATCGCCTTCCTGGATTCCCAGTTCCTCCAGCTGTTCAAGAATACCGGTATCCTTAAGGAAGCCCTGGAAGAAAGTAAAGCCTTTCTCAGACTCCAGGTTGGTATATCCCAGCATTTTTTCAATACGGGGACCTTCCACAACATATTCATTTTCTTCTTCGTTATATTCCACGGTAAAAGGTTCGTTGGAATAGCTGTTGGAAAATTCAGGGAAGTATTCCTGTTCAAAAACCACCGGCTTGTCATCCGTCTTATCCAGAAGGCCGCTCACGTGATAGAGCAGCTCCTTCAGCCCTTCTCCGCTGACGGCTGAAATAGGGAAAACCCGGATCCCCTTCGGTTCAAATTCCGCCCGGAGCGCATCAATGGGGTTATTCTCCGTGTCGGTTATGGCATCGATCTTATTCGCGGCTATCACTGTGGGGCGGGAAGCGATTTCCATATTGTACTCTTCCAGCTCCTTGTTAATGGCATAGATATCCGCTACAGGATCCCGCCCTTCCGTACCTGCGGCATCAACCATATGGATGATTACCTTAGTACGTTCAATATGGCGCAGGAATTCATGGCCCAGCCCCACACCTTCCGAAGCGCCTTCAATCAGGCCCGGGATATCAGCGATGACAAAACCCTTCGCATCGTCCAAATCCACCACTCCCAGGTTGGGAATAAGGGTGGTGAAATGATAATTGGCAATTTTGGGGCGGGCATTGGTTACCCTGGAAAGAAGGGTGGACTTCCCTACGTTAGGAAAACCTACCAGTCCCACGTCCGCGATCATTTTCAGCTCAAGAAGCAGTTCCAGCTCCCTGGCGGGCTGGCCCGGCTGGGCATATTTGGGTGCCTGCATGGTGCTTGTGGCATAATGCTGGTTTCCGTTTCCGCCCCGTCCGCCGGTAAGCAGTATGATCCGTTTGTTGTCACCGGACATATCGGCAATAACCTTACCGCTTTCCGCTTCCTTGATAACCGTTCCTTCCGGAACCTTAATCACAATATCTTCCCCGTCCTTGCCGCGGCAGTTGCGTTTCCCGCCTTCCTGTCCGTCCACAGCCTTATATTTACGGACATGCCTGAAATCGGTCAGGGTATTCAGACCTTCATCCACCTGGAAAATGACATCTCCGCCCCGTCCGCCGTCTCCGCCGTCAGGGCCGCCGTTAGGTACATATTTTTCTCTGCGGAAGGAAACATGACCGTCCCCGCCCTTACCGCTTCTGACATAAATTCTTGCTCTGTCTGCAAACATATAAAGTCCTTTCAATCCGCAATGAATGCGGCTATAAATTTATAATGGAAAGGGCTTCAAACAAAAAATGTTTGAAGCCCGGCAGATACGTACTTATTTTTCTACAGGATAAACGGAAGCCTGCTTTTTGTCTCTTCCTTTTCTTTCGAATCTCAGTACACCGTCTACTAATGCGAATAAAGTATCATCGCCGCCGCGTCCTACATTAATGCCGGGATGAATCTTTGTTCCACGCTGTCTGTAAAGGATGTTTCCAGCTTTTACAAACTGTCCGTCAGCTCTCTTGGCGCCTAATCTCTTGGACTCGGAATCTCTGCCGTTCTTTGTGGAACCAACTCCCTTTTTATGAGCAAAAAACTGAAGGTTCATTTTTAACATTGTATCTACACCTCCTCGAATTGAAGTTTCAGGTATTTACTACCGTATTGTTCTTTCACTTCCCGTAAGCCAAGCAGCAGGGAATCCATAAGGAGTGTGGTCTTCTCATTAACAGGATTGGCAAATCTGACATCAATTAAACCCTCCTCTTCATTGGTAATTACAGACATCTTCTCCTTGGCAAACTGCTCAATGGAATTGATGGCATTAATTACAAGGACGGAAATGGATGCACAGACAATATCATTGCCTGCCTGAGCAAAACCGCTGTGGCCGATACAGGTAAAACCCGTATAAGCACCTGTGCTTGTCTTCCTGACTAATATCTTCGTCATGATTTCTGATTAAGCGTTGATCTTTTCAATCTTAACCTGTGTGTAAGGCTGTCTGTGACCATTTTTCTTATGATAACCGGATTTTCTCTTATACTTGTAAACGATGACTTTCTTTCTCTTGCCTTCGCCTACTACAGTAGCGGAAACGGTAGCGGAAGCAACATCTGCGCCTGCTTTAAGGCCATTGTCACTCACTGCGATTACCTGGTCAAATGTAACAGTATCTCCTTCTGCTGCGTTCAGTTTTTCAACCTTAAGAACGTCGCCTTCGGAAACTTTATACTGCTTTCCACCTGTTGCAATAATTGCGTACATAGGGCACCTCCTATTTCAAAAACTCGCTAACTGTGGTGATGTCCCAAAGGACATACTTTTACCTCGTTATGCGGCATACTCATATATAATAGCATCGGTGAGGACAGGTGTCAACCAGAAAAACAATAATTTTCCATCTTTTAATAGGCTTTTATGATGCGGCCGGTATGGCTGGCTGAACACTTCTTCAGATCCGAAACCGTTCCCTGTACCACCAGCCTGCCGCCTCTGTCTCCGCCCTCCGGCCCCAGATCTATCACCCAGTCTGCGCTGCGGATCATATCCGGATTATGCTCCACGACTATTACCGTGTTTCCATTGGAAATAATTTTCTCCAATAGAATGAGAAGATTTCTGATATCACTGAAATGCAGCCCTGCCGTGGGCTCATCCAAAAGATACAGTATATTTCCGCCGGAATTCTGCTGCAGCTGCGCGGCGAGCTTAATCCGCTGTGCTTCTCCTCCGGAAAGAGTGAGCGAGCTTTGCCCAAGAATGAGATAACCCAGGCCGATTTCATTTAAAAGCTGCAGAGTCTCACTGAGTTTTTTATTATCATCAAAAAAGACAGCCGCTTCACGGATACTCATATCCAGTACCTGCGCAATATTTTTCCCTTTATAATGAACCTGAAGAGTATTTTCATTGAATTTTCGGCCTTTGCATAAATGGCATTGTGTTTTTGCCGAAAACATAAAGGCGGCATCGAGAGTTTTGTAACCCTGTCCCCGGCAGACAGGACACTGTCCGTCTTTGCTGTTATAGCTGAATCTGCCCGGGGAATAGCCCATGCGCAAGGCTGTCGGCGTCCTGGAAAAAAGGATTCGTATTTCGTCCATTAGTCCTGTGTAGGTGGCCGGTGTGGATTGAGAAGAACGGCCAATAGGTTTTTGGGTGATGTGCACTATACGGCAGATATCCTCTGCTCCTGTTATTGTATCATACTTTTTATTCGCTGCTGCTTTTTTTTCGGCACAGGCCCGGACAGCGGGAAGGATTCCGTAATTTACCAGGGTGCTTTTTCCGGATCCGCTGACACCGGTGATACAGGTCATGGCATTTACCGGAAACTGAATGCTGATATTTTTAAGGTTATTTCCGTTAATTCCGGTAATGGCAATCATTCTGCTGTTTCCGGCTTCTGCAGGGTGCTCCCGCTTAATCTCCTTTCTTCCGGACAGATACAGGCCGGTTTCACTGTCTTTGTTTTCCGCTATTTCCGATGGAGTCCCCTGAGCAATTACATATCCCCCTGTCTGGCCGGCCTCCTTTCCGATATCAATCACATTGTCTGCAGCCCTGATAACGGCGGGGGAATGCTCCACTATGAGGACCGTGTTATGCAGGTTCTTCAGTTTATTTATGATCTGCATCAGCTTGTCATAATCTTTGGGATGCAGTCCCGCCGTAGGTTCATCCAGAATATAAAGAATATTGGACAGCCCGCTCCCAAGCTGCCCCACCAGCTGCAGCCGCTGCCATTCACCGCCGGAAAGAGTCGGAACCGGCCGATCAAGTGACAGATAACCAAGCCCAATACGAATATAATCGGATAATTTCATATATATTTCCTGTAAAACAGGCTGCACAGAAGCCGCTTGTGCGGGATTCAGAACCTCCGGAAGACCGGAAATCCATTGCAACAGTTCTTCCATATTCATGCGGATTGCTTCCGGGAAACGTACATCTGCGACGGTAACCAGACGGCTTTCCAGCTTCAGCCTTTCTCCCTTGCAGCAATCACAGGGCTTTTCATGAAGAAACGGTTCCAGCATGGCATTTTGTTTTTCTGTCCCTCCCGACTGCAGAAGCCTTTTGAGAATGTTATATGCGCCTTCTGCCGGACGGGTAATGGTTCCGGCACGGCCATTTTTATTTTTATAGGAAAAAGATACTTCCCTTCCTGCACTCCCATAGATCGCCTGTGTCCGGAAGTCTTCCGGCAGCTCCTTCCATGCTCTTTCCAAATCGATTCCCATATCATCTGCCAGGGCAAGAATCTCTCCCCGCATCCAGTTTGCGTTGGGTGATGTTTTAAATCTGCGCAGACTTCCCCAGAAGGGAGAAGCCCCGTCCAACAGGGATTTATCCGGATCACTCACAATTAATCCGGGATCAATATCCATAATACGTCCAAGTCCGCTGCATACCGGGCACATGCTTTCCGGATTGTTGAAGCTGAAATCGGTCGCAGTCAGTTCGAATAAAACATAATCACAGTGACAGCATATCTCAGTGGTCTGGAGCAGGAAAGGTTCTTCACCATCCAGCTGCACTTCAATAGCTCCTTTTCCTGTTTCCAAAGCCTTCCTGACGGCGGTATCAAAGGTACGAAGATATTCCTCATAATCAATATCCATCGCATCGGCAGAAAGGAATGTCCGGACTTTTTTTTCGTCATGAAAAGGCCTTATTTTCATGACTGTGCCGGCCTTACAGTTTTTTAGGGATTCCACGATTTCTCCAGCATTCATTTTTTTAATAACCCGGCCGCATTCCGGGCAATGCCGTACGCCTATATTTGCAAATAAAGTGCGCAGCAGAGTATAAAGATCTGTAGCGGTTCCCACCGTAGAACGGGGATTACGGTTTATCCGGTTCTGAGAGATGGCTATGGCAGGCGGCAAACCGGATATTTGATCGAAATCAGGCTTTTCCGGCACGGATAACTGAGAACGTTCCGCAAGAGACATATTTGCGAGGAATCTCTGCTGGCTTTCCGCATAAATGGTATCAAAAGCCAGGCTTGATTTCCCGCTGCCGCTGACACCGGTAACTACGGTGACCTTTCCATAAGGAATCATCACATCAATATTTTTCAGATTATTCTGTCTCGCACCTTTCACAACGATTCCCTGGTCGGATAAAAGCGGCATGTCCTGCAAGGATGCAAAGAAAGAAGCAATACGAGAACCGCTTTCCGGCATCACTTTTCTATATCTGAACAGAAGCTCTGCGGGGTTTCTCTGCAGTAAAGGCTCCTGTGCCGCTGAAAAACCCCGGTCATCCAGCCATTGAGGCCAATGCTCCAGCCACTGGGGCAGACGGTACCGGGGAATAAAATCTCTTTCCGGCAGGTAGGGGCAAATACCTAAAAGAGGAGTGCTGTCATAGCAATCCAGAAGGGATACCTGTATCCGGTTTGTTCTTTTATCTATATTTATTATTCTTGCTGTTGTCATGGCAATAGGATTAGGTCTGACAGGAGAACGAGAAGCAAAGACACCTGTTTTCGGAGCATTTTCATAAGGCGGGTCACATTCCAGAGTATTTCGGAAGCATTCTTTTTCAAATTTATGAAACCACCATATGACACGGATATGGGAAAAGCCCCGGAGAGCATCGCTCCAGGTTTCAAAATTTTCCGGTATTTCGAGGAAACAGCTGCCCTGCTGTTTCCGTATCGTTCCCAGCCGGGTTAAGCTATCCTTGCATAAGGATGGAAAACTTTGGAATGGCCGGGAAGGGGCCATGGCATTCTTAACCCGATCCTCATTGGGAAAATAAGGTTTAATATCATAAAGAAGATTTCGTGTTACCTCCATTCCGCTTAAGCTTCCAATTATCAGCTTCCCTTCCTTTTCCCGGACTTCTTCAAGTTTGACGACTCTTTGTGAAAGATTCGTATTTAATATATTAGGCTGTGTTTCACTCCTGTATAAAAGGATGATGTGGCTGAACAGCGAGATATATTTCAGGCCTTTGCATAAGTTTCCGTTTACTTCCGCAGTTATTCTGCCATTCTCTTCATAAATAAGGCCTATTGGTGTGATCTTAAATAAATTTCCTGTCATAGCAGTCTTCTCCTTTTCGTATCAGGGCATCTGATCTGAGGATAAACCCTGACAGTGTGTCAGGGTCAAGAAGAAACGGCTGATTTTTTTATCAGCCGTTTCGCAGTTTAACCGGTATTTGAATTTCTGTGAGATAATCCTCTTCCTTTTCTTCATTCTCGGGATCCCGATGGCATATCTGCCTGCTTGCCCCATACCACTGATACTGAGGATTCTCCTCAAGCCAGCCGAGAAAGGCCTGATAGGCCTTGTCAAGATTTACATAACTTCCCCGGACCATCATACAAGCCATGGTTTCGGCACCGTCCACTATCCTGTACCGGAAAGGGCCTGAAGACGTTCGCTCTTCTTTAACCAAAAGGCAGACCTCCGCGTCCACCCCGGAATCACTCTCTTTGTTCTCGTGAAAAATAGTAATATTATTATCATTCTGCCTGGATATTTCTATATGATTCTCTTTTATAAAACAATATAACTCATTCCAAAGTTCCTTTTCACAGGAATAATCAGGTATCCTCTTCCTGTAAGAGATCACATGCCGGGAAGGTACTTCGTGGATGATAATCCGGTAATGCAGATCCAACTGCTTTTTATTGATGCTTTCTATTGCCGAACGTAAATTCTGAATCTGCTGCTGTTCTTTTATAATATGATTTTGTTTTTCCTGTATTTTTCGGTTGAGTTCTTCCCTTAATGTTTCATCCGACCAATATCCGAGAGCCTTCCTGATTTCGGCTATCTGGAAATTCAGATCCCGCAGCATAACGATTTTCTGCAGGGCGGCAACCTGGGAAACCGAATAAAGACGATACCCGGTAAATTTATCTGTCTGAACAGGCTTCAGCAGTCCGATATCATCATAATAATGAAGCATGCGCACAGATACTCTAGTCAGCCTGGAAAATTCTCCTATTTTAAGCATAAGGCACCTCCTGATCCTGACTCCATTATATATTCCATAATTTTATACTTCAAGCAAAAAGGAGGCCTTGCTCTGTATTAATTAAAATGATAAATGGTTACCGTATCTGCGATGAAAATATTCCCTTCCCACATGCCTGTCATATATGTACTGCGGGATACTTCCAAATCAGCTTTTGTTCCCGGAGCGCTGGATGAGGTAATCCCTCCGTCTGAGGAAGAGGTGACGGTAAAGACAGTCCGCTCTGTAAAGCTGACGTCCACCAAGGTATTTTTTTCCTTGGAAGAATAGGCAATCATTCCTCCGTCCTCCTGTTGTTCATTAAATATCTGGTATACCGTAAAGCCATAGCTGCCTACGGATTGGATGGATCCGTTGAGTTCCTGAGTCCCGGAAGCAGCCGGTATATTTGTCTCTTTTTGAGGAAGATTTTCAGATTCCTGAATCATTTCTTCGGACGGCTCCGTCTCTGAAGCCTCCGTTGTTCCCGGTTCTTTTCCGGTTTCCGGGCTTCCCGCCTGACTGCTTTCCTGATCTGCCGGCAATGTTTCTTCAGGAATCCTTACAAACATATCCTGTGAATTCCCGCAGCCTCCCAGACATGCGGCTGCAAGAAGCAAAATCCCCAAAAGTACGGCAGTCAGGCTTTTCCGGCTCCCCCATATGCCTGCATTTCTTACGTACTTGTCAATTTCCATTTTCCCATTCCTTTCTCTTCCGTTTTATTTACAGTGAAAAAGTCTGCTGCCCTTCAGCATTTTTCACGCTCATAAAAAGGATAGCAGACTTTTCTCTAAGATGACTCTAAAGAAAGGATTCTATTAAATAGTTGTATGTGCTTAAAGGTGTACATGCTCAAGAAGCCACTTGGCCACGCCGTCCTCATCGCACACAGGTATCAGGCCCGCAGCATGCTCTTTCAGCGCAGGGGCGGCATTTTCCACGGCATAGCATTCATCGGAGATGCGGAACATGGAAATATCATTCAGGGAATCTCCAAAGGAAACAATGCGGTCACATTCCCACAGTTCCTTCAGTCTGTTTATGGCATTTGCCTTAGTTGCCTTTTTGGGCATGACCTCACACCAGTACTCCGTCTCATACAATTCCTGCTGAAGGGTACAGGTAAAAAGGCCGCTTGCTGCAATTCTTTCATAAAAAGGCTGAAGAGCTTCTTTTTCACCGATACAGGTAAAATAAAAAATATCGCCTGCGTACAGTCTTTTTTCATCCGATACAGGATTAAGCCTCGGATCACCCTTCCTTTTTCTCAGATAATTAAAACAGCCTTCATTTTCCGTCCCTGACATCCAACTGAGCCTTTCGATTCCTTCCTGGAAAGAATATACAAATGGGTATAGCCGGAAGCTCTGCAGAAGGGATATGATAAAAGCGCTCTCCTCAGGAGTGAAAAACAGGGAATACAGGGGAATCCCTGTCTCTGCATTATAAATAAAAGCGCCGTTATAGGCGATCACCGGAATCCGGGCGGAAAGTCCCCTTGTTACCACGGAAGCGGAAACCAGAGAACGGGCCGTCGCATAAGTAAAAAGCATCCCTTTGTCAACCAGTCCGTTCACCGTATTTATGGTAAACGGGCTTACCGTATCGTCGGTACGAAGAAGGGTTCCGTCTAAATCAGTAACATACAATGTTTTCATTTTACATTTCCTCTTTATGCAGTCCGGGCAAAGAAAATCCGTTCGCAAAGAAATAGGCCACCGTCTGGGAACGGGAACTGAATTCTTCTGTTTTCAGCATTTCCCTGATTTCCTCTCTGGAATAAAGTCCGGCTTTGATCTCCTCATTTTCTGAGGTATGGTCGGAAAAACTGCCCTCCGTCTGTACGATCACAAGATAGGTGCTGGTATCGGAAAACCCTACCGCAGAATAGGAAGGCGGCAGAATATCCAGGAAGCGGGAAACGGAAAGGCCGGTTTCCTCATACAGTTCCCGCCTTGCACACTCCTCCACACTTTCCCCGTCCTGGATCATTCCGGCGCAAAGATTATAAATGGATTTGTTGATGCTCATCCTGAATTCCTTAAGAAGAAGCAGCCTGTCATCCTGAAAAGCCACTATAGTCACACCGTTCACCTGACGCCCGATATCCCCGGCGCAGGAAAGACGGCTGCGGCTTACCAGTTCAAACACCTTCTCCCTGCCTCCTTTGTTCAGGTAGGTCAGTTCATAATTATTCAGATATGAACCTTCATGTATTTTTTTCATACGAAGCAGGCGCATGCTGTCACTCTCCTGTCAGTCTGTTTCATTAAGCTGCTCCCGCAGAGGCCTGCGGATTTTTTTCCTTGTTATTTCCACAAGGCCCAGGGGCGTCATATCAACCACAACCGCTTTCACGGGATCCTGTCTGAGTTCCCGGGAAAGGGCCTGAAGAAGTTCCTGTTTATCGGCGCTGTCCTCCATATTGATAAAATCCACAATAATAATTCCGGAAAGGTTCCGCAGCCGCAGCTGTCTGGCGATTTCTGCGGCTGCCTCCAGATTAATCAGGCGGAAGGTATCCCTGATAGCCTTTTTACCGCTGTATTTGCCCGAATTCACATCGATAACCGTAAGGGCCTCCGTGGGCTCAATAACAAGATAACCGCCGGATTTGAGCCACACACGCGTCTCTGTAGCCTCCCTCAGCTTAGCCGATAATCCGTACAGATTCATCAGCGTAACACTCGGATCCTGATAAAGCTTCAGCTTATGCAGTTCTCCGGGACACTGCTGTTCCAGAAAAAGCCTGGCCTCCTCATATAAATCCGGGGAATCGGTAACGATAGCATCATACTGATCATGGTATGTATCCCGGATTTCAGTCAGATAAGCGCTCGCCGGACGGTACAGACAGCTGTAGCAGGTACGGGTTCCGGCTACGGAAAGGATCTGCCCGGCAAGGGAATCCAGCCGCAGAATATCCTGTACCAGAGGCTCGCCCTCTGTCAGTTCCGATGCATTGGTACGGATAATCAGGGAAGACCTTTCCAGAACATTTTTTATTTCTTCCCGTTCCAGGAAACCCTTCAGTATCTTCCGACAGGAATTATCCAGCTTGCCTGAAAAAATCAGCCTGCCCGGACGGCCTGTGGGAAGAAGGACCGCATACCTTCCGGAAAAGGAAAGCTCTGTGGTAACCACCGGATCCTTTGTTTTTACCGCTTCCTTTTCCACCTGTACCAGAACCTCATCTCCTGCGAGCAGCCTCCCGTCATAGGGACGGTTCAGCAGCCGGGGCTCATTGCGGTTATCAAGGGAAAGGAAAGCCCGCTGCCCTTTGGTGAGTTCAAGAAAAGCGGCATTGATATTTTTTACTACATTATTAACTTTTCCTACATAGATGCTTCCCAGCAAACAGGAAACATTTCCGGAAGCTCCCTCCGCTTCCTCTGCGGGGCCAGCCGCCGGAAGCGGATAGGCATTGGCTTCCATGAGCCTTCCCTCATATAAAAGGAGGGATAAAATATGCCTTTCCTGTTTCAGGAAGATAAGCTTTGCATCTTTCAAAAGTCCTCACCCACTTCTTCCAGAGATACAAAAACCGGCTGTTCCTGTGTGCCGGTATTGGTATAGATTTCCGTACGTGTCAGCTGAATTCCCAAGAAAGGAAGCTCCTGCTGCATCCCGGCAAATTTCCACAATGCGCCTAAAAGCAGGGCCGGTTTGATATTGCCTCCGCTGCTGGCATCCACGGTAAATGCAAGAATACCTTCCGGCGTCACCTTACATTCATAGATCCCGGGACGGATATCCATCTGGGATGTCCCCTTCTTGGTTTCCTTTGTTACTATAATACTATCCTGAGCCAGAAAATCATTCATAAAACCTTCCAGAAAATGAAAATCGGAGACAGAATCCTTGAAATGGGCTGTATATCCGGCTGCCGCCACACTGGCCATTGCATTGCCTGCCGTTTCAGGCAGGGCTTTCACGCTGATCACTTCTATCCCCGGGACACAGGCCTCATTCAGACGCCTGCAAATCTCGTTTGATTTACCTTCCGCTGAACGTAATTCCAATGAACGCAGTTCTAATGAACGCAGTTCTATGTCCATATACTCCCCATAGCTGCACATCCCCACCCCAAGCGGCGATGCGAAGCTCATTATCTGGTGAGGGCTGAAGCCTGTGGAATAAGCGACATCTATTCCCGCTCTGCGCAGCGCCTTCTGGAAAAAACGCATGACATCAAGATGGCCTATAAAACGCATATTATCATATTTGGCAAATTTCACACGTACCTTCATGCCTGCATACCTCCTTCCGTACCGGCAGCATATTCCACCGGCCCGTCACCCGCATGCAGATGCGCATATTCCGTAAGAGTCTGAGCCGCGCCATCCTCAATTTCACCTGCATCATTTCTTTTTTCAAAACAAATCCCTCCACCGAAACGGGCCGCGCCGCAGCCCTGGCACTGCCTTTTACAGTTTGGCGTTACTATACCTTCCTGAGCGCGTAGCCATTCTCTTTTCAAGAATTCTTTGGAAACGCCGCAGTCAAGGAAATCCCAGGGGAAAATCTCGTCCAGCCCTCTTTCCCTGGTGGTGTAAAAATCAATATCCAGGCCACATTCGGCAAAGGTTTCCAGCCATACATCATTTTTAAAGAATTCACTCCAGGAGTCATAAAGACAGCCTTTTTTATAAGCCTTCAGGACCACTTCACTGATCCTCCGGTCACCTCTGGCAAATACGCCTTCAAGCATACTCACATCCGCTTCATGCCAGTTATATTTAATCCGTTTCTGGTTCAATTGTTCTCTTACCGCCGTTTTAGTCAGACGGGCCTTATCCAGGAATTCATCCTTTGTGTTCATTTTTGCCCACTGGAATGGGGTAAAAGGCTTAGGGATAAAGAAAGAGGTACTGGCCACTATCTGTACCTGTCCCGTCCTCTTTTCTTTGGGGACTGTCTCAAAGAAAAGGGCGGCAATCTTATTGGAAAGCTCGGCTATGCCCCTGATATCCTCTTCCGTTTCCGTAGGAAGGCCCAGCATAAAATACAGCTTCACCCTGGTCCAGCCCCCTTCAAAGGCCATAGCGGCGCCTTTCAGTATAACCTCTTCCGTCAATCCTTTGTTAATCACATCACGCAGCCTCTGACTGCCTGCTTCCGGAGCAAAAGTAAGACTGCTCTTCTTCACATCCTGTACCTTGCTCATGATATCCAGTGAAAAGGCATCAATGCGCAGAGAAGGCAGAGAAATATTCACCATACGTTCCCGTCCGGTTTCCATGAGGAAGGTTACAAGCTCCTCCAATTTGGAATAATCGCTGGAGCTTAAGGAACTCAGGGAAATTTCCTCCTGTCCCGTACTATCCAGCATATCCACCGCACACTGCTTCAGCATATCCACATCCCGCTCTCTTACCGGACGGTAAAGCTGACCCGCCTGGCAGAAACGGCAGCCCCGGATACATCCTCTCTGTATCTCCAGAGTCACTCTGTCCTGGGTGATTTTGATAAAGGGAACCAAAGGCTTTCTCGGATAATAGGTTTCCGTCAGATCCATCTGGATCTGCTTCAGAATAGTTCGGGGTACTCCTTCCACCGTTGGTTCAAAGGATGCAATGGTACCGTCCTCTTTATAAGAAACTTCGTAAAGGGAAGGCACATACATTCCCGGCAGGCCGGCGGCCTGTATCAGGAATTCCCGGCGGCTGATCCCGGCTTTTTTGTATTCTTTATACATGTCCAGAAGATTCCGGTAAACGGTTTCCCCCTCGCCGATATAGAAAATATCAAAGAATTCGGCAATTGGCTCCGGATTATAAGTACAGGGGCCTCCGCCGATTACAATGGGATGGGATTCATCCCTGTCCTGTGCCAGCAAAGGGATGCCTGACAAATCCAGGATTTGGAGAATGTTTGTATAACACATTTCATACTGAATGGTGATGCCGAGGAAATCAAAATCCTTTACCGGATCCTGGGATTCCAGGGCAAAAAGAGGGATGCCCTTCTCTCTCATGATCTTATCCAAATCCACCCATGGGGAATAAACACGTTCACACCAGGTATCTTCCCAGCTGTTAAACATATCATATAGGATTTGAATGCCGAGATGGGACATCCCGATTTCGTATACGTCCGGAAAGCACATTGCAAAACGGATATCTACCTCTTCCGGTTCCTTCATTACTGCGTTTACCTCTCCGCCGATATAGCGGGCCGGCTGTTGAATACTTAATAATATTTCATCATCTAATGCTAGTTTTCTCATGGTTTTTCCTTATTTATTGTGCTGAATTCAGCATATTATTATTTATAGTAAAGGCCAATGTGAATCGAAAGGAGCCTGGATTTACGTCCGCAGCTGCTCTGATTTGCTTCATTTTTTCACCCCTTTTTGTAAGAAAATCAGTTCCTTTTTTTAAAATTTTAATCTCAATTACATAACATGGTACAAAATAATGTGCCACAATGCATAATTATAATTTATTTCACGGTATTAAGCAACACTATTCGGCAGAACATAATCCGGAAAAGGCTGTGAAAATATACAATCTGATATTCATCAGAGTGTTATGATGGACGGCCAATGATTTGAGATGCATACTGGTCGTTTCCTGCTCCACTCCATATGCAGCGTTCCACGAAAAATAAGTTACTGTAACGTATCATTTGTTTTGTCACACATTTGAAAATATATGCCAAGAAACGATTATCCTTCCCGGATTCGCTCCACCAGCGACTCCTTTCTCAGCGTGTTCATCGATACAAATGAGAACAAAACCTGAACCTAATCACTCCCTGATTTTATTGTTATGTCATTTACGAAGATGGTACCTCATGATCAAGCCATAATTCAATATCTCGTTTCATGGCAACGGTAGAATCGTTCAAAGGTATGCGGATCCCCTGGCAGCCGCCTTGACAGGGTTCATTACGCAGCTTTCTGTCACAGCCATAGCCCGCTGTAATCTTTTCACGTAAAAACAGGGGAAATGTTTTGATAAGGTCTGCATACTTATCCGTATTTTTGGATCTTACAACGATACAATAACCGTATTTCATTGATACTTCAAATTCCCATATTCTGCGGGAATAGATATCCCGCGGTGATAAGGGCCGCCTGCTGTTTTTTGTATAAGCATACGCAAAATGAGTTGCAGTGTCGTTTATGACTGCACAGGTCATTTCCTTGTCTATATAGCGCTTATGTAATTCTAAGGCAAACCTTTGGATGTTTTCAGGCAATAGATATACCATATCCTTCAAAACATCCAGCAAATCCGTATCCTCCGCCTTCATTACCCTGTAATCACACCGGAAAAGATCATTGGCGTTATTATAAAACCTCACCCACAATTCCACTGCAGCCATTGACAGGGCCTTTAACCCCACCAGCATGACTGGTGCATTAGGATAAGATATTTCTAAAAAGCCATCTGGCATATGAAATGTCTTGGCATCTAAATCAATGCCTGTAAAAACAAAACCGCAAAGAGCTAAAAATCGCAGATACTCCATCTGTTTAGATGCAGGGATTTTGGGCTTTATGTCTGTAAATGACGGGATTTCAGAGATTAATAAAGACTCGCCGCTTTCATTCAGACTGCCATTATAACCTATGTCAATCAAGAGGTGATTCATATTCTTCAGAAACGGATAGTCTAATTGGTTCTTTGTTCTCTGCGGTTTAGCGTATAAATGTCCGTCCGAAATTAAACGATCACAAAATAAATACAAAAAATCTCTGAAGGCAATAACGCCGTTTCGGATATTTTCTTCACTTGATATGTTTTTAAACATTGGTTTCAGCGCATATGTGTCAGGTATGTTCGCCGGTAACAGGCTTTTTAGATAAACCGCATACTCACTGATTGGTTTTTGAATTACTGTCTCGCCATGGCTCATACTCATTCCCTTATCCTTTATTTTGTCATTTCCTTAATGGGCAGTTGGAGGAGTTAGCCCTACTTCCACTCTTAAATCCGCTCTGGAACAATCAAATCCCCTCCCTCTTGCATCGGGTTTTACTTTCAGCAGTTCCGTTTCGTACACAAATTTCTCAACCATGCCGGTCGCTTCCTGCCCCACTCCATATTCAGCATTCCCCGAAAAGTGAGCCGCTGCTACGGTCATTGGCGGAAGATAAATTATCCGCACGTCTTTGTCTTCCAGCTTTTGCAGCGTCTCATTTAAGTATAAAGCATGACACGGTGTTCGTGTCAATAAAAGTTTCATATAAATAATGGTAACTATTTCATGGTTCTCTGTACTTATGCAATTGCCATGAATTATTTTTCGGAAGCATAAAAACAAAATGTTCTATGGAAAATACTGGCCAGGTATTTCCATAGAACACTTCATAGAACAACTCAATTTTTATTGCATTAATAGCTTGTCCAGTTCCCTGTTAAGCTGTGTTTTCAAGTCTTCCAGTTCTTCTTTTCCGGGAAGATATTTTTCTTCAAACAGTTCGGCTCCCAGGCTCCAAACAGGGCCTCCTGCAGGGGTGTCTCCGGTTCTACGGGGAAAAATGTGCCAATGCATGTGACGGCCGGTGCCTGCCCCAAGAAGCTCGTAATTCAATTTATCCGGCCGGAATGTATTGTAAACGGCTTCGGCCACCAGGGACATTTCCCGCAGGAATTCCATGCGGAAGCCGGGTTCCAGGAAGTGCAGTTCTGTTGCGTGTTCTTTGCACAGAAAGAGTGTATATCCTTTAATCCGCTGATGGTCACCGATAACCACATAGCCTGTGTTCAGTTCTCTTACAAAATATGGATTCTTTCCGGCCTTAATCCATTCAATCCTTTCACATATCATACAGTTATTCATGCAGACAGACCTCCATATTAAAATGTAATTTGATGTTCATTCACGATTCTTTTGAAAATCAGTTTTTCCACCACTCGCATTTACAAACGACTGCAATTCCTTATTCTCAAAAAGTGCCCCCTGGAACTGACATCCACAGATATTACAGTTCGGAATCCGTCTAAATACACGTAGGAGTTCTTTCGTTCCCAAATCCCAGATTCGTATTGTCCCATCACTGCATCCTGCTATCAGCTTACTATTATCCATAAAAATATCTAAACACGTGGGGAAATCAGGATGAATATTCACAAAAATTTCTGAAAATAAACCATATGTTTGCCATCTACCAATTTCTCCGTTAGACACTGAACAATAGATACAGGAATCGTTCGATGTTAGTGCGATGCCGGTAATTTTGCTTAGATGAACGCCATAACCGAACTTTTTTACTTCCATATAGTTTTGAACCGGAGATGTATTACCCTTAAACAAAGATCCGTTCGGGACTCCTCCGAAAACGGTATTCTCATTAGAAGAAAGAGTTATACGAGCATAACCCGGAATATATGAATGGTATTTAGGACATATTATTTCACCTGTATTTATATCCCATACCGATATATAATCTACTTCCGGGCTTCTAAGGTAGAAGGTGGCATATCCGCAGAAGAAATACTTGTCATCTCTGGATATTCTTACATTATTCTGTTTATTAAAATATCCATCCCATGGACCTCCCACTTTTTTGCCTGTTGCGAATTCCCACTTTCTGAAATTTCCATCATCCGATCCGGATATCACATATTTAGTGTCACTTGTAATATCAAGTGTCCTTACAGCCCCCGTTTCAGATTTTTCATACCAGGCATCTCCTTCGGGTATTCCCCAGTCTGTATTCCATTTTATAATGGTACCATCCTCAGATCCGCTAAGGAGGTACTTTTCATCACTTGTGAGCCTGATACAGGCTACAGCTCCTTTATGCTCTTTTTCTGACACCCAAAGCGGACGACCGGTTTTTACCTCCCATTTTGAAACCAATCCGTCCTCTGCGGCGCTGTAAAAGAATTCACCGCTTTTTGAGACTGCAATATCCGTAACTGAGGCATTCCACAATCTCCAGATTTGTCCAACTAGCTCTCCGGTAGAAGTATCCCATTTATAAATTTCATTATTATATGTAACACCGATTACAAATCGTCCATCAGGCGTAATAACTAATTCAATCAACCTGTCCGGCATACGTTCCCAGAGTGCCCCAATTTGTTTGCCTGTTATGAGATCTATTTTTACAGGCGTATAATGGTCAGGGCAAATAATAGCATACATACCGTCCGGAGTTAAAACCATAGTTTTACTTTCACATTCAAATAATAGTTTATACTCATATGAAATATTACCGGTATCAATATCCCAAACACGGCAAATATCCTCTCCCACCAGACAAACGAGATGGCTTCCGTCCATAGTCAGTTCTAGATAATCAAACATACCTGCGTTTTTCTTTGCCCAGACTAACTCCCCGGTTAAAAATTCCCATTTGAATAAATCCCCCGAAAGATTCGAGCTGACAGCATAGCGGTTATCCGGTGTGAATATGACTTTTCCCAGCCTGCCGGAAACCAATTCCGGTACTCCTCCTGCCGATTCACCAGTATCAGCATTCAGAAGAATCCCATGGCCATGAATGCCTGATACAAAAGCGAATTGTCCATCCACTGTCATATAAATACGGGAAACAAAGTTTTCCTCTTCTTTTTTCCATGGCCTCCATGGTTCACAGAGTTCCTTTCCTGTTTCAAGATCCCATTTATGTATAATAGGCTGATTGCCGCCCCAAAGGATATATGTATTATCCGGAGCTATTGCTATCGCCCTGACATCGCCTTCCACATGCCAGGGACCCCCTGCCACATTTCCAGTCCTTAAATCCCATTTTATAATCGTTCCGTCCTGAGAACCGCTCACCACATACTTTCCATCAGAGGTTACCGCAATACAGTTGATAAAACTCTTATGTCCCTGAGGCAAAAGCGTTGATTCAGCTATCCATGCTTTTCTGAAATCTGCACTGTGCAATTTACTGCAAAGTTTAACACCGTTTAATGATATTCCTCGTAAATCCTGGCCTGCAAAGCTTATTCCGGATAGATCATACTTATACTTAACCTTGAAAAACTCCACTATGTTATATATTGTATATCCTGAATCTTTCATTTCCCGACCGTCTCCGGTACGTCTCCAAAGTTCTTCCACCCGATCCGCTTCATCAAGTTCATTAATATATTGAAGAATTTCTTCTGGAAGTACATAATCCTTCCATGCTTCCGGAGTTTTCCCGCTCTGAGGAACTATCATATTAAGGCAATGAATCGCTGCAAGGCAGTCCCTAAAATTCTGATGCCTGAAGCCGTATCCTTTATGTTCACCAAAGGATACCGGTATTAATAATCCTGATAAAATCTTTATGATTTTCACAGAATCCACTTTATCATTGCTAATGTCATAAAAGTCATTTACCAGGCTGCCTTTTCTCGTCTGATACTTTTTTAATAAAATACATTCAGTCACCCATTCATTTAATTCAGTAACCGACTTAATATAAAAACTTTCCAAACTCACCATTTTCCATGCAATATATGGGATTACATAGTAAACCACATACCATAGCAAGCTTTCTCCCTGTGTACTGTCCTCCTGTACTGCTTTCAAATACTCACACTGAAAAAAGTTCCAGATAACAGCCGCCTTTGTATTTTTCTTGTTCCATTCGGGAAGCTGAAAAAACTCCTGGTAACGGTTTTTCATTTGTGTATATAGTACCAACATTAAAGGGGTATCTAAAATATTCAGGAGTTCCTCTTTTTTATCCGGAAATTCTAATTGCCCCTCAGACATACACGATATGATATTTTTTCTTTCCAAAGGCTGAATAATCAATGTAGCGGTCACATTTCTTTCCAATGCATAGGAAAGCCGGACTCTGGATGAAATAACAATGTGGACGTTTTCCGTAAACAATTCCTGCAGCTGCCTGTTAACAGCCCCCTGGTTTTCTTCAGATACTTCATTATAACCATCCAGCAGATACACCATTTGGCGGCTGTTTCCGTATCTTTCAAAAAAGAGCCCTGCCTTTTGCCTGTTTCTTAAAAATATTGTGTCAGATATATAATCAAAAACAGAATAATATGTACTGATTACAGGCAGCGGTATATACACAGCAAACATACCTTCGTCCAGCAGGCTGCACAGCAGATCATGCAAGGCTGTTGTTTTTCCTGTTCCACCGGAGCCCAATAGTAAAATTCTGGAAGGGCAAAGAAATTGATTCTCATTCTCTATACAGCAGTAATTTCTTTTGAAATATACCGATAGCGGTGAAGCAAATGGTTCTCCGCTTATTGTCCTATTTTCCTCCAAAAATTTAAGTTCAGGAAAAAGACTGAAATTTACAGTCTCGTCTGCTTTACTTTGATAATGATGATCCCTGAATAATAATAAAGCATCCTGTTCATTTAAATCCAATTTTTTGTATAATTCATCTACTTTTTTCGTCAGGAAATCTAACCGCACAAAATTCAGGAACTCACTCAGCTGCTTATCATTTACTAGTTTGCTGTTCATTCTTGCGCTGATATCATCCGCTATTTTTTCTGCCTTACAGGAATATCCATCAGCGAACCAAACATCGTATTTTTCAAAGCTCTCTGTCAATATATCTGTCAGGTTACTCCAATCCCTTTTCCCGGAAACTATCTCGTCGGCAATCCTTTCTTTTATAAATATATCTATTTCCAGTTCCGCTCCGGAAAGGGCTTCAAGAATAGAGTTCCTAAAGATTCTTATCAGCTTCTCTTCCACTTGGGTTTTCTCAAGATAGCTTTCTAAAATGTCGGGTATAAGCTTTGAAATACCCGAAATCAGCTGTCCGGCAGTATTATTCGGAGAAATCATAAAGGTTAAACTTGTTGCTATAACTGAAGAAACCATATTTAATATAATTTTATTACCCACCAAGGAATCCCCCTAAAACCATATAAATTTTAAAGTTTCTGCGAAGATAAAGTATATTAATCAGGAAAAACATCTATATTCAAATAAAAAGGCATTGACTATTACGGAGAGATAATGCACGGAAAGATCTGGTAGTTGAACTTAATCCTGTAAAAGATGTGGCTATACGATTTGACAGCAGATTGGAATTTCCCCATGACTGCCATGTCCAATATCAAAATGGGCAGGGCGACGTTATTTCCTTCATGGTAAATACTCCATATTAAGTAATTATTCCGGTTAACGTATACTTTTATGGAAACTCAACCCGGCAGCTTGCTATTAACGTTGAGTCATGAATTTCGCACCCATATCCTTTGACTTCTTCCATAACCTTTAATAATTCTTCTTTTGTCTTCAGCCATTCATAATTTATAACATTATCTTTATTCGTATAAATCAGCAAAAATGGTTTTTCCGACTGTGTTCCGTATTCATTAATATTCTTTAGTTCATTCATATGTAACAGCCTCTCTTTCCATACTATCCATTATGCCCTTCAACCAATATAACCGTACCGCTAAAACTGCATGTTTACAATAAAGGAAGCATTTTACAGTACCTTTTCTGACAACTAAAATATAATCCGCTGCCTAAAAGTATTATGCTACGTCTTAACACCTTTTAAATTATTATAGCATATGTAGTGAGTATTTTCATTATTATATATTCGCTTTTTTGATTATCAGATACTCCTTTTTATGTTAAAGAATATTTGAAATTTTCTGTTTCATTATCTAATACGATATAAATTTTTCCGTTCTTCCAGATACTGTTTCTTCTCCTGAATTTCTATCTGCAATTCCTCTATCGCCTTTTCATCTGCATTATCCTCTTTTAGCTGTAAAATAAGCTGATCCTGTTTATCTATAATTTCCTCTTGTATTTGAGAAGGAGTTACTTTCATCAACTCAAAATTATAAGTTGCATCTTGCTTTATGCGATCCAAATTATCAGCAGTTTCTTGCTGTATACGTTCTATTTCGGCTTTAATTTCCCGCATTCTCTTATTGATGCGGTCAGTTCGATAAATGACATCCGGATATGCATCTGCAATTCTTCTGTAAAGAATTGATTTATTATGCATAAGAAGCTTTATCTCTTTACTTATACTCTCCGTATTATCAGCTTCACTACTTTCTACACTGCTCTTAACAAACTTCATGACAAAATGAGATGTCAAATAATCTGCAGACATTGTAAGTATAATTATACATGTAAGCAAATAGAGACTTCTCTCCGGAATCAGCGCAAACAATGAATACATAATGGGATTGATTACCTCAATCACCAATGTGCCGCCAATTCCAAACAGAATCAAATTTCCAATCCAAATACGTCCATGAAGATTCATTGGTTTTGTACTATAATCCCACCATCTGGCATGAAACCTTTTTTCCAAATAATAACTGACAGCATATTCCAGAATCCCGCAGCCTATAAAGGAAATGCTGAATGTTGTTCCAACAGAGGACTCCATACCAGATAATATACTTACCATTACTGTAATAAATACAATACCAGAACCGTAAATCGGACAATAGGGACCTATCAAAAAGCCGCGATTTATAAAACGATGGTATTGTATGTACTTAAGCAGTACTTCCATACACCAGCCTAATACTGAAAATACAAAAAATAACAGAACCAGGTAACAGATGTGCTGCAAAGATAAATTATCCATTATCACTCTTCTCCTTTATGTAATACAAACATTTACAAAACACAAAAAATGCATGACTGAGATGCTTTCTGTTTGCATAAATAAAACAACTCTTCACCGGTCTATGGTAAAATTGTATTGCCGGAAAACATTCCACAATCCACCTGGAAAGAGTTGTCTATTTATTATATCATCTATTATTCCATAAATCTATACATCCAACTGCCGTTTTTATACCGTTTTTATACTCCGCCGGTGACACTCCCTTCACCTTTTTAAAAGTTTTGGAAAAATATTTTTCATCCCGATAGCCCACCTTATAAGCAATCTCATAATTTTTCAGGTATCCCTGTTCCAGATAGATACAGGCATGTTCAATCCGTATGGAATTCAGCAGTTCACTGAACCCATAATCTCTGTATTGGGAAAGCAGGGTAGAAAGATAGCCCGCTGTAATACCCGCGTATTCCGCCGCCTGAGAGGCCATGATATCCTCATGGTAATGCTCCCTGATAAATTGTTCCGCCCTCTGCAGCGCTGCGGGAATGTCTTTATCGTTCTTCCCCTCTTCTTTAGCTGCAGCAACCGCCTTACCGTACAATTCATCTGCCAGGCGGTTGACAAGGCCTAAAATATCCGAAGACCGGGTCGGCTTGAGCAGATATTCTTTAGCCCCATAACGCAGTGCCTGCTGGGCATAGGCAAATTCATCATATCCGCTGAGTATCACCGTTACCGGCAGGATTCCCATGGAAGTCGCTTCCTTCATCACCTCAATGCCATTCATCAGCGGCATCCTTACATCCAGAAGCATGATTCCCGGTTTATGGAGCATAATCATGTCAAGGGCCTGTTTTCCGTTCTCCGCCGTATAAATCTTATCAAACCGATCCGTATGCAGTTGTATATATTTACAGATTCCCATGCGTACGGCATCTTCATCATCTGCTATCAACAGTTTATTTACCATCGTCTTGCCATCCACCTTCACTCATATCAATACGAAGAAAAATCCTGGTACCGTTTCCCGGCGAACTGTCCACCCGCATTTCAAAACGGTCACGGTACATCAGTGTCAGCCGTTCCTTTACATTCTTTATGGCATATCTTCCGATACGCTGTCCCTTATATCGTTCGGCTTCATCCATATCAAGCAGGGAATCCACCTGTTCTTTTGTCATTCCCACGCCGGTGTCTTCAATAATGAATTCCATGGATCTGCCGTGTTTTTTTCCACCCACATAGACGCTGCAATGAGAATCTATGTTTTCAAATCCATGTACTACCGCATTTTCCACAAAAGGCTGCAGAATCAGCTTAGGGATTCTTTCCCCATATATCTCCCTTTCCACATCAATGGTATACTCCAGCCGCCTGGAAAAACGCATTTTCTGTACCTTCAGATATTCCCGCACCAGGCTGCATTCCTGCTCCACCGTTGTCACGCTTTTCCCCTCACCAAGCACCTGTCTGAACAGGCTGCTCAGGGATAAAATGTTTTCAGACAGTTCTTCCTGTCCTGCCTCCTGGGCCTGCCAGTAGAGGGAATCAAGAGTGTTATAAAGGAAATGGGGATTGATCTGCGCCTGAAGGGCCGTCAGCTCGCTCTCCTTTTCCCGCAGTTCCATAACATATTTATCCTCAATCAGTTTCCTGATATCCGTAACCATCTGGTTGAAGCAGACAGCTACTTCTCCCACTTCATCATGAGTTTCCACCTCTACCTGTCTCTCGAAATCTCCTTTACAGAATTCCAGCATGGCCTGGTTCACCTTTTTCAAAGGCTTTGTAACAATATTCGTTACAAGATTCAACACAGGAAAAAGGCCTGCCAGTACCCCGAGCAGCATCAGGGCAGGCGTATACAGAATCTCCATGAGCCTGCCCGTTATTATGCTGTCCGGTATAAGCAGACAGGTAATAAAACCGCTTTCTTCATTTTTCCGCAGATACAGAGTGCTTTTGTCATATTTCAGTATGGCACCGCCATATTTATCGTAAGCTTCCAAATTTTTAGCATCGGTAAAAATATCCGCTGTCTCTTTCCCCACATTCCCCTCGGAAACCAGTATCTTTCCGTCCGAATTGAGAATCAGGATCCCTTCTGCTTCATTTTCCCGCGCCGAACTGCAAACTTCCCTGTATTTACCGGCATCCGCACCTATTACCAGATATCCCAGGGCATTCTTTTTGGAGAGATCATAAATCTCCCGGTAAAGCACGATTTTATCACTCTGATTCGCCCAATAGACCTCTGAAGAATTTTTTCCTATCAGTTCCCAACCTTTTTTTCCTTTCCGTGTTATGGCCTTTTGGTACATCTGTGTATCATGTACTTGTTCCAATGAGGGCAGGTAAGCACTGGAATCCATGCAGCGAAGATAAGGCTGGACCCCGTTTTCCGGATAGATGCCCAATGTTTTGATATATCCTTTGATCGCAAGTGTATCCTGGATAAACCGCATGGGAGCTTCTTCCAGCCAAAGCTGGGGATTTTCATTCAGTTTCTCCGCGTCACCGGTTGTCAGGATCTGAAGGATATCACTGTTGATACATATGTAGGTGGACATCTCCGATACATTCTGGTTCAACTCCGCCAGACGATCATCCAGATTCTGTACCCGGCTTCCTGCGCGCAAATCCTGTTCCTGCCTCATTTTCGAGAAACTGCCCACACACATCAGTATGCTGATACATACCAGGATCGGCGCAACCACCAGATAACTGTATACGATTATTTTTTTCTTAATGCTCAGATCATTGATTCTCTGCTTCCATTTCATATCCGATTATCCTTTGACTGCTCCCATGGCTACCCCTTTCGTAATATGCTTATTCAGGATAACATATACAATAACTGCCGGAGCCGCCGTCAATGCCATAACGGCAAACTGAACGGCATAGTTGGAAGAATACTGTCCGGTAAATTCCAGCACGGAAAAAGGCAGGGTCTTCCACTTCGAAGAACTCAGATAAGTACTGGCCATCATGAATTCATTCCAGTTATTCAAAAAGGTCATTATGGAAACAGTGGCAATTGAAGGTTTTAACATAGGGGTAACAATCTGAAACACTATCCGGTAAATGCCGCAGCCGTCCATTACCGCTGCTTCTTCCAGTTCTATAGGAATGGAGTCCAGGAAACTGGTCATCAGGAACAGAGCCTGAGGAAGGGAAAACGCAACATAGGGAATCAGAAGCGCCCATATCGTATCTGTCAGGTTAAGCATATTATAAATTTTATAGTTTGGCAATAGTGTTGCATGGATGGGAATCATCATACCCAGCAACAAAATGGTTTTTACGGTTCCGCTGAGCTTCCATTTCATCCGTTTACATGCATAAGCCGCCATTATGGAGATTATCAATACCAAAAGAACCGCAAGGCCATTGATTAATACGCTATTTTTCAAATACTGCAGGAAATGACCGTCCGTAAATGCCTTCACATAGTTTCCCCACTGTATTTTTTCAGGAATGATAAGAAGCCCGCTGGTAAACATTTCGTTGCTGCTGGCGAGAGAAAAGTCCACAAGCCATATCAGAGGGAAAATCTGAATTACCGCAACCAGAATCAATACCATCCATAAAATAACACGTCCGGCCATACTCTTCTTTTTTTCTGTCTTCATTTATGGTACCTCCCACCTTTTTCCGGCCGATCTGCAAAAATGACATTCAGCAGAACCGTGACCAGGATACAAATCACAATAAAGAGCACGCTGATAGCATTGCCGTAACCGTATTTAAATGCCTTAAAGGCTTGCTGATATAAGTAATTTGCCGTAAACTGGGTACTGTCCCCGGGGCCGCCGTTCGTGAGCAGATATACCGTTTCCATCTGCTTCAAGGCAGAAATAACAGCCATCGTCACATTCACCTGGATTACAGATTTCATCTGAGGCAGGGTGATCTTTAAGAAGGTCTGTCTCTGGTTCGCTCCGTCAATGGAAGCCGCTTCATAAAGGACCGGATCAATGTTTTTAATTCCTGTATAATAAATCAGCATTCCCCAGCCAAAACCGTGCCATATCAGGACCAGCAGCACGGACCAGATGGCAATTTTAGAGTCGAACCAGTTGATTTTTCCCGTGTAGCCCAGCGTCTTTAACAGATTATTTAAAAGGCCAAAATCCGGATTATAGATAAATTTCCAGAGATAGGCGATAACCGCCACGGAAATAACATTCGGGATAAAATAAATACATCTGAAAATTCCTTCCGCTTTCCCCTGCAGCTTATCCAGAACCGCTGCCACAATAATAGCAAGGGGATGCTGGATGCAGATAAAACCTATGGCCAGAAGCAGGGAGTGCCACAGCGATTTTCCAAAAGTAGCATCCTTCATGAGGAGTTTATAATTTTCCATTCCGATAAATTCAGCGGTTCCCATACCGGAATAATCCGTACATCCGTAATAAACGCTCAAACAGATAGGCGCCAGGATAGCGAATAAAAAAACAAGAATTCCTGGCAGTATCAGGCTGAAAATAACCAGCTTATTACTGTATAATTTTTTCATGCTCCCTCTCTCCATTCCTTATGCATAAAAATTTCCTTTCATGCAGGGTATAAAAAGGGCGTCCTGAAAGTGGTACTTCAGGACACCCCAGACTCATGATTCCTTATTGACAGGCCTTTCCGATTTTTTCCAGGAATTCATCCGCCGTGCTGGTTCCGTTCGCAACGCTTTGAATTTCACTCTCGATACTGGTCTTAAAAGCTGACGGCCCGCAGTCATTGACAGGTGTGCCGGACAAGCTGGCCGCATCCTGTGCTATCTGCACAATCTGCTTCTGCAGTTCTGTTTCGTCGCCGGTCATATATTCGGACTGATCCTGTGCGGACATTCCCACACCGTTTTCCCATCCATATTTGGAAAGCTTATCCGGCTGATACATATAATTGAGGAATTTGATCGCTTCTTCCTTAACCTTGGAATCCGCTGAAACCGCGTAACCGCCGCCGTTCCATGCTGCAATATCATTGGCTCCGCCCTTTCCGCCGTCTACCACAGGCATGGTGAATACACGGATATTTGTCCTGACCTCTTCCGGGATATCCTCATTCAGAGCCATGGAGGTTTCCCAGCTTCCCATATAGAACATGGCCGCCTGTCCGTTGGTAAACAGATTCATCGCCGTTCCGTAATCCTGGGAATCAAAACCATCCTGAAACAATCCGGCTTCCGCGGATTTTCTCATCAGTTCCGCCGCTTCCTTAAAAGGCGCTGCCGAAAAATCACCATTTTTCACCGCTTCGGAAACAAGAGCCTGCGTACTGCCGTTAATCTTATTCACAAGGTCGGTAAGGTAAATTGCCATCGGCCAGCCGTCTCCTCCGTCCATAGCCATGGGAATGATGCCTTTTCCTTTAATATCCGCTCCCAGTGTAAGAAGCTCATCGTAGGTTTTGGGGATTTCCCAGCCATTGTCCTGGAACAGCTTCTGGTTATAATAGATAACCGCAATATCCGTATTTCTGGGAAGCCCATACAGCTTGCCATCCTTTTTAAAGCCTTCCAGTGAGCCTTCAACAAACTTATAGTCCGCATAATCCGCTTCATTCAGTTCTGCCAGGACTCCGGCTTCCAGAACCTCATCCAGAAATGCCGGCTGTCCCCAGATGCTTACTACATCAGGCATCCCGTCCATGGAATACGCTTTAAATTTTGTCTTATACGCTTCCTCATCCAGCGCTTCCACTGTAATTGTCACATTAGGATACTGTTCCATATACTCATCAATGATTTTCTGTTCCACAAGGCCCTGCCCGTTCTTCCTGTCAGGAAGATTGGAAAATACCTTCAGGGTTACCTCCTGTGCGTCCTTATTATCCGCACTTGCCTCGGCGCTGCCGCTTTCCGCCGCTTCCGTCTGCACGCCTGCCGCACTTCCCCCATCCGCTGCCGTTTCCTGCTTTCCGCATCCCGCAAGCATGGCGGCGGTCATTGTCAATGCCAAAATTGCTGTCATTATTTTCTTTTTCATCAGGTGTCCCTCCCTATTTGTTTTGATGAGTTGATTATACCGCCGCTATTTTACTAAAAACAGATAACTGAATTTTAAAAAGGTGCAATATTTTCGAATCCTCTGTCTCTGAAATCAGCCCATCCTTTCTTCCCGATTCTGACGTTCTAACTTCTCAAGCATTTCATGGATTCTTTCGGCAATAGCAGGAAATAATTCCTCCTCCGGAAGAAAACATCTTTCCGGTATTTCCCTTTTTTCAAATTCCAGAGAGGGCCGGAATGCGAACTCCTCTTGTATCTTCCGGCGTATCTGTTCATTAACGGATGCCTTACCGGCAGCCAGCCCCTTAAGCTGCGGAGGAATCAGCAACCCGTCTGCCCCTGCTTTTTCACCACATACTTCCTCATAATCACTGAACAAAAGGAACAAATTTCCTTCCGGGAAAAAAGCATGCTTCCCCGGCTGGCTGTAAAGCGTAATACGGCGGCCATCCTCCGCAATGGGCCTGTATCTCCAGCAGTTAAGAAATCTGCCGTGAGAACTGCATTCCGCATCCACTACCGTTCCATCCTTACCCACATAGATCCAGATATGCTCCAAATCATACATATGCTGGATATCATAGTCAAAGTAAATGGCATATTCTATTACATAATCCACCTTCTGCCTGTCAACCACAATCTCGCGATCAAACGAAAGGCTTTTGCCCGTATATCTGAAAATATGGTATCCTACCAGCTTTACGGGAAAAGGTTCTTTTTTATCATAATATAAATAAGGGAAATATAGTAATGCACTTGTGAGTTCACTCATTGTTAACCTCTCTTTTCCTGCCTGTTTTCCGTTATCAACAATCATACCCCGGCAGTTCCGTGAGCGGCTCGATTTTCACGCTCCAGTCCTCATCTTCTGCTTCTGTACCGAATTTATAATTATTCATCAGCGTGGCCTCAAAGGAATGCCATGTAAAAATTTCAATTTCCCCCGAACTCTTCCTGTATTCCGTCGGCCGCATATTCACAATTCTTTTAAATTCCTTGGAAAAATAAAACTGGTTCGCATACCCCACCGCCTCGGCAATCTCCTGCACCGACTGCTGTGTGCTGCGGAGCATCTTACAGGCTTTTTCCATCCGGTAAAAAATAATATACTGCCGCGGAGTCACATTTAAAACCTTATGGAATACATGGCACAGGTGCTTTCTGGTTATACCCATTCCGTCCGCAATTTTCTCAACAGAAATGGGGTGCATATAATTATGGTCTATGTAATTTACCGCCCGGGCAGCAACGTAGTTCAGGTTCTCTTTATAGCCCTCCTCTATAACAGGAGAACGCATATCCCGCAGATATCCAAAAATATCATACAGAACAGATGCCATTTTACAATAACGGTTGGTTGGTTCATGGGAAAGCATATACAAGCGGTTCATCTTCTTTCCAAATTTTCCACCCACATCTTCAAAAACCGGACGTGCCGGCCAGATCGCAGCACGCCCGAGATAATCCTCTGCACGGTAGCCGGAAAAAGCTACCCAGGTAATATTCATAGTTTCTTCACCGATAGAAGACAGCCGATATGTCACATCAGGGAAAACGACAAAACCAAAGCCCTCCTCTACTCCGGATGTACAGGGCTTAGTCTCCAGAAGGCCGGCACCGCTGTTAACATGGAACATAATAAATACATCATCCTCCGCCGTGGTAAAACATTTTCCCGGTTCCACATCAAAATTTCCGCATTGGAAAATATTGAAGGTTATATTCAGATGTGTTCTGGAACAAATTTGTACGGTTTCATTTTTGACAAAGTTATCGTCCATGCCGTTTTCCTTCCTTACCTTTCTATTCCTTTCGGGCATTCGGCTTACCGCCGCATATTTTTTTCCTGTTTCCATACTGCATGTTCAACAGTTCCAAAAGTGGCGGCAGCTCTCTGAGATCAGACAGCACATAATCCGGAATTTCCTCTTCCGTTTCCGGCCGCATACGGTAGCGCGGGCTGTATCCGGCCAAAACAGAACAGATACCCAGCCTGTTTGCACCGGTTACATCACGTTCCAGATTATTCCCCACCATTACAATACGCTCTTTGTCTGATTCTGTCAGCCCCATTTTTTCCATAGCGCTTTCAAACATCACCCTGTCAGGCTTTTCTTTTCCGACTATCTCAGATATCGTCCACGACTCAAAGCAATCCTCCAGGCCATGCTGTTTGTATACGTTCCGGAAGGAAACCTCCAGCCCATCCGCCACCAGGGCGATCCGATACCCTGCTTCATGCAAACCTGCCAGTATTTCGGCAGCGCCGGGGAACAGCTCGGCGGAAAATACCTCCCGGCCGTTAACCCTTCTTTCCGTGGATTCATCCACCAGCGTATCTCCGCTGTCTATAAAAATAATGATATCCTTCATTTTCATCCATCCGTTTCTGCAGTGCTGCACTGCTTCCTTTCATACTGTTTTATCCCGGAAAGCTTTAGCTGGGCAGCTCTGTGGCAGGCCACAAAATGCCCTTTTTCCAATTCCTGCATCTTCACAGCCTCGGTACGGCATTTTTCCTCGCAATAACGGCAGCGTGTGTGAAAATAACAACCCTCAGGCGCATCGGCCGGATTCGGTATTTCCCCCTCCAGCGGAATACGCTCCTGCTTAATATCCGGATCCGCTACCGGCGCCGCCGACAGCAGCGCTTCCGTATAAGGATGCAGCGGCCTGCAAAAAAGCATATCCGAAGGAGCGTATTCCACCATTTGCCCAAGGTACATCACGCCCACTTTATCCGAAATATGCTCCACCACGGAAAGATCATGGCTGATAAACAGATAGGTCAGATCCATTTCCCTCTGCAGATCCTTGAGCAGATTGATAACCTGTGCCTGAACCGACACATCCAGCGCGGATACCGCCTCATCGCAGACGATCAGCCGAGGCAAAAGCACCAGCGCTCTCGCGATCCCAATCCTTTGGCGCTGTCCGCCGGAAAAAGCATGAGGATAGCGCTTTAAGTAGCTGGGATTGAGGCCTACCTTTTGTGCAATGGACTTAACCTTCTCTTCCAGCTCCTTTGCCGGCAGCTTGAAATTAGCCCTTAATGGTTCCGACAGAATATCATAAACCGTCATACGGGGATCCAGGGAGGAAAAAGGATCCTGGAAAATCATCTGCACTTCCTTGCGTATTGACTTCATCGTTTTCTTATCCACCGTCTGCAGATCATATTCCGTACCATCAGCAGCCTGATAAAGGACTTTGCCTTCTGTCGCCTTATGGGCACACACAATACATCTGCCCAGCGTAGTCTTTCCGCAGCCCGATTCCCCTACAATTCCAACGGTTTCCCCTTTTCTGATCGTAAAACTGACATGATCCACCGCCCTGATTTCCGCCTTATGAGAAAAGAAAACCTTGCTTAAATCCTCTATTTTTATAAGTGTTTCGCCCATTTTAAACTCTTCCTTCCTCCTGCGGCATCAGGCAGGCTGCATAATGTCCGGGTGTTACTTCCGTCAGGACAGGTGCGCAGCCGCAGCACAGCTTCTCACTGCGATGGCCGCACCTTTCGTAAAAGCCACATCTGTCAGGAAGATTCATTGCCAGGGGCACCGTACCCTCGATGGAAAACAGCCGTTCCTTCCCGCCTCCAATTTTATGTACGGATCCCATCAGGCCCCGGGTATAAGGATGCAGCGGATGATTGAAAATTTCATGCACCTCGGCCAGCTCCACGATCTGCCCGAGATACATGACCGCAACCCTGTCGCACATCTGAGCCACTGTCCCCAGGTCATGCGTAATATAGAGGATGGACATCCCGTAATCCTTCTGCAGGCTGCGCATGAGTTCAAGAATCTGCGCCTGTATTGTCACATCCAGGGCCGTTGTCGGTTCATCCGCGATCAACAGCCCCGGGCTGCATAGGAGAGCCATGGCGATCAGCGCGCGCTGCAGCATTCCGCCGGAAAACTCGTGCGGATATTGATCGAACCTTTTTTCGGGATTGGGTATCCCTACTTTTTTCATCGTCTCCACAACGATTTCCCTGGCCTTCTTTTTATCCTTTTTACTATGTACCGCAACTGCTTCAGAAAGCTGGTTTCCCACCGTATAAAGCGGAGAGAATGAAGTCATCGGCTCCTGGAAAATCATAGAAATCCGATTGCCGCGGATATTGCGGATTTCCTTCCCTCCCGGCCGCATTTTCAAAAGATCCATACTCTTTCCGTTCTCCCGAAACATGATTTGCCCCAATGTTTTGCAGTTTGGAGTATTGATTCCCAGAATCGCCTTACTGGTAAGGCTTTTGCCGCAGCCTGATTCCCCGACAAGTCCCAGTGTTTCCCCCTTCCCGATAGCAAGGCTGAGACCGCGGACAGGAGTCAGGGTTCCCTCATCCAATTTAATCGTAATCGATAGATCCTTTATCTCCAGTACCACATTTTTATTTTCTGCTTCCATCATATACCTCACTTGTAAGGATCGGCCGCATCCCGAAGGCCGTCGCCGAGGAAATTAAATGCAAGAATGGAAATTGCTACAAAGACGAGCGGAATCAATTTCCACGGACAGTTGGCTATGTTGCTGACGCTCTGGCACTCCTGCAGCAGGACGCCCCAGCTTGTGGCAGGTGCACGCATTCCCAGCCCCAAAAAGCTCATGGAGGTTTCCCCAAGAATCATTCCCGGAATCCCCAGTGTCAAATTGACGATCAAATAGCTCATAAAACCGGGCACCAGATGCTTTGCCACAATTTTGGCATCGCTGACACCGGCCAGCCTCGCCGCCATCACATAATCCTCTTTTTTCAGGGAAAGGAATTTGCTGCGCACGGTTCTTGAAAGCCCGGTCCATCCCATCAGGGACATAATCAGCGTGATCCATATATATACCTGCACCACCGGAATCCCTGCCGGGATCGCCGCCGACAGCGCCATCCATAACGGCAGGGTAGGAAAGGAGGAAAGCACCTCGATCAGCCGCTGGATCACCGTGTCGATCCATCCCCCATAGTAACCCGAAATCCCGCCGATAATCAATGCCAGCACAAAAGAAATCGCTGTGCCAAGCAGCGGGACCGTAAGGGAAACCTGGCTTCCCAGAAGGACACGGGTAAACAGATCCCTGCCCAGCTGATCCGCCCCAAAGGGCATATATACCAGCGGGTCCTCCCGCTCCGGCAGCCCGGTATTATCAACCCCATACAAATGCAGGTCAGTCTCTATAATACCAAACAGCTTATACGCCTTTCCATGCACCAAAAATTCCAGTGGGTACGGCTTCGTTTTGTCCTCCACAAATACTTTATTGCGCATTTCATCTCTTTCGATATCCCGTCTATAGATGAAAGGCCCTACAAACTCTCCCTCATGGAAGAAATGAAGGGGTGTAGGCGATGCATTGGAAAATGCGCCGGAATAATCCTCCAGACCCTGGGGGGCCAGGAAATTTGCAAATATCATGCCAATATATAGAATCCCCAGCAGGATGAAGCTGATAATTGCCAGCTTATGCCGTACCAGCCTGCGTCCCATTAACTGCCACTGTGAAGCCGTAAAATACTTTTCCTGCTTCCGCCTGGCCTTCTCTGCCTTGCGCTCCCGCCTTTCGGCCGCCCTGTCGGCGCCGGATTTCCCGGACGGGTTTTCCGGCAGCGCTCTTTTCTGCTCTTTTTCCCGTATCATTTATCAGCCTCCATGTATTCAATCCTTGGATCCAGCACCGCGAGAAGCAGGTCGGACAATAACGTGCCAAGTACCACCAGGATCGCCGAAATCAGCAGAATACCGCCGGAAAGATAAATATCCTGTGTTTTAAGCGCCTGTAAAAGGATCGGTCCAAGCGTAGGTAACAGCAGGACAATCGCCGTGATCGTGCTGCCGTTGAAAATACTGGAAATAATTCCGCCAAGACCGCTCACAGTCGGGTTCAATATAGCCCGTACCTCATATTTCCAGGTAAGCAGCGCTTCACTTACACCCTTTGCCCGCAAACAGAGCACATATGGTTTTGATTGTTCATCTAACATGAGCGCCCGCGTGCTTCGTATCCCGCTGCAGGTGCCGCCGGTTCCGATAACAATAACCGGAATGATCAGACGTTTCAGAAATTCCAGAAAAGAAGCCGGATCCACAATTCCTCCCTCCGGAAACATTCCCATCACCGCCGTGCCCGTCAGCTTATAGGAGAAGAACATCAGCAGGATTGCAAACAGGAAATTCGGGATTGCCATACCGATGAACCCTGCGAAGGTCAGTATATAATCTCCTGCGGAATATTGATGCTTCGCTGCATAAATACCGATGGGGATGGATACAAAGTACTGGAACAGCAGCGTGGTAATGGATAGTATCAGTGTCGGTGCCAGATATTCGCCGATGATGTCCAGCACTCCCTCATCAAAATTAAAGGAAGTTCCCCAATCTCCTGTTAATACTCCTCCGAACCAAAACAGATACTGTACAAAAAAAGGGCGGTTTACTCCATACATTTCCCGCATCTGGGCTATTTCACTTTCTGTTACGCGTTCCCCCTCGGCTACCATTTTCGTCACCAGGGTATCCACGTAATCCCCGGGCGGCAGCTGGATGATAAAAAAAACGACGATACTTATCATCACCAGCGTGATCGCCGCCAGCAAAAGCCGTTTTATAATGAATTTTAATCTTTCCATAGATTTTTAGGTTCTGCTCCTTTCTCTTTTACAGCGAATGAACGCATGGCCGGAGCCATACGTTCAACGCCATAGGATACCCGACTGCAGGTATGTGTTCCTTTATCTTTGCGTATTCATTCCCTTAGTTCTTCGCAAAATAAAGCTGTTCGGGACGGGCCATGGAGGTCCACCGGAACTCATCACAGTTAATCATTCCTTCCGGGAAATTCATCAGATTATTATCTATCAGGAAATAGGTTGGGATGGAGCTTAAATAGCCGATCGCCCAGACATTTTCCTTATGAAGCTCATAAATGCGCTTGTTATTTTCTTCAATGACTTTATCCCGATCAGCGCCCGTTGCGTTCTTGATATTTTCATAGCAGGTGATCAGCTCAAGCATGTCTCCTTCCGGCTCTATACCACCGTTTGCCGTGGATTTTCCATCTTCAAACCATTTGCCGTACGCGCTGCACCAGCACATGAAGTTACGCATGGGAATGACGGAGTCTGGACGCAGGGCGGGATTGATGGTTGCAATAACCTCGTTCGTCGCTTCCACATCATTTGCCAGAATCGCTGTGCCGACCTCCTGATTTGCCTTTTCAGAAAGCTTAACACCGATTTTTCCAAAAGAGGTCTTCAAAATGGAAATATATTCGCCATAGCCCGTAAGGTCTGAAAAGCTCATGATGATTTCCAGTTCCTTATTAGTCCCTTTCATGAGGCGATATGTCCCTTCTTTTTTGTCCCAGGGTTCTGTAAGGGTATCCAGCAGTTCATTCGCTTTGTCAGGATCGTATTCCGTCCATTTGTAACGCCATTCTTCGTCATAGCCAAGGGCTCCTTCAGGAGGCGCTGCCTGAACGCCTTCCGCCATCCCGTCCGTAATCGTATTGTTCATCAGATCCCTGTCAACCGCGATGGAAAGAGCCTGACGGAAATCCTTGTTCTGGAACAGGGCGCGCTTGTCAGGATCCTTTACGGTCTGGTTTAAGGTGAGGGAATTATAATCGGTCCAGCCAGGGGAATCCCATTCTACGACATGGTGGGAATCCTGCGTTGCGCCCACAACTGTGGAATAATCCTTTGCCTGGAATCCGCCAATGGTCAGCTCGCCGCCAACCAGCTTTAACAGGTTCTGATCCTCTTCATTAATAATGTAGAATTTAAGGCTGTCTACATAAGGAAGCTGTCTGCCTTCGCTGTCTGTCTTAAAGAAATAAGGATTGCGGACCAGCTCATAAACTTCGCCGACCTTATTCCAATTATCCGCTGTTGCAATAAAACTGCGGATTGTAGGGACGATGCTGTAATCCCAATAATAGTAGCCGATATCCTTACCCATCGTGCTGTAAGATTCCCACTGCTTTCCAAATGTCTTATTGGCATTGGCAAGCGCTTCTTCTTCCGTGATGCAGGGGAATTCCGGATCATCGGTCACGCCGTCTTTCCTGGCAACAAAATCCACATAAAAATGTTTGGGCAGATACATCCATTTATTGTCTATGGCAACCGCTTCCGGAAAATCCGGTTTTGGCGCCGCAAAAGTGACCGTAAACTTATAGTCATCGACCTTGTCGAATTCCGCCCAGTACTTCACACCATCAACATCCACCTGATAGCAGTTGTAAGGCTTTGAAGTGAACGCGCTGTAGTAACCCTCCGCATCCACATCAACAGCGGAACGGTCTTCGTTTAAAGCCGGCGTAGACATATGATTGTAGTAAAATACCACATCCTCCGCCGTAAAGGGCTCTCCATCGGACCATTTCATGCCTTCACGCATTTCGATCGTCCAGACCGAATAATCCTCATTGTGAGAATACGATTTACACACATTGGCTTCCACTTCACCGGAATTATCCGATTTAAAGCGGAACATATTCTGTTCTGTGTAGGGTCCGATATTCCAGCGGGCATTATCGCCCATACGTATGGAAATACTCCCTCCATATTCGCCAAGGGATAACACATCCGGCTCAACCATGATATCATCAGCCACAGGGAGACGTTCCTCCAGTGCCGGCAATTCTCCTGCAGCTACCTTCTCCGCAAGCATGGGCGCTTCCTTTTCCGCAGTATCCACATCTGCCGCAGGCTGCTGTTCCTGGCTTTGCTGCTCCTTTTGTTCCCCGGTCTCCGCTGTTGCCGGAACCTCCGGCGCTTTGCCGCCACAGCCGGCAAGCAAGGATGCCAGCATGGTTCCCGCCAATATCATTGCCAATAATCTGCTCCTCTTTTTCATTGCAATCCTCCTGTTCTTTTTTAATTCTGATTTCTTACGTTTTATTACTTGGCGTGTCCGAAAATATATAAAATCTGTTGTTTTATCTGCATGCCGCTTTTCTGCTGCCTCCAGTATTTTCGGCAATTATTCATACTTTATGTAAATTTCATGTATTATGCAAATATATATTTTGTAAATTCTACATATTTTCTCTTTCTTTTTCTGCTTTCATTTGTGCATGTCAGACATATCCGATAAACGTATTATAGCAATCCATTTCTATAGTTAACATGGAGAAAGAGGGCTGTTTTATATATATTTGTAACCTTTCCTTTATTTTTATATAAAAGTTCCCCATCCTTTCTGCAGAAAGCAATCCGGAGCGATTGGTCTGCCATCCTCAAAAAAAACCGCCAGGCTCACCCTGACGGTTTCATACATACTATTTGCTTTTCAAAATATCAGGAAACTGACTGATAAAATCAACAAGCTTTGTCTCTTCCTGCGCATTTACCGCTGTCTCTATCTGATCTGCCGTAATGCCGCCTATGCTGAGGTCCTGCCCCCGGCAAAAGAAATAAATACCGAACAGCAGAACCGCAATAACAAGCCGCAGGCCAAAGGAAGACATATGTACTCCTTCTTCCGGACGGGAATATTCTGCCGCGCTGAGCGGGTAGCCATATTCATCCGAACTGCTGTAACTGCCGCTTTTTCCATAAAGGATTTCTTCCCTTGTGCGGATACGCTGCTGGTTATTATGATTTTCCTCACGAATCAGGCGCATGAGCTCCAGTCTCCGCTGGGTATTTGAATCTTGATTCATTTCCGACCTCCGGATTTTCCAACAGGGCTTTCGCTGCCGTCCGGCATTTCCAATCTCTGCACCCTGCAGACTGGAAGGTCATTTGCCGGCTGCGAAAATCCTTCTTTGTAAAAAATATGATCGAAAATGTTAGTCCATGCCAACTTTTTTATGGGACAGCCTCTTGTATTCACGCAGGAACAGAATCCCTGTCACGGTTACAGCGATGGTATCGGCTACCGGTTCCGCCAGAAAGACTCCGAAAACTTTATCCGGCAGCAGGGCTGGAAGGATGAAAATCAGCGGTATCAGCAGAATCACCTTTCTCAGCAAAGCCAGGAATACGGAGGTAAGTGCATTTCCCAGGGCTATGAAGGTCTGCTGGCAGGCGATCTGGATTCCGAACAATAGAGATGCCGCCATATAGATGCGGATGGACCAGGTAACATAAGCGGACAGTTCCGCGCTGCTGGTGAAGATAGCGATGAAAACATGCGGAAGGAACATGGCTATCGCCCACAGCAAGGTGCTGTATACAAGAGAAGATGCCAGCAGCAGCCGGAAGGCCTTTTTTACCCGTTCGATATTTCCCGCTCCGTAATTAAAGCTGATAATCGGCTGTGCCCCCTGGGTCAGCCCCTGAAGAGGCAGCATGGAAAACTGCATGACACTGGTCATGATAGTCATCGCGCCTACGGCAATATCACCGCCGTATTTAAGCAGTGAGGTGTTGAAGCATACGGATATGATGCTTTCCGTGAACTGCATGATAAAAGGGGATACGCCAAGCCCGATGCACGGCAGGATAATGTCTGCGGACAGCTTCAGATATCCCTTACGTATACGCAGGAAGCTTTTACCTGAAGTAAGGAAACGCAGCACCCATACAAAAGATACGGCCTGCGATAAAATTGTAGCCAGAGCGGCTCCTTTCACTCCCATGTCAAAGCCAAAAATGAGGATGGGATCCAGAATAATGTTGCAGACGGCGCCGATTGCGACGGTAAGCATTCCGGTTCTGGCATATCCCTGTGCGTTGATAAAAGCGTTGAGCCCAAGGGAAATCTGGACAAAAATAGTTCCCATGGCGTAAATGCTCATATAATCCCATGCATAGCCAATCGTATTATCACTGGCTCCGAACATGAGAAGGATGGGTTTGCCGAACAGCAGGATCACAGCGGTGAGCACAACCGCCATCAGAACGAGCATGGTGGTACAGTTGCCCAATATTTTTTCGGCTGTTTCCTTATCTCCCTTTCCCATCATGATGGATGCCCTGGGCGCCCCGCCCATGCTGACCAATGCGGCGAAGGCGGAAATGGCCATAATCAGAGGCATGGTCACACCCACTCCGGTGAGCGCGCTGGGCCCCACATCGGCGATATGGCCGATATACATTCGATCGACCATGTTGTACATGACATTGATAATCTGTGCCAGAATGGCAGGCAGAGCCAGCTTGAAAAGAAGCTTTCCGATGCTGCTGTTTCCCAGATCCGCTTCTTTTTCCTGTGTAGCTTTCATAATAAAATCCCCTTTCCAAATCCGGATTGTTCTAAAAAGAACTAATTCCATAAATAAATATACAGAGGAAGTGATGAAATGTCAATCCTTCTTCCCCTGTATATATTTATGTCGGGTCTGTTATCTGTTTGCCAGCTCCGTAGTGATTTCCTCCCAGGTGACTCCCTTTTCTGCCATGAGAACCATCATGTGATAGAGGAAATCACAGATTTCATATTTAATCTCATTGGGATTGGGATTTTTCGCGGCGATCACGATTTCCGTGGCTTCTTCTCCCAGCTTCTTCAGGATTTTGTCCACGCCCTTATCGAACAGATAATTGGTATAAGAGCCTTCCTTGGGATTTTCCTTACGGTCTTTTATTACGGAGAACACATCCTCAAACACCTTCAGGGGATTGTGCTGGCTGTCCGTCTTATCATCCATGGTAACTATTTCATTGAAAAAACAGCTGTAGGAACCGGTATGGCAGGCAGCTCCAATCTGTACCACCCGGGCCAGAATGGTATCCATGTCGCAGTCTCCATAAAGGGATTTCACGTACTGATAGTGACCGCTGGTCTCTCCCTTAATCCAGAGCTCCTGGCGGCTTCTGCTGTAATATGTCATTTTTCCGGTATGTATGGTAACCTTATAGGCCTCTTCGTTCATATAGGCCTGCATAAGGACCGCATCTGTCTTATAGTCCTGTACGATAACGGGCAGCAGGCCGTCGGAATTCTTCTTGAAATCCTCCCACTGATAGGCAGCCGTAATTTCCGACACCTCAATACCATTGTCCTTGCACAAATCCTTCAAAGCCTGAATCTCCTTAATATTGTCGTTTACCAACTTCCCGGCGATTCCTCCCACATTGTCCAGCTTCAGAATCTCTATGATCTTTTCCAGGGAAATCTCAGGCAGCGTAGTGATGACAGGCACCGGACTGTTTTCCGCCACCTCTTTTAAAACAGCGGGCTCTTTGATGAGAAGCCGGCTGATATACTGATTGATCAGCGTGCATTGCTCTTTCACCACCTTGCTGTTGTCAACCATGGCGAAAAGCTTATCCGCACCGAATTTCATGGAAACTTCTCTTGTGATCTCCACATTATCCTCCAGCGAATAATCCAGTACAGCCTGTCTGCAGCCGGCATAAAGCAGTTTTTTCACATCCTCCATACGGCGGATATGGCCGGCGCCGATAACCGGAACCGCCACGGAAGCACAGATTTCCTTTATGATATCGATATTTTCTTCATGTTCATTATCCGTTTCGGACAGATCAAATACGAAAATACCGTCACACTTATTATCGCTGTAGCTCACCGCCAGGGCCACCGGATCTATGCTGACTTCACGTTTATCCTCCAGCCCGTTTACCGCCCTTTTCTGATATAGATAAATACATGGTAAAAATTTTTTCGAGTTCATATGTTTACCGCTCTTTCGTCCGCTTTTATGGTATTTATATTGACCATTTCGGTCATGCTGTTTTCTTTTGACTGCTTTGGTCAAAGACTTCCTTTTGTGCTCAGTACCCCGTCAATCCGTTCATCCCTGCCGACCGCCATATCCAGAGCTTTGGCAAAGGCCTTGAACATGGCTTCCGCCATATGGTGGCTGTTCAGGCCTGACATCATTTTCAAATGCAGGTTCATGGCAGCACTGTAGGAAACGGCATAGAAAAATTCCCGGATAAGCTGGCTGTCAAGCCCACCGATCATAGGTGTAGGAAAATTACATTCAAATTCAAAGTAAGGCCTGCCGCACAGATCAACCGCGCTGAGAGCAAGGGCATCATCCATAGGAAGGATAAAAAAACCATATCTCCGAATGCCTTTCTTATCACCAATTGCCTGAGCGATTGCCTGCCCCAGGACAATCCCGGTGTCTTCTACGGTATGATGGCCGTCCACCTGCAGATCGCCTTTAACCTGTACGGTCAGATCAAACAGGCCATGCCGTGCGAAGCCCTCCAGCATATGGTCAAAAAATCCGATTCCCGTGCGGATGTCACTTTTTCCGGTACCGTCCAGCTTCAAGGTAACAGTGATATCCGTCTCTTTGGTCGTTCTGGTTATGGATGCCTGGCGGCATCCGCCCGTCTCCTGTTCCATTGGCCTGCCCTCCTTAAAATCACTATTCAAATCTTACTTTAATCGAATTTGCATGAGCCGTCAAGCCTTCCCTTTCGGCAAACAGTTCAATATCCTTATGAACCTTCTCCAGAGCCTCCCTGGAATAGGAAATAATACTGGTTTTTTTCATAAAATCATCTACATTCAGAGGCGAGAAAAATTTGGCGGTGCCGTTAGTAGGAAGCACATGATTGGGACCGGCAAAATAATCGCCCAGAGGTTCGCTGGAATATTCTCCCAGGAAAATGGCTCCCGCATTGCGTATCTTTGTCATAACGGAATAAGGATCCTTCGTAAGGATTTCCAGATGCTCGGAAGCGATTTCGTTCGCTGTATCTATGGCGCTGTCAAGGCTGTCTGCAATCAATATGTATCCATAATTATCAAGCGATTTCCGGATGGTATCACTGCGGCTTAAGGAAGACAGAAATCCGTCTATTTCTTCCGATACCTTCGCCGCTGTGCTCTCACTGGTGGTAATGAGGATCGCGCTGGCGAGTTCGTCATGCTCCGCCTGGGAAAGAAGATCCGCTGCCACATAACGGGGATTTGCCGTTTCATCCGCAATGACCAGAATTTCGCTGGGGCCTGCAATGGAATCAATGCTCACATAACCGAAACAGGCCTTTTTGGCAAGGGCCACAAAAATGTTGCCGGGGCCTGTGATTTTATCCACCTTGGGGATGCTTTCCGTACCGAAGGCCATGGCAGCGATTGCCTGGGCGCCCCCCGCCTTATAGATTTCATCCACTCCCGCAATATTGGCAGCCGCCAGCGTTCCGGGATTCACTTTCCCGTCGGCGCCGGGAGGCGTGAGCATGATAATGCGCTCAACACCAGCCACTTTGGCAGGAATTACATTCATCAGCACGCTGGAGGGATAAGCCGCTTTGCCGCCGGGCACATACACTCCGGCCGTGGCAATGGGAAGCATTTTCATACCCAGAATCGTACCATCCGGCCTGGGATCAAACCAGCTGCTGCGCAGCTGCTTCTCATGAAAAAGACGTATATTTTCCGCAGACTTTTGCATGACTTCCACGAATTCATTCCCTGCCTGCGCATAAGCTTCCTCTATCTCTTCTTTTGTTACCTTCAGAGTATCAGGGGTGATCTCACAATGATCAAATTTACTGGTAAGGGCAAAAACAGCCTCGTCTCCTTTTTCTCTCACCTGGGCAATAATATCCGCCACAACCGTTTCATATTGTCCGTAGTTATTAGGGCTTCTTTTCAGAAGATCATTCAGCAAGTCCTTTTTTGTATTCTCCGATAATTTTAATGTCCTCATAGTCTGGCTCCCTTCCTACAGCTTTTCCTTCAATTGATTGATCAATCCTTTGATACGTTCCGGCTGCATCTGCATACTCACCTGGTTCACAATCATCCTTGCGGAAAGGGGACACACCTCTTCCAGAACCTCCAGCCCATTTTCGCGGAGAGTGCTTCCGGTTTCCACGATATCCACGATTACATCGGACAGGCCGACAATCGGCCCCAGTTCCACCGAACCGTTCAGTTTGATGATGTCCACTGTCTGATGCTTTTTATTATAAAAATAATCTTTCGCTATGTTCGGATACTTGCTCGCCACACGGATCATCTCATGATGCTTCAGCAGTTCTTTGGACTCTGCCGGGCCGCAGACACACATACGGCATTTACCGAAGCCCAGATCCAACACCTCGTATACACGCCTTCCTTCTTCCAGCAGAGTATCCTTGCCCACAACGCCGATATCCGCGGCGCCATACTCCACATAGGTGGGAACATCCGGCCCTTTGGAGAGAAAGAACTTCAGCTTAAGCTCCTCATTGACAAAAATCAGTTTCCGTGAGGATTTATCCTTCATTTCTTCGCAGGTAATGCCCACTTCCTCCAAAAGCTCCAGCGTTTTATTTGCAAGCCGGCCCTTGGCAAGGGCAAAGGTTAAATATCTTTTTTCATCCATGGTTTTCCGATTCCTTTCTCTTAATTCCGGTCCAGAAGTTCTTCCATACAGCCGCCTTCCGCGGGCATGTAATAGAAGGCCTTCTGCATATGGTTTTTGGATTTCTCCCGGTAAATTTTAACATTTTTATCAAAAGAACCGGTATCGGAGGAATCTGCCCCGGAAATCGCCGGGATCAGTTCGGCAGGAATCTGCTGCACCCTCAGCTCTTTTGCCTTTTTAAGCGCATCACGGAATCTTCCTTCTTCATATATAATCAATACGCCGTCCGCACGGAGCCGGGGGACTTTTTTCTGTCTGGCCAGAGCCTCCAGAAGGTCATCCACCACGATAACAAAGCCGATGGCGGGAGCTTCCTTTCCGAAGTACTTCAGAAGATTGTCATAACGCCCGCCCTTGGCAACCGCATCCCCGACTCCATAGGTGTAGGCTTTGAAGATCACGCCGGTATAATAATGGTACTTGCTCAAAAGCCCCAGGTCAAAGGAAACATAACGTTCCACCCCATATTCACACAGGACCCGGTACAATTCCTCAAGCCGTTCAACCGCCTGAAGGGAACGCTCATTGCTCACAAGCTCTTTAGCCCTCTGCAGCGCCTCCGCAGAACCGAAAAGATCGTTTACTTTCAGAAGAATTTCACAATAATCCCGGCGTATGGCTTTCCGCTCCAGCAGCTCCTGGACGCCGAAAAAGTTTTTGCTGGAAATGTAATCCCGGAGTTCGTCTTCCGTTTCCTCATCCAGCCCCGCCTGGGAGCAGATCCCTTTAAAATACTCCACCTGCCCGATGCTCACCTGGAAGTCCTCCAGTCCGGAGGATTTCAGCGCTTCCACCATAAGAGCTATCATTTCGCCGTCCGCTTCCACGGAAGGCTCCTGAATCAGCTCGGCCCCCAGTTGGGTGACCTCCTTCAGCTTTCCCTGAAGATTGGAGGTATTCGTAAATGTATTCCCCAGATAAGAAAAACGGATAGGAAGAGTCTCATCCATAAAATATTTGGCGGCGCATCTAGCCATGGAAGGCGTGAAATCCGGCCGGAGGACAAGCGTATTACCCTCTTTGTCAAAAAACTTATACAGCTCCCTTGACGGCGTGGTGCCAATTTCCCGGCTGAATACGTCAAAGAACTCAAAGGTAGGTGTCTGAATATCCTGATAACCATAGGAACGCAGGGAATGGTGCAGCTTCTCTTCCACCATCAGCTTTCTTAAATATTCCTCGCCATAAATGTCACGGACACCTTCCGGGGTATGTACTAATGGTTTACTCATTGCAGCCTCTCTCCTTTTGGTTTGAAATAATTTTTACTTTATCGCATTAACGTGATAATTGACTACCTTATTAGCACGGCAAACTATCAATACTATACTAGACCTGCCTCAGACTGTCAAGTATTTCCTTCCACTTTTCATCAGACAGGACAGTCCCCGTCATGTCCTTTCCATTCAGCTGCCATTCAGCCAGAAGGTCTCCTTCATAGCGCAGCTTAAGAGAGAAAAAAGGAACCTTTTCTTCCAGAAGGCGGAAAAAAATAAGATCGCCTGTCCACAGATTCAGTTCAGGGATTTTCGATTTGGCTATCCATTCCAGACAGCCTTCATTACAGTCAATCATTTCCCCTTCAAAGCCGTCCGCCGTATAAAGACACATATACTCGGTTCCCCATTTATCGGACACAAAAGTTACCAGCCCGCGGAATTGGTAGGAGGTAAGGCTCAGGCCGGTTTCCTCCATAGCTTCCCTCAGAAGACAATCTTCCGGGCTTTCCCCCTCTTCCGCATGGCCTCCGATCCCCACCCATTTATCTTCGTTGAGATCATTTTTCTTTTTTATACGGTGAAGCATCAGATATTTATCATCCTGCTCAATATAGCATAAAGTAGTTACCGGACTTTTCATTTCATTCCTCTCTTTCCTCCAGATCCTTCTGAAGCATGTCCAGATAGGGAACCAGAATCCCCTGTTTTCTCGGAAGGAAATATTCCGGGTTCAGTTCGTCATGCCGGAAACTCTTCCTTCCCCCTTCCCTGGCCCGATCCCAGAAATAACGCAGGTGGGCATAAGGAAGATAATAAAATTCATTTCTGTGTGAAAAGAAAATAAGGAAGAAAGCAATTCCTCCCTGCTTTTCAAAAGCTTCCATAAAAGAAACCTGATGTTCATGAATATTGGCAAGAGCAAAGGTATCCGCCGCGCATTCCTTGGCATCAAAACAGACGGGAAGGCCCTGTACCACGCCAATATAGTCAACCGTGCTTTTCTGGTCAAAATAGGCCAGCGTAATGTGCCGCTCATCCTTATCTATTTTTATAGGGGTTATAGGCGTCGGGATTTTCTGTATAAGCGCCAGCCCGTTTTCCTGATATCTTTCATTGGTACGGTTTACCAAATCCTCCAGTGTCGAACCCCTGAGCCCCCTCGAATTCCATGTTGCCATTTTTATCCTCCGCGATGTCCTTAATTTCCTTCTTTCTTCAGCAGAAGAAAGGATTCCGGCTCCGGCGCGGTAAACACTCTGCCGCTCAGCCCGGCAAAGAGGCCGTCCATCTCCGGAAATTCTATCCGATAAGCATGAAGCATCTGGGAGCGGATTCTCTGTCTGCGGAAACGGTCATTGATATGTTTGTCACCGTATTTTCCGTCCCCGATCAGCGGATGCCCCAAAGCGGCCAGATGGGCGCGTATCTGATGGCTCTTTCCCGTAAACAGCTCCACCTCCAGATAGGTATAGCCTTCATAATAAGCCAGAGGATGACAGCCGGTTACAATATGAAACGCCCTGCTGCTGTCGGAAGGCGGAGCCGGAAGGATTTCCACCTGATTGTTTTTCTCATCCTTACGCAGCCATGCATCCGTAACCCCGTCCAGCTCCGCCCTTCCTGCGGCAAAAAGCCTGTAGAATTTATGTACATTCCTTTCCCTCAGCAGTTCACTCATCTTCTGGCTTCCCGCCAGCGTCTTGCCGCAGACAACAAGGCCGCTGGTATTCCGATCCAGACGGTTGCAGACCGAAGGACGGAAGGTGCGCAGACCTTCCCGGGTAATCTCTCCCTGTTCAAGCAGGTAATCAATCAGCCACTCATTCAGAGAATAATCTTCAGGCGAGGCTTTCTGTGACAAAAGCCCTGCCGGCTTATTCAGAAGCAGAATATTGTCATCTTCATAAATGACCGGCACCCGGGGCACAGAAGCTTTCTTCCCCGCCCTCTCAGGCTTATTCCCCTTCTGATTCCCCAAGTTCCCTGAAGCGATATCCGGCGCCGGGCCGCGGAATTTTTCCAGCGTCTCCTCAGAGAGAAAAAAACAAACCCTGTCCCCCCGAATAAGCTTTTCACTTCCATCCGCTTTCGCCCCGTTCAGGGTAATATTTTTTTTACGCAGCATTTTATAAAGGAAGCCGCTGCCAGCTTCCTTTAAATATTTTTTAAGAAATTTATCCAGACGCTGTCCGGCTTCATTTGATCCAACTGTTACTTCTTTCATGGGGTCTCCTTAAAGAGATATTGCCTTTACCAGAGCGAGTACGGCCTCCGTCTGAGTATCCTCACAGGAAAGCTCCCCGAGCTGATCAAGCCGGTTCAGATATTTGGGAATATCCTGAAAAATTTTGATATTTACATCCTTGATATTATTTTGTGAACACATACTCTGCAGATGCTTTTCACAGGCTGCGGTTTTACATTTAGGATTAACAGCGATACCAACCAGGTTATTCCCCCGGAAAACCATGTGGGGGATTTCAAAGGTTGAATCATAGCTTGTGAGTACACTGTCATACAGAGAAGCCAGCTCCCCTGTATGGGGATTTATTTTCTGGTACAGCTCCTCACTGCAGCCCTTCGCCCTGATAAACATAATCATATTCACCGCACATTTACTTGCGGGCAGACATCCCAAAATAGCGACTATGGTCAGAAGATTTTTGTTCGTTCCGGTAGTCCAGTAACCACAAAGATAAATCGCCAGGGAAAGCAAAAACAGGGAAACCGTTTTAATAATTTCCATTTTCCTCTGACTTTTGATATAGCCGTACTGTCCTTTTTTTATTCGATGCATGACAGGCAATTCCTCCGTTGTTTTCAATTCTTGTAACAGTTTAACACATTATGTAAGAGAAATCCAGAAGTGCCTGTTCCTGATTTGCTTTCCCGTCTCCTTCCACAATCATCCCTCCCCGCTGCTCTCCTTAAAAAACCTTTCATACCCAATCAAAGTCATATTCCCCGACACCTTCCTGGCAGACAAAGTATTACAGAACCCCATCTTTTCATAAAGATGACAATTCCTCTCCTCCTCCTGAATCGTAACAAGCCTCCAGCAAAACGTTTCCGGATACATCTGAAAAAGCTGCTCCAACACAGCGGAGCCAATCCCCTTATTCTGCTCCTCCGGCAAAACAAACATAGGTGAAATCAGATTTGCATCCTTCTTACGCACAACCCTCACCCCGCCGACCATCCTTCCCTCATAAACTATCAGCCAGTAATCCGTATCCTCCTGCGCCAGCTGACACACCACCTTATCCACCGTATCCATAACCGGACTGGTCTCATCATCCCGATAGATTTCATAAAGCGGCATAAACGCCTCCCTTTTCAGCCCATGAATCAGCTGCGCATCACTCCTCTGTGCCAATACCAGCTGTACCGGCCCGCCTTTTACACCAATCATACTCTCTCTCCTCCTTCCGGGAAAAACAAAAAACCGCACCCGACAAATATATGTCTGATGCGGAACAGAAGCAAAGAAAATATAAACAAACATTATCAGCTCCCAACATTTCTGCATAGACACATAAGACCTACCGGCTTGTATACTATGCATGAAAAGAGCTTCCCTAAAAAGAACTCCCTCACACGGCTACAAGCAAATACGCCTTCCATAAAAATAGCTATGCACATATGCACGGACCTTACATCCGCCGGACGCCAAACAACATTTCATCTTTTCCCTCTTAAACCCTTCCGGTTCCCCCGGAAAACTTTTTCTCATCCTACCACGTTAAAGCCCCCCTGTCAATACACCCTAACAAAAAACGCATCATCTCACCCCAAAACCAATTCCCCACCTTCCCCAAATTTCTTATATAATTAATCTTTTTCCCTTCATTCGTAACCTCCAGTATAAACGCATCCGCCCCATGTTCCCTCCCTGTCTCATATGGCTTCCTCCTCTCCGCCGCTGCCGGGGGTATGTTTACGGGGCCATGGGA